>Ga0126373_10003989_pt1 | contig 11181 bp, 5 predicted proteins | sample PanSoiMetPlot_11_FD_92545 | JGI IMG/M metagenome (GOLD analysis project Ga0126373, IMG submission 92545) | Tropical forest soil microbial communities from Panama - MetaG Plot_11 | ecosystem: Environmental > Terrestrial > Soil > Tropical forest > Bulk soil | place: Panama | collected 2016-02-17
ACTGCTTCAGCGAGCTCAGCGTGCACGTTTTAAGCCTATCCGTTCAAGGCGCAACAACCGGTGCCGGCGTTGGCCTTCTCCGACAGGTCAATGAACGCATCTCATGAGAGAATAAAAGGCGCTGGGTAGGCGGGCCGCTATCTCATTCCATGGCTATACGTGCCCTTCGTAGGTTAAATCCCTCTTGGCAAACTGTTCTGCGAGGAGCTGTTTTCCTGTCGCTTTGCGTTTTACCCGCAAATGCGCAGGAACCACAAACTCAGCCAATGAGTTCGCAGGGAGGATCAAGCACGGGCGGAATCCATGCCCCCGTGAAAGACGCGCAGCAACGGCCGATCACGGCCGGGGGATTCGTCGATGGCGCGCCGGTCGTCTTCATCGACATCACTCATGCGGCAGGCCTGGCCAAATTTCATCATCGCAGTGGCTCCCCCGAGAAGCACACGATTCTGGAGACTCCAGGCTCCGGGGTGGCGCTGCTGGACTACGATAATGACGGCTGGCTCGATATCTATCTCTTGAACGGCTCAACCGTCGCGGCGCTGAAAGGAAAAGAACCTGCCCCGCGCGCGATGTTGCTGCACAACAATCATGACGGTACGTTCACGGACGTCACAGACAAGGCTGGCGTGGCCAACGAGCGCTGGGGATTCGGCGTCGCGGTCGGTGACTACGACAATGATGGCTGGCCGGACATTTATGTTTCGAATTACGGGAAAAACCGCCTGTACCACAACAATCACGACGGCACGTTCACGGATGTAGCCGAAAAGGCCGGCCTTACGTTAGGCGCCTGGTCCGCCGGAGCCACCTGGGGAGATTACGATCACGACGGCTTCCTCGATCTCTTTGTTCCCGGCTACGTGAAATTTGACGTCGATCATCCGCCAATTCCCGGCCAGGGCGGAATCCCCCAGGGCTTCTGCCAATTTCGCTCAGTCGAAGTCATGTGTGGCCCACGCGGGCTCCCCGGCGAACCCGACCACCTCTTTCACAACAACGGAGATGGGACCTTCACGGATTTGAGCGTCAAGGCTGGAGTCTCGGACCCGCGCGGATATTATGGTCTATCTTCGGTGTTCGTGGACGTCGATGACGATGGCTGGGTGGACCTGGCCGTGGCCAACGATTCCGTGCCGAAGTATCTCTATCGCAACAAACACGACGGCACCTTCGAAGACATCGGCTATCTCTCCGGCTTCGCGCTGAACGATGATGGCCGAGAGCAGGCGGCCATGGGCATCGCTGTTGGGGATTACAATCGGGACGGCCGCGTGGATTTTTACATTACAAATTTTTCCGACGATTACAACACCCTCTATTGCAATGACGGCGACGCCAGCTTCACGGATGTAAGCTTCAAATCCGGGATTGCCACTACGACGATCCCTTTTCTTGGCTGGGGCACGGCCTTTCTGGATTACGACAATGACGGCTTGCTTGATGTTTTCTCAGCCAACGGTCACGTCTATGGGGAAGTGGACAAGGTGGACTGGGGCACCACGTATGCCCAGCGGCCTGTGCTATTCCGCAATCTCGACGGCTCGAAATTTCAGGAAGTGCCGCCCGCCACAGGGAGCGGACTAGCCGTCGTGATTCCGGCGCGTGGCGCCGCTTTCGGAGACCTCTTCAACGACGGCCACATCGATGTAGTCATAAACAACATGGACTCGACCCCGACACTCCTGCGGAACATCGTGAAGAATTCCAATCATTGGGTCACCTTTAGACTGGTGGGCGGACCGAAAAGCCCGCGCGATGCGATTGGAACAAAAGTCTTCGTTACCGCTGGCGGGGCGAGGCAGCGTGGTGACGTGTTCAGCGGCGGAAGCTATGCGTCCAGTTCGGACCAACGACTTCATTTCGGCCTGGGCAGCGCCGCCAAGATTGACAAGATTGACATTCATTGGCCCAGCGGGGCGAACGAGGAAATCACCGTACCCGCTTTGGACTGCATTTACACGGTCCAAGAAGGCAAAGGAATTGTGGAGAAGTAATGGGCAGGGCGGTTCATCGGGGCTTGTCCTTGGAGCATGCGGAATGAGCGTCCAGCAACAACCCGGGCGGAACTTGGCGCTCCAGTTCACGAGCATTTTGCTGATGGCAGGGTTGCCGACTCTCTTTGCCCTGCGGCCCGACGCCCAGGAAGTTTCGAAGCAGGAAACCAGGACCCCACCGAAAGACACCCCCGCGCATTTTGTGGATATCACCAAAAAGAGTGGAGTCAATTTCCTGTATCAATCCTCGCACACGCCTCGCAAATATCTCATCGAAACCATGGGTGCGGGCGTTGCCCTCTTCGACTACGACAACGACGGCCGCTTGGATATTTTCCTCGTCAACGGAGCGCCACTCACCGATCCGACACCCAAGGGGACGATTCCCCAAAAAACCGGTCCAGCTTATTGGAACCAGCTCTATCACCAAACGGCCGATGGCACCTTCGAAGATGTAACCGAAAAGGCTGGCTTGCATGGCGAAGGCTATGGCATGGGTGTCGCCGTTGGCGACTACGACAACGATGGGTTTGAAGACCTCTACGTGACTGCTCTAGGTGGGAATCGCCTGTATCACAACAACGGCGACGGCACCTTCACCGATGTGACCGACAAGGCTGGGGTCAAGGGTTCAGGCTGGTCCACGAGCGCAGCCTGGGTGGACCTGGACAACGACGGCTTGCTGGATCTCGTTGTGTTGCGATATCTGGATTGGGACTTTGACGATATCTGGTGCGGCGAACACAAGGAAGGCTATCGCGCCTATTGTCACCCGGATATCTTCAAGCCGATCTCGCCTCTCGTTTACCACAACAATGGCGACGGCACCTTCGCCGAGGTCGCCGCAAAAGTGGGATTGGCCAAGCCCGGTAAAGGATTAGGAATCGCGATTGCCGATTACGACCGCGATGGCCACACCGATATTTTCATTGCCAACGATTCCATGCTGGAGTTCCTGTACAGAAACAAAGGCGACGGAAGCTTTGAAGAAATGGGGCTCCCCGCGGGAGTCGCGGTCGATGGCGATGGGCGAACCTTCGCCGGCATGGGAGTGGACTTCGCCGATTACAACAACGACGGCATGCCGGACCTGGTCGTCACCGACTTGGCGAACCAGCGTTATGCGCTGTTCGAAAACAACGCAGACGGGACATTCACCTATTCCAGCCAGGTCGAAGGCCTTGGGCGCATGAGCATGGCTCACTCCGGTTGGGGCATCCGCTTCTTTGATTACGACAACGATGGCCGCCTGGATTTGCTCATTGCCCAGGGCCACGATCTCGACACCATCCAGCTGAATTACCCCAATCTTCGCTACCGCGAGCCCATGCTCATTGCACACAACAACGGGAAGGGATTCACGGACGTCAGCGCGGAATCAGGCGAAGTCTTCCAGCAAAACTGGGTGAGCCGCGGCCTGGCCATCGGCGACTTGGATAACGACGGGCGTCTTGACGCGGTCGTCACCCTGAACGATGGCCCCGCGCACATCCTGCACAACGAAACGCAGGCCGGCAACAATTGGTTGATTCTGAAGCTCGTCGGGCGCAAGAGCAATCGTGACGCGATTGGCGCGGAGGTAAGAGCGGAAACCAGCGCTGGTTTGCAGCTCATTACCGTGACCACCGCGTGCAGCTATCTTTCCTCGAGTGACAAGCGGGTGCATATTGGTCTTGGCAAGGACACCGCAGCCGCGAGTATCGACATTCGCTGGCCAAGCGGCCTCACCCAGACACTCAAAGATGTTCGCGCAAATCACATTCTGCAGATTGACGAGCCCCTAAATGGACCCTCACCGGCGGCGGCATCCCATGGCAAGAACTAGCGCCTCAAGATCGTTGAGGGGCATGGTTTTGGCCTCGATGCTCACGAGCGCATCCCCGCAGGCAGAAAATCTCTATCAACTCGGCATGGATTCGTACCAACGCGCGCAGTATGAAGAAGCTGCAATGCTGTTGGAACGAGCGGAAAGCGAGCAGCCGGGCAAGACGGATGCAATGCTGTACGCGGGGAAGGCCTACGTTCACCTGCAAAAGTTCCCGGAAGCAGAAAAATGCTTTCGTGGCTATGTCGCGAATTCTCCCGCAGCATCCGACGGCTACTATTTGCTCGGCTATGTCCTGAACCGAGAAAACAAGCCCGAAGAATCTCTGCAGGTGTACACGAAGGCTGCCAGCTTGATGCTGCCGACCGGCGACGACCTGAAGATCGTGGCCTTGAACTACGTCTTGCTGAATGACATGGCAGATGCCGCGCACTGGCTGGAGCGCTCCGTGGAGCTCGATCCCAAAAACGCAGATGCGTGGTATTACCTCGGACGTGCCTATTACACTGCTTCTCGATTACCTGACGCACGCAGAGCGTACGAACGCGTCTTGCAACTTGACCCGCACAACGTGAAAGCGGAAAACAATCTTGGTTTAATCTACGAATCCTCCGCGAAGCCTGAAGAGGCTCTTGCTGCCTATCGCCAGGCGATCGAATGGCAGCAGGGAGGCGCGTATGCCAGCGAGCAGCCTTACCTGAATCTCGGAAACCTGCTGCTGACCATGGAAAAAACACAAGACGCGCTGGCTCCACTTGAAAAGGCCGTTTCGTTGGCTCCCAACAACTCCTTGTGTTACCTGAAACTCGGTACCGCTTACCTCCGATTGGGCCGCTTGCCCGAAGCACAAAAGGAATTGGAAGCCGCGGTGCGGCTTAACCCCAATGACGCCATTGCACATTACCAGCTTGGGCGTTACTACAAGCAGGTGAAACAACTGGACGCCGCGAAGGTCGAATTCCAGCGCGTCGAGGAAATCCAGACCGCCACTGCCGAATCACAAAAACGCCAGTACCAGCATTAGCCCAAATGGGTGGACCCCCACCGGTCTCGTATCTTGGTTAGGGGGTTGGAGCTTTATTTAGCTCCGACTTTCAGCGCAAATGAATTGCGGGCTCCTGAGGAAACTCCTCCTCCTTTTTCCGAATCTCTTTAGTGAGTCGCTGGTCCACCCCACAGGAGTGTTGCCACCGTATTCGGCTTCAATGAGCAGTTGGCAAATTTGCCGTTCCACTCCACGTTGAATGGCACCACCTCTGCACTGCTATTCATCACCAGCAACACAATCGAGCCATCCGGATTGCGAAAGGCCACGTCCTCCAGGCTGTTTTGTCCAAAGCTGTTCGATTCGATGCGCACCGCGCCAGGCCGCACGAACTTGCTGGCATGGCCGAGGGCCGTGTAATCCACCGTCGGGATCACCTCAGTTGAATTCGCATCGTGCTTCACGGTGACAATGCCGCGGCAAGTCGTGCAACCTCCGAGGGACGGCTCGTGATACTGATCCAGCGCGAAATTCCATAGGATAACGCTCCGCGACCAGTTCCGCGTGGCGTCGATGATCAGCCGCACCTGGCTTTCCAGTAGCTTTCCCTTTTGCCAATCGCCGCCGGAGCATTCCGTCAGCCAGATGCCTTTCTCCGGAAACCGGTTGTGCAGCTCCGTCTGCGCCGTTACGCTCCCTCCGTAGCAATGAATCGCGATCCCCTCTGTGAAGGCAGCCGCCTTCGGATCGCTCAACACCTCGATCGGAAAATGGATCAGGTCCCAGTTATGGTCGAAAATAAGCACTTTTGTCGCTAGCTTCGCCTCTCTCAGCGCGGGTCCAAGCGCATCACGCAGAAAAGCAGCCTGTTCGCCGGCCGTCATGTTCATGCCCGGATAATTTCCCGGCACGTGGAGCGGTTCATTCTGCATCGTCACGGCGTAAATCGGCACACCCGCGGCTTTGTAGGCCTGCACGAACTTTACGAAATACTCTGCCAGAGACTTGTAGGCAGAGGGCAGAAGCGCACCCTGAATCATCGATTGAGAAGTTTTCATCCAGCCGGGTGGACTCCAGGGCGAGGCAATCACTTTTGTCTGTGGATTGATGGCCAGCGCCTCGCGCAGAATGGGCACGATGTACCGCTGGTCCTTCGCAATGGAAAATTGCTTCAGTTCAGGGTCGCTTTGCCCAGCGGGAACGTCGTCGTAGGAGTAGTCCTCAAGCGCAAAATCGCTCGCGCCCATTGGCTGACGCAACATACTGAGGCCAATCCCTGCCTCAGGATCGAAAAGCTGCCGAAGCGCATCCCTCCGTTTCGCCTCGGAGAGTTTGTTCCACAAAAGCCACGCGGAAGAATCGGTCAGCGAAGCGCCGAAACCGTCGATCGGCTGATAGCGAACGCTGTCGTCCACCCGAATCGTTAATGCTGGAGCACGCTCCCCGCTAAAGGGCCGCGCAGGTTTTTCCTGGAGAACCGTGTTCGTCTCTTCCGACGATTCGATCACGCGAATAGAGGAATTCCCGTGTTCATTTTGGTGGGGGAACCCGCTGCTTCTTTCGGGCACCAACAGGCACAGACATACGGCTAGGGAAATTAGCAATATCGCGCGAATTCTCGTCAGGACCGCACCCCCACGTATGCAAATTAATTTGGATTCGGCGAGGTGGTTGGCGGACTGTCCAGTTGTTCCTGCTCTTCGGCCCGCTTCCTCTTGCGCTGCTGCAGGTCCGCTTCCTCTTCATCCTTTAACTTCTGATACATCTGGAATGCCTGCTGTGCCCCTTGGCTCTGGTGCATGCGCCGCAACACGGTTCCGAGCTGATACCACGATTGACGCACAATCTCTGGTTCCGAGTTTCCTGTAATGGCTTTCTTGAAGAGCACTTCCGCCGCCTCATCGTTCCCCAACTGCATTTCCGCGCGGCCCAGGTTGTAGTCTGAATTTAGCAGGTTCGGCCTTTCCTTCAACGCGTCTTCGATCAATTGCTTGCCCGTGGGCGCCTCCCCCTTTTCAACCGCAATTACACCGAGCTTGTACTTCGCCAATACATTGTTCGCATCAATCTGCAACTCTTCCTTGAAAGCTTCTTCCGCCTGCGGGATTTTGACGAGCAACCGGTATTCCGTGCCTAATGCCTCGTGCAAGCCTGGTTGATTGGGAGCCAGCTTGATCGCTTCCAGATATTCCGCAACTGCTTCTTCGTGGTGTTCCGACTCCGCATCGGTTTCCGCCAACACCTGATGAACCCTCCAGGAGTGCGGATCCAGCTTGAACATTTTTGTGTAGCTGTCCTTGGATACCAGCAAATGCGCTCGGCCGCGATGGTACAGAATATCCGTGTTACTCGGATCGAGCTTCGCGGCCTTGTCCAGAGCCACCACTGCTTCCTCCGGCTTTTCTTGTGTCAGGAGCGCCACGCCAAGCCACATCCAGGCAGAAGCTTCCTTCGGATACAAAGTGGCTTCTTTTTGCAGGTAAGTGACCGCCTGGTCCAAATGATTCAGGCGGCACTCCAATATCCCCAAAAACAGATTCCCCCCGCGCAAATGCGGCTTCAGCGCCAACGCCTTCTGAATACTCGCGATCGCCTCGTCAAATTTCCCTTGCAGTTGATAGACGAGGCCGAGATCAAAGTGCGCTTCAGCCAGCCCTGGATTCGCCTTAAGTGCTGCTTGAAATTCCGCAGCCGCTTCGTCCAGGCGCCCCTCACGCATGGCCGCAGTGGCGTTGCGGTAAGCGCTATCTGCGGCCGGCGCATCCTGAGCCCGAATTTCGCAGCAGAGGGCCACGGACGCACATGCGAAGAGGACAATGCTCGCCGTGCGCGCCAAACAGAGCCGTGATCGGCTTTTTTGTATCATTTTCCCTTAAATTTTATACCGCCTGGCAAATACGGAGGAAGGACAGCAAGAATCCTCCGGCCCCGGGGTGAGTGGCAGGAGGATTGGAATCCTGCCTCCAAGGAAGCAGGGCTTGTCGCTTTTACGCGTCTCTTCGTCAGAACTGGTATCGCAACGAGAATTGCACCGTTTTCGGCGCATTCACGACCAAGCTGGAACCGCCGGCGTTAGGAATGCCGAACGTTGGGCTGTTGAACGCGCTGTCCGGATTGGCAAACGTGTGGCGGTTGAACGCATTCAGCAAGTCGGCGCGGAACTGGATGAGATGGCTCTCGTGTATCGTGGTGTTTTTGATGATCGAAAAGTCCTCATTGTAGTAGGGCGCGCTGCGGACGCTGCCGATGGTGCGCGGGATTCCTCCAAACGTATATCCTCGCTGGGCCACATTTGCCGCTGAGTTTGTGTCCTGAAAGGCAGCGCAGTTGAAATACGGCACGGCTCCGGGCGGAAGCACTTGGCCTCCCGTGCAGCCAAATCCCCAGTTAACCGACGGATTGCTCTTAAGGGCTTCCTGAAGGAGGGTATACTCAGTGGGGCCGTTGAATGAACCGGCCGTGGGTGCCAGAAAAGGCTGACCTGGAACACGCTGGGCGCAAATATTTCCGCTATTTCCAGGAATGCTGGTTACCGTCGGAGCGCCACAGGCAAACGAAATGGGCGAGCCGCTTTGGTAGCGTTGAACGCCACTCACTTGCCATCCACCAACGATCTTGCCAACCACACCTCCTTTGTCTACGAACTTCTTACCAGGACCGACGGGAAGCTCGTAGACGTAGCTCAGAACAAATATCTGCGGAATGTCCTGGTAACTGACGGCTTTGTTCGCTTTCAGATTGAAAGAGTCTTGGGCCCAAACGTTGGAATTGAACGCGGTGAACAAGGGATAGTTGCTGTCCGCGTCCGTCAGGGTCTTCGAGAACGTGTAGGAAGCCATCAGGTTCAATCCATTGCGGAAGCGGCGCTCGAGTTTCGCCATCGCGGCGTTGTAAGTGGACTGTCCCAGATTTTCGAGGCCGCTATCCGTGCCGATGCTCGAGAACTGCGGATACGGCAGCAGCACCTGCGCAACATTGGGACTGCCTCCATAGAGAGAAGGCAGCCATGAAGGTACCGTGACTCCCAGGTTGGCAAGCGCCGCAGCGCCCGTGCAGCTGTTGTAAGGCACCGCTAAAACATTTGGACCATAGGTGCTTGGACCATTGGGGCCGCAACCCGGCGAAGTGCCGTTCAGGTCGTAATACTTGGGGTTTAGGTTGTCGATCTGTGCCAGCGAAGAGCGCAAATGCGTTGAGTGCATTCCCACGTACCCCACGCTCAGGATCAGGTCTCGCGCCAGTTGCTTCTGAATCTCGAGGCTCCAGTTTTGCACCATGCCCGGTTTGCCATACCGTGGGGCCACGTAGTTTGGCGAGGACCCGTTAAACACGGTCGGGTTTGGCGCATTGGACGGCGGCGGATACGCTGGGAACCCGGCGTCCGGTGATTGCTGCGGGGTGAAATTGTCCGCGGCGATGAAGTTGGGGCTGGCCGTGGTGGTGCCCGTAAAGTTTCCGCCAAAGTCCGAATACACCAGCGGAGAGTAGTAAATGCTGTAGCCACCGCGAACAACGATATTCCTGACATGTCCGAACAAGGCTTCGGGAGCATAGGCAAAGCCCACGCGCGGTCCGAAATCCTTAAAGTAAGTGTTGCCAAGAGGCGCGAAAATCCCGTACGTTATCGCGCCCAACTGTCCCGGCGTTCCCGGATTGAAGGCAGTCAGACTCAGATTAGACTGCGAGTTGTGAGCTTCATACCGAGGCGTGTCAATGCTGTAGCGGAGCCCCAGGATGAGCGTCAGGTCTCTGCGGGCCTTGAAATCGTCCTGTGCGTAACCGGCATAATAATTCGCGTTCCAGCGGGGATAAACAGAATAAACAGTCAGGTTTTCCTGCTGAGGGGTACCCAACAAAAAGCCGGCAACCGGATCGCCAGTATGGGTGTCCCCCGGCGTGTAGGAAGTCTGGTAATTGTAGAAGCTGTAGCTGGGTGACGTGAATGCTCCCGACGGAACGGAGAATTGGTAGGAGCGCCACTCGATTCCCATCCGGAGGGAATGGTGTCCCTTGACCCAGGTCACGCTATCCGACAGCACCAGGCTGTTAGGAATGTCACCATTGTCCTGTGGAGTGCTGAACGAAACGTAAGGGATATTGGCCGGGCTGCCGTTAAAACCAAACTGAGGAAATACCTTGCCACTGGCATTGCCAATTCCGAGAATCTGGTCCCAATCCACGCCCGTAACGCTCGCGCCAAGGCTAAAGTGCACGATGCGATTGAGCCCAATCACGAAGTCGTTCACGATGTTGGGTGTGAACACGGTATCCAGACCGACCCGATAGTAGTACGTGACGTTGGTGTTGAGATAATTGTTGTTCAGTGGACCCGGAAGGTTGCTCGCTCCGTTCGGCGACTCGTAGTCCCTTTTAGTATAGGAGAAAAAGCCCTTATTATTCTGCCCGAAATTCTGGTCAATGCGTACGGTCATCGCGGTATCCGTAATGGTGTTGCTGGCCGTGTAGACAAAGTTGTTGAGAAGGGGCGCACTGTCCGGGATGGTCGGCAAATACGTAAGAACCTTTTGCGCCACCTGGCTGGTCAGCGGCACCTGGTTGTTGGGGAAGGCGGTTCGGCAGGGCGTGCCGTTCACAACCCTCGTCGTCGTCGGATCGAAAATCTGCCCTTGGAGCACAGGATTTCCGTCGCACGGGTTGATTAAGCCGGTGGGGCCTCCAAGCAGCGCGGAAAAATCACCCTTCCGTTCTGCCATGGTAGGAAGGGTCGAAGTGACCGTCTGCCCCAGGTTTTGCCGGTACTGCTCCCACGCAAAGAAAAAGAACGTCTTGTTTTTTCCGTCATACACCTTCGGAATCCAGACCGGACCGCCGAACGTGCCTCCATAATTGTTCTTGTGGTCGCGAGGTTTGGGGGCGTCAATCCAGTTGTTGTACCAGGAGTTCGCGTCGAACTTGTCGTTCTTATAGAATTCGAACGCTGTTCCATGAAACTCGTTGGAACCGGACTTCGTCGTAAAGCTCTCCACCCCTCCCGATGTGCGGCCATAGGCAGCGGGAATCGTCGACGTGGTTACTTTGAATTCGCTGACCGCTTCGACAGAAGGCGCCGTTTGTGTGAAAGCGGAACTCGTATCCATGCGCGAGGTGCTGACCCCGTCAAAAATAACCTCCGTCCCGAAATTTTGGCTACCGCCAATCTTCGTTTCAAAGGTTCCCGCCGACCCGTGGTCGCTGTTGGTTCCCGGGCCGGCCGTGCCTGGTGTGAGAAAGATGAAGGCCTCGGGGGATCGTATGAAGCTCTGGCCGCTGGCAGAAAGGGATAGCGGCAGGTTTTGCACCTGCTCGTTACCAATTACCGTGCTGATGTCCGAACTCTGCGTCTGGATTGTTGGGGCATCGGCATTGACCGTGAC
>Ga0126373_10003990_pt1 | contig 11180 bp, 10 predicted proteins | sample PanSoiMetPlot_11_FD_92545 | JGI IMG/M metagenome (GOLD analysis project Ga0126373, IMG submission 92545) | Tropical forest soil microbial communities from Panama - MetaG Plot_11 | ecosystem: Environmental > Terrestrial > Soil > Tropical forest > Bulk soil | place: Panama | collected 2016-02-17
CGCAAGCAGACCGACGCACTCTTCGAGGTTATTCGCCCCGAGGCGCTCTATGAGCGTCCTATACCCGAGCGCCACAGGCTAGTTTTTTATTTGGGCCATCTGGAAGCCTTCGACTGGAACCTAATTGCCCGCGACGCGCTGCATCATCCGAGCTTCCATGAAGAGTACGAGAAGCTTTTCGCGTTCGGCATCGATCCTGTCGACGGTCAGCTTCCTCACGATGTACCGAGCGACTGGCCTGTGACCGATGAGATTCGCGCCTACAACGAACGCCTGCGTGATCGAATCGACACAGCTCTGCGTGAATCTCCCCACAAACTGCCGGAAACAATCGCGGAGGGAACTTTGCTGCAGGTCGCGATCGAACATCGTCTGATGCACGCGGAAACACTCGCATACCTGATGCACGGCCTGCGTCACGATCAAAAAAATGCTCCGGCAAACTATCAAGCGACTACTGAACGGAGCGAAGCATTTCAACACGACGTCGTGACCATTCCAGCGGGTATAGCCACGCTCGGCATGCGCCGCGACAGCGGCCGATTCGGATGGGATAACGAATTCGAGCAGAATCAGGTGAGCGTGCCGAAGTTCCGCATCGACGCATATCCGGTAACGAATGGCGAATTTCTGGAATTCGTAAACGCTGGCAGTTACGAGAACACGCGCCTGTGGTCCGTGGCTGACTGGGCGTGGAAAACTTCCGCACAGATTTCTTATCCGCATTTCTGGGAGAACAATTCAGAAGGCTGGCAGTATCGCGGAATGTTCGAAAACATCCCACTACCGCTCGATTGGCCCGTATATGTCAGTTACGCCGAAGCATCAGCCTACGCGCGCTGGAAAAAACGATCGCTGCCCACGGAAGCACAGTGGCATCGCGCAGCGTACAGCACTCCGGAAAGTGAATGTGCATATCCCTGGGGCGATGTTGAGCCAAGCGCCGAGCGCGGCAATTTTGATTTTGCGCGGTGGGATCCCGCGCCGGTAAACGCGCATCCCGCGGGACAAAGCGCCTTTGGCGTGCACGACGTGCTTGGCAATGGCTGGGAATGGACTTCGACGCCGTTTGCGCCGTTCCCGGGCTTCACGTCATTCGCGTTTTATCCCGGCTACTCGGCGAATTTTTTTGACGGAAAGCATTTCGTGATGAAGGGCGGCTCGCCGCGCACCACTGTGTGCATGCTTCGGCGCTCATTCCGCAACTGGTTCCAGCCGCATTATCCCTATGTCTACGCAAAATTCCGCACGGCGGAGGAATAAGTCATGGCGAGCCCAGCAAAGCTGTATACGCATAGCGTCTCGGGGAATGCGCGCGGGGATTTCGCGGCGGACGTTCACTCCGGCTTGACGATGCACTTGCAAAAGGAATTGCCTTCAAAGTATTTGTACGATGAAGTGGGCTCGGCCCTGTTCGAAGTGATCACACTCTTGCCCGAGTACGGGCTTTTCCGCGCAGGGGCACGACTGCTGAAACGTCATGCCGAGGAAATTATTGACCGCTTGCCTTCGCCCGTCGCTGTTGCGGAATTGGGCTCGGGCAGTGGCGCAAAAACGCGCTGGATTCTTGAGGCGCTGTCACGCCGTCAGCCGGTGACTTACTATCCCATCGATATTTCCCGTACAGCGCTTTCGCGCTGCTGGCAGGAGCTTGGCCGGATTGATTCCGTAAGCATCGTCGGCTTCGAGCGCGCTTATCTGGACGGCCTGCTCGACGTTGCGTCACGTCGCAAGCCGGGGGAATGTCTCCTCGTGCTCTTTCTAGGCAGCACCATCGGAAATTTCGACCGTCCCGCGGCGGCGAAATTCCTGCGCGAAGTGCGCCACATACTGCATCCTGGCGATGCGCTATTGCTCGCGACCGACCTCGAAAAGTCCGTCAGCGAACTGCTGCTCGCTTATGGCGATCCTGCAGGAGTGACCGCGGCATTCAATTTGAATTTGCTCGCGCGCATCAATCGCGAGCTCGACGGCACTTTTGATCTGTCCTCGTTCAAACACGAGGCGCGCTACAACCCAGAGCACCGCCGCATTGAAATGCATTTGCGGTCTATGCGGAGGCAAACGGCGAGCGTCCCCGGCGCGTCACTCGATGTCACCCTTGAAGAAGGAGAGACCATCTGGACGGAAAGCTCGCATAAGTATCGCTGCAACGAGGCTGCGGAGCTCGGATCGAGCGCAGGATTCTTTTGCGAGGCTCAGTGGGTCGATTCAGAATGGCCCTACGCGCAAAGCCTGTTTCTGGCTGAATAACTGAACGTTAGATTCCGTGATCGCCAGTAAGACTCAACCCTTCCAGTCCATCCCTGTCCAAGCCTTCGCTTCTTGGATGGTTTGCGCCATGACATCGCGATATTTTTCGAATGTATCGTCAACGACAGTGATCGTCGGAATGACCGGCTGATCCTTCGACACATTTGGCCGAAAACGTCCGAAACCTGATTCGTGCACACCGGAACTTCCGCGCCCCGGCGCAGGAAAACTCAGATGCTCGAACGTTCGCGCGTATTTCTGAAATGCGGCGGGATAACCTCTCGAAGGAAAAACCTGATACACGGGCAGAACCGACATGAGCGCGTCATAGGAAAACTCGCCGACCGCGAGCACGTGCGGAAATCTCTCACGCAGATTCGCCACCAAGCGCCGCGTTCCCTCGTGCATGTCGGCTTTTGTGTTGTTAACCCAGCCGCCGGAGATGTCCAGAAAATAGCCGTCGACATCGAAACGCTGAACAATGTCAGCGATCCGTCCGAAAAGCCAATCCTGCCAGGATTGCACGCCGAGGTTCATATACTTCCCAGTCCCCTCATTGTGGCGGTCGTTATCCCAATCGACCCAGTCCAAATCGAAGTCGTTGCCGTCAATCTGCTCTGTGGTTGCGTCTGAAAACTTCGAAAATATCTCTAGATGTTTGTCCGCGGCATTCATGCCGAACATTGGGAGAAAATGAAAGCCCATTCGATGCCCTTTCTGAATCAGCGCGCGCAAACCCTCTTCGCCGCCCAGGCGCGGTTCAGGCCGGTAAACGGGATAGTCCCAGTAATAGCGCCCGTCCCACGCGGGCAGAAAGACCATCACTTTTTTCGGAGAGATTTGCGTCGCTACCCAGTCCAGAATGCTCGATGACTTTGCGAAATCGTTGAAGACGTAACCAGTCCAATGCATTCCGTGAATCGAGACGACTAACGAAATCTCTCGAAACCACGATGGCACATCCTGCCGTTGCTCCCACGCAGGGATCTGAAACGCTCCGCCCACATGTTCGAAATGAGGCCGATACGCCTGCTCAGCGGTCGTCGTGCGGCCCGCCCGCCAGGTCGCACTTTGAAGACGGTTGCTTTTCTTCCAACCCTCTTGTTCATACACAAGCTCGGCACGATAACCTTCGTCGCCGGGCTGCAAATAGATCCGGCATGCACGCACCTGTGTCAGCAGAGTCGAGAGGAAAAAGAATTCCTGCTCTCCCGCCCGAACAATCGCCAGGGGAGAATCGATACCTCGCGCAGTGTGGTGATCGCCCGCACCGAACGGATAACCCAACAAAAGCTCGTTCTCGCCCGGGTCGAAAAATCCTCCGCTTCCGCCGGCGACTTTGCCGCGTGGCACACCGCGCACGATCGCGGTAATGGACTTTATCGGCCGGTCCATTTCAGCCGAGGCGCTCCACTCGACAAAATCGCCATCCTTGCGGAACTGCGCGAGCAGATTGCCCGCTGCTTTCTGCTGGCCACCGGCCCAAACGAACTGCGAACATCGCAATTGCAATCCATCCGCGGTTTGCTCGACTTTCATGCTGTCGCGGTCCAGCCCGTAAGCATTCTCGAAGGTGGAAAGCCGGAACGAGAATTGCATTCCTTGGAAGGTGAGAGAAGGTTCAGGAAAGTCGAAGCTGAATTTGAAAAAGCTCTGGCCTCGCGGAGGAATGTAAACGCCGCTTGTGCAGGTCAACGGAAGAATGCCGCCTTCGTCCGCAGCATCAAATCCCACGTTGTCAACGGCAGGCGTCTTCACATTCGTTGCTTCCCCAGAATCAAGCGCCGCGTGCGAATCGAGCGGAACCAGCGACGTCACGCCAGCAGCCAGACTAGTCTTCAGCAGATCTCGCCGAGAAATCCTTTTGTTCATAATTCCCTCAGTTGCAAAATTGCTGCGATTCAGTGCCATAAGAAAGAATTGGCAGAACGGCACCAATACAGAATTCCCCGCGTCGATTATTTCGCGTTTCAGCCTGTTGTCAATGACGCCGGATAGAAAACGAAAGTCAGAAAAGGAGCCCGGGCTTGCTGGGGTGAACAAGCCCGGGATGTGGGGCACTGAGGGTGGGCCGGAAGATCGTTAATTTTTGGCCGGACGGCGCGCTACAAGTTCATCGCACGCGCCCATACCATTAACCGCAAGACCTCTCGATAAAATAAAATTGTCAGCAATCCGCAGAATCCTTGCAACGATGGCCATGCACCTTGAACTAGACTGAGCGTCAAAGCCTGCTCCGTTATCGTATTAGGCTCTCGAGACGCCCGCGTTTGGCTTAGGCCTGTCATCGAATCTCTCGGACTAATTCACCACCATGAGCGGCGCGTCCTGTTCAATTGCTACAACCATGGACTTGAAAATATCGACGTCCCAGTTCTCTGCGATGCGAACTCGCAGCACATTCGTCGTTTCGCTAACTAGCCGGCCCCGCACGGGCACTCGAAGATTGCCTGCCACAACCCGAAGAATGACCGGCTGCCCCATCCACACCGCGTAAGTGCCTTCCATCTCCATTCCTCCAGGGACTTGCGTTCCTCGTGACAGGGCTAGTTTGAATACCGAGGCATTTCCGGCAAATGGTACGGGGGACTAATTCATCTGGGAGCAAAGTACTAGACAACACAGGAAGCTAACCCGCGGCGGCGCAAGTCTTGTTTTTCTGCTATGTTAGTGAGGTTGTCCTCGGCTGAATACTTCGAGTTTTCAGGTCAACAAGCGCGAGAACGCGCGATCTTGGGTGGTCATGGCGATATCTCTAGCAAGCGTTCCCTGGCAAGCGTTGATCCACAAGCTGTACAACGTCCAGAACCTCGTGCAGTCGGGCGGGCCCCTGTTGGTCTGCTCGATCGTATTTGTGGAAACGGGACTTTTCGTGGGCTTTTTTCTACCTGGCGATTCCCTGCTTGTAACCGCAGGCATGGTCGCGGGAACACACACAATCAGCTTGGCGTGGCTACTGTTACCCGCATGTCTATGTGCTGTTGCGGGAGACCAGCTAGGCTATTTTATAGGCCGTAAGGCCGGCACCAGCCTCTACCGGAGGGATGACTCTCGCTTCTTCAAAAAGAAGCACCTACAGAGGGCGCACGAGTTCTACGAGAAACACGGTCCGAAGGCGATCATCATCGCTCGCTTCGTCCCAATCATCCGAACGTTTTGCCCTCCTGTTGCGGGAGCCGCGCGTATGCGTTACTCGCGATACCTGATGTTTGACACCTTTGGCGGAATCCTGTGGGTCTGCAGTATGATTCTGACAGGTTACAGTCTGGGACAAATACCCGCCATCGAAGGTCGCATCCATTTGGTGATTGCAGTGGTGATTGTACTGTCCCTCGTTCCTGCGGGAATTGAGGCGATCAAAGCCTTCAAGAACCGCAGGCAATCTGCCTAGACGGCGCTCGCACCAGAGAGAAGACGTATTATCCGTAAATGCAAACGGGGAACCTCGCGGTTCCCCGTATTTGCCATTTCCTGAGGCCCACTCAGCGTCTGCAGGGCGCCTTAGGGCTCGCACCGCAAAAGCGGTGTGAATGTCGTCAGGATTCCTGGCCCGGCGGATTCATACCACGTTTCCTCCGTTTCCAAGCCTTCGTCTCCCTAATACTCCGCAGCACTGACAGTAGTCAAGCAGGACTTTGCCCTGCAAGATGTGCCGGACGAAACTCTGTGGATAATTTCGGAAGGTCGGACAGGCTAGCGAATAAACAGCCCTTCGCGAAGCTGGTCGCGCCCCACGAAAGTCTTCGCGGAACGGAACCGGCCAAAGAGGTTGAGGATTTCGCGGTTTTGGAACGCGTGATTGTGCGCGGATACCGGCCCAATTGGAATTGTCTCAATCGTTTGGTTATCGACGATGCGGTAGCGGTATGACCGCTCCGGCTTGCTGTGGAAAATTGCGAGGACAGCCCCGCCCGGTTTCATGATGTCGTACAAACGATCCGCAATCTTTGGAAGCAGTTCTGCGTCGAGGTGATCGAAAATGTCCCACAGCAGGACCGCGTTGAATTCCTCTTCGGGATATTGCAAAGAATGATCAAGAAATCGCTGCGCAACTTGCTCGGGCGAAAGCGGCTCGTAAAAGTCGCTCTGCTCTTCGACGCGCTGGCGCTCTTCCTCGGCGATGCGAAAGTCCTTCCAAGAACGGACAAAGTCATCCGTCGTCACACGGAATCCGCGCTCGATGAAAAAATTCAGGGTAGCTTGGGAAACGGAACCGAGGTCCAGCAGCCGGCCACCCTCGATATCGCTTAAGAGCCAGAGGAAGTCCTTCAGTCCATTTGAAACGCGTATATTCGGGGAGCTATGGCTGGCCGCAGCCGCTACTGCAGGTCCAGCCTGGGACTTCCGTGACGGCATTGTAGCCGTCGTGCTTCCCATCCGCGTTTTCCCCATGAAGTTCATTTGCTATCGCGAACGCTCCCTGTACCGACCATAACCTCGGAACCTGCGTTGGCCGATTCAGGAGATGTTTCCTGAGATGCGAAAGACTGCGAACCTCGCTTGCTTTGACGTTCCCGCGCATCCGCTGCTGGTCCCATTTCGACGCGGCCGTTAAATCGCGCGCCATCTTCGATCGCAACGCGCGGGGCTTCCAAGTCTCCTTCAACGTGACACGAATTCGCAAGCACAACTCGCTCTCGCCCGCGAAGATCGCCATCCACCCGCCCGTATACGAAAATCTCGCGAGCCTCGATATCCGCGTGGATGCTGCCGCTTTGACCGACAGTCAAGCGAGACTCGTTCAGTCGGATGCTTCCCTGCAGATCGCCGTCAATGATTAGATCCGCTTTGCCAGTCAATTCACCCTTGATGCAGATTCCGCGCGTCAAGACAGCGTCAGCGGAAGGCTTGGCTGGAGTAGATACCGGCTGGGAAGGCGTGGGAAAAGCCCCAGACGCTGAGGACGTTGCAGGCTTCTGAGCGGGCGGCGCATACGATGAACCGCCGGTGCTCGGATTTACCGGAGAAGATGGCTTCGCTTCAGGCTGTTTTCGCCACATGGGAACCTCCAAGCGGTGAGATGGTCGCTACGGCTCGAACCAACGCACGGACGAATACTAGCAGTTCGAGGACTATAGTACAGAGTCTAACCAGTGTAAACCAAACAGAAATCCACACGAGATAGCAAAAAAGGAACCTCCTCTGCCCCTACGGTAATCCTGAAAAATTCGCGTCTGCCGATGGAATTGCCAGCAATGCAGTCGAACCGGTTTCTTGATGATGCACTTCCCACATCGCCACGAACATCCCCACGAACTCGTGGAACAGTATCTTCATTCCGGCTCGTGTCTTCCACCACGAGTCGGGATCGTACTCGTGATCCGGCGCGGCCACAATCAGGACGTGGATGTCCGCGGGAAAAACGTGCTCGGCGAGATATCGTGTCCGGCGCGTGTGATAATTCGAGGTAACAATCATCACGCGCTTCCATCCATGCTGTCCGACGAAACCCCGAATGCCCTTCAGTTCCTCAAGCGTGTCGGCGGCGTTGTGCGCAAAAGGGACAATCGCCTTCTGCGGAACCCCTCGTGCCTCTAGGTCATGTTGCATTAACTCCGCAATGCTGGCATATGGACGCAGCCATCTCCCGCTACCCACGACGCGCGGCGCCCATCCATCGTGATAAAGGTCCGCCGCACGAGTCGCCCGGTCCGCAGTAAAGTCATCGTCACTCAGAATGACAATCACATCTGACGCTGCGGGAGGGTCGGACTTTACCCAGTAACTTCCAGCCAATCGAAGCAGCGGGGCGCGCACCAGATAGAGCAGGCCAATCAGGATCACCAGTACAACGAGCACAGCCAACTTTGTGATAATGCCGCCGCGCTGGCTTCGGAAAAACGACAAGTCAGACGCGGCTTTCATGAATCCGGACTGACCTGACGCAGTCGCTCCGCGGCTTGCTCGGGCCGAAGGCCGTTGAAGTAGACCTCTTTGATTACGTACGACTTTCCGCTCGTAGGAACTATCGGAAGGATCTCGATGTGCCAGTGATAATCGTCGGAGATGGTGCGCCAGTAGTCGCTCAGTTCACCAATCGTCTGTTGCGAGTTTGGCGACGTGTGCACAACCATGTGGTATCCCTCGGAAATGGCCGGTAGCCGCCGCAACACGCGTGCGAGAAGCGCGCCGAGCGACCGAAAATCTTCGCTGCCGGGCGCCTCGAATTCATGATTGTGGTGGCGAGGCATGATCCATGTCTCAAACGGTACACGTGACGCGTAGGGACAAAACGCCACGTAGTTACTCTGCGAATCGACCACGCGCTTTTCCTGCTTCTCTTCCTGCCGCAGGATGTCGCAAAAAACACACCGCTCGCGTTCTCGGAACCAGTCGCGCGCCGCACGCAATTCGTAAAGCACTCGCCGTGGCACAAAGGTCGTGGCTGTAATCTGAGAATGTGAATGCGCCCATTCCTGACCTGAATTCACACCTTCGTTCTTGAACACCGTGACGTACTTGAATCGCGGGTCGCGCTTCAGGTCTGTAAGCCGTCTCGCATACGCCTCGAGGACCAGCGCCATATGTTCGGGAGTTTCTCGCGCTACACCCCAGTCATGATTGGGAGTGTCCACGAGAATCTCGTGCGCACCAACCCCACTCATTCGGTCGTAGATACCCTCCGCTGAGCGCTCCGGCTCTCCCTCGATTCGGTACAGCGGCCGAAAATGCGGAAAGACGCGGACCTGCCAGGGACCTTGCGCGGGGAGCTGCAGAATCGTGCGGGTTTCGCCCTCGCTTCCAGGACACAGCGGGCAAGACTCCTGAGGAACTTCTCCCGGCTCAGAATGTCCAATCACGACCCAACTTCGCGTGATCGGGTCTTTTCTCAACTCCATGAATTCGACCGCCCCTCAAAAATGAACGTCCGAATTTATACCCCACGGGAGGAAGCGGAGCAAGCGAGCTACCTCAAACCGTTCGACGGGCTATTCCCACCAACTGCCGGGGATCGTCTGTACGTTCCTGCCGTTACAATGGGCAAATCGGGCTTTCCGTGATCGTGCAGCCGAATGATTGCCGCGGCGACCATAAAATGTACGGCGTCAGAGTGCTTGAAAACTGGCATCGTCTTCTTGTTAAGCAGCGGCGTCAGCCGGGGGATCAGCGCCGGATCGTCAAATCCGCCGAGAGCTCTTGCCACCGCAACCAGCACGGCAAGATTCTTGTCGTCGAGCGTGTCTTCCAGCATTTTCTCCGAATCGGGATTCGGATGCTCTCCGAGCAGGGTTGCCGAAAGCGCTCGCGTGTTCGCGCCTCGATCTTTAGCCAGCTCGCGCGCGACCGTGACGCCCTCGGCGAAGGGCCCCAAAAGAGCACCGGATGCCTCGCCAACCGCAATGTCTGCCAATGCCGAAGGGTTGTGCAACTCGTTCCATGCCTGTGTAATCTGGCTGGCAACATATCCCTGCTCAACATGGCGGTCTCCTAATATCACGGCATAAAAAACTGTCGCGCCGCTCTGATCTCCCATTCTCCAGAGCGCCTCCGCGGCCGCAAAACTCACACCAGCATTCTTGTCGTTCATCGCCTGCCTGAGATGCGGGATCGCCTCTTGAGCGTTCATCGCTCCGAGCGACGAAGCTGCGATCCGCCGCACTTGGTAATGCCGGTCATCGAGAGCGTTCTCAATAAGATGAATCGCCTTTTCGTCATCCCGCATGCTGGAAAGCGCGCCGATCACGTCCGTGCGTATGCGAACATTTTCGGATTGCGACGCCGCATCCAACAGTTCCCACGCCTGTGTGTAAGTGTCCGGGGGGATGGTGGGCCTTCCCGCGTTGGCTTGGCCCTGTTTCTGTATCGGGGCGTCCTGCTGCTGTGCCGCCCCGTTCGGTGAAACCACCGCGCAAAATCCAGCGAGCAACGCGTAAATTAACACCAAAGCGATTGAACGCTTTGACCCCAGACTGTACCGCGGTGGCAAACCCATAGAATTCAGACCTCCGAGCCTTTGCGAAAAGTTGCAGCCAATCCCGAGAAACGCCCGTTCCGTGCAGAATCGCGAGCGCCGGAAGATCGTCGCGCGCGGGCGCAACGCAATCCTCATGCTATTCTGATGCGAAATGAATCGTCCTAGCGACACCAACGATCAAGCAGCCCTCAATGAAGAATACATGTTGCTCGCACTGGAAGAGGCACGCGGTGCGGCTCGCGCTGGCGAAGTCCCAGTTGGATGCGTGATAGTTCAAGACGCTCGCATTCTCGCCCACGCAGCAAACCGCACGATAATCGATTGTGATCCCACTGCGCATGCCGAAATGGTTGCTTTGCGCGCGGCAGCGACTGCCTTCGGAAATCATCGTTTGTCTGGGACCACACTCTACGTAACCATCGAACCCTGCGCGATGTGCGCCGGCGCAATGCTTCAAGCTCGCATCGACCGCCTCGTCTATGGCGCTGATGATCCCAAAGGGGGAGCCGTACACTCATGCTTCACCGTATTTGACCATCCGCGAGTGAATCATCGCGTTGCGGTAACTTCCGGCGTGCTTGCCGACGACGCCGCTTCCCTCCTGCGACAATTCTTCGAAGCCCGTCGTTGACCACGACTGGACGCCGCATCGTCGTCCTCGCGGTTGAACGTGGATGCCAAACTGACTATACTTCGCGCCTCGAAACAATCGTTTCAGACTCAAGGCTTGATGTTGTCGGATCAATGTGCAGGAGGAATCTTTATGAAATTTTACGCCAAGTCATTTCATCTTGCGATCGCAGTCGCTGTCATTTTGATGCTTGCTGCTCTGCCCTTGCATGCGCAAGGCCAAGCTTCCGCGCCTCTTAGCAAAAGTGGAAAGAAACTTTTCGGCACGAGTGAGGCATTGCGCGTCGCGCGAGTCTCTTCGCCGCGAATTTCTCCCGACGGTTCCACGGTCGCTTATCTCGTTTCCTCCGTGAAGATGGAAAAGGACGATCCAGGAAAATCA
>Ga0126373_10003992_pt1 | contig 11178 bp, 6 predicted proteins | sample PanSoiMetPlot_11_FD_92545 | JGI IMG/M metagenome (GOLD analysis project Ga0126373, IMG submission 92545) | Tropical forest soil microbial communities from Panama - MetaG Plot_11 | ecosystem: Environmental > Terrestrial > Soil > Tropical forest > Bulk soil | place: Panama | collected 2016-02-17
CGCGGTGCGCAAGTGCTGGTGGGGCGGTGTTATGAAGGCGAGGCCGCTTCACCGTATTCGCCCTTCGTCGAGGCGATCCGCGAATACCTATCGACCCGTCCAGACGATGCGCTGAGGGCTGAGATGGGCGCCGGTGCATCCGACATTGCGAAACTGGTCCCCGAGATCCACAAGCGCTTTGCCGACCTCCCGTCTTCACCGGCAGCCAATCCGAATGAAGAGCGGATGCGCCTGTTCGACAGCGTTGCGTCGTTCCTGGTCAACGCCTCGAAGGCCAACCCGCTCATGTTGCACCTCGACGACTTGCACTGGGCCGACAAGGCGTCCCTGCTGCTCCTGCAACATCTCGCGCGCCGCTTCAAGGGCAGCTGCCTGATAGTGGTCGGAACCTATCGCGACGTCGAACTCGACCGGCGTCATCCCCTCTCCACGGTGCTCGCGGAACTGAGGCGTGAGCGGCTCTACCAGCGGCAGTTGCTCCGCGGACTTTCGGAGTCCGAGGTCACGGAGCTCATCGAGGCGAATTGGCAACAGCAGGTCGTCGAAAGTCCCGGCGAAAAAGAGTTCGTGCGCGCGATCCTGGGTGAAACCGAGGGCAATCCGTTCTTTGTCGAGGAAGTTCTGCGCCACCTGGTCGAATCGGGAGCCTTGTATCGACGCGAGGGCCGCTGGGTCGCCGACGCCAAGTCGATCGCCGAGATGGGAATCCCCGAAGGCGTGCGCGACGTCATCGGTCAGCGCCTGTCGCGTCTCTCCGATACCGCCAATCGCGTGCTGGCAGCAGGCGCGGTCCTCGGACTCGAGTTCGAGTTCGAAGTGCTCACTCTTATGACCGGCCTTGCGGAAGACGAAATGATACAGGCGGTCGAGGAAGCACTCGCTAACGAGGTGGTGATTGAGACGCGCGGACGGCTGGGCCCGGGCTATGCCTTCACTCACGCACTGGTGCGTCAGACGCTTTATGAGGAGCTGAGCCTGCCGCGCAAACAGCGCCACCACCTCAAGGCCGCGCAGGCGATCGAAGCGGCGCACGAGCGCAATCTCGAGCCGCACGTGGCGGCGCTGGCCAATCACTACTGGATGGCGGGCTCCGCGGCCGACGCGGAGAAGACTATCGACTACTCGATTCGGGCGGGCCGCGCCGCCTATGCGCTGTTCGCATACGAGGAAGCGGGGGCACACTGGCGGACGGCACTAGAGCTCATGAATGAACAAGGGGGAGGCGACCGCAAGCGGCGCGCGGAGCTCTTGATGCTGCTTGGCGACGATCTCGTTTCCGGAGGCGCAAAAGCGATCGAATACCTGGAGGCAGCCGCTCCGCTGCTCGAGGAAGTGGGCGACGACAAAGCCGCCTGCGACGTGTACTCGCGACTCACGATTTATCTGTCGACGAACAACGTCGGCGCAATCGATGTGCGGCGGGCGATGCCGCACTTCAAGAAGGCCGAAGCGCTTCTGGCGGGGCAGCCCGAATCGCATCGCCACGCGTTCTTCTATGTGACTATGGCCGGCGCATGCCAGTGGAGGGAACAGATTGCCGATGGGCTTGCGGCTGCGAAGCGCGGGATGGAGATTTGTGCGCGCCTTGACCAGTCTGGTTCCCAGGACAGTTTATGGTGCGTTGCTGCGGCCATTTTATCCGGTCTGCTCATCCGTTCCGGGTCGGTGACCGAGAGCCTCCGCTTGGCTGACCAAGCGCGGCAGCGAGCCGACCCGATAAACGACACTATGGTCGGATGCGTCGCCGCTGTATGTGGCGCCAGCAACTATAACTGGTTAGTGAACCCTCGCACGGTGAAAGAGTGGTGCGAGAGGGAGTTGGCCAAGCCACGCACTGCTCGGGCGGTCCGGCGCGTATCGCCGTCAGCACCGGGGCCCAATAGCCTGCTACTCCTGCTCGGTCTTCTGGTTATCGCCAGCATTGATGCGGGAGAACTCACCGAGGCCCGGGCCCATCGAGCTGAATATGCCACTCACAAACCCACGCAGCTCTTGTTCTTTGAAGGTGAGTGGGAGCTCGCGAGCAAGGGGCTTACCGCAGAGTCCGAGCGGTTCCGCACCACCGGAAACCTCCAGGAAGAGTTGTTCTGGGCACCCCGCTTCGCGCGGATGCACAGGTTCACTGGAGAGCACACACAGGCCGCGGAATTTCTCCGGCGAGCGGTAGAGATTTCTGTGGAGGGCGGAGACATACTTGGCGAGTTGGCCAGCAGGCCTGCGCTGGCCACTATGGCTGCAGAGGCCGGCGATGCCGCTGAAGCACTCCCGCACCTTGAGCGTTGCCGCCAGATCGTCGGCGCTGGCGAGAATTGGTTCGGGCTGGCGGGCAGAGTCGAGCGCGCCGAGGCGGTTGTGGCTGCGGTCCAAGGCAAGTACTCGGCGGCAGAGACCCATTTCGAGAAAGCGATCGCGACCTTCCAACACTACTGTCTGCCGTGGGAGGAAGCCGACACCCTTCAATACTGGGGCCGCGCGCTGCTCGCGGCGGGCGAGCGTGCACGCGCCATCGAAAAGTTCGACGCGGCGATCGATATCTACCGCTCGCACGGCGCCGGGACTCGGTTTATCGAATACGTGATGGCCGACAAGATGCGCGCGCGGGACTCGGAGTCGACGCATCCCGACGCGCAACCTCCGCCAACAGATTCGGTTCACGCGAACGGGTCCGATCTCACGCATCAGCTACAGGGAGCTCAGGCCGTCAAACCGGCCTCGAACGACCGCATTCGGGGCGACAGCGAGGTAGAGAATGTCTTCCGCCGAGAAGGCGACATCTGGACGATCACTTATGACGGGCAGACCATACGGCTGAGAGACTTCAAAGGGCTAAGCTACATAGCCTCTCTGCTGCAACATCCTGGTGAGGAATTCCATGCATTGAGCCTGGTGGCCGGAGTTGACGCGGCGAACGATACCGAAGACTCCGAGGCGCGCGCCGAGCTTGGTGCGTTGACGCGCGAGCAATTGGGCGAGCGGCATTTACGCGCCGGGGCGCCGGAAGACGCCGGCGAATTGATTGATGCCCAGGCAAAGGCTGAGTATGGCCGTCGGCTGGAAGCACTCCGCGAAGAGCTCGAAGAGGCCAAAGAGCTAGGCAATACCGAGCGGGTGGCTAAAGCCGAAGACGAAATCGACGACCTTAGTCGCGAGCTTAGCCGAGGCATTGGACGTGGAGGGCGCCACCGCCGTGCCGGTTCCGCCTCCGAGCGCGCCCGACTGAGTGTGACCAGCGCGATCAGGTCGGCTATTGAACGGATCGCTGAAAAACATTCGCTGCTCGCGCAACACCTGAGCACCACCATCCAGACTGGGACGTATTGCTCCTACCGTCCGGACCGGCAAAGCGACAAGCTTTGGCACTTCTAGTCAGAGCCATCGCCCACCTGAAGATTCGTTAGTTCCGAACTCACCCGTTGTTAGCCCGAAGCTAACGCCTTTCCCTTTGAAAGCTTCCCCACACAAGGGGGCCAAGGAGAAAAGGTCATGGATATCAACACTTTAGGGCGGGCGGTCGGACGATTGGCAGCGGCGGCCGGATTGGCGATCACGATGAGTGCATGTGGCATGGCGCTTGAGGATCCACCCAGGGCGATGTACGGAACGGCGGCGTGGAGCGATGCCTGGCAAGTGACGTGCAGCGACGTCGATCCTTCGGGCACTGAACCCCGGAAACTGGATGCGGAGCATCTGGACAACGACTGCCATCAGTACGATGTGGCCCTGCAGATGCGCTACCACGAGCCTCGTCTCGCCAGCGCGCAACCGTAGTTGGGGCTGTCGGAGGTCTGCCAAATCGCCCGACATTCCTGCACAGCGGCTGCGGTAGAGCAGATCTACTGCAGCCGCTCATCATTCTACTCATACGGCCGGGTACCGAATCAGATCTCCGCGGAATACGTTAGCAACGAATCTAAACATTGCCGGGCTCATGGATTCATCGCCGACGCACTTGCTCGGTGGTGCAAGGATCACCGCTGGCTGAAAGTCTTTGCAGATCCGCGACGAGGGCCGAGATCGTTGCGCAAGGCGGCTACTTCGCCGCCATAGTCCACGAAGGCATGCCAGAGGTCGCCGCGCCTGCAAAAGTCGCAAAAGCAAGTCGCGAGGGACTGCGGCAACGCGCGGTCGATCGCGTGACCAGCAATCTGACGCGGCACCTAATGCCTGATCGAAATAATAACTACCGACTTCGTGATTGTCTCGGTGAAGCTGCTTTTGGTTTTACCGCTCGGCGTCCTGCCTCGTTAGGTCGGCGATGACTGCGTGGGCAATCAGAACCTCGAAATCCATTCCGGTTGTCACTGGGTCAGTCGTCTGAAACCGGAGCCGAGTGGTCCCGCGCTCGTCCTGTCCTTTATTCGTGCGTGTTGGCATTGATTTAAGCCTAAGCCTTAGAACCATAACAGGCCATCAACGTCTAGCTCGTACTGGTCCGGAGACACCGCATTTCGCTGTGACTGCTGCTGGAGCGGAGTAGATTCGAACCGGCGGTACCGTTTCTGGACTTCCTGACGACAACTCTCGGTGGGGGTTTCATAACAACTGGCTGTCGTCCGGCTGCTCCAGAATCGGAACCGAGAGTTCGAATTCATCCCGCTCCAGCAGGCAGTCACAGCGAAACGCGGTGTCTCCGGACCAGGACGCGCTACATGTACCAGAGTCCAGCACCTCTCATCTCATCAGCTTCAGGATCTCCTCAAGGAATACGACGGGAAGCAGCGATCAAGCGATACACAGATGATGTACCAAGGTATTGACCGTTATAGCCATTGGCGGGATTCGGAATAAGGCCCGGAACCGTGCCTACCGACCCAACTGAGAACGAAGCGGCAATGGCCACGGCCGGCAACAGCACGCTCACAAACATCACGCTCCCGCGGGCGATCTTCGAAATTTTTTGTGATTTGACATAAACCATGCGCGGTGAGACCAATCTCGTTATGAATGCCTTACGGAGGAAGGTCAGATGGCAGTCAGAATGGTGCTGACTCTTCACGTGCGTGACGGAAAGTACCCCGAGGTAGTCGAGAACCTCAAAATGGCGAAGCGCGTCGTGGAGCGCGCGGGGGGCACGTTTCACGTAATGCGGCAGGTGGCAGGGCCCGCGCCGCAGTCGCTAAGCACCGTGGCGGAATATCCGGATTGGAATGCGCTGGCGAAAGCGCGCTCGGATCCCGACATGGTGCGACTGCAGGAGCGCGTCCGGACTGCCGCAAGTCCCTCAGCTGATGCGCTTGCAACACTGATTCTCGAGGACGTAGCGATCTAGGGCTGCGAAATGTGGCGCGCCGCGGCCAACATAGCGGCGACGGTGCGTCTCGCGAGGCGCTACAACCTGTCGCGGGGATGGGGCCGGTTCTTCGGGCTATGGAGTCGCGCGAGGATGAATGCTTCTAGCTGCGGGACGCGAGCCTTCAGCCGGTAGTTCTCCGCTATCCGCTCGTGCTGCTTCTGCGTCCGTCGCGCGGATAAGAATTGGCTTGCTTGGCCGTCATAGTTCCTGAGTTTAGCGCGTTAGAATCTTCATCATTGATTTTCTGCGGTTCTGTGTTTCATGCGGCAAAAAGAGCGATAGAATGTCGGGCGATCAGGCGGCGGCGGAGTCGAAGGACTTCATCAACGTCACGGCGGGTCTTGTTGACCGGTTGCTGGCTGAAATCAAGCCGAAGCTGGCGGTCCTCGACGCGTCGTCGCCGGAGTATGGCAGAAAAACATCGACGGCGTTTTTTCTGGAGTGCTACGATCTGCTGGTTGCTGGAGCGTCGGGTGTAAGGTCGCGCCTGCGGCTCCCCGTGGATGCTGACAAGTACCGGGGCGCTTCAGGCCGTTTTAGTTTCGCCATGGGTCGATCAGAATCTTCGCGTGCGTGTCCGGTGACGCGAGCGCCTCGAACGCCCCCCGACCATCGTCAGCTCAGTGCGGTCGGCGAAGGTCGAAGTACGGCGGCCAGAAGTGAACGATCGCGTAGGCGACTGCAATGCCGACCACGACATAGAAGGCTAGTCGCACGATGAAGGGTAGTAGCGCGATTGTGTTCAGCTGCGATTGATCATCCAATTGATCGTCATCGTTTCTCGGCCATTCCCTCATTGAATCAGGGAGATTAGGTAGAGTAACTCTTCCCGGCCTCCGCCTAATAAGAAACGCAAGCAGCAACAGAGCAAGCACCAAGGCCAGGCCCGTTCGGTATGGGTCGGGGACCGAGAGTCGATATTCAGCGAGCCAAACGATCTTGCTCAGATTCAGAATGCGGCAAACTTAATTCCAACGCTGCGCTATCGCGACGCCTCAGCGGCCATCGAATGGCTTTGCAAAGCATTTGGCTTCGAAAAGCATCTGGTCGTTCCTGGGGAAGGCCGTGAGATTGCGCCCTCCTCGGCCCGGAGACAAGGCGTTTCGCGACGCCTGGCTGGTGGAGCGGAATGGATTCGAACTCTCGGTTCCGATTGTGGAACAGGCGGACGACAGCAGGCCGTTATGAAAACCATCACTGAGAGTAGTCGTCAGGAAGCTCAGAAACGGTACTGCCGGCTCGAATCCATTCCGCTCCGCCAACGAGTCGCATCTGTCGAGACTCATCTGCGAAAGGGTCGTCTTTAGCGCCTGGACGGTGCGACCCCCGTGTGACCCACCTCGCGATCGCCCAGCAGCAGCTTGCCCGCATTCACGTATTGACGTTCATGAACAGCAGCGTGTTGTGCGGCCGCGTGAATATCGCGCAGGCGGCGTTGCAGAGGCGAGGTTTCATAAAGCGCGCTTCCGCCGCCGAGCGCGAAACATTTGCTGGCAATGTCAACGGAGGTGGTGGCTAGCCATATGGCAGCCTGGGTTGTCTGGATGAAGTGCGCCTCATCTTTGAGCGTACCGGCCAGCGCGTCGCGCCAGTGGTTTGCGGCCTGAACCTCGAAGAACGCTCGTGCCGCTCTTAGCTTGGCGGCGACCCGGCCAAGCTCGCCCTGGAATGTTTCCGAATCGCGCATCGCAACCGTAGTTCGCTGCTGAACCCGGCCGCTATTCGCCATTTGAACTAGATCGCGCAACGCGCCCTCGCCCATGCCGACGGCGAATGCGCTGTGCATCAAGGGAAGAGTTTGCATCAGGGCTTGATAAAGCGGACCCGGGACGCAGGGGACGCTGTTCCACAGGTCGAAGAAATTCGCCGCCGGGACTATCGCCTCTTTGAAAGTGATGTGATGGCTTCCGGTACCTTTGAGCCCGGCCACGTTCCACGTGTCCTCGATTTGCCACTCGCGCGCGGGCATCAGGAAGCCGCGGGCCATCGGTGCGCCACGTTCGCCGGGAAGCGGTTTCCCAGCCCTGGTCATGACGCAAACCCCGAGCATCCAATCGGCGTGGAGGCAGCCGCTCGCAAAAGGCCATCGGCCTTTCACGCGCCATCCGCCGGGCACCTGTTCGGCAGTGCCCGCGGGCTGGACCGACCCGGCGAGGATCGCGTTGGGGCCGTGCTGGTAAATCTGCTCGAAGGCTTCGCGTTGCAGCAACGGCGCGAAGATGGCGCCCCCGCCGCCAATCATCGCGGTCCAGCCCACCGATCCGTCGATCTCCGCGAGCGCTGCGACAATCTCCAGGGCAGTCGGCAGATCGAACTCCAGCCCGCCCTGGCTTCTCGGCACCAGCATGCGAAAGACACCGATCGATTTCAGTTCGTCGATTAGATCGAGTGGGATCCGGCGTGCATTCTCAAACTGGGCAGCTCGCGAGGTGATTTCAGGAGCCAACGAAGCGATATCGGCGAGCATACGTTTGGCGAGGCTCGTGATTCGCGCGTCCTCGGAGAGAAAATTGTTCGCGGCCGGAAAGTTAAAAGCATCGAAAGCAGTGCTCATTGATATACCCCTTGCTGAAAGATGGGCCGGATGGCCGTCGCCGCGCGGTCGATTCGCGGAGACCGCGATCGACCACATGAGAAGACATTTCACGAGGCGTGCTTGCCCCGAGCCGATTGTGCCGCGGAAACTTCCGCGCTGGTCGCGTTGGTGAGTTCCAGCGCGGCGCGAGGCACCGTGCACCGTTCCTGCATCGTGGCATCATCCCTGGTCAAGTTGCGGGTGAAGCAGCAGTACTCGAGGGACAGACCGTTGGGATCTTTGAAATAGATCGACTTGGCGAACCCATGGTCAACGATATCGGTGACCTCGACTCCCTTGGCACGCAGTTGATCGCGCTTGTCGGCCAGCGCCGCGTCCGATCCGGCTTCGAAAGCGAAGTGATAAAAGGAGGTGGGCAGCCCCAGCCCGCGATTTATGCCCGCATCGTATTCCGCCGGGACGCTGGGGATCCCGCGCGGTTCCATGAAGGCGATAAGCTGATCGCGGCCGGTATCGAAGAACATGTGCCGGATTCCACCCCCTTCCTTGATCTTGATCGTGTCGGCGATAACCGGCTTGAAACCCAGGACGCCCTCGTAAAACTCGCGGGTCTTATCGAGGTCAAGGGTGGAAAGGCCGATGTGGGAAAAACCTCTGTGACTCATGGTAATAACTCCTTTAGATAAATCGGTTCAGGCGCGATCCTTTTGGTCGGACCCTTCGAAAGGTGTTGCATGCCGTGACATGGTTGTTCTTCCTCACGAGTGCGGAATTGTTTCGAGCAGGTCGCCTGTCGCTGGTGGACAGTTCTTCGGCGAACGCAGCGATAGCCTCAAGAAGCGGCGACGGGTTCAGCGTCGCAAAGATCGATTTCCAGGTTAGAGATTTCACTTCATTGACCTCCGGTATCGGTCTGCCGTTCTGTGAACGGCTCTATAGGTAAGGCGTGAAAAAAATGCTGCACATAACGTCGCCGAGGCAGAAAACGGCTGCACAAGACCGCACGTCGGCATATCCCGGGTCATTTGTGTGAAACAGTCGCGGGTCGAATGTTGCGATTGGACTTGAAAAAGTTGGTGGGGTCATACTTGGCCTTGAGTACGGCGAGGCGATCGTAATTCGAACCGTAGGCAGTCCTGACTCCCGCATCACCGGCGCCAGCGGTCAGGTAGTTCAAATACATCGTGCCACCGGCGTAAGGTTTCAGGGCGCTGTCGAGACCTTGTACCCAGTCCGCCGAGACCTCTGCCTGCGCCGGCTGACTCCAGGCCGACAGGATGCGTGAGATGTAGCCCGGCCGCCTGAGTACAAATGCCGAATCCGCGGATGCGGGAAGGCAGACGGCGCCGTGCAGGTAATGCGCCAGACTGATACAAACGCGCGGGGGAGCTTCCACGGCAAACGCTGCAATGGTGTCTATAAGACCTGGTTTGAGTCGTTCGACGAAACCGCATTCCAGGGCAAACGATCCTCCCGACGATACGAAGTCAATCAAAGGCTGGAGGTCGGTAAGCGCCTGAATTTCAAAGTACGACATCGGCCGGATGTTGTCGGCGATGTTCTTACCGAAGGCGCGCAAAGGCTTGATCGCCTCCTCGCCTCTCTGGACATCTCCGCAGTAGCCAATGGCAAGGTTGACAATCGGTTGTTTCATGCGAGGTGCGACCGCCATCAGATCGGGATGACCAATGTCGATATCAAGGTCTAGTTCGTCCGGCGCGCTCATCATATAGTCATCGACGAAGGCCAGCACCTCACGGAGATCCGCGGCGGGGTACGTCAGCCAACCAGCCAGGCCCTCGCGGACGCGATGTAGCTGATATTCAAGCGACGTTACTATTCCGAAATTCGCGCCGCCTCCGCGAATGGCCCAGAAGAGATCCCCATTTTCCTCAGCACTTGCTCGGACCATCTTGCCGTCGGCATTTACTAGTTCAACGGAGCGAAGATTGTCGCATCCGGCGCCATGCTGACCCACCAGACGGCCGAGTCCACCACCCAGGGTGTACCCGGCGATCCCGACCGAAGGACACTCGCCCATTACGGTCGCCAGGCCGAAAGGTTTGGTGGCCCGATCGAACTCGCCGACGGTGAGTCCCGCGTCGGCGCGTGCCGTGCAAGTATCGGCGTCGACCACGTGATTTTTCATGCCGGAGACGTCGATGACCATGCCGCCATCACAGAATGAATCTCCGCTGAGACTGTGGCCGCCCGCTCGAACGGCAATCACAAGCTCGCTGTTGCGCGCGAACTCGACAGCGTACGCAACGTCAGCAGAGGTGACGCAGCGAACGATCATCGCAGGATGTCGCGGATCGACCATCCCGCTCCACGTTCGACGGGCGCGCTCGTAGTGCTCTTCGCCGGGGATCATTACTTGGCCGAGCACGCGCGCTTTGAATTTTGAGAAAGCAGTTTCTTCGATCGCACTACCTGTGGTCGAGATTATTTTGGGCTTCAACCTTCCGCCTCCCGTGGTGGTTGATGGGGATCGCTACTTGTTCACGCGGCTGGCCGACGCGGCGTATGTGTCGGTGTCTAGCTGCATAGCCGCGTCAACACACCGCTGAATGGTCGAACGAGGCTCAAGGCTGACTTCTCCATCAGATAGTCATCAGGCGTGAAAACGGCGGTGCACAGAATGTGGCCGGCCCAAGGAAACGACTGCACAAGCACTGCACATTGAAAGGTTGCTTGGGGCGTGCCGACTGGTAGGATTTTTGCACCGCCAACCGATCCAACATCCCCCGAAACAGATCGATGAACACGCAAATGGTACGCGACACACGAAGCGGCGAGCAGTTTTCGTCTACCGGCGCCTCCCAGATGAGCACTGCCCAAAAAGGAGTCTTTCGCAAAGAGGGCGGATACTGGACAGTCGGCTGCGGAGAAAGCGCGTCTCGCTTAAAGGACACGCGCGGACTGGGCTACATCGCGCATCTCCTGCGTCATCCGCATACTGAATTCCACGTACTGGATCTGTACGGAGGAATCGCCAGCCAGCGCGAGGAGGACGAAAGCAGCCAATCGACACAGGGCTTGCCTGAGCGTGATGAAGATCTGCAGAAGGCGGGGATTCATATTTCCGGTCCTGGTGACGCGGGCGAGATGCTCGATGAGCAAGCCAAGGCCTCGTACAGACGACGGCTCTCCGATCTAAACGAGGAGTTAGAGGAAGCGAAGCGGCTCGGGAAAGTCGACAACGCCGAGCAGATCGAAGCGGAAATCGACGCGCTGACGAGAGAACTTTCGCGCGCCGTCGGGCTGGGTGGACGCGACCGCCGAGCAGCATCCGCTTCGGAGAGAGCGCGGCAGAGTGTCACCAAATCGATCAAATCGGCGCTCGAAA
>Ga0126373_10003993_pt1 | contig 11178 bp, 11 predicted proteins | sample PanSoiMetPlot_11_FD_92545 | JGI IMG/M metagenome (GOLD analysis project Ga0126373, IMG submission 92545) | Tropical forest soil microbial communities from Panama - MetaG Plot_11 | ecosystem: Environmental > Terrestrial > Soil > Tropical forest > Bulk soil | place: Panama | collected 2016-02-17
AAGGTTCAGTCTGGCTATTGGTCTGCCAGATGAAATACCCTCTCCATCAGGACCCACCGCCATTCAGGGCTAGACTGCGGCAACGGCTGCTGGAATTGGCTCATGGTCGCCTCCCACTCCTGAACCTTTGCATTGGCAGCGTCCGCGGCGGCTTTAGCTGAAAACGAGAAGCCATCATTTACATCCATAATCATGAACATCCTGGTTCCAAGCAGATAGATCTCCATGTCCACGACACCCGCGTCATAGAGGCTCTTCTTTACCTCGGGCCAGATCTTCACGTGGTATCGCTTGTACTCCGCGATCGCAGTTGCATCGTCCTTCAAGTCCACCGTCAAGCAGTGTCGTGGCATTCTCCCTCCTGTGTTCCCACAGTATGACATCACGAATGATCCGAATAGCACACGCGTCTCAAGACGCCACCATCCCGAACGAAATACTCCGGCATAAAATCTCTTCAAGGGCCCATCGAGAGCAGGATTGCTTCTCATGGTCTAAAATTGCATTTCAGCCTATGACCAACGTGTTTTATCTGGAAAACAAAATTGCTCTGATCACCGGCGGCGCGAGCGGCATCGGCGCTGCCACTGCACGCGAGCTAGCCGGGGCGGGAGCGCAGGTGCTTATTGCAGATCTCAATCTCACCGCCGCCCAATCGCTCGCATCCGAACTTCCGAACGCGAGAGCGGTCCAAATGGATGTCACAGATGCTGCCTCCATCGCTGCGGCCTTCGTCGGTATCCCCCAACTCGACATTCTCGTCAACAACGCGGGCATCGGGCTCGTGGGCGATATCACTCGTACCTCCGAGGAAGACTTCGCGCGAGTCATGCGTGTCAATGTCAACAGCGTCTTTCTGGTCACGCAGGCGGCCTTTCCGCTGCTTCTGTCTTCACGCGGATCTATTGTCAACATCGGCTCCGTAGCAGGTTCAGTTGGCGTCAGACAGCGTTTCGCATACTGCGCGAGCAAAGGAGCCGTCCAGGCCATGACGCGGCAGATCGCGGTCGACTACCCGAAAGAACTCCGCATCAACTGCATCGCGCCCGGCACCGTTCAAACACCCTTCGTCGAAGGCTATCTCGACAAATACCACGCACATGAAAAAGAAAAGGTCCGCGCAGAACTCGTAGCACGCCAGCCGATCGGCAGGCTCGGAACTCCTGAGGATATCGCCTCTCTCGTGCGTTATCTCTGCTCAAAGGAGGCCGAGTTCATCAACGGCGCGGTCATCCCCATCGACGGAGGATGGACGGCCGCATGAGCCTCTAAGTCCTTCGGTTCAATGGCTCTCTGGAGCGCTATACTTGAGCATCGTTTCCGTACGACATTTCCAGTAATCAAATCGGCTTTCTATGAGAGCGAAGCCTGGAGCATGCACGCATGAAATTAGTCACGTTTGCCCCGAAATCCACAAACAAGCCAACCCCAGGAATTCTGCCTGCAGTGCATGGGAGCGAGACGCACTACGATGTTGTCGATCTCTCCGGTCTCGGCCACCCCACTATCCTGGCATTGATCGAGGCCGGCCCTAATGCGCTTAGTGCGGCTCGTGCCGCGTGCAGTACTGCGCCGCGCATTCCACTGTCTGAAGTCAAGCTCCTGGCGCCCATCCCCAGACCGCCCCGCATCTTCGCAATCGGCCTCAATTACCTCAGCCACGCTGCCGAATCCAAGATGGCCGTCCAGAAGGTTCCCACTGTCTTCATGAAGCTCGCGAGCGCAGTCATCGGCCCCGATGAACCCATCGTTCTCCCAGCGATCAGTTCCCAGCCTGACTACGAGGCTGAACTCGCGGTGGTTATCGGCAAGCCCGGATATCAAATCGCAGCATCCGATGCGATGAACCATGTCCTCGGCTACACAATCTGCAACGACGTCAGCGCGCGCGATATCCAACTATCAACATCGCAGTGGACGCTAGGTAAGTCTTTCCCAACCTTTTCGCCCATCGGTCCCGCGATCGTCACAGCCGACGAGGTCCCCGATCCACATGCGCTTGATATCTCGCTGACTATCAACAGAGAAGTCCTGCAATCTGCCAATACACGCGATCTCATCTTCAAAATACCTGCGCTCATTGAGTACATCTCGAGTACAACGCCACTTGAGGCCGGAGACATCATAAGCACAGGAACTCCTGAGGGGGTCGGTCTCGGCCGCACACCTCAACGCTGGCTGAAGCCTAACGAAGAGGTTTGCATTACCATCGAGAAGGTGGGGCAGTTGCGCAATCCTACTGTCGCTGAATAGACTTCAGATGTCTGGCCGTAAGTTGTCACGAAAGAAGTGACACTGAAAATTTGGTTGTCGCATTGTTCGATCCGACAGCTTCTGCCGCTAATACACCTGACCAGAGACGGTTGATAGCTAAGAACTCGCACAGATCTCCGTTCGTCTGGGAGTAACAACTCGGATATCGGCTTTCGAAAAGATAGGGGACCGGACATGAATTTTGATTCACCGCGAGATCGAACCCATTCTCCGCCCGTGCTTAGCGTGGTGCTGACAGCCTACAAAGCTGAAAAGTCTCTTCCCAAGGCCATCGATAGCGCGTTGGCCCAGCGGACTAGCTTCCCAATCGAAATCATTGTCTCTGATGATTGTTCGCCCGACGGTGCGCGTGCGGTTGCCAGAGCTTACCAGCAGAAGCATCCCGGCATCGTGCGCGTTATCGAAAGGGAGCGCAACGTCGGTATGCAGCGCAACTTCTACGAAACCTTCGCGATGTGCCGAGGCAAGTACATCGCCTGGCTTGATGGAGACGACTATTGGACCGATCCCGATAAGCTGAGCCGTCAAGTGGAAGCTCTCGAATCCGATCCATCGATTAGCATTTGCGGACACTACGTTCGCTGGGTTGTGCCGGGAGGCCCAGTCACTCGCGAACGTTATCCGGAGATCTCTCCAGGACGCTATAGCATGAGCGATCTGCTCCAAAAAAACTTCATTCCAGCGCCCTCAGCCGTCTTCCGCAGTGGTAGTCCCCGAAATCTGCCGGCTTGGTACTTGGATGTTCCTCTGGCCGATTGGCCTGTGCACGTTCTCTCATGTCTTACAGGCGATATCTTGATGCTCGATAGAGTCATGGCGGACTACTCCCTCAATCCGGAAGGGGAATGCTGGGGCAAAGGTGAACAATTCTGGTACGAACTCGACGCCAGCTTCTACGAGCACGTCGAGCCACTCGTGCCAACATATCGCCGTCTTGTCAGAAGAGAAAAGGCACGACGATATGAGGCCCTGTCCTTTCTTCTCCGTCGCCAGGGTGACCTCCGAGGCTCGCGCGTGGCTGCGGTCAAGGCCTTTCTCGCGCCCGCAGGAACCGACAACCTCATTCCCAGGACAAAGCAATTGTTCGCCTCGGTTGTACATGAAGCTTTAGGGCGGATCAAGGGAAGCAGTTCCGTGCCTCCCAGAGACAATGAACGCAATACGGCGTCGCCTGATGTAGCTTGAACAGTCGCTAGGCGCATCCGAATTTCATATACACCCCACTGCCGGCATCATGTAATCTCGAAATACTCATGGGCCTGCAGAGCAACTCACGGCCACCTCGCCGGTCGTCCTCCGTCTCCTCGTGGATTCTCGCGACTATTCTTGCGCTCGCATCCCTCGCCTCGCCAATCTACTCCCAAACTCTCGCCACAACCGTCCCTCTCATCCTTCCATCCGCCGTCGCCTTCGACTCTCAGGGCAACCTCTATCTTGCCGAAACTGCGAGCCACACCGTCCGCAAGGTAGACCAAGCTGGCTACATCACAACCATTGCCGGCACTGGAACTCAGGGCTTCTCTGGCGACGGCGGCCCCGCCACCGCGGCCCAGCTGGACTCACCCCAGGGACTCGCCCTCGACACGGCCAGCAGGGGCCTCTACATTGCCGACACGCACAACCACCGGATTCGCAGGATCGACTTGACTTCAGGAATCATCGTCACCGTGGCAGGCAGCGCCGCGCCCGGCTTTGACGGCGATAACGGACCAGCCACATCAGCTCATCTCAACCAACCAACAGCCCTTGCCGTAGACTCCGACGGCGCCCTCTACATCGCCGATACCCAAAACCATCGCATCCGCAAAATCACGCTCGACGGCAAGATCACCACGATCGCTGGCATCGGCACACAAGGTTTCTCCGGGGACGGCGGCCCCGCCACCGCAGCAGCGCTCGACTCACCAATCGGGATCGCCCTCGACTCCGGCAAGAATCTCTATATCGCCGATACCCACAACAACTGCATACGCAAGATAAGCAGTACCACTGGCATTATCACGACAATCGCCGGTACAGGCGCTCTCGGCTATAGCGGAGACAGTTCGCGGGCAACCAATGCCAACATGGCCCTTCCACGCGGCCTCACGGTAGATGCAGCGGGAAACGTCTATCTCGCAGACACCGAAAACCACCGCATAAGGCGCATCGACGCAGCAACCGGCACAATTACTTCGATCTCCGGGGACGGCACCCAGAGCTTTTCAGGAGACCAAGGGCCTGCCCTGCAGGCCTCACTCAATACACCGCAATCTCCGGCGTTATCCCCCTCCAACCTTCTGGTATTTGCAGACACAGGCAATCAGCGCGTACGTCAGATCGCCGCCGACTCAACAATCCAAACAATCACTGGACTTGGCACAACCATTCCAGGCGCACTCACACTCGCCGGTCCTTCAGTCACAGCCTACGGCAGTGGTCATCTCATCGCAACGTTGGCAACATCCACAGCAGCGCGAGGCTCCGTCACATTCTTCGATACCCACAACTCCCAGACTTCACCCGTAGGCACATCCAACATCTCATCGAACACAGCAAACTTGGATCTGTCCATGCTTCCCGCAGGCCCGCACACTCTGACCGCCACCTACACGGGAGACCAGACCCACGCCGGTGCTCAGAGTTCATCTATCTCACTCACAATCGCTCCACTACAGCTCACCGCATCCGTAAATCCCACGACTCTTCTCTACGGACAACCGATCCCTGCGCTTAGAGGTTCCCTTGAAGGAGTCCTCCCACGAGACACAACGAACATCTCGGCTGCCTTCACCACCACAGCCTCCACGCTCTCGCCCGCAGGCTCCTACCCCATTACAGCGACTCTCACAGGCTCGGCAGCATGGAACTACACCGTGGCCCCGATCCCAAGCTTCATCATCACTCCCGCTCCCACTCAAACCACGCTCACCGCTCCCCCCACGACGGCTGACCCCAACCAGATCGTCACCATCACAGCGCATGTAGCGAGCACCACAACCGGAAACCCAACCGGCGCCGTCACTCTGCTCGACGGCAACACCCCGCAACTCACCGCACCCGTCACCTCATCGGGTGACGCTACACTTACCCTCTCGTCTCTCACATCAGGAACTCATTCGCTATCGGCAGCCTACAACGGCGACGTCAACTTCACCCCGAGCGCATCAACTGCCTACCCCCTTACGATCACTGGCAGCACCTCTCCCGCAGACTTCACCCTCACTCCCTCAGGAGCTGCTAGCCAATCTATCGTTGCCGGAAACTCCGCCAAATTCTCATTCGCTGTCCAGATCCAAAACGCAGCCTCGCTCTCCAGCCCGATCACCTTCGCTGCATCAGGCCTCCCAAACGCCGCAACCGCAAGCTTCAACCCAACCTACATTCCACCAGGCTCGACCTCGAGTACCTTCACCGTCACCATCGACGTCCCCAAATCCAATCTTCGACGAAGCAGTCTTCCGACAAAACCCACCACGCTCGCCATCCTCCTCCTGCCGCTCTTAGGCTTCGGTTACCGCAAAGCACGCACGTATGTTCTATTAGCTGTTCTGACTCTTGCCACAATGTCCGTGTCAGGCTGCGGAGACCGCATTTACACAGGCGCGCAAGCCATCAGCGGAACCACATCCTACAGCATCACGGTCACCGGAACCGCAACGATTCCCTCAGGATCAGTCCTCCAGCACACGGCAAACGTTACACTCGTGCTTCAAAAGAACTAAGCCGGAACCAGTAGCCGCGCCAGAAAGAACACTACGACGCCCAGAAAGAACACCAGTGCCATTTTGATCCCCGGCTCTCGATTCACTTCAGGCACAAGATCCGTTGCTGCGACATAGATGGTCACACCAGCCGAGAGCGGCAGTCCCGCGCGTACCCACATCGGCTCAAAATTGATAACCAGTACTCCCAGCACAGTTGTCGCGCCAAGGAACATGGCCGAGTTCAACGCCGCGCGCCGCCCCTGGCCACCAGCCAGCATCACGCTGGCGACGGTGAAGCCCTCAGGAAGCTTATGCAGAAACACCGCAACAAAGAGTAACCATCCCAGCCAGTTCGCGACTACAAATCCCGAGCCAATCGCGATCCCATCGAAGAATGTATGTGCGGCGAGCCCTAACAGGACGGAATAGCTCTTTCTCGCCGAGAGAAACTCATGGGCATGGGTCTCTTCGCCAAAATGAAAATGAGGTACCAGCGTATGCTCCAAAAAATGGACTCCGCAGTAACCCGCCAGCACCAGCAAAGGTGCCCATTTCGCGTTCAGCTGAATCCCCTCCGGCACCATCTCGAGCAATGACGCCGCCAGCATAAAGCCCGCGCCAAGCGCCACAAAGTAGCGCAGCGCTCGCGATGAGGGAGAACGCCTGACCAGCAGAACCCCACCCAGGTAGTCCGCAAAGCCGGCGACCAGGCCCAACGAAAGGCTCAACCATAGCGCCGGCATCAATACCTGCTGTCGAGATCACGGCTGAGATTGCCATACTGCGACGCAACAACGCTCTCCATCGCGGCTCCGCTGATGACTCCCGTTTTCATATCCGTCTGATTTTACCCGTCTCTGACCGTGTCCCCTCACCCGCAAGCAGCAGCACAACTCCCAACCCGCAGAAGAACACCGCGCCCTCCAGCCGCTCCGATATTACATGCCGGCGCTCAAAGTCCAAGCGCGCCGGATTCTGAATGTCCGCGGTCTCGATCACTCCACCAGCCGCCACACGGTCCTGCTCCATCGCCGGAAGCACCTTGTATTGCGAATATGTCGTGATCGCAAGCATGATGCCCGTCAGCACCATCTCCAGCGAAAACACCACCCGCGCCTGCACCTCCGCACGTAGCCAGAGGACACCCGTCGCAATGTAAAACACCGCGCCGCTGACCAGCCCAATCATGTGCAAAATCGGCAATGTGCCGCCCACCACAATGCCTGCCTCATGCGTGCTCGGCAAACGGTGAAATGCAACCGGAGCCAAAACAAACGCAAAGAACGCGAGGCCACCAACCCACGCCACAATGGCCAATAAACGCAGAGCCCGAAGAACAGTCTCAATCACTAAACGAAGTCCCTTCCAATCAGTCGCCGGATCCGTTCCTTGATCGGAGGGTGCGTCGAGAACAGATTCGCAAAGCCGCCGCTGCCCAGCAATGGAGCGACGATAAACAAATGTGCCGTCGTCGGCGAAGCCTGCATCGGAATCCGCCGCGAATAGTCATCCAGCTTCTGCAGCGCCCGTGCGAGCGCATACGGATTTCCGGTCTCCCGTGCGCCCGTTGCATCCGCCTCATACTCTCGCGACCGCGAGATCGCCAGTTGAATCAGCGAAGCCGCTATCGGAGCCAGTATCAGCATTAGCAAAGCACTGAACCCTCCGCCTCCACGCTCGCGCCTGTCGCCGCCGCCACCATAGCCTCCAAACAGAGAAGCCCAATAGCCCATCCGAGCCACCATCGTAATCGCGCCCGCAAGCGTCGCCGCAATCGAGCTGGTGAGAATATCGCGGTTTCGCACGTGTCCCAGCTCGTGCGCCAGCACACCCTCCAGTTCCTCATCATCCAGCAACTGCAGAATTCCATGCGTCACCGCAACTGAAGCGTGCTTCGGATTCCTCCCCGTAGCAAACGCATTCGGAGACTCCGTCGGGATCACGTAGATCTTCGGCATCGGAAGACCCTGCTTCGCCGTCAGTCGCTCGACCACCTCATAGGCTCGTGGCAGCTGCTCCCGCGTTACCGGCTGCGCGCGATACATCGCAAGCGCCAGCTTGTCCGAAAAGAAATAAGTCCCAAAATTGAAGATGACCGAGAACAGAAATGCCAGAACCAGTCCATTCCGGCCGCCAAAATACTCTCCGATAAACAGCAGAAACAACGTAAGCGCAACTAGCAGAAATGTTGATTTCAGCGTATTCATCGGACACCTCTCATCTATGCATCCGCCTTCGAGCCAACCGACGCGCCACGCTCCTCGCTACGCGACAGCGCGCGACGAAGCACCGTCTCCAGCGCGGCCTTCTGCTCGGCGTACTCCGCCTCTCCAAGCTTCCCCTGCAGCCGGTCCGTTTCGACCGCAAACAACTCATCCTTCAGCGTGGCCAGCAAGGCATTCGGCCCGCCGACAACAACCGCCGCCGGAGCCGCAAGCGCCGCCTGCTCCGCCGGACGCATCCCATTGCCTTTGAGCATCACGCCCGCCCCCGCAGCCATCGCAAGCCCAAGCCCACCGAGAATCCACCACTTATATTTCGCCCACGGATCATTCGACCCCTCAGGGTCAATCGGGTTCCCCAATCCGCCACCCGGACGCGTATCTGTAGCCGCCGTGCCGCTAGCGCCAGCCGATGCCGAAGCGTCCGCCGTTCCAGCGCTGCTGCCATCTCCGCCGGCCGCACCCTCGTCACGCGGAAGCTGACCGCTTCCCGAAACAGTAAACTCAAGCGATTGCGAAGGCGTCACGCTCCTGGCCACATAGGTCTGAGCCGTCGTCTCCTCCGTCACCGGCGTGTAAGGAGAAGACGTGCCCGGTTTGAAGCTCATTGCCTTGGGCATCATGATCGCAACTGTATCGGTAGGCATCGCCACCTTCGGCGCGAATTTGAAGCTGCCGGTGTAGGGAAGCCGAAATGTCACCTGAAACCGCGTCTCCCCCGGCCGAATCGGAAAGATGAAGGCAAAGTGGTTCGGATCGCCCAGCGGCATCGGCGATGCCTGCACCGGCATTCCTCCCGGACCGAGCGCGGCCGAACCCTCCACCACAGCTCCGGGCGGCAGATAAAACTCAAACGGCCGCTCTCCAAACTGCGTTCGCGGAGGGTTCGATTCGTTCTTCACAAAGAAGTTCTCAACGACGCGCAACCCATTGCCACCCGGATCAGTCTGGATGCGCATGACATCGGCCTCGCCGCTCACACCCTCCACCTTCGGCGCAGCATTGAAAACCTCAATCTCAACCGACTCCGTTCCCGGAGGTGCGGGCCGAAAATAGTTAGCCTTATCGTGCGTCACACGAACCAGGTGCACTCCCTGGTCCGGAACGTCCAGCTTGAAATGTCCCTTGGCATCCGTCTTCGTGCGCGTGGACTCCTGCATCCCCTGCGCCAGCCGAATCAACACGACATCGTCGCCGGCAGAGGGCTTGTTCGTCGTCTTATTCGTAACAGTTCCAGAGATGGACTCAGCGCCTGCAAATCCAGCAAACAAAAAGGACAAAGCCGCAACACCGGCCAAACGTCGCACGTAGCAATTAAAGAAGGTCACGCTTAAAGTTTACGCCAAAGCCGCTGATCAAACCGAAGCGCCACGACGCCCCAGCATCTCCATCTCAGCGATCACCCGTGCGGCCTCATCTTCAAGGCTCGCTCTCTGCTCCATATAGTCCTGCTCCGGATACTTTCCGGCCAGATACTCAAAGTTCAGATCGCGCAGATTTTCATAAATCGCTTCCTTGCGCTCTCGCAGGTAGTCCACGCGAGTCTTCGAAGCCTGCACAAACGGATTCCGTTCGGGCCAGAAGATATACCCAAACAACATCGCCGTCAGCAAAAGACCAGCAATCGCGCCCATCAGTACTCCGTCTCCCGCCGAATCCTCTCACGCAGCTCATCTCCCGCCACAATTACCCCACCCGCGGGAACCCGCCGCGCCGTGCGCCGCTTCCAATAAACCACAAGCACTCCAGTCCCAATCGTCGCCAGTACAAACGCCGTCAGCGGGGTAATCCACGCCACGTTATCGAAGCCCCCGCGTATCGGGGCCGCCAGTACCGTAGGCCCATACTTCGCCGAAAACCAGTTCATAATCGCCGTGTCGGAATTTCCCGCACCGACCTGCTGTCGCAGCTCGCCGATCATCCGGTCCGAATCAGGACATCCCACATGGTTGCACTCCAGCAGAATCTGTCCGCAGCCGCACACGCACATCATCTGGTGGCCAATCTTGTTGAACCGCGAGCCCGAATCATTCGCGCCCAGCATCACCACTGCCAGCAGACAAACGACCACTGCCGACATCACGCGCCGAAGCCCAATAGCCTTAAGCATGACGAACCTCTGCCTCCACCAGCGGCACAGGCGCCGCAGCCTTCGCCCGCGCAGCAGCCGGAGTCAAAGCCGGCACCAGCGCAAGGAACGTCCCAAGCACCACAATCAAAACCCCGATCCATATCCAATTAATCAGCGGATTCAAAAACACCTTGATAATCGGCTTGTCCGTATCGGGATTCTTGCCCTCATAAATCACATACAGATCGCGTGCCAGCGTCGAGTGCAGCGCCACCATGGTCGATGTCGTCTGGCTCGCAATATAGAATCGTCGCTCCGGAGCAAGTTGCGTAATCTTCTTGTCGCCCTTATAAACATCGAGCAGCGCATACTCCGTGTCGTAGTTCGGATTCGTGTCCTGCGTGAAGCTCTGGCACACCAGCCTGTACTGCCCAAGCTGCAAGCTATCCCCGAACCCCATCTCCTGCTCACGCGACTGGTTGAAAGCTCCACCGGCAATCCCAATAAACATCACCACAATGCCGAAGTGGATGATATATCCGCCATATCGCCTAGTATTCCGCCGCACCAGCAACACCGTAGAAGCCAGCAGATTCTTTCCCGTCTGCGTCCGAACCACTGCCGCACCGCGCAGAAACTCCGCTGCGATCGCCGTAATCACACCCGCTGCCAGCGTGAATGTAATCAGCGAGAATAACTCTGCCTGCGCATCATCGCCTGCTTTCCACGGCCGAACGCCCGCAATCACCATCGCCACCAGCGCCACCGCCATCGCCATCCCCGGCAGCACAAAGTTCCGCCGGATTGTCCGTAGCGAAGTGGCCCTCCACGCTAGCAGAGGCCCAACTCCTGTCAGAGAAAGCAGGAACAACCCAATTGGCAGATTCACCCGGTTATAAAACGGAGCCCCGACCGTCACCTTCGA
>Ga0126373_10003994_pt1 | contig 11178 bp, 9 predicted proteins | sample PanSoiMetPlot_11_FD_92545 | JGI IMG/M metagenome (GOLD analysis project Ga0126373, IMG submission 92545) | Tropical forest soil microbial communities from Panama - MetaG Plot_11 | ecosystem: Environmental > Terrestrial > Soil > Tropical forest > Bulk soil | place: Panama | collected 2016-02-17
AAGGTGGGCGTCACCTGCATCATGGTCACGCACGACCAGGAAGAGGCCATGACGATGGCCAACCGCCTCGCGGTGATGAGCGAAGGCGAGATCGTCCAGCTCGGCACGCCCAACCAGGTCTACGAGTCGGACATCTTGAACGACCCCGGCTCGGTCGCGGCCCTGGGGACGTTCAACGCTCAGACCAACCAGCTCGCCGCCGCTCGCGCCGACGCGATCCAGCGGGCGATCATCAGCTCGGGCTACACGCCCGACATGAGCGGCGGCACGCTCTCGGGCTACGCCGGGGACGTGACGCCCCAGACGCTCGCCTCTGCCGCCGCCAACCCGATGAGCCAGCAGGCGCAGCTCAACCTCCAGCTCCAGCAGGCCAACCAGAACATGCCCTACGACCTGGCCGCAGGCGGCGCCGGACGCTCGGGCGCGGCAGCGATCGAGTCGGGCAACCTGCAGCGCCAGTACCAGACGAGCCAGTACCAGGGCATGCAAGACCTGCTCAACTCGATCTACGGCACCGTCGGCAACTACGCGACCAACTACAACATGGCCGTCAACAACCTCGACGCCGCTCGCGCCGCCGTCGCGCAACGGCTCGCGCAGACAGCCGGGTACTCGCAGTCGATCACGACCGACGACGGCAGCGGCGGCACCGACACGAGCGGCGGGATCCCTGGCTACGGCGTCCCCAGCGGCCAGACCGTCTACGGCAACTACGCCGGGTCCCCCGCCTACATGACCTCACCGAGCACTCAGGCAGCCGTCCAGCGAGCGATCAACGCTGTCGGCTCCAAGCCCCCGGCCAACATCTACCAGACGATCCGCAACATGAGGATGGGATGAGATGGCGCTCGTAGCGACCGACGCTGCAGCCAAGCCAGCGATGGTCAGGGTCGGAAGCGCGGTCGGCACGGGCGGCGCTGGACTGGGCGGCGCAGGCGGACTCGGTGGCTCGGTCATGGGTGGCCTGCCTGGCACGACCCAGCCCGGCATGACCGGCTACATCTCCAACGCCTACGGCACCCCCGACTTCACCGCGCTCGTCCAGCCGCAGTGGAACGTCGCCACGCCCTACGACGCGATGATCCAGCAGGCGAAGGGCTACCTCTACACGCCCCAGCAGCTTCGCGGCATCGCAGGCCAGCAGACCAACGCCCAGACCAACGCCCAGCTCGGCGCGATCAACGCCTCCTACGCGCAGCAGCTCGCCTACCTGGGAGCGATGCAGAACCGCAGCGCGGGTCTTGCGCAGGCACTTGGCGACTTCGGCCCTGGCTACGCCTCGGCCGTCCAGAACATCTACGACAACGCCGCGCAGACGATGGCCGCTGTCGGTCCCGGTGTCGTCGCTCAGGGCCAGCAGCAGATGCAGGGCAACCTCGACGCCGCCAAGGCAGCCGTCGCCGCCAAGACGGGTGGGCAGGGGCAGGTCACGACCTACAACCCGACCGACATCGCCAACACCCTCTCGACGACCGGCGTGCAGATGCCCGGCAACGCGCTCGCGCTCTCCGGTGCCAACGCCGCCCAGCTCTCGCTCTGGGGCGCGAACGCCGACAAGGCGCAGATGCAGGACATCGTCAACTACTACAACCAGCAGCAGACCCAGGCCCTGCAGCAGCGCACCGCTGACCGAGCGCAGATCATCGCCCAGCGGCCCGAAATCTTCCAGAACGCCCTGGAGGCTCAGCGCCAGGACAACTACCAGACCCAGAACCGGATCGACAACCTCGTCGGCCAGGCGACCAACTACGTGATCCAGCGCAACCAGATCAGGATGCAGCAGGCTCAGAACCTGACCGAGTGGGGCCTCGCGCAGATGACGGCCACCCACATCAGCCCGTGGACGCACCAGCCGGTCGGCGGCTACGTCTGGGCGCCCGGCTCGCACAAGACCGTTGCCGTCCCCTACACGGCAGTCACCCAGGCCCAGCACTGGCAGGACCAAAACACCTACTGGCAGGGCCGGATCCAGTCCTACAACCAGAACTACAACCTGCAGCAGCGCAAGCTCAACATGCAGGCCGCGACGGCGAACAACCCCGGCAAGTTCGACAAGAACATGAGCACTGCCGTCGGCTACATCAGCGACAGCTTCGGGCGCCCGATCATGCGGAGCAAGGACGGGCAGCCGCAGCCGTACAAGTCGCCGACGGCGTCGGCCAAGCCGATGTCCTCGCTCGACCAGCTCAAGATTCAGGGCACGCTCGGCAACGTCGCCGAGTCGTTCAAGAACGGCGCCCACGACCCGAAGACCGGCGTCCAGACTCAGGCGCCGATCGACATCATGTCCGCGATCCAGAAGATGTCGGCGCTCGGGTACTTCACAAACCCGCAGATCCGCAACTGGGCCTTCAACGCGCTGGGATCGGCCTACGGCTACACCGTGCCGCAGGTCCAGCAGATCGCCTCGGGGGTCGACCCGGCCACCGGAGGCGCCTACGGCGCAGGCCCGACCGGCTCGGCGACCGGCTACGGCCCCTACCAGACGACGACGACCCCGGCAGGGGCGGGCGCAGGGAGCAGCGGCAACATCAGCCAGCCGATCCACAAGGCGATCACGAGCACGATCCCGAACGCGATCGGTCAGCAGGCCGGTGACATCGCCAGCAGGATCTGGAAGGGCTGGCAGGGCATCGGGCTGTGAGCAGTCTCGGATTCAGCGTCGGCGGCAGCGGCTCGACCGGCTTCACGATCGGAGGCGGGGGAGGGTCGAGCGTCGTCGGCCCGGCCGTCAAGAAGGGGCCGAGCTTCTTCGGCCAGCTCGCGCACGATGTCGTCGCCGTCCCCGAGCACCTGCTCTCGGACGTGGGCAACGCGGCGGTCAACTTCTTCCCCGGCATGTACGACCTCGGCAAGACCGCGCTGCTCAAGCCGCAGGATCTGCCGAAGTACGCCTCGGCCGTCGTCAAGCAGTACGAGGACTACTACGGCCACGACGTGCTCAACCACATCTACCAGCACCCCCTGCAGCCCCTGCTGGACGGCCTCACACTCGTCTCGGGCGGGCTTGGCGCTGCGGCCAAGGTCGGCGAGATCGGCGACATCGCCTCGCTCGCCCGGCTCGGCGAGCGGGCCTCGCTGATCACGCGCTCGCCCGAGGCGATCAGGACCGGGATCGGGCCGACGATCGAGCGGCTCAGCTCCGACAAGCCGATCGTCAAGCTGCGCCAGCTCGCCACCCAGCGCGTCCGCCAGTCGCTCGACGAGTTCGCCCGCTCGCGCAGCCGCACCGGGCAGTTCGGGCCGATCGGGCAACTGGAGACGCGGGCCTACGGCAAGGCGCTCGGGCACCAGGCGATCCAGCAGGCCCTCGCCGACGCCCACCCGATCAGGCCCTACGAGAAGGCGTGGAGGAAGCTGAGCACGAACGAGAAGATTGCGCTCTCGGCCCGCTCGATGGACATTCACCCGACCAACCTCAAGGAGTTCTGGCAGGGGACGAAGAACGGCGAGGAGCTGACGCCCGAGGTGCAGGCGCTGATGCTCAAGCCGAGCGAGAAGATGCTCGCTGCAGAGGGCCAGGCCCGCATGCTCTCCGACACGGGCGCCGGTTACCTCAAGCGCCAGGGATCACTGAGCGTCGAGTCCGAGCTGGACCGGCCCGGCCGCTTCAAGGACCAGGTCGCCGCCTTCCTCGGGCACCCGATCGAGGACATTCACGGCGACCCCTACTACCTGCCGCACACGACCGAGTCGACCTTCCGGCGTGGCTCGCACCCGATGGATCAGGTCGGCGGCGGCAAGGCCGAGCCGAGGCTGCCCGGCTCGACCAAGCGCAACCTCGGGACGCTCTTCTCACAGGGCAAGCTCGACCTCGCCAACGACGTACTCGGCCCCGAGTTCCTGCGCCGGGTCAAGTGGCTCAAGTTCTGGGGCATCCACCAGGGCCTCAAGAACGGCGCCGTGCGCATGACCTGGGACGAGCTGCACGCGATGCACCCGAGCGGCATGGCCCCGGCGGGCTACGACTTCCTGCGCACGAGCACGGTCGTCCACGACTCCGACCGCGTGCGCGTCCTCCTGCGCAAGGCCGAGCAGACCAACCGGCGCCGCCCCAACTTCGACAACGCCCAGCGCGTGCAGGACCTGGAGCGCGAGCTGCACCTCTACCAGAGCGGCGCCAAGGCCGACCGCGCCAAGATCGGCAAGCAGCGGCTGCCGTTCTCGATCCGAGGCGAGGGCACGCACCCGATGCGCGGCTACGCCGACATGATCCGCGATCCCGAGGATCTGCACGACTCCGCGCTCAGCGAGGGCTTCACGACCAAGGACATCGCCCACGCCGCCACCGACGAGGCAGGCCGCTACTTCCTCGTGCCCAAGGCGATGAGCAAGGCGGCGACCGGCGAGTTCACCCGGATGAGCACGCCGCTCTACTGGATGACCCGCTACCCGCTCAAGTTCTGGCGCTCGCTCCTGCTCGGCGCCCGGCCCGCCTTCCTCGTCAACAACCTGGTCGGCAACGGCCTCATGTACGGGATGAAGATCGGCGGCAAGGGCGCGATCCGCGACCTGCTGATGGCGATGCGCGAGAGCGGCGTGCCCGACCAGACGCTGCACAAGCTCATCGACGACCACTCGACGCCTGCCGACATGCGCGAGGCGCTGCACGCCGAGCTGGCGACGACGCCTCACGGCCTGACCGAGGCCCGGCCCGAGGCCAACATCGCCCGCCGCGAAGGGCCGATCCCGGTCACCGGCTCGCGGCTCGCCACGCCCTACACGCCCGACTTCTACCGCCAGTTCTTCCCCGAGCAGATGTCGGGGACGATGGGCCTCACCCAGTCGCCCTCGACTGAGGGCCTCCTGCGCGGCGCCACGAGCAAGGCCGGGCAGGGCTTTCAGAAGGCGACGGGTGCGCTCCCGTCGTTCACGAGCAAGGTCGCCGAGGAGGGCTTCCGCCGAGGGCTGATCCGCAACTTCATCCGCAACAGCCCCGAGTTCAAGGCCACCTACCGGCAGATGCCTGCCGATACGCGCACCTTCACGAGCGCCGCTCGCAAGCTCCTGACCGGCCAGGGCGGGGCCGAGTACCAGCGGCTGATCAGCGAGCAGGTCGACCGCTCGCTCGGCAACTACACCCACCTCAACCCGATCGAGCGCAACGTGATGCGCAACATCTTCCCCTTCTACGCCTGGTACAGGGCGATCCTCTCGACCACGATCCATCTCGGCCTCGACAACCCCCTCCGCGCCCAGTTCCTCTACCGCCTGGGAGCGATCGGCGCCGAGACAGCAGCCAGCCAGGCAGGCGTACTCCCGCTCCCGAGCTACCTCCAGGGCGCGATCCCGCTCGGCGCGGGACCCGGCGGCACGCAGCGCGTCTTCGCCACCCAGTCGATCAACCCGTGGGGCACGCTGCAGCAGCTCGGGCGCGGCACGACGACAGACCTCTCCTCGCTCGGCCTCAACCCGTTCATCCAGGGAGCGCTCGACTCGTTCAAGAAGCTCTCCTCGGCGCCGGGCGGCACGACCAAGGCCGTCACCCTGCAGGCGCTCGTCACCACCATGCTCAGCTCGACGATCAAGGGCCTGCCGCCGATGAGCCTGATCGAGCCTGCAGGCAAGTCGAAGCTCTACCCGAACCGCAACCTCGGCACGGCGCTGGAGGCGTGGGCCGGTGCGCCGATCAAGGAGGTCAACCCCGTGATCGCAGCTCAGTACGCGGCGGCAGGGCAGTAGCGTGGCGCCCAACGACAAGCCCCTGCCGAGGGGGATGACGCCGCTGCCGACCACGGGCGTCGGCTGGAACAGCCGGACGCTCCAAGACTGGCTCATCTTCGGCGGCGGGCAGACCAAGGGCAAGGGTCGCGCCTCGGTCGAGGGCAGTGACCCCCGCAACGAGGCATCCGAGCCAGAGCTGGTCGGCTTCGACGAGCACGACATGCCGATCTTCAAGGAGGGCAAGCAGATCGGGGCGCCAGTGGTCGTCACCGGGCACACGGGCGAGCCGGGCGACACCTCGCTGATCCACATTCCCGAGCTGGAGGGCCACGGCTCCGACGAGCCAGCCGACGAGCCGCTCAAGGGCGGCACGACCAAGCCGATCAGCGCCGACGAGCTGGTGGCCCTGATCGAGGGCATCTACGGGACCAAGGGCGCGATCCGCAACCAGACGGCCGACCCGTTCGGCGCCGCGCTCGGGCTGCACATCACGACGCCCCTTCCGACTCCAGGCCCGCTCGGGCACGTCACGACGCCCGGCCCGATGCCCGTGAGCGGGCACTCGACGCCCGTCTCGATCGGCCTACCAGGAGGGATGATGATCGACGTTCCGACCTCTGGCCTGCCGGGCGGACTCGGCGCCCGCCGAGGAACGACGTTCACGCCTGTCCAGATCGGTCAGCTCCTCCTGCAGGCAGCAGTCACGCACGCGACGAGCCACGGCCTCGGGAGCTTGAAGGCGTAATGGCTGTCCCGAACCTCCCCGGCTGGCAGGGCCAGATCCTGCAGGGCGTCGGCGCTCCGAGCACGCCGCAGAACATGCAGCTTATGAACGCCTGGGCACAGGCCGAGGGCGGCGGCGCGAGCAACAACCCCTTCAACACGACCCAGATGGCGCCGGGTGCCACGGCCTACAACTCGGCGGGCGTGCGCAACTTCACCACGCCGCAGCAGGGCATCCAGGCGACGATCGACACGCTCCAGAACGGCTACTACCCCGACATTCTCAGCTCGCTGCGCAGCGGCGGCTCGGCGATGGCGACCGCGCAGGCGATCGCCAACTCGCCCTGGGGCACCGGCCGGGGCGTGCTCAACGTGCTCGGCGGCTCGCCAGGCTCGGCCCCTTCCCAGAGTCCAACGATGTCGCCGAGCACCTCCTCGCTCCCACAGATCCCGCAGTCGATGCCCCAGGCGCCCTCGCCGCTGGCACTTCCGGCGCCGACGATGCCGAGCGCGAGCGGCCTGCTCACCACGATGCTCGGCGGGGGCAACGTGAGCAACTACCTGATGGGCGGCGGCTCGCTACCGAACCTCGGCGGCGGGCTGACCTCGATGCTGATCGGCCAGGGGTTGCAGCAGATGAACCAGGCGCCGACCTCGACGTCGGTCCAGCAGACCAAGAACGCCGGGCAGACGGTGACGATGCCGACGGGCACGCAGGCCACGATCCAGGGCAAGCCGCAGGCGCGGGACATCGCCGCCGTCAAGCTCGCCGAGAGCTTCGTCGGCACGCCCTACCAATGGGGCGGCTCGACGCCCAAGACCGGCTTCGACTGCTCGGGCCTGCTCCAGTACGTCTGGGGCCGCGAGGGCATCCAGATCCCGCGCACGACCTACCAGCAGTTTCAGACCGGCACGCCCGTCGCCAAGGCGAACCTGCAGCCAGGGGACGCCGTCTACTTCACCGGCTCAGATCCCAAGGGCGACCTGCCCGGCCACGTCGGCATGTATATCGGCGGGGGCAAGTTCGTCGAGGCGCCGCACACAGGCGCCGACGTGCAGGTCAGCACGCTCGCCGGGCGCCAGGACTACGTCGGCGCTCGGCGCTTCAACTAGGCCCTCCCTCCGTCGCTTGGGGAGGGCCTAGCCTCTGCGTGGTCCCGGTCAGTCTCCGGTGTAGCCGTCGACGGCAGCCTTCAACACGGTGAGAGCGCCCTCCATCACGGCCTCGATCTTGCGCTCGGCATACCGAGCTGCTCGCGGGTTGCGCTCGGCGAGACGGCGAAGGTCAGGCTCAAAGGCCCGGTGCACCTTCACCGACACGTCCTCAAACAGCGTCCCCCCGATGATCCGGGCATCGACGGTGCGCTGGCCCACGGACCAGATCGCCGTTTTCGTGCGGCCCTCACGCTTGAGCACGAACAGCGTCGTCGAGTCGGGACGGCGCTGGGCCGTGAGGTGGGACTGGATCAACTGCGAGGCATGGGGCGTCTCGATCTCCATGCTCGTCGCCAGCTCGTGGACGTTGAAGCGCTCGGTGTCGTGATCGAACAGCCACTCTTCCAGCTCTTCCCATTGCGCCATCTCACTCCTCCTCCATGCCCGCCAGCGCTCGTGCGACCTGCAGCTCCGCGTTGAAGCCCTCCAGGGCGCGGTCGATCTGGCGGATCAGTCTCGGAGTGACCGAGCCATCTTGGAACAGCTCGTGTAGCTCGTCACGGGCCTGCTCCAGATGGCCGACGATCCCGAGTGCAGCGAACCCGGCGGTCGCCTCACGGGCGGGCTGGGTCAGACGGTTTGCCGCCTCCTCGCGCTCGCGCCTCTCGGCAGGAGTGACGACCCGCTCCTGCTCGCGGTACTCGACCCGAGCACGGTGGTAGGCGTTCCCGGCCGAGGCCGCGATCTCCTGCTGGCGCTCGCGTGGCAGCGTCTCGATCACGCGCTCGATCTGCTCCATTGGCGCGTCTCGCAACGTGGCCTTCGTGTGGCTGATCGCCGCTCGCGTCGTCGCCTGCTCGTCCATGAGGAAGGGAGTCGACGCCTCGTAGCCTGACCTGCGCCAGGCGACCAGCTTGTCGATCGTCGCCTTGGACTTGCCGAGGCGTATTGCAATACGCTCGGACGACTCGCCCGTCTCTTCCCTGTGTGCGGCGATCGCTTCCGCCGCCTGCCTGTACGCCTCACGCTTCGCATCGCCCGACTCGGCGATGGCGAGAAACGCTCGGGCGCTCTCAAGATGCTGGTTCACGCTACCTCCCGTCCGCTCTGCCCGACAGAGCGTCGTTGCGACCCCTCGCCCGCGAGCCTACCAGGGATTCAAGGTTGACTCTGCCGAGAATCCCAAGAGGGGTCAGAGGGGTCAGGCAGGGGTCAGACCCCCTCCGTCCTGGCCTGCCGACCCTCTTGGCGCTAGCCGTGCTGTAGAGCCAAACAGCGCCTAGTCGTGTTGAGAGGCGTCCCTAGCAGTAGAGCCAAACAGGCGCCTTCCAAGCTAGTTATGCGGGTTCGATTCCCGCCACCCGCTCTCTCTCTAGCCCAGTAGACAAGCCGATTCAGGAGGATCGGCGTTGTCAGGTCAGGAGCGAGGGGTCAGAAAGGGTCAGCTTTTCGGATCGGGACCACAGAAAAGGGCGCCCCGAAGAGCGCCCTGATCTCCCACCCGTGAGGCCGAACCCTACTCGACGTAGCCCTTGACCTTGCCGAGCTGCTCACGCATCGCCTTGCGGGCCTGGGCGTCCTTGTAGACCTGGACGTAGTGCTTGACGAAGACCTCGACCGAGTGGCCCAGCATCTTCGCCGCGACGTGGATCGGGATCTCGGCGTAGGCGAACACCGTCGCTGCCGTTCGCCTGAGCACCTGCGGCGTCACGTTGTCGCCGAGCTTGGCCTTGACGCCGACCCGCTTCACGACGTTGGAGTACCAGGCGAGGTTGCGCACCTTGCCGTCGGCGTCGGTGAAGACGAAGTCGTCGAGCTGGCCGCGTCCCTTCTCCTGCTCGCGGGCCAGGTGCTCGACGAGCGCCTCCTTGGCTGGGTCGAGCAGGATCACGTCCCGCGCCCACTTGTTTTTGAGCGGGACGCGAGTCGCCTTGCCGTCGACGAGATCACCGAGCTGGAGGGTGAGCCTGATCTCTTCGTCGACGAGATCGAGATCGCTCCAGAGGAGGCCCGCGCACTCGCCTCGGCGCATGCCGGTGTACCCGAGCACGACGATCACCGTGCGCTCGTCGCCGGTCGCCGCGTCGATCAGCCGTCGCAGCTCGGCGACGGTGAGCGCCCTCACGTCGAAGTCGTCACGGTGCTCCTGGTCGGGCAGATCAGCCGAGTCAATCCGATCGAAGACGTTGTGGTCGACGGCGCCGGTCCGGCGTCCGTACTTGAGGACGTGCCGCAGCACGGTGAGCTTGCCGTTCACGGTCCACGAGGCCAGCTTCTTGTCGCCACGTCCCTTCTGGTCGCGCAGCCAGGCGAGCCAGTCGAGCACGTCTTCGTGGGTGATCTTGTGGGCGTACTCATGCCCGAAGGTCGGCTTGACGTAGCGCTCGTAGTCGCCCCGGTAGAGCGCGACCGTCCGGGCCGACGGCGCCTTCCTGCCGCCGACCTTGATCCGCTCGTCGAGGGCGGCGAACGCCTCGGCCGCGAGATCGTCGAGCCGCTTCCGCGTCGGGAGGCCCTGCCCTGTCCGCTCCTTCTTGAGCGTCTTCTCCTTCCACCAGGCGAGCACCTCGCGTGGTGGGTCGACGCGGTCGAGCGGGAAGGCGATCGGATAGGTCCCCGACGCACCGTCGAGCTTCAACTCGTAGACCTTGTCGTTGGCCCTGTGCCGTTCCCAGAGGCCCTGGTGATGCGGGACGCGGGTACGCTTCCCTGCTGCCATCGGACTCACACTCCTTTGGTCACGGCCGGGGGCGTTTCGGCGCCGCCCGGCCTCTCTGTTGTCTGCTCGGGGTCAGCCCGAAGCTGGGGCAAGGTAGCACGCTCATCGGATCTTCCGCCGACCGATCGTCTTCTCCAGCTCCTCGCGATCGACATACGTGCGGCCCTGGTAGGTGCGGCCAGGAAGCGTCCCCTGGCGCACACGAGCCGCCACACGGTGCGGGGAGATCCCGAGCAGCTCGCTGGCCTGCTTGGTCGTCAGCCAGCGCCACGCGAGCTGCTGTGGCCTCTCGCGCTCATGCTCCTCGACGATCTGCACGATCACCTCGCGCAGCGCGTCGACGAGCCGCTCGTAGGGGTCATCCTTCTGCCCGCCCTTGATCACCTGCAGGCTCACGCTTGGCCTCCTTTCCGTAGAGGGCGTGGTAGGTCGTAGCGTTCCGTTGTGCTCGCTCGATCGCCTCGCGCTCGACCTGCTCGCCGGTCGGACGGCCCTTCGCCCAGAGGTCGAGCATCCGCTTCTGGAGCCGCACGTCGGCAGCGTGCTCGCGCAGTAGCCCGTTGCGCCCGAACAGCTCGTCGATCACCTCTTCGGCTCGGTCGCAGTAGAGGCCCGCGTTCTCGATCCAGCGCTCGGCGAGCACGACCGCGTGTACGCGATCGCCGTCGTCGCCGAAGACGTGCGGCGGCTCGCCGCTCTTCAAGCCTGCGAGGAAGAAGGCGCGAGGACTGCGCACGCCGGGACCGCTCGCTGCCTCCAGCCAGGCGGTGACGAGCTGGAGGTCAGCGTTTTCAACGTCGATGGCCTGGAAGAAGCTGAGGCCGAGATCGCTGATCTCAAGCATGACTTGACCCTTGCTTGCTCGCCAGCGCAAAGAAGCGGGCAGCCGTGATGTAGTAGTGCTCCTGCGGGTAGAC
>Ga0126373_10003995_pt1 | contig 11177 bp, 11 predicted proteins | sample PanSoiMetPlot_11_FD_92545 | JGI IMG/M metagenome (GOLD analysis project Ga0126373, IMG submission 92545) | Tropical forest soil microbial communities from Panama - MetaG Plot_11 | ecosystem: Environmental > Terrestrial > Soil > Tropical forest > Bulk soil | place: Panama | collected 2016-02-17
ACCTCTGTTGACCTGCCGCCCTTGGGCTTTGCGTCCAGCTCCAGATACCGGAAGGTGCGCGAGCGAGCCTCGTACGCGTTCGCGCTGGTCTCGGTGGCCGCGGCACTTGAGGTACAAGACGGCGTGGTGCGCGACGCTCGGATTGCCCTGGGCGGGGTGGCGCATATGCCATGGCGCGCGCACCAGGCCGAGGATGCCGTGCGCGGCAGGCCGGCGGTCGAGGAGAGCTTCCGCGCTGCGGCCCAGGCCGAGCTGGCAGACGCGGCGCCGCTGCGCGACAACGCCTACAAGGTGCCGCTCGCAGCCAACGTTATGACCCAGATGCTGCTCGACCTGTCACTGGCACAATGACCACGATCACGCGACCCCGCGCCATCGGCGCCTCCCTCGACCGCCGCGACGGGCCGCAGAAGGTCACGGGAACAGCCCCCTACGCCTACGAGCATCGTTTCGATAAACCGCTGTATCTCTTCCCGGTGCAAAGCGACGTCGCCCGTGGCAAGGTCACGCGGATAGATGCCAGCGCCGCCGAGGATCTCCCCGGCGTGGTTGCCGTGCTAAGCCATCGGAACGCCCCGAGGCTGGCCGACACCAGCGACAGGGAACTGGCCGTCCTGCAAGAGGGCGAAGTCGCCTTCCGAGGGCAGTACGTAGCCGCTGTGATTGCGGACACGCTTGAGGGCGCGCGGTACGCCGCCAGCCTGGTTCGCGTGTCCTATGACGAGGAGCCGCACGATGTGGTGTTGCGCGCCGATCGCCAGGATCTGTATGCGCCAGGGCAGGTGAACGCGGGCTACCCGACCGACACCGAGCAAGGCGATTTCGACCGGACATTCTCGTCGGCGACAGTGAAGCTCGATGAGACCTATAGCACGCCGATGGAGCACAACAACCCGATGGAGCCGCACACCACGGTCGCATTGTGGGAGGCAGGTGACCTCACCCTCTATGAGTCCACCCAGGGGCCGCACTGGGCCAGAGGGACGGTCGCCCAGGTTCTCGGGCTCGACCCGAACCGGGTACGCGTGATCGCTCCCTATGTCGGTGGCGGGTTCGGGTCAAAGACGGTGCACGCTAACACCATCCTGGCGGCACTGGCCGCACAGGCGGTCGAGGGCCGTCCGGTGAAGTTCGCGCTCACCCGACAGCAGATGTTCTCGGGCGTCGGCTACCGCACTCCCACCATCCAGCGGATCCGGCTTGGCGCCGACGCGGACGGCAGGCTCACCGCCACCTGCCATGATGTCATCGCGCAGAGCGCGAAACTAAAGGAGTTTGCCGAGCAGGCCGCCGTTCCCACCCGGACCATGTACGCAACCCGAAGCCGCCGGACGACTCATCGCATAGCCCCGCTCGACGTTCCGGTGCCATCGTGGATGCGCGCTCCCGGTGAAGCCCCAGGGATGTTCGCGCTGGAGTCGGCGATGGACGAGATGGCGATCGGGTGCGACCTGGATCCTGTCGAGTTCCGCATACGCAACGAACCCGAAATCGACGCCGAGACCGGGCTCCCCTACTCCAGTCGGAACCTCGTGGCCTGCCTGCGCGAAGGAGCGCGCCGATTCGGCTGGGCTGGCCGCGACGCGCGCCCGCGCGCCCGGCAAGAAGGCCGCTGGCTCATCGGCAACGGGGTCGCCTCGTCCACCTTTCCCGTCATCAGGCTCCCTGGCTCGGTGGCCAGGATCAGCTACGCCGGCGACGGCCGTTACGTTGTAGAGATCGCCGCCTCGGATATCGGCACCGGCACCTGGACCGCACTGACCCAGATCGCTGCGGACGCCCTGGGGGAGCAGGTCGACGACATCGACCTGCGCATCGGAGACACCGCGCTACCTGAGGCCACCGTGGCTGGCGGCTCCTCCGGCATCACGAGCTGGGGGGCAGCCATCTTCGAGGCAGCCCGCGTCTTCCGTGACACGCACGGACACAGCCCGGCAGAAGGCGACCAGGCCGACGCCGCAGCAGGCGACAACCGCGAAAGTAAGAAATACGCGATGCATGCCTTCGGCGCCTGTTTCGCTGAAGCGCGGGTGGACGCCGACACCGGGGAGGTGCGGATCCCGCGCATGACCGGGGTCTTCGCCGCCGGGCGGATCATTAACCCCAAGACCGCCCGCTCGCAGATCATCGGCGGGATGACGATGGGCCTGAGCATGGCGTTGTACGAGGAGAGTCTGGTCGACCCGCGCTTCGGGCATGTCCAGAACCACGACTTCGCCAGTTACCACATCCCGGCCAACGCGGACACAGGCCAGTTCGACGTCGCCTGGATCGAGGAAGAAGACCCGCACGTCAACCCGATGGGCTCCAAAGGCATAGGCGAGATCGGCATCGTCGGAACCGCGGCAGCCATCGCCAACGCCGTCTACCAAGCCACGGGCATCCGCGTCCGCGACCTGCCGATCACGGCGGCCAAGCTCCTGCGCTGAGACAATCGGTTCGCATGCCCGAGTTGGGACACGCGCGAAAATGCCTTCGGCGAGGGCACGTGGCCTCATGCGAGGATCGGCAGAACAACGGGCGTGAATCCCGCGCACATAGCCGCCGTTACGGGCGAATAGTTGGCTGAGAAATTGGCGGGATCTGGAGCGGCGGCGGATCGTCAAAGAGCGGGCACTCGTCAAGGTCCGGGCACTCGCAGCGTGCTGCGCATTCGAGCCATTCGCGCACGAGCTGGCTCCGCTCGATCAGGGCGATGATCTCGGGGAGCTTGCGGCCGGCCACTACCCGAAGCCGTTCGATCGCGTCGCCGTCGTCCGGTGACGCGGCGAGCAGCGTCTTGAGGTCGTCGAGCGCCAGGCCCGCCCGCTGCCCCGTCTCGATCACCGCCAAGGTTCGCACGACGTCGTGGTGATACCTGCGCCGCCCGTCCACCCGCGCCGGCGGGGGCAGCAGGCCGATGTGCTCGTAGTAGCGGATCGCGGACGGGCGCTTTCCCGTTATGGCGGCTAGTTCACCTATGCCCAGCAGCGTCATGCCGGGACCGGGATCGCGATTTGACATCAAGCCGACTTTAACACCGACGATGATCTCGTCCGCCAATCCGAAAGGACGAACCAGAATGCATCCCGCCCCCGCCTCCGAGATCGCCAAAGCGAGGATGAAGACCATGACCGCACACCAGCACATGACCGAAGACGACGACGGCACAGTGCAGGTCGCGTGCACCCTCACGTCGGCAGGCCTGGCCAGGCAAGCCGGCCGGTGGGCGCGACTTGCGGCGCGAGCCCTGACCCAACGCGCTCAGACCGAGCACGGGCTCCGCCTGTCCTTCCGCCGCGAACCCGGGGCGGAAGAAGAGCTGCGACGGCTAGTCGCCGTGGAGAACGAGTGTTGCCGCTGGGCGGAGTGGACGGTGCAGACCAGCGCCGGGGAGATCGTGCTCGACGTCCGCTCCGCCGAGGAAGGCGTTGCCACGCTTCATGGCATGTTCACGGCCTTAAGTCGCGGATAGGTCACCCGGGGCGTTTCGGGATGTTGCTCAACGTCACCATCCACCCGCCAAGCCGGGGCGACAAGATCCTGCAGGCAAGACGACATCCGAGCCCTTGCGTGAGATGCCGGTCCGCCGTCCCCTTTCCTGCCCCAGCGTCACCACGAGACGATGCCGTGGCGGTCCTCGAAGGACAAGATCACGCTGGTCAGGGGGTGAGGAATCCGCGCATGGCAGCCGCAATCTCATTAGCGTGTGTGGCTAGTGCGAAGTGGCCCGTGTCGAGCAGTCGGACGTCTGCAGCAGGAATATCACGTTTGAAGGCGTCAGCTCCCGCGGGCAGGAAGAACGGGTCGTTGCGCCCCCAGATGGCAAGCAGAGGGGGGCGCCAGTCCCGGAAGTATTCGTGGAACCGGGGATAGAGATCGATGTTGGTCGCGTAATCGAGGAATAGGTCCAGCTGAATTTCGTGCGCGCCAGGCCGGGCCAGATAGTGGTTGTCCAGCGTGTAGCCGTCGGGCGAGACCATGGCCGGGTCGGCGACTCCATGGGTGTATTGCCAGACCGTCGTTTCCGGCTGGACCAGGCTGCGGATCGCGTCGCGGTTACCCTGCGTGGGTTCCCGCCAGTAAGCCCGGATGGGATTCCAACCGTCACTGAGGCCTTCCTCGTAAGCGTTCCCGTTCTGTGTGACGATCGCAGTGATTGATTCGGGTCGCTGAACTGCCAGGCGGAATCCGGTGGGCGCTCCGTAGTCGAATACGTAGAGCGCATAGCGGTCAAAGCCCACAGTGTCGGTGAAGCCTTGAAGGACGTCGGTCAAGGCATCGAACGTGTAGGTGAAGCTGTCTCGGCTCGGCATGTCGGACTGCCCGAAGCCGATCAGGTCGGGCGCGATCACGTGGAAGCGGTCTGCCAGCTGCGGGATCAGGTCCCGGAACATGTGGCTCGCGCTGGGGTAGCCGTGCAGAAGCAGCAACTTGGGGGCGTCAGCCGCGCCTGACTCGCGGTAAAAGACCTTCAAGCCGTTCACGTCGCTAGTGCGGTAGGTGATCGGGATCATGAGTAGCCCTCCTAAGCCGTCGGCTCCATGGGTGGCCTCGGTCAGCTCAACGTCGCGATCCAGTCGGCGACGTACTTGCCGATCTCATCAGGTGAATCTTCCTGGAGGTAATGGAGGCCCGCGACCGTCACCTCGGTCTGCGCTGACAACCCGAGTGCGAAGTCGAGATTCGCGCCGCCGGCGAGGATCGCGCCCGGCTCGCCCCTGATAAACAGCTTGGGCACACTGCTCGTCGCCAGCCAATCTGCGTAAGCGGCCGCAATCTCAGCCACGTCGGCCGGCTCGCCGTCGATGGGGATCTGCCGGACCCACGTCAGCGTCGGCCGTCGCCCCTCGCCCGGTTCGGCGAATGGCCGCCGGTACTCCGCCAGCTCCTCGACGGAGAGGGTACGCAGAACCGCCTTCGGCAGGATCTGCTCGACGAAGAAGTTGTCTTGCAGGACCATCGCCTCGCCCTTCTCGGAACGCAGTGCCTGCAAGACGGGGCGCAGATTTATGTTGTCCCAGTGGTCCCAGGACTGCGGCCTCACGATCGCCTCCATATATGCGATGCCCCTCACGGCCCCGCGATGCCGGTTGGCCCAGTCGAAGCCAAGGGCCGAGCCCCAGTCGTGGATTACGAGGGAGACCCGCTCGTTGACGTCGAGCGCCTCGAGTAGAGCATCGAGGTACCGGCGGTGCTCAACGAAGCGATATGAGTCGGGGCCGCTGTCAGGCAGTTTGTCGGAATCGCCCATGCCGATCAGGTCGGGGGCGATGCAGCGGCCTAGCGGCTGGAGATGCGGCAAGACGTTGCGCCAGAGGTACGAAGAGGTGGGATTGCCATGCAGGAGCAGGATGGGGTCGCCCTCTCCTGCCTCTACGTACGCCATCTCGCGGCCGAGGATCCTCTTCCGCTGCTTCTGATAGGGAAATGCCGCAGATATCATGTTTGCTTCCCCGTCCCTTGCAGGACGATCACGTAATTCGCTAGGCCTGGTTCATGGTTATCCCCAGGCGTGGCCCGACACGCCCGCGTTCCTAACGGGTTATTACCTTGCCGGGTCGAAAAGACGTGAACGCCCGCATCAGGAGAGCCAGCCCGTGGGCGAATGCCTGAGCGAGCGGGGAATGTTACCCGCCCGGGGTAGCTGGGTGGCGCGGCTCGAGCTATCAGGCCACCACCGAGCGGCCGCACAGCTGTGCCACCTGGGTGAAGAACTGGCGGTAGATCGGCTCATCCTCGATCGGGATGACCGCCTCTACCTCGCCTCGGTGGTACCCGGCCTTCACATACAACTCGTAGAGCGGCCAGTCGGCTGCTTCTGACGCCGACCGTATGACCAGCGTGCCCTTGCTGGACCCCGGCTGGACCTCCACCCTCAGGGAGGACAGCAGGTAACGGTGGCTGAAATCTTGCCCGAAGATCTCAACGACGTCACCGTCGACTCGCACGACCAGGCCGCGGTGCCTGAATTCAAGCTGCATTTGCTCCCCTTCGCGATGACCGTTACTTTGTCATGATCTTTGGGTCGATGCGACCGTGCCGGTCGCGGCAACGTCAGATCAACGGTCTTGTGTAGATCGATCGCGATTAGATTGGGTGAGTGCCTGCCCGCGCACTGTTTCATATCGCGCCGCGCTGTGTGGATATCAGGGAAGTGCCCACCCCGCGGCCTGCTTCCGGTGAGGTCCTTGTCCGCACCTTGCGCTCTGGCATCAGCGGTGGCACCGAGCGCCTTGTATACCGCGGCGAGGTCCCTGCCGAGTTGGCGCTGGACGACTCGATCGGCGCGCTTGGCGGTACCTTCTCCTATCCCTTCGCCTATGGGTACGCGTGTGTCGGCGAAGTAACAGAGTCCGGCCAGACAGTTTTCGCGTTCCATCCGCACCAGGATGTATTCGCGGCACCAGCTGGTGAGTTGATTCCCCTGCCTGCCATCGATCCGGCGTCCGCAACTTTGTTCCCGCTGGTCGAGACGGCGTTGCAGGTGACGCTCGATGCGGGGACCGGATATCGCGACCGGGTCATCGTGCTCGGCGCCGGTGTGCTCGGGCTATTGACTAGCTTGCTCTTGCGGCGTTCCGGGTGGCGCCCGCTGCTTGCCGAGCCGCAGGCGTGGCGCCGCGTCTTGGCCAGCAGCCTCGGCGCCACCGCCGCAGCACCGGAGGAACTGGCGCAAGAAAAAGTAGCGCTGGTCATTGACGCTAGCGGTAACCCGGATGCACCAGCCATGGCGCTGAACATGCTGGCCCACGAGGGAACGCTGCTGATCGCATCGTGGTTCGGCAACAAGCCAGTGGTGCTGCCGCTCGGCGGCGCCTTCCACCGGCGGCGCCTGATCATCCGCAGCACTCAGGTATCCACAGTGCCGGCCCGGCTGTCGGCGACCTGGACCCGGTCACGGCGCCGCCAGGAAACGATTGAGCTGCTGGCGGAACTACCGCTGGCGCAATTGTGCACGCACGTCTTCGCATTCGACCACGCGGCCGAGGCGTTCCGAGCGGTAGACAAGGGGATACCCGGGTTGATGCACGCCGTTCTTGACTACGGCAGGAGTGCTGCCGGTGACATATGAAGTCGGACTGAGCCGAAGCGTCCGCGCGTTCCATGTCATGCCCGGACTGCCCGGCCCGGAAGGGCAGCTGCATGATCATGACTATCGGATTGAGATCGTGGTGAACCGCGGGCAACTCGACGGCCGGGGCATGGTTTGTGATCTGGATGTACTCGACGCGGCAGTAACCGAGCTCACCAGCCGGGTTGAAGACCGCAACCTCGAAGAGATACGCCCAGCCGGGGCCGAGGCCGTCACAGTCGAAGTGTTTGCGCGCTGGGTGCACGACAACCTCTCGCCCACAGTCGCTGCCGCGGGCGGCGAGGCACTGGCAGTGCGGGTGTGGGAAACTTCTGTCGCGTTCGGCGGGTATCAGGCACGATGCTGAGCTCTGACTGACCATCCGTCCGCCAACTTCGGTCGGCCGGCCACCGACAGCAGCTCGCGGTACCATCGATTCCTGTCGTGATCTGATCACGCAATGCGAGTTAGAGCAGATGCTGGTGAGCCAGTCGCAGCCGCGTGGCGTACAACGGGACCGGAGTGGCGGGGCAGATGGCAACCGAGCCGGCAAGTGGGCCGCGCACTCGTCGACTACGGCGGCCTGCCGCACGACGGGCGCGCAACTCCGAAGCCGATCTGCTGCGCAAGTTGCACGCGCAGCACGCCGGAGCGCTGTGGAGCTATGCACTGACGCTTACTGGCGACCGAGATCAAGCCCAGGACGTGGTACAGGAGACTCTACTGCGAGCCTTGCGCAATCCACAGATGCTCGATCAGAAGCCCGGCTCGCAACGAGCCTGGCTCTACGCCGTGGCCAGAGGCATCGTTGTTGACGAGTGGCGCGCAACGCGCCGGCACCCCGACCACGTAACCATCCGGTTCCCCGAGCGACCAATTGCCGACGCCAGCGAGCAGCTTGTGAACCGCGAGCTGGTCGCCGCAGCGCTGGGTCGGCTGACTCAGGAGCATCGGGACGTATTGCGAGAATGCTACTTTCGCGGCAGCTCGGTGGAAAAAGCTGCATATGCCCTGGAGATCACGCCAGACATGGTGAAGTCGCGCGCCTACTACGCTCTGCGTGCGATGCGGCTGGCGATCGAGGAACTAGGAGGTGTCAAATGACGGCTGACACCTACGCCGGCCTGGACGCCGCCTACCTCCTTGGCGCGCTCGATGCAGATGAGCGCCTCGCCTACGAGGAGCACCTGGCTACCTGCAGCTCCTGCCAGGTGAGCCTGGCCGACATCTCCGCGATTCCGCCGCTGCTGGCCGGACTCGACGAATCCGCATGCGCCTCGCCGATTGATGCGATACCGATGCCAGTCCCCGACACCATGCTGCCTCGCCTGCTTCAGGCCGCCGCAACGGAACGAGCCCGCAACCGCTGGCTCACCGTCGGCCTGGGCCTGCTCGCTGCGGCCTGTGCGATCGCGCTGATCGTTATCGTCGAGCCGGCGACGAGCGGCCCGACACCAGCGTCCAGAGCCATGACCCCGCTTGTCGCGACTCCGATCGAGGCCACCATCGCTCTGCAGCCCAGATCATGGGGTACCGAGGTCGACCTGACTTGCTGGTACAGAGGTGGCGGTACCGAGCCAGCGACTGACCGGTACATGCTTGTCGCCCACAGCGCCGACGGCACGACCTACGACCTGGGCAACTGGCGACTCGCCCCAAGCCAGACAGTCACCTTCACCAGCGGCACCGCTCTCAGCTACACACAGATCAAGGATCTCCAGATCACCCAGGCCGACGGGCTTGCCATCCTCAGTTTGGCGGTGCCTCGCCTCGCCCGGACCGCAGATCGCTAGTCAGGCCAACGACCGCAGCCCGGTGAGTCAGGGAAGGTGGCTGGTGTCGTTGACGCGATGGACGGCGGCGAATCCGCGGCCGTGCCATTGGATCTCGTTGATGCAGGCGGAGCCAAGATATAGCCGGTAAAGGGTGCCGAGAGGGACGCCGAGAGCGCGGCACAGCAGGATCTTTATCGGGGTAACGTGACTTACCACCAGGACGTTCTGACCGCCGTGGTCCCGCAGCACCCGGTCACAGGCCCGGTTTACCCGGTGCGCGGTGTCGGTGAAGCTCTCCCCGCCGGGCGGGGCCTGCTCGGGGTCATGCTGCCAGGCTGCCGCGGCTCGGGGCCAGCGCTGCTGGATTTCGGCCAGGGTGAAGCCATCCCAGTCACCGAAGTCGGTTTCACGGAGATCATCATCGACGGCCGCGGTGAGGCCCAGTTCGCCGGCCGCGATGGCTGCCGTTGCGACAGCGCGCTGCAACGGTGAGCTGATGACGGCGTCGATCGGAGCGCCGGCGGCGGCCAGACGGCATGCGGCTGCCTTCGCCTGCCGGGTTCCGTTGGCGCTCAGCGGGAGATCGCGCAGCCCGCTGAAGCGGTGTTCGGGTGACAGTTCGGTATCGCCGTGCCGCAGCAGGACGGTGGTGGTTGGACCTGCTGTGGGGTTATCCCAACCCAGTGTCATATCGCAATCCTGCGAGTTTGAGGAATGGTGCGGCGGTCAACGGGCCGCCGCCTTCTGGGACGAGGCGGTGCTGAAGGCGCCGAGAAGCTGGTTGCGGAAGGCGCTCATTGGCTCAAGCGGAGCGGACGGACCTGGCACCAGCCCGTTCTGCCAGCGCCACGAGGAAATGTGCCGGAACACAGACGGGTCGCGAGCGATGATCGAGATCGGCACATCGTGACTGACCCCCGCGCTGGTAATGGGTGCGCCCGGCTGCTCGTCGCCGAGCAGGATGAGCACCAGGTTGGGGTCGTTGAGCTCGGTGACCCATGAGGTGAGCGCCTGCATCGAGTACTCGATCGACTTGCCGAACGCCTGGCCCTCCTCGCTGGGGCTGCCCCAGATCCAGGCCAGCGGGGTCTCACCGCGCGCGGGCATCGGATCGAATATCGAGCCGTTGCCGACCTTGTTCCAGGGCACCATGGTCGGCAACGGGGCCCACGGGGAGTGCGAGGAGACCAGGTCGATCTCGGCCATTACCGGCTTATGACCAGGGCCGAGCTCGAGCCGCTGGAATGCGGCCAGGATGTACTGGTCGGGCATCGGGGCGTAGCTGAAAGTCGGTCCGTGGTAGCCGACGTTGGCGCGGTTGAGCAGCTGGTCGAAGTGATAGAAGGACTGGCCGGACGGCCAGTTTTTGTCGTCGGTAGCGGGGCTGTCGCTGACGGTCCGCCATCCCGCTTTGTCGAAGGCGTCGCTGAGGGTGAAACGGCGGGTGCCGATGAGCGAGGCGTACCGCTGCCTGCTGTTGACCCACACCCCCGCCTGCAGGGTGGAGTGGGCCTCCTGGCTGATCCCGCCGTAGCCCGGGGCGGTAACCCAGGCGCTCTGCGTGGACCAGCCGATGCGGGCCAGCGAGGCGTTGTCCCGGCGCAGGGCGGCATCGATGCCGCGGGAGAAGCTCGTGCCCTGGATGGATACCTTTCCGTAGCCTTCGACGAAGGCGATGATGACGTCCTTGCCGCGCAATCCGGTGAGCAGGTCCGAGGCGGGGATCCTGGCTTCGGGGTCGGGGCTGTGGATGACCTGCTCGAAAAGGCGCTGGTCGCTGACCGCCGCATGAGTGGCGCGCACCTGCGCCACGGCCAGGCCGACGGCGCTGGTCGAGGCGACCGGAGATCCCGGCATGAATTGCAGGGACAGGCCCGCGCACGCTGCCCAGACCGCTGCAAGGCCGGCGATGCCGCGAGCCGCGGCGCGGCGATGCCGGGCGGTCACGGTGGTGATGTGAATCGTTGCTGCGGTGATTGCGCTGAAGAGCAGGATGAGACCGAGCACGAGCAAGGCGAGCGCAATGTCTGTGCGCGCAGGGCCGAGCGTGTCGCGGACCACGCCCAGCGCTGAGGCGATGCTGCCCCAGTCGAACACCGGGTTGAACGCCCGATCGTCGTATTCGTAGAACGCTATGTTGAGGATCTTGGCGAATGTGAGCGCGCTGAGCAGGATTCCAGCGACGGCGGCCACGATCCGTCGCGGCCGCCGGGGCAGCACCAGCGCAGCAGCAACCAGGACCAGCCCCTCCACGGGGATGCGGACAAAAGCCGCGGGGGTGAACAGCCAGGCACGGTCGGGCGCGAGAAGGGCAGCCCCTACGAGCGCGATCGCAAGCACAGCGATTG
>Ga0126373_10003996_pt1 | contig 11176 bp, 8 predicted proteins | sample PanSoiMetPlot_11_FD_92545 | JGI IMG/M metagenome (GOLD analysis project Ga0126373, IMG submission 92545) | Tropical forest soil microbial communities from Panama - MetaG Plot_11 | ecosystem: Environmental > Terrestrial > Soil > Tropical forest > Bulk soil | place: Panama | collected 2016-02-17
AAGCCACCTAATCCGCCGAGGACAAGCAGCGGCGCTACGGAAGACATTGCGGCGTCCGGATCGCCTGCATTCAGGAACCGACTCCACGTCCACGCGGCAGTGGCGACTACGCAGATGGTAAGAATGCCAGTCTTGTTGACCGTCCCCGAAACGGTCATCCGCTCGCCGAGCGTGAGGTCTTCGGGTCCAAACGCTCCTCGAAACGCAGGATTAGAAGTTCGCATTAATTGGGCCACAGATGTTGCCTCCTTCGCTCAACGCTGGAGCGATTGTCTATTATGAACCTGGGATGTGGAATTGTCAGACCCGTAGAATTTTACAGCTTGCGCAGACCGAACGCGTTCTCCAACTGTCTTTTCTGATAACTCCGCGTTTTATGCTCGCATCTTTTCGCCGAACTTCTTCTCGAACTTGCGCAACTTAGGCGCAATCACAAACTGGCAGTACGGCTGGGTTGCGTTGTTGTCGTAGTACAGCTGGTGATAGTTTTCAGCCACATAAAAGGTCTCGGCTGGTTCGACGGTGGTTACGATTGGCTCGGGAAATGCCTTTTCCGCATTCAACCGGGCAATCGTCTCTTCGGCCTGCGACTCTTGCTCTGGAGACGTATAGAAGATTACCGAGCGGTATTGTTCGCCCACGTCGTTTCCCTGTCGGTTCAGCGTGGTGGGATCGTGAACGCTGAAGAACACTTCGAGCAAATCGCTGTAGGTGATCTGCTTCGGATCAAAAATAACCCGGACGACTTCCACGTGGCCTGTATCGCCGTTACAGACCTGACGGTAGGTGGGGTTCTCCACGTGACCGCCGATGTATCCCGACTCGGCTTTCTTCACGCCCTCAAGCCGATTGAAGACCGCCTCGATGCACCAGAAACATCCGCCCCCAAAAATCGCAACTTCCTCGTTGTTCGCCATGTCGATTGGATGCTCGACTTTCATGGAAGTTCCATGCCGAGAAGTGAAGCCTCCTCGACCTGAGCATCGTATTCTAAAACAATAAAAGGCCTCCAATTTGGAGGCCTTGTTGTGGCATCGTGGCAATGACTGCGGTGGACCCCTTTCAAGGTCGCCGCTTAGGATGCGGCCTTGATGTCCTGAACCTTGATAAGGTCGCTGCCCGGTATCAGGTTGCCGGTGACCTGTACGTCCCTGCCTTCGAATTTTCGTCCGAGCTCTTGGTCGTCGAGGTAGTAGTTAATCCCCTCGGCAACCTTCAGCATGTACTCGCCGTCGGCGCTAACGACTGCCCCTGAAAACGACTGAACAGGCTGTATCGAGAAGCCGCTCGCGGTGTCAACGTTGGGCTGGATCGCGTCGGTCTGCCGGCCGGGAACAGTAAGTCCGTCGGCAGAAGGCATGGGTCGTGGCTGCTGCATCTGGGTCCAGGCAATCAGCTCAGTTCCATTTTCTAGACTTGGATGTTTAGGTTTTTGTGAGTTTTGAGCGCGCGCCATGTGGATGAGCGCGAGACACAGAACCAGCGTCGCCAGAGAGAGCGCCCGTCTCATTTTGGTTAATTCCTCCTACCTACGAACCCTGATTCGCAATGACGAGCGAAGTGGCTTTATCCGACACATTGCACGACACTCGCCAAATACGCGCGCTTGCTGCTTCTATGACATGGCGATGCACTACTCATTGTTGCGAGCAAAATTGCTTAGTAATTTTGACTTGTGTTGGCAAGAAAGTAATGGTCGGTCAAATACAGAAAAAACCGTATAGACCCTTTTCAGGAACAAGAACACAATCCCCCTACATTCATGCCTCCGCCTGCACTCGCAGCGAGGAAGCGTTAAGCGCTTCCCCACAGAAGCGCCAGAGCCCACGGCCTCGAAACGTGGGCTCTCCCCTTTTCGCGCGGAATCTACTATCGATCATCGTCTGAGACGAAACCAGAAATCGAGAGATGAATAATCAAGGCCTTCGGTTCCGAGGTGCAAAAGCGTCCGGCGGATCGCAAAGGTTCCAACCCTCCAAGATCCCGCGGCTCTACCCGTTTGTTTTCTGATACCTACACAGATGGAGGGAAACTTATTTACATATCCGGGGTTTATAGTTGATGTCGTTGCATTTGTTCTCCAGTTTGAAGAGGAGACAAACCATGAAGATCAATCGTTTCGCTGTCATTGCACTCGTACTTGCGGTTTTCGCGCTGACTCTTCACTTGCGTGCGACCGCGCAAGATGTGCCCGCGCCGCCCGATGGACAGCAAGCGGAAGATGCTCAGCAGGCACCTACGCAGGACCCTCCAACGCGCGTGGCGCGTCTCAACTACTCTTCCGGATCTATTTCGTTTCAACCGGGAGGCGAAGGGGATTGGGTCACCGCAGTACAGAATCGCCCCTTAACGACGGGCGACAACCTTTGGGCTGATAAAGATTCGCGCGCGGAATTGCATATCGGATCCACCGCCATGCGCATGGATTCCGAAACCAGTTTGACCTTCCTCGATCTGGACGATCACACCACGCAACTGCGTTTGTCCCTCGGCACGCTGCTGCTTCGTGTACGACATCTTGATGATGGCGATTTGTTTGAGGTCGATACGCCAAATTTGGCTTTCACGGTCCAGTCGACTGGCGAATATCGAATCGACGTCAATGCGGACGGCAACCAGACCATCACCACGGTCTGGCACGGACGCGCTGAGGCGACAGGCGGCGGATACTCATACACCGTTGTCGCCGGACAGCAAGCAGTTTTCGCCGGCACCGAGGAACTGGATCATCAGATTCGACAGCTTCCCCGCTCCGACGATTTCGACGCCTGGGCCTTTGATCGTGACGCGCGCGAGGATCACGCCGATTCATCGAACTACATCTCCGCCGAGATGACGGGATACGAAGACCTCGATGACTATGGCCGCTGGCGCTACGTTCCTGACTACGGCCCGGTGTGGACTCCAGTTTCAGTCACCCCTGGATGGGCGCCTTATCGCTTCGGACACTGGGTGTGGATCGCGCCGTGGGGTTGGACGTGGGTTGAGGACGAACCTTGGGGCTTCGCACCATTCCATTACGGCCGATGGGCCTTCGTGGAAAGCAGCTGGTGCTGGGTGCCGGGTCCGGTTTATGTGCGTCCAGTGTACGCTCCGGCGTTGGTCGCGTTCGTTGGAGGCGGTGGCTTCCACCTCTCCATTGGAGTCGGAGAAGGTGTGGGCTGGTTCCCGCTGGGACCACGTGAGGTCTACATCCCCCCGTACCGCGTAAGCCGCGTTTACGTGAACAACATCAACATCACGAATACGCGCGTGAGCGTCACCCAGGTCACGAACATTTACAACAACTACACCGTGAATCACGTCACCAACATCACATACGTGAATCAGCGTGTAAACAATGGCGTCACGGTTGTATCGCACGAGACGTTCGTGAACGCGCGTCCGGTGGATCGAAATCTGGCGCGTGTTGATGCCCGGCAGTTGGCGGAAGCTCCGGTGTATCACGGTTCGCCCGTCGCGCCCGTGCGCAGCAGCGTGATCGGCGCCGGCACTCCAGCTCGCTTCAGGCCAACGGCGGCTGTCGAGAATCGACGCGTCGTAGCAACGCGGAACCCTAGTCCGCCGCGTGCTCCTTTTGAGCAGCAACGGCAGGCAGCCAACGTTAGAACTGAAACGCCGGCGCCGGCGCCATCTCGAGTTCCTGAATCGATGCAGAACAACCGCGCAGATCAACAGCGGAATGTTCCGCATCCGGGCGAATCAATCAAACCGCGAGAACCCGTTCAGGACCACCGTCAACCGGAAAACAGTCGGCCTTCGGAGGCGTATAGCAACCAGAATCGCAACGTCCCGCGGCCGGCGGGCGGTGGCGGCGACAATCGCAACTATTCAAACCAGGGACATCCTTTAGTGCGTCAGGCCCCTGCACCTCAACCAAGGCCGCAGGTCGATCAAAACGAGGCCAACAAGTTCCGCACCTGGCAGCAGCAACGACCGCCAGAGAACCGGAGCAACGCTTCTCGTCCACCGGAGAGCCATCCCGCGCAGGGCCAAAAGTCGGATCACAAGAAGTAAAGCCTCCAGTTTGGAACCACACGATCGGGAGTGCCAAACGCTCTCCCGTTTTTCTTTTCCTCAGCCGTGGCCAAGACACGATCAAGTTTCAGGGATTCTTGCCGATCTGGTTCACAGGCCTTCTGCCGCGATTAGAGCTGATTGATGGCGAGCATGGTGACGATGGTGAGGTTCAGGCCGTGATGCTTTCGACTGTCTACTTTTCTTGATTCTGGGTGGATTATTCCCGCACTGCTTGTACTCATCGTCGTTGGCCAGTAGATTTGGATTGTCCTAAATGCTCGAAATGCCGCCAGGCGAGTGGAACTGTTCAAGATCATCACCGAGAACGCAGCCGACATGATTGCGCTTGTGAATGTGAAGGGGCGGCGCCTCTACAACAGTCCCGCGTATCACAAGGTCCTGGGCTATACGGCCGCGGAACTCGCTCGAACCCCGGTGTTCGAAACAGATTCACCAGGAAAATCGAGCCCGCGTTTGGAGGCCTCGCGTTTGGCGCGGCAGACGGGCGTTGGCCAAAGTCTGCAATATCGAATTCGGCACAAAAACGGAAGCTGGCGAATTCTGGAATCGACGGATAGCACCGTTCGAAATTCGAAAGGAGAGGTCGACAAGCTGGTCATCGCGAATCGGGATGTAACCGCCCGCAAAGAAATCGAACAGAAGCTGGCTCACGATGCCTTGCACGACGCACTTACTGGACTTCCCAATCGGCGCGTGTTTCTGGAACGCCTTCAGCGAGGATTCTCGCAAGCCAAGCGATGACCGATCCGCACCAGACGAAGTTGGGTCGCGATTGGAAGATCGAAGTCGGTGCCCAAGGCATCGAAAAAACCGCGCAGTGTGAAAGTCTCAGAGAACTTGGCTGCCGTCTAGGCCAGGGGTATTTTTTCTCCGCGCCGATCCACGCCGATACCGCTACGCTCCTTCTTCGAGAGCACGTTGCGCCAAGCGTCTCCGCTACTCGCTCCGTGTGAGACGTCGCTACCTTTTCCAGGCGTGATCCAGAAAGAGATATCGATCCCGCGTAGCGTCTTTTTCGGCTGCTGAGGTCGCGCCGAAATGCATGACTTGCCATCCGTCGTCTTTGCCGTACACAGGCCACTTCGGCAGGCCCTCCCCATTGGGATCACCATTGCGCGCGAAGTTCGTCCAGTATTTCTGCATCAACTCGCTCAGTTGGTAATCCTCCGGCTGCCACGGAATTCCCTTCTTCGAGTCGAGCTGGCCGAACACGTACTCGATCTCGGCCGAGTGATAGGCTCCCAGACCCTCCGGCTTTTCGTGCGATGGCAACGACAGATCAAATCGATACCTGTACACGGGCTGTTTTCCCGACTTCTTCTGCGCCTCGATCCAACGCCAAGTTGCCCACGCGATGAACTGGTCTCCGGAGTAGTCTTCCGCCGAGCGCAACGCTTCCGCCTTGGTGCGCGCCGGGTACAGCTTCAAAAACTGCCCGGCGTCCGGACCGAACTCCTTTTCGGCTGCTGCTCTCGCATTCGCGGCCGTTGGTCTTTCTTTGCTTGCGAGTACTCGCTCGCTTCCCTCATCCCGATTCCACCCGGCGAGTAATGGCACATCATTTTGTTTTCTAGCTGCGAAGATCGACTCCACCGACTTCGGTAGAAAATATCCGTCAACATCTGGGCTAAAACTGAAAACATTCCGCCCGCCTTCCTCTTTCATCGAGGCATCGAGGATTTTCTGTGCGGGAATGGCCCTCAACTCTGCGATGGTTTTTGCTCCTAGCGCGGATTTCACGAACTTGGCATCCTCAGGCCCGCGTTCGGAGGCGGGTCGGAATGTCAAACCCGTCTTCGAGAACGCACCGCCACTTTCTCCGGTTGCTTCGTGAAACAAACCCTTTGCCAGAGGCGACGCCATCTGTGCACTCACCGAAAACGATCCGGCACTTTCACCGAATATCGTCACGTTATCGGGATTTCCGCCAAATGCCGCGATGTTTGTGTGCACCCAGCGTAGAGCGGCGGTCTGGTCCATCAAGCCGTAGTTCCCTGTTGCGTGATGTTCGGATTCGGCCGCCAGTCCGGGATGAACCAAGAAACCGAAGATCCCGAGCCGATAGTTCATCGAGACTACGACGACACCGAGCTTGGCGAGATTGTTGCCGTGTTGACGAGGTTCCGATGTCGAACCTGCCACGAAACCGCCACCGTAGATCCACACCATCACCGGAAGTTGCTTGGCGTTTGCCGGCGCCCAAACGTTCAGGGTCAGGCAGTCCTCGCTTCCTCCTGGATCAGGAAAAATCATGTCTCCGTAGACTCGACCCTGCATGCAGTGAGCACCGAACTCCGTAGCCTTGCGCACCGCAGTCCATTTTGTTGCGGCGGCGGGTGGTTTCCAGCGCAGCTCTCCGACCGGCGGTGCAGCATACCGAATGCCGAGAAAAGTGTTGATGCCGTCTTCCGTCTTACCTTCGACAACTCCGTCGGAAGTCGTAACCTGCGGACCGCCTGCTTGTCCGAATGCAAATAATCCAATCCAGATCGACATCGCGATGAAACCCAACAGCCGCGTTCCTCGATGCATCCTGGTTTCTCCGAACTGCCGGACGATACCACCGCGCTTCGCTTTACGCGTTGGCGTGTTGTTGTCGTGATGAAAGCGTCGCACATTTTGTCGCTCAGGCTACACTCACTGAATGGACATTCGCACTGACCAGATCTCGCATCGTGAGCTTTACCGAACGCTTCTCATTGCTGTGGGTCCTCGGCCTATCGCGTGGGTTTCCACGCTGAGCAAGATCGGCGTACCAAACCTCGCGCCGTTCTCGTTTTTCAACGTTGTGTCCTCCAATCCGCCCATGCTGGGATTCTCTCCCGGTATTCGACGACTTCCCAATGGGTCCGAACCCAAAAGCACGCTCGTCAACATCCGAGAGACCGGTGAATTTGTTGTGAATGTCGTCATTTTTGAACTTGCGGAGCTCATGAACACTACCAGCGGAGAATACGAGCACGGTGTGAACGAGTTCGACATGGCGGGTCTCGCCACACGCCCTTCTCAGATCGTGCGGCCTCCGCAAGTTGCGGGATCACCGGTGAGTTTCGAATGCCAGCTGGATCGGATTCTAGATTTCGGTAATCCGGTTTCGAACAGTCTTGTGATTGGAGAGATCTTAGCGCTTCACATCGAGGATCGCGTGGTTCACGAGGGTCAGTTAGAAATGAATTCACTTGATCTTATCGGGCGCATGGGCGGCGCACAATATGCGCGCACGACGGATCGATTCGAGATGGAAAGGCCAGTGGTGAAGAGATAAGGCTCCGCTGTCTTGAAGCTTAAACCACGAAATACTTCGCTGCCGGATGATGGACCACGATCGCTGAGGTCGATTGCTCGGGCTCTAGCAGGAATCCCGTCGTTAGCCGTACGCCGACGTTTTCCTCCGGATGCAATAGTGCGAACAGCTTGGTCTGGTCCTCCAGGTTCGGGCATGCCGGATATCCGAATGAGTACCTCGACCCACGATACTTCTGGTGGAAAAGATCCCGGATGTGCGGCGAGTCTTCGCCTGCGATGCCCAACTCCTGGCGCATCGTGCGATGGTGATATTCGGCAAGCGCTTCCGCTGTCTCGACGCTCAACCCGTGTAGGTAGAGATATTTCGTGTACTCCCCGCCCTCAAACAGTCGTTGCGTCTCCACTGATGCCTTCGCTCCGATCGTGACTAACGACAGTCCGAGCACATCGATTCTTCCGGAAGATCTCGGCGCGAAGAAATCGGAAATGCAAAGCTTGCGGCCTTCGCGTTGCCGAGGGAAGGTAAACCTCAACAATTCCTTTCCTGACGATCCTCCGCGAGTGCCTTGATCGTTCGCGTAGTAAACGATCAGATCGTTGCCCTCGCTCTGCGCCGGGAAGTAGCCATACACTACCTTGGGCTCGAACAATCCGCTGGCCATGATTTCTTCTTCCAGCTCTTTCTTGATCGGCCGATATTTTTCCTCAACCAGCCTTAAATAGTCTTCCTGCGACGCGGTCTTCAATTGCCACTGATTCTTGAAGAGCGCGGTCTCGTTGATGTATGGAAACAACTCGCGCAGATCAAAATCGTTCTTTACTCGCACCCCCCAGAACGGTGGGTTCGGAATGTTGGGAGCGTCGCCGACGACAGCGCTTCGCTCGGCGAACACCGGGCCCGTCTCGTCGTCGACCGCCGCGGCTTTCGCGTATTCTTTGACCGTTTTGCCTTCGCTGAGACGCGCCTGCCGTTGTCCATCTCCGGAGATCAAGTCCTCCATGATGTGCAGACCTGCGAAAGCATCGTCCGCGTAGAAGACGGCATTCGCATACTCGCGCCGCAGATCGTCTTCCACATACTTCCGCGTCAGCGCCGCGCCGCCACAAATCACCGGATACTCCAGTTTCTGGCGCTCAAGGTCCTGGATCACATACTTCATCTCAAGAGTCGACTTCACCAGCAGCCCGCTCAGTCCGATCGCATCGGCGTGATGCTCGCCTGCTGCTTTGATGATCGAATCCCCGGGCTGCTTGATGCCAAGATTCACTACCTTGAATCCGTTATTCGACAGGATGATGTCGACGAGGTTCTTCCCGATGTCGTGGACGTCGCCCTTCACCGTCGCGAGCACGATCGTGCCTTTTTGCTGTGCGCCGGCTTTTTTCTCCATCTTCGGCTCAAGATAAGCGACGGCCTGCTTCATCACGCCGGCGGAATCGAGAACCGACGGGAGCTGCATCTTGCGCGCGCCGAAAAGCTCACCGACGGTCCGCATTCCGTCAAGCAGAACGGTGTTAATGATGTCGAGGGGTGAGTATTGTCCGAGCGCAGAATCCAGCAATTGTTCGAGGGATCGCTTATGCTCACCATCGCCCACCGACTTTTCGCCGTTAATAATCGCGAACTTCAGCTTGTCCTCAATCGACAATGTTTCCACGTGCGCCGTCGTCGAGGCCTGCGGCTTCCCTTTCAGTCCGGCGAAGTGCGCCATGTAGACTTGTAGCGGGTCGCCGGAGGAGTGGTCGCGATGGATCAGCTTGCGTGCGAGATCAACTTCTTCCTGATGAATCTTATATAACGGATAGATTTTACTGTAGTTGACGATGGCCATATCGAGACCATTGTCGACCGCCTCGTGCATGAAAACGCTATTCAGCACACGGCGCGGATAAGCGTCGAGACCGAACGAGATGTTGCTGACCCCCAGAATCGTTTTCACATCCGGCAGTTCCTGCTTGATCCGTCGGACCGCCTCTAACGTTTCCATCCCTGCCGTCCGGTACTCTTCCTGACCCGTCGAAATGGGCAACGTGAGGGCATCGAAAATGAGATCGACGCCGCGGATGCCGTATTTCTTTGTTGCGAGCTCGTAAATGCGTTTGGCAATGGCGACTTTTTTGTCTGCAGTCAGTGCCATGCCATCTTCGTCGATGGTGAGAGCGATAACGGCCGCGCCGTAGCGCTTGGCCATGGGCAATACTTTTGATGTGCGTTTTTCGCCGTCTTCCAGGTTGATCGAGTTGATGATTGCCTTGCCCGGAATTCTCTTGAGCGCCTCTTCGACGACATCCGCTTCGGTCGAATCGACCAGGATCGGTGCCGGTACACGCGTCGCAACTCGCTCGAGAATCGATGTGATGTAGCCCTTTTCATCTTCCCCGACAATCGCGCAACACAGGTCGAGCATGTGCGATCCGTCGTTGACCAGCTTTTTCGCGAGCGCCAGGATGTCGTCGTACTTTTTGCCACGAACCAGATTGCGGAAATGTTCCACCCGAGTGGTTGTATTCATCTCCTCGGCTACGACGAGCGGCTTCGGATCCAGATCGAGTGGTACGGAGGTATATGCGCTCGACGCAGCGCCAACCGGTTTTACATCACGCTTTGCCGGTTCGACGCCAGAGACCGCATCCACGACTGCCTTCAAGTGTTCGGGGCGGGTCCCGCAGCAGCCTCCGACGAGCCGAACGCCGTAGTCGGCGACAAAATGCTTGTGATACTGCGCCAGTTCTTCAGGGCTTAGCTTGTAGACTGCGTGTCCGCCTTCGTTGATTGGCAGTCCCGCGTTGGGCAGTACGGAGATGTGCTTGGTGGAGTTCAACCCCAGGTATCGAACGGCGTCATTCATCTCCTTCGGACCCGTCGCGCAGTTGATGCCGACAATGTCGACCTCAAAGGGCTCAAGAGCCGTTAACGCGGCACCGATTTCGGTTCCGAGCAGCATTGTTCCCGTTTCCTGGAGTGTGACTTGTACCGTAACGGGTAGTCGTTTTCCTGCTTGGCGCATGGCTTCGAGCACGCCGACCGCGGCAACTTTCGCCTGAAGCAGATCTTGCGCAGTCTCAATCAGCAAAACATCAACGCCGCCCTCGATCAGCGCGGCCGCTTGCTGTTCGTAGGCAGCAGCCATTTCGTCGAAGCCGATGTGTCCGAGCGACGGAAGTTTTGTGGTCGGTCCAATCGAGCCTGCAACATAGCGCGGTTTATCTTTGGTTGAAAACTGGGCAGCCACGTCTTTAGCTAGTTTGGCCGCGGCAATATTGATCTCGGCTACCCGGTCTTTAAGATCGAACTCCCCCAGGACGATGCTGGTTCCACCGAACGTATTCGTCTCCACAACGTCGCAACCGACCTGGAAGAATGCAGCATGAATGTCTTTGATGATGTCGGGCCGGCTCAACACCAGCACTTCGCTGCAATTTTCCTTCCCCCAAAAGTCGTCAAGTGACGGATTTCGCAGTTGGATATTCGTCCCCATCGCGCCGTCATACACGACGACACGTTCTTTCACGGTCTGTAGAAAATCCGCCATTCTTACCTATTAACCCTTACGTGTTCAGTGCTACGCAAAGCAAATGCAGTATTCAGTCGCCATAAGCGGATCTTTGGTAGCTACCCGCCTTTAAAACGACCACTCCATACACAAACGCCGGCCCGCGCGGGGACCGGCGTTGGACATGAGACTTCAATCTTGAACTCGCTTAGCTCCCCTGGATCATCGACGCCGGAGCCCCGCCGGCCACCTCGGCACTGTTGAAGACCGCATTGGCCCCCATGTGCGCTGGCGCGGCCGCCAGCATCTGCTCCTTGCGATAGATCAAATTCGTAGCATTAAACGTCGCCAGCTCAAACCCGTGTCCATGCGTGATCGCGTCGGTCGGGCAGGCT
>Ga0126373_10003997_pt1 | contig 11174 bp, 10 predicted proteins | sample PanSoiMetPlot_11_FD_92545 | JGI IMG/M metagenome (GOLD analysis project Ga0126373, IMG submission 92545) | Tropical forest soil microbial communities from Panama - MetaG Plot_11 | ecosystem: Environmental > Terrestrial > Soil > Tropical forest > Bulk soil | place: Panama | collected 2016-02-17
CTGCATCCTCCGTCGTATTCACCAAGCCCCGTGGTGACGAGCCTCCGGCAAAGATCCCGAGAAAGCGCAGCTCTTTGCCTATGATACGGACTTCACTCATCGGGCGCGAACGAGATTTTGCGGAAGCCACGGAATTGCTTCTCCGGACGGACGTGAGGTTGTTGACCCTGACCGGTCCCGGTGGTGCTGTAAAAACCCGGCTGGCAGTGGCCATCTCACTGGCGGCTTCAGCCCAGTTCACGGCTGGCGTGCAGTTTGTCGGGCTGGCCTCGATTAGCAATCCCGATCTGGTCGAGAACGCCCTATCCGAAACGCTCGACATCCAGCGGGTCACCAACCGCACTGTGCCGCAACAAATCGGAGATCAGCTCAGAGATTCCGGACCATTCTTGCTGGTGCTGGACAATTTCGAGCAGGTTCTTCCCGCGGCCAAATTCGTGGCCGACACTCTGGAGGCCTGCCCGGCGCTGAAGATCCTGGTCACCAGCCGGGCTTGCCTGCGTATCTACGGTGAGCAGGAATTTCCAGTCGCGCCGCTCGCCCAGGATTCTGCCGTCGAATTATTTGCGCAACGCGCTGCCGCCGTCTGGCACGGTTTTGCAATCACCGAGGAAAACGGAGCTGCAATCCGGGAAATCTGTTCGCGCCTCGATGGACTCCCTCTCGCCATTGAACTAGCCGCCGCTCGAACCAAGGTGCTTTCCCCACGCGACATCCTGGATCGCCTAGAAAGCCGCTTGCAGTTGCTCACCGGCGGCGCGCTCGACCTTCCCGAACGGCAGCAGACGCTGCGCAAGACGATCGACTGGAGTTATGAGCTGTTGAATGAGGCTGAAAAGAAATTGTTCCGCCGTTTATCGATCTTTGTCGGCGGGTGCACATTCGAGGGAGCGGAAGCCGTTTGCAACACGAGTCGCGATCTCGGCGTCGAGCTGTTCGAAGGACTCTCCTCCCTGGTCGATAAGAATCTCGTCCAGCGTGTTGACCCCTGCGAGGCTGAAACGCGCTTCGCCATGCTCGAAACGATTCGCGAATACGCGCTCGAATGCCTTGGCACTGCTGGAGAACTGCATGCAACGCGACGTGCTCTCTCGGCCTACTCTCTCGTCCTCGCCGAGGAAGGAAATCCGGAGCTGAGTCCCGAAGAGCGGGCTCGCTGGCTCTCTTATTGCGACGCCGAGATTGATAATTTTCGCAACGCGCTCGATTTCCTCTTTGAGACCCGTGAGCTGGAATGGGGGCTACGACTGTGCATTGCTCTGTTTCGATTCTGGGACATGCGCGAACACCTTATCGAGGGCCGTGCCCGCCTTGAGACGATTCTGCGTCTCGCGGGCGACTCGCACCCAAAAGAGCGGGGCAGGGTGCTGCATTTTCTCGGCGCCTTACTGACGGCTCAAGGGGACTTTTCCGCCGCCCAGCATTTCCTCGAGCTCGGCCTTTCTCTTTATCAGGACCTCGGAGATCAGTGGGGGATTGCCACGTCCCTGAATGCTCTGGGAATCGCGCAGCGGGATCGTGGGGACTACTCCTCCGCGGAAACCAATCTCGAGCGCAGTCTCGCCTCTTGGCGCGTTTTGGCCGACCGCTCGGCAATCGCGCGGTGCCTTCACAACCTCGCCAATGTGCTCAAGGTTCGCGGTGATTATTCCGGCGCCAACCTGGCTCTGCGTGAAGCCACGGAAATCTTTGAGCAACTCGGTGATCGCAGTGGCGCCGCTTGGTCTATCAATCAACAAGGCGACGTCGCGCGCGAAGAAGGCGACCTGAGCGCTGCCAGCCAATTGTATCTGCAGGCCCTTTCTTCGTTTCGGAACGCCGGTGACCGCTGGGGTGCCGCGCGCTCTCTCGCGGACCTGGGCTACATCGACTGCGAGCAGGGAAAACATTCAACCGCACACGCTGCCTATCGTGAGGCCATCGGAATCTTCGCGGATCTCGGGCACCGCCGTGGAGTGGCCCGCGCATTGGAAGGCTTCGCCTGCCTGGCACTAGCGCGAGGGCATGCCGCCCGCGCTCTCCGGCTCGCCGCTGCGGCAGCGCATTTGCGCAAGCTGATTAGCACACCTCTCCCGCAAGCTGAACAACTGAAACTGCAGCAGAAGCTGCTGCCCGCCTGGGAATCGCTCACGGGTCCCGAGGGGAATGCGGCCTGGGCAGAGGGTTCGGCGATGGACCTGCAAAAAGCCGTCCAATACTCTTTGCTGGATCCGGAATCCCTTATTTCAGCGCCGCAGGATCAATGAGCCGGCGAACAGCGGACACACGGTCGGCCGGAATACCCACTCTGCGCGCATGTTCCCGGATGCTGTTCTCATCTGGCGCAAGGTAAACGCAGTAAACCTTGTCCTCGGTCACATAGCTGTGAAGCCACTGTATCTGCGGCCCCATTTCCTTCAAAGTTTCCAAGGAGCGCAGCGATAGTTCGCGAATCTGCGTTTCTGTTAGAGACCCGGCACCTGGCACTTCACGTTCGATGACAAACTGAGGCATTGCCGAAGTCTAGCACCAACACAACGGAGTTCCAAAGCTCATCCGCATTTCCGGTCCCCCTGAGCCACCCTTTCCGAGCGATCGGCACCACCGCCTGCGAGCTCGGCCGTTGTCAGGAGGCTTTTCATCCTTAATCCAATCTGCTTGAGCCCCCCTTCCGCTACAGCTGTCAACGCACCGCCAACAAAAGCGCTGTCTGTTAGTCGTCAAGGTACCCCCGCGTTCGCCCTATTCGCCCAACCAGAAATTGACAACATTTTGCTTGACCACCTCCTTTTCTTCGATGTACATCACCACCACATTCGCCGCTGCTTCCGACGAGTTAATAATGTCTCGAAGCAGGCATTTGCGTGCGGCTGGTGAGGGCCCGACGACTACTAAAGGACAACGAACGCCGTTACTTGAGTGTCCCCTGATTCGGCTGGCAGAGCGTTCCCTCGTCGCAAACGAAATCTGTCCGCCGGCAGCATATTTCTGATGCGTTTATCGCGGTCCGCCCGCGACGGACCCTGGACAACACATGAACAAGAACACTCTCAAAAGTATCGGAGCAGTCGTTGCCGGGGCCTATATTACTGCCAGACTCGCGCCTGATCGCCCCTTGATGCACGCGCTCATCCTTGGCTTTCTTGGTTTCATCGCGAGCACAGCGGGAGCTGCTGCCATGTGGAACAAGCTTCCCTCACTTGGGCCCAGATGGTATGCCATCGTGCTCATCGTTCTTGCAATTCCGACCGCCTGGGCGGGAGGTGCACTCTGCCTGGCGCAGTTGCGCCGCCAGACGTAGCTCTCGTCTGCTCTGGCCCGATGAGCCACCCTACGCGGAACCTGCACTTCGAGGTTCCAGAGACTGCGTCGCAGGAATCAGCGCGATACTCTGCTCGCCCTCTTCGTACTCCAAATCTGGGACTTCATACCCCGCAAAGATCATCCGCCGTCAAGCCTAGTAGTTGCCGTTTTGGTCTTCGTGGCGTTCGCCAGGCGATCCTGTCGAATGCTCAAACGCACTGCGTAAATCCTCATTCCGACTTACACCACCTTATTGATGCAATTGGCATCAAAAAGCATTAGACTTGTCGAACAAGTCCGCGCGATCCTCGCAGCTTCGAACTTGGAGGCTGTAAGGAGGGTAGTTTTATGGCGCGCTTCCTTCGCGGTTTTGACTTACGGAACATTTTTGTTGCTGCCTGTGTGCTGGTCTGGACCCCTGTTGCGTTGGCCCAACATGGCGGCGGTGGTGGTCACATGGGTGGCGGCGGTGGTGGTCACATGGGTGGCGGCGGTGGCGGTCACATGGGTGGCGGCGGTGGCGGTCACATGGGTGGGGCTGGCGGTGTCCACATGGGCGGCGGTGGTGGCGCTCACCTGGGTGGCGGCCATTTCAGCAGTGGGGGGCACCTGCCCTCTCCTCATGGATTTGCTCCGCGAACCTCGCCGGCTATGATTCGACGTCCTCGCACTTCGCCGCCTCCGACAGGAGCGGGCATCCACAATCCACGCATGCAACCGCACCGGACTCACGTCGGTCACCATCGCGTGTTCTTTGGACCGCGTTTTCACAGGTTTCGGCATGGGTTCAACTACGGCTGGTGGCCGTACTGGTGTCCTTATTATTGGGGCGGGGGATTCAACTGCTACACCTGGCCTTCCCTTTCCTATGGGTATGGTTTCGGAATCGATCAACCGTACTACGACCCGGGGACTCAAAACGTCCCGCCCACCAACACACGTTCGGCCTACCGCTATGACAGAGAGCCGCTCGACCTGATCGAGCTTTGTCTGAAAGACGGCACGGCCTATGACGTGACCGATTACTGGCTCGAGGACGATCAGATTCACTTCAGGACACGCGATGGCTCCATCGAACACGTGCTTCGCGTCGAAGACTTGGATTTGCAGACAACCGTCGATGTGAATACACGGCGCGGGCTTCAATTCGTGCTGCGCAACGAGCCCGCGGAATAACCAAATAAAGACCAGTGCGAATTCGTCCGCTGGGCGATTTACCGGCGACATCCTCTTTCAGGTCTTCGTCAGACCCTGAGCTCGTTCGATTGCGGCAACAATTCTTTTCATTCCTTCGGGTACACTCACTTCCATAATGCTTGCCTGAGCGACAAAAGACTGTGCGTTTGGGCCTGATAGTACGAGTCGCTGCGTGATTAGCGTTTGGTCCCCGCTCAGTTCCTCGAACTTCCAATGAAAAGACAGAATCGCATCCGGCAGTTGCATCTCGATGGTCGCCTCACGCTCAGGCTTCAGCTCCCGGATGACGGACTCCCACCTCTGCCCTGGCAGGGTTGTCGTCAATCGCGCCCCGCTTTCGAAGGGCCCATCCAAATCGAACTCTGCCGGCGGATCATCCCAGTTGGCAATATCTGTCCAGAATCTCCACGCAAACTGACGCGTGGCCTTGCATTCGGCCGAATGCTGGAACTCCCAGGCTGGCGCGCTCATGCTGGTACTCGCTTTTCCGATTACCGGGCGAATCAGTCGTTCCAAGCCAGTGTGGCTATCTCTTTCAATCGAAACACGCGTAACGTGCAGGCTCTTGACGTCTCTCTCTCGAGAGGTACCCAAGCCCGAACCGAGGTCCCCACCGCAGGTTGCGATTCGATCCCGCCGACCAGTCCCCATAAACAGCCAGCCGGCTTTCTCGACACTGTCATTCGAGCTTGACGGTAACAAGTCGCAATGCCTCTGGCGGCAGCCCCCGTGACTTTTCGACCTGAGCGCTATGGGCTAGTACGCTTACTTCATCTCCGAGATAGCAGCCAATCGAAAAGCCCGCCGGAAGAAGAGTCTTGGTGCTGATTCTCTTCCCTGATGAGAGGTCGTATGCATCCCAATGTGTAGCGCCCGGGGGCTTCTCAACGCTGAATTGGTACCTTTCCGCCGCAACACCACTGCCGAAGAACCAATCGTGGAAGCCGGCGCCACGAACCGTCTTGATCGGCATGAAGTCGACCTTTCCAGATTCCGTGATACTTGCGATAGCGAAACTCGGCTCAGCACCTGTCTGGAAAATCAGGTGTGCGACCGCGTCTCCCCCTGCCATTCGCGGAAAGTTAACCGGGGTCCACTTGAGGCCGTCCAATGTTGGCGGAAAATCGAACTGTGTTTGCAATTGTCTCTCCCCATCCAAGAGGGCCCCAACATACGTTCTGGCTTCTTGGTCCGTGTCGACTCGCGGACGATAACCCACCACGATTGCCTTGCCGGACGAAATCACGGCCATCGTTAAGGGTTGGAAATCGAGAGACAGGCTATACTGCGCCACGAGCTTTCCCTGGGCATCGAAACGGTACATCTTGTAGCTTACCCCTTCGGCCGGCGAATAGTGACTGTTCAGCACCGCTAATCCCGTTCTAGCAGGTGCAAACACCCCGATACTTGTTTCTGGCTCGGGAAGCGTAAATAACAGAGTCGAACCGTCCTTCGCGACCCTCATAATGGATGCTCCCCGTCCGGTAGGTCGCCGGTATAGTTGACCTTCGGAATCACAGGTCCAGGCCATATACCCGTCGTTCAGTGTCGCGCCCGGTATCGCCACGTCGCTCGTAATTTGTTGTGCATGACTCGGCGGTGTCAGCCCGATGCTCACTAGCATTATCGCGACTGCGAATCGAGACCACATAATAGTCCCCCTCGCGCGGCCGGATCATCCTCTGTATGAACTCTTCGCCGACCGTGACGTCAGCGGAATTCAAACCGGCCAAATCTCCTTAACGGATAAGTCGGTTAACGAAAAACCTCAGGGCTTCCCTGAAATCGAAAGGGCCTTCTCCTTGCGGACGGGATTGCTATCGTAAGACTTCTGCGCCCGCGCATACTCGTCGGCCACCGCTGCGGCTCCCTCCGGTCCACCTATTGCAAGTTCGGCAATCCCCACACCCGTGCAAATTTGATCGGCAGCGGTCTTCCTCCCCGGGTCTAGAGCGATGTTCGCAATCGCGATTCCTTCTTTGTCGTCCATCGACTGAAGGACGGTCCCATCGGAGTCAATTATTGCGGAACGACCGGGAAAGACTCCGTTGATCTCATTGGGCGGGGGTTTGTACGAGCGTCCAACCTTATTGACCATCGCAACCGGCACGCCAAGCTTTTTCACATACCACGAGGCAATCTTTGTTCCTGGCGGTGATGATAAGCCTCCGTCATTACTCATATCAGGCGACGAGTGGGGCATCACGATGAAGTCGGCCGAATCCTTCAGGAATTGAGAGGCAGCGAAACAGTAATAGTTCTCTGCACATATTCCGACACCGATTTTTCCAATCACGGTCGAGATCACATGTGAGCCCACGGCACCCCTAAAGAAGTAGCCTTCTGCTCCGGCAGGTACCTGCTTACGGACGCGGCCCAGCTCGTCGCCCGATGGCCCGGTCAGCACAAACGTGTCGTAAAAGTCCGCTCCACTCGCTTCGAAAAAGCCGGCACCCAGCCAGACGTGAAGGCGTCGAGAGGTTGATTTCAACCACTGCACGGATTTGCCCTGCGAAGGCTCGGCCGAGTCCCACGTGTCGAAGGAGAGATAAGAACCCGTCGCCATGAACTCAGGGAAAAGAACAAATTGCGCGCCCTGCGCCACCGCTTGATCCGCGTAACTCGTAGCCTGTCTCAGATTTCCATCGATATCATGGTCCAGGGATTTCATTTGGACAATCGCAATTCGCAACGACCTCGCATTGGTTTTCGGTGTTCTGCTGGGATCTATGTCCTGTCCGTTCAGAAACATCTCCGTCGCGCCTGACCCGCGGAATAACAAAAGGACCATCAAGTATAGGAGTATCTTCATTGGGCCCAGACCTCGCCACCCCCCACTCATCGGAAATAGAGCGCTCTCCATTCTCTCTTGACAGAGAGGACGTGTGGGCCGACGTTTTGTGAGCAGCGGGTCGGCAACTCCGAACACGAAAGTTTTGGTGTCCGTCTGAGAAACGTTAGCTTTATCGGATGAGCCCCGGCCCCTCCGTCCCGGCCGCCGTAGGCCGACGTAGCAAAGCCATCGAAATGTATGCACCAATCCAAGAACCCGAGGCTGCAAATGCTACATATAGCCAGTTCTTCGTATAATTGATGACCGCAAACGCAGACAGCAGATACCAAACGCTGCTCCACGTTGCGGCGGGGACCCGGCGATGCGACGACACGGCGGCATTGAACAGCACGTAAACTGCGTCGGTTGCGGCCGTCGATAGAAACACTCCGAGCGCCAGCCACGGTTGAATTTGCGACATTGTTCTCACCTCAATTCTTCCCCGCTGTGGGCCGGGGGCTTAACTTCGCTGTTAGCAGTATTAGGCAGAAATCGAGGTTGACACGCGACACACAAACCCGGTACTGGAACCGTTTCCCTCTTTGTTAATCCCCATTATCAATTCCCCAACCCGAGTTGCACCTTCCTGCCCGGTGACCAGCGTCTTTCGTTGCACTCGCTCAATGGTTGTCCTAGAATCGCTTACCAGCGCCGCCCCGCAAAACGAATGATTGCTGGATGGTGGGCATGTACCAAGAGGTTCTCGGGCATTTCGGACTGCGGCAAAATCCCTTTGCACTCTCGCCGAATTCACAGAGTTTCTGCTCAACGTCTGGGCACGATGAGGCATTGTTGCAGCTCGTTTTCGGAGTCGAAACTCGGCAGGGTTTGATGGTTCTTACTGGTGAGCCGGGTTCCGGCAAAACCACGATCCTTCGTTACTTCCTCGAGTGGCTTCAGCAGAAACACGGTTATTCCACCGCTTACATCTTCTACACTCTCCTTACTTCCGAAGACTTGCTGCGACTCATCCTAAAAGACTTCGGCGTGCCCTGCGAGGCCAGGTCCAAGGGCGAGTTGCTGACCGCCCTCGAAGGCTGGCTGTTACAGCGGCAACGCCTCGGTGACTGCCCGGTGATATTGATTGATGAAGCCCAGGCGCTTACCACGGCGGCGCTCGAAGAAGTTCGCATGCTCCTCAATCTGGAATTAGCCGGCGCCAACCTTGTTCAAATCATATTGGCAGGACAGCCGCTGCTCGAACAAAAGTTGCATCGGCGTAAGTTGGCTGAATTGCGTCAGCGCATGGTTTGCCACTGCCAGCTTCCCCTCTTGACGCTCGAGGAGACGGCTGGCTACATCGTTAAACGCCTGGCTTGGGCAGGATCCCAGGAGCCGAGCCTGTTCGCTCCGGAGACTGTTCAGGAAATCTTCAGGTGTTCGAACGGAAATCCGCGCGTCATCAATCTGATCTGCGAACACGCGCTCATTTCTTCCTATGCCGACCGGCGCAATTCAGTTGACCTCAGCGACGTCACAGCTATCGCACAGGAGTTTGAGCTCGGCGGAGCAACCGATCAAGGGCCAGCTTCGTCGCGGAGCACCTTTTGTCGCGTAATTCCCTTCCCTCAGCTCGACGTCACGGACTCTGAAGCGCCACCTGAGGAAGCTGCGACGGCACTGGCGGCCCCGCCAGCCGACCAGGAGAAACACATCACAGACGTGGCCGCAGAGGCGAATGGGAACCGTGCGGTACCTCTCCCCGTCCTCGGCGCGCTGGCGAGCGTCTCACAGCCTGAACCAATGATTTCTTGGCTCACCTCCGTGGCTTCACTCCTTCGGTCGCGGGTTCTCTCGTACTCCCGCTCCGTGAGCAACTCCTTGGCGCGGGATGTTGAGCAGTGCCTGGAGTGGCTAAACAAGCCGAGCGGGACACCCGCGGGTGCCGGGCAACTGGCCGGTGGTTCCGTTCGCAAATGGTTGATGACACCAGCGGGTTCGCAGCCAATGATATCCCCCCAGCCTCGCGTATCCTCTGCAAGACAAAAACACTCTTAGCCCACGAGAAAAAACGCGACCGGCTCCCCGCTTCGTCGGTGAATGATGGAAAGTGAGCTGATACCTGTGGCTCACTGAGCCGCGAACGCCATTTTCGCCGTCATTGGCCATCCTGGGCTATCCACGTAGCGCCCGAAATGATCCCGTCGTGTCTATTCGCTGTGTCTTGCGAATGCCGTCGAAGCTCAGATAGGAGTTATTGCTCATGCGCTCCCAAGCATTTTCTTCTTCCGCGATGGCGTGAGGGCGACGAGAAAACAGCCGTCTCTGGGATCGACTGAAACCCTATCATTCCACACTTCTCAAGATCTGCCTCTCCTCCGCTGAGAAGTGACTGTATCGCCCGGTCTCGATTTCCCGCTGGCGCGCGAACGGCGGCATCTCGTGCAACGCTCGCATCGCATAGTGCACTTCGGGGCGAAGCCGCTGATTCTGTTTCGTCGCTGCAGCTCGGTAGTTGCCCGGCGTGGCGGTGTTCCTGCCCGTTGGCGTCACCAGCGCGCGCGGCGAGTGCGCCGCGACCGAACTGGCCCCATAGTTCATGTTCGGCGTGCTCACCGGCGGTCGCCAGGGCTTGGCCGGATTGCTTCCCGATCTTGGGCTATTCGGTGCAGGGTCACCATTGCCGTTGGGCGTACATGTATAACCGGGAGGACAATAGTTCGGATCGTAGCCAGGGTCCTGAGGAGCGTAATACCACGGGCTATAACTGTAGTAGCCATACGGGTATCCCCATCCCCAATACGGCCACCCAAAGCCAAAGCCCCATCCCCAGCCCCATCCATATCCGTACCGCGGATAACCCCAATATCCGCCATGCCAGCCGGAACCTCCGTGCCAGCCGGAACCACCGTGCCAGCCGAAACCACCGTGCCAGCCGGAACCACCGTGCCAACCAGGAGACCCTGCGCCATGATAGCCGCCATAGAAGTGCCCGCCGCTGGAGCTAAAGCCTCCGCCTCCATGAAAACTTCCGCCGCCGTGAAATCCTCCTCCACCCCCGTGAAATCCTCCTCCGCCGCCGTGACCTCCACCACGTTGCCCAAAAGCAGGCGCCGGCAGCCATCCGAGCGCGAAGGCGACGATCAACCAAACTACTCTCAACAAGGCCGGCTTTTTCATTATCCTTCCCTCCCTCTGAACGTCCGCTTGCCTCGTTGAACATTCGCAATCTCTATACGCCCATGCCCGGCCTAGCGCAAGTGTGGCTCAAGGCTGTGTCCCGGACTCGTCGAGTGAATCGGGTAACAACTCTAAGCGCGAAAGGGGGGTTCTTCGCTAGGCGACAAGGACGAGCCTGCTTCTTCCGGCATTGCACCATTCATCTTGTCCAGTAGAATGCTCAGATGACAATCGGTCTCGTGGCACAGCCCTGGTGGGTGAACCTCGCGATTCTGGTTCCCGTCGCAGCGTATTTTTCCTGGCGGCGCAACCCAATCCTCATCACTGTCAGCCAACTCATTATTGTCGCTCTGTTTGCGGCCTCATTCGGGTTTGTTGAGGCTACCGTTGTTGTTTACCTTCGGGCCGCCTCCGGCCTGCTTCCGGGTTATCAGGGCACTCTGGCGGACGTTGTCCGATTGACCCGCCAGTCCCAACCGATCGCAGTACGCGAACTCCCTCCAAGCCTGGTGGGGCTCGAAGTGCTCCGTGAAGCAGCGACCTTGCTCATGTTGTTCAGCGTTGCCCTGCTCACGCCCTTGCGCGCGAAAGGTCGCGTCGCTGCATTCCTCTGGGCCTTCGCCATCTGGGACGCGGTCTACTATGCATCCCTCTGGGCGACCGTCAGATGGCCTAACTCGATCACCGACAGAGATATTTTGTTCCTGATTCCCGAGCCGTGGTTTGCGCCTGTCTGGTTCCC
>Ga0126373_10003998_pt1 | contig 11174 bp, 12 predicted proteins | sample PanSoiMetPlot_11_FD_92545 | JGI IMG/M metagenome (GOLD analysis project Ga0126373, IMG submission 92545) | Tropical forest soil microbial communities from Panama - MetaG Plot_11 | ecosystem: Environmental > Terrestrial > Soil > Tropical forest > Bulk soil | place: Panama | collected 2016-02-17
AGCGGGTTCTTGATGATCCCGTCCTGGTGGATGCCTGCCTCATGCGCAAACGCGTTCGCTCCCACCACCGCCTTGTTCGGCGCTACTTGCGCGCCGGTGATCTCCGTAAGCAGCCGGCTGGCAGGGAAGAGCTGGTCCAGTCGAATCCCCGTTGTCACACCGAAACTTTCTTTGCGCACCGCAAGCGCCACCACCACTTCTTCGAGCGACGCATTTCCCGCACGCTCGCCGATGCCATTGATCGTGCACTCAATCTGCCGCACGCCCGCGCGAACCGCAGCCAGCGAGTTTGCCACCGCCAGGCCCAGGTCATCGTGACAGTGCGCGCTCAAAGTAATTCCATCCGGATCACCCAAAAACTCGCGCACTTTCGTGAACATTGCTCCGTATTCTTCCGGCACTGCATATCCCACGGTATCCGGCAAGTTCAGGACCGTCGCCCCTGCATCCACCGCCACGCGGCACACTTTGCACAGAAAATCGATGTCCGTCCGCCCAGCATCTTCCGCCGAAAATTCCACTACCCCCACGTTCTGCCTTCCATATCGGACCATTGCCGCAATAGCTTCTAGGGCCTGTTCCCTCGTCATCTTCAGCTTCACGCTAAGGTGCAAATCCGAAGTCGCCAGGAACACGTGCAATCTGGGCGCCGCCGCCGGTTTCAGAGCTTCCAGCGCTGCGCTAACGTCTTCTTTCCTCGCGCGCGCCAGCGCCGCGATCGGAATGTCGCGGATTTCCTTCGCTACCATCTGCACCGCTTCCAGGTCGCCCCGCGACGCAATCGGGAATCCCGCCTCGATCACGTCCACATTCAGCGCGGCAAGCTGCCGGGCCATCCTCAGCTTTTCACTTGTATTCATCGAAAAGCCGGGCGATTGCTCCCCGTCACGCAGAGTGGTGTCAAAGATCCGTACGGTATCCATAGGGTCTCCCTGCTAAACAGTCTCCCAGCCTCTAGTAACGCACGCCGCCCCTCTAACAGTCCAATTTATCTTTGTTCTGCTTTTGATAATCATGCCTTATACTAGCCGCTATCATTTGGGGCCGTGGGGCCGTGCGGCATCAGCCTTGCGCTTAGCTTCATGAGTTCTGACGGCTAACGGTAAACGGCTCACGGCAAACGACCTCAGGGGGACGTGTGGATCTCGGTGGACTACAGGTTTTTCTGACCGTTGCCAAGGAGGGCAGTTTTTCCCGCGCCGCGGAGCGCCTTTATCGCACGCAGCCGGCTGTCAGCCTGGCCATCCGCAAGCTCGAGGATTCCCTCGGCCAGCCGCTTTTCGTCCGCGGGGCACGTCCGGTCCGCCTGACTGACGCTGGCACGCTTCTCCGCGATTACGCCGAGCGCCTCATCAACCTCCGCGACGAAGTCAAAAAGGGCCTCACCGAACTCGAAGGCCTCAAGCGCGGCGAACTCTCTCTCGGCGTCAACGAAAGCTCTATTCATGCGCTTCTGCCAGCGCTCGCCCAATTCCGCGAGCTGCACCCCGGCGTCCAGGTCCGCGTCCACCGCATGCTTTCCCGTGATATTCCCCACGAAGTCCTGAACTACCGCCTCGATCTCGGTGCGATTTCCTTTGTCCCGCGCGACCCGCAACTCCAGGCCACAGAAATCCTGAAGGATGAACTAACCCTGGTCGTCCCGCCGAAACATGTCCTCACGAAAAAACGTGAAGTCGACGTCGCCGACCTCGCCAAGGAGAGTTTTATCGCCCACAGCGTCGAATCGCCCTTTCGCCGCCGCGTCATCGAGCTTTTCGCGCGCCACCGCGCCGCCCTCAACATGCCCATCGAAATGCCCACCATCGAAAGCATCAAGCGTTTCGTGCAAATGGGCATGGGCGTCGCCATCGTTCCGCGCATGTGCGTGAGGTGGGAAATCGAGCACGGCTGGATGAAAGAATTGAAAATTCGCCAGCTCAACATCCCCCGCCACGTCTATCTCATTTCCCGTCGCGGAGCCCGCCTCCCGTTCGCCGCCACCGAACTGACGCGCATCCTCCGCGGCGAGTAGGGAAAAGTGGCGTCATCCGGAAGCCATCCGACAAGCAGCCTATCCACAGCCTCGCTCCACATGCGCGTGCGCGTCTTGTAAGGTATCCTTCCAACGGACTTTCGAAGTTGTTGAAAGCACCATGCATTCGCCACTCACTAGCGGCCTCGCCATTGTCGCCATCGGCTTCCTTCTCGGGATGCGTCACGCGACGGATCCCGATCACGTCATCGCCGTTTCCACCATCGTGAGTCGCGAACGCTCCATCCTCAAGGCCGGTTTAGTCGGCATTTTCTGGGGCTGCGGCCACACGCTGACGATTGCCATCGTTGGCAGCGCCATTATCCTTTTCGGCGTCGTCATTCCGCCTCGCGCCGGCCTCACCATGGAGTTTTCCGTAGGCCTGATGCTGATTCTTCTCGGTGTTCTCAATCTCACCGGCGCAATGAAATGGATCAGCGAGAAATTCTCACCCAGCCATCCGGGAGTCACGGGGACTCACGCCCACGTCCACGAACATAACCATCATTTGCATTTCCACTGGCATTCTCACTCGGCAGCCCAGGAGCACCACGCCGACAGTCTCGCCACGCCGAATTGGTTGCAAGAACCCTTCGCACGACTCGGCCTCTTTCATTCCTTGCGCCCCTTGCTCGTGGGCATCGTCCACGGCCTGGCAGGCTCCGCCGCTGCTGCGTTGCTGGTCCTAAGCACGATTCGCAGTCCCAAATGGGCTCTGCTCTATTTGCTGATTTTCGGCGTCGGCACCATCGCCGGCATGATGTTAATCACCGTCGCCCTGGCGCTGCCTTTTTCTTTCGCCGGACATCGCTTCGCGTGGCTCAACCGCAGCCTCGTCCTCGGCTCCGGCGTTCTCAGCTTGTGTTTTGGGATTTTCGTCTGCTACGACGTGGGTTTCGTCAATGGCCTGTTGACCGCACACCCTCGCTGGACTCCCACCTAGGCCCGCGATTCGCTAAGTGTGCCGGGCGAGTGCCTCTTCCACCGAGTTGTGGATCGGCAGGAGTTTCGTCAGCCCTGCGACTTGCATGACCGCGTTGCTCTGTTGGGACAGCCCCGCCAATGCAAAGGTCTTTCCCAGACTTCGCCGGTGCACAAAAATCTGCACCAGCGCACCGACGCCCGCGGAGTCCAGGAACGACACTTCCCCCATATCGAGCACTAGGTGTGCGGCGCTTTCCGGTCGCGTTGTTTGAACGAAATTGTGGACGGTTTCCAGGCCGAGCTTGCCCTTCAAGCGCAAAACCAGCCTGCTGTCATCGGCCCCAGCCATTTTTTCCAAATCGAGTCGTACGGGTTGCATAAGGGGTAAGAGTAATCCGAAACCGACCAATCCGGCAAGCCTTTGGCGCGCTTCCGCTTCTCACTCGCCTTTGACTTGTTCCCGGCCGCATGGATGTCGTAGGGTCGGCCCTCTAAGACGGCGCGAGTCTTTCTGATACCCTCACCCCGCCCGATCCGCCTTACCCGGCAGACACATAATCGTCGCCAGCATCGTCGCGCAATGCACTTCCTTGTCATTTTTCTTCGCATGAACGTCCGCTGCGCAGATCTTTAACGTTCTCCCCGATCGCACCACGCGCGCCCGCGCTGTCAATTCCTCTCCTTCGGCAGGCGCCAGCAAATTCAATTTGTATTCCACCGTCAGCACCGAGCTGTCCGCTGGCATCAGCGTGTACGCCGCATACCCGCACGCGCTGTCCGCAATCGCTCCGGACACGCCCGCGTGAAAGTAGTTATGCTGCTGCGTCAGCTCCGCGCGAAACGGCACGCGAATCGTCGCCTGCCCCGCCGTCAATTCCACCAGCTCCGCGCCCAGATGCTTCATCAACCCCTGCCGCTCAAAGCTCTCCCGCACGCGGATCGCAAACTGCGTGTCTTCCACTTGAAATCCCCCCTGTTCTTTCATAGCGCAGCAGTATACCAGCCGCCCGCCGCTCAAATCGCGGGCCGGAGCCCCTCGGGATTGCCCGACCCGTCCCCGGTCTTCTCCTTGCATTCCCATTTTGCGAACCATCCTGGCTACGGTATCTCACGCCAGGAATCCGGGTTCACCGGCACGATGGGACTCGCTGGCAGTGGAGCTCCTCTCGGCGCCGTCTGTCAGGTGCCTTCGAGCGTTGCGGTGAGGTATGGAAACTCCGCGCCCTTCAAGGTCACCGTCACCACCAGCGGCCCGGCCCAATTGCCGCCGTCCGCGCCGCTTCGCATTCCGCCCATCTCGCGCGTGCCTCTGCCCGCACCAATTTTGCTCGCCCTTCTTTTCTTGCTGTTCGCCTTCTTGAGTAAGAGTGCCCGCGTGTTCCCATGGGCCGTCCGCAAGAGTCGTCTGCCACTCTAGCGGAGTTCTCTTTGCTGTAGCAATCTTCTGCATCCCATTTCTCCTTGCAGGCTGCGGAGGCGGCAGCGCGTCGGTCAATTCTCCGCCTTCGCCAATCGTCACGCCTTCCGGCGCTTCGAGCATAACGATTTCGCTCCTGACAGTGCCTCGCCGACTCAAATGCGTTCCATCGACGCAGAACACGAATTCGCTGTATACTTGCGTTACCAAGCGAATTAATTCGTCACATGACGCAATCTTGCTCCCGGCGGATTGAGAGGTCTTTTCACCGAAAAAAAAGGAAAAGAGTACGTGGCTAAATATCACCGGAGCCTTTTTGAGGAGAAGCCCAAGAAATAGCGATAGGGGCGCAATCGACCGAGGATTGACCCTTGGTCGGAGAAATTTCATGGACGAGCAAGAATTTGACGGGTTGTTTTCCTCGCGTCCCTTCGGGACTCAGGACGCCAAGCGCGAAGACGCTCGCTGGCGCCGCTGTGCCACGCTCGGCGCGTTGCTCTTCGGCAGGACAACCGACGGTCTACGCCGCCAACTCCTGACATCGCATCCGGAGATTCCTCCCGGCTACGATTTGACCGATTTCCGGGACCTGCAAAAACACATGGAAATGGTCAACAGTTCCTTAAACAACCCGCGAAATAATTGGTTGTCTCCTCTGATGCGAGGTGCAGCATTTGGCGTCATTGAGGTGGGTACCGAGCGCCTCTCGGTTTGGGAGGCGCGTCTCGAAGTTATCCGCCGCGCTATCGACTATCTGGAGAACCGCTAAAACTTTCTCGCCATTTCCTCTTTCGCGCTGCGATAATGGTCTTGCCGCCCTCGCCGCTATTCGACCCACTATTATTTGGGAACGGGGAACTTCCATGACTCTAGGAACAGGCATATTCGCTGCCGTGTTTTCTTCCACTGTTCTTGTGCTCGCGGTCTACAACAAGCAGTTTCGCAAAGTCTTCTTCTGGGTTGCCGGAATCACCGCTGTCGCCGCAGGAACGTTCTTCCTGAGCGCGTACCTCTATCGCAAACACGACGCCAAGGTGCACGCGGAGGCCGAGCAAAAAATCCAGGCCTGCGTAGCGCGCTTTCCCATCCCCTATATTCTTGACAGCCAGCGCATGTCGGCGCACGCCATTGCCTCCGCCTGCTCGCGGAATCCCGATTTTAGTCCCGTGCCAACTTCGAACTATCTTGCGAACATTGTGGAAATCCGCGGTGGAGGCACGCTGCAGATCACTCCGTCCCAAAAGTTTTCTCCCGATGGCGAGCCGGACGCGATTCCCATCATTTATCTCGGCCATCGCCAAACTTTTCTGCTGACCTGCGGCAATTACGGCGAGCCGCAAGTCGGAATCTCCATCAACCAGGGCCTGGTCTCTTGCCCCGGAGCGTCGGGTTCAACGGCTCAAGAGTGCCCGCAATGGAATGACAAGGCCGACAAATGGGCCCAGTACATCGGACTCTCTCTCGGCGATTGCACCAACAACGGCTGCGTCGTTTACCACGGGAAGAAAGTCATTGGCGGCATCTCCCACAACGAAATCACCAACGCCCAATGGCACGGCTGCCAAGCACCTCCAACCAGCCCCAGCGTCGCCCAGGTTTCCAGTTCCAAATAACACCATTCCAGAGCCTGCGATTAGCCGACTTACAAGCGAGGTAACAATGCGCAAACCGCGCTGCGGTATTATTGGAAACTATGAAGCCATTAGCCCTCACCTTCAGTTTTCTAATGTTACTGGTCCCTATACTCGGCTGCAGACATTCTCTCAAGGTGGTCCCGGTCGAAGTCACCGATGCGGAATATCAGGTGCTCTCGGCCTATACCACAGGGAAACTCAAGGGTGTTGCCGATATTCGACAAATCGTAATCTTCAGCGAAACTCTAGCGATAGGAGAAGATCTTAAAGAGTCATGATTCGGGTAACAAGCTTCCTGCGATAGAGACGGCTCATGGTCCGCTTATTCGATCCTTTCTCGATGTACATGCTCATCCCGGCAATTTTCACCGCTCCTTTTCTCTTCCAGTTCCCTATCAAATCATGGAGGCGTCGGAAATGAGTTCCATATTCGCAACCAAAGGCGGCGACTGGCCACGGTTCTACGAGAAATTTCCAAACTCTTCAGGTGTCCTACACCTGTCTCGAGTCGGCTTCAGTCCTGATAAAAATCAAGCTGTGTTCTACATCGCGAACCACTGTGGCGGCCCCTGCGGAGGAGACTATTTCGTAATAATGGAGAAGAAGACCGGTTCCGCTTGGAAGATTTTGCAAGAGGTCCAGCTCTGGATTTCGTGATCTTGCCTACCGCTCCTTTCGTACATTCACTACGCAATCCGTCGAAACGTTGCCATCGCTGCCATTCTTGGTCTATCCTGCAAACCCGTCGTGAACGTGACCACGCCATTTCTGTGTTTTGTCGCGTCCCTCAGCTTTGCGGGCGTCGTATCGCCTCGAGTGTCGGCGCAGCAGAATGATTCGTCGAAGCCCGTCGTCGTCCAGCCTGGCGCCCCGGGGAAGCCCAGCAAAACTCTGCCGCCATCTACGAAGGCCACGCTCCCGCCGCTCTCGCGGGCCGACGTCGAATTTATGCAAGGCATGATCATGCATCATGCGCAGGCCGTCGAGATGACCGCGCTCATTGACTCGCACTCGGAAAACAAGGATTTGCATTTGCTCGGCGCGCGCATCAGCCATTCCCAATCCGACGAAATTAAATTCATGCAGCGCTGGCTGGCTGTTCGCGGTGAACCGGTGTCCATGCCGTCTGAAAAAATGTCAGGCATGAACAAGAACATGGACCACACGAACATGTCGCACGAAGCAATGCATCTTATGCCCGGCATGCTCACTCCTGAGCAGATGGAAGAGCTCGGCAAAGCCCGCGGCGCCGACTTCGACCGACTCTTCCTCACCGGGATGATTCGGCACCACCATGGCGCTGTCACCATGGTCAAGGATTTGTTTGACATCGCAGGCGCTGGGCAGGATGCTGAACTCTTCAATTTCGCAACCGACGTGGACACGGGGCAACGGGCCGAAATCAAGATCATGCAGGAAATGCTCGAGAGAAATCATTCTCACGGCGCATAAAAGGGACAAACGATGAAGCGGATAGCCGATCTAACTTCTTGTTTCATACTGGCCGCATTGTTTTTGTTTTTCGGCGTCACACGTCTGCGCGCACAAGCACAAGCGCAAACTCCGGCAACGACGCCGGCACAGCAGGCTGCCGCTGACAAAGACAAGGTCAAAGACGCCGACAAAGCGAAAGAAGACGAAGATGATGGCGGCAATCCCTTTGCACCCGAACCCGCTCCCGCCCTTCCGCCGGGCATGACCGGCTCCGATCCAAACGATCCGCGCGCCAATCTCAAGCCAGGCCTGTATGACTCAGGCGAAGCAGCGATGGGCCTCAAGCACCTCCTTCTCGTCAGGAAGCCCGACGCTTTTCAATTGGGCTCGTCCGATCCCGATGACCCCAAAGTCAAAAAGGTCATCAGCCAAATGGGCATCGGCCGAATGATTGATAAGCTTCCCAAGGAAATGCACTTGGCCGTCGCCGGGCTGGCTTTCGCGAATTCCGATTTGGCATTTCAAGGCAATCACCTGTTTCAGGGAAATTTTTACGGGATGAATATTTTTGACATCTCCAACCCTGCGAGCGTGAAGCTTGTCACATCGATGGTGTGCCCCGGCGGCCAGGGCGACGTCTCCGTGTACAAAAATCTGATGTTCATGTCCGTCGAAATGCCGAACGGCCGCATCGATTGTGGCGTGCAAGGCTTTCCTCCCGCGCCGCCTCCCGCCGCCGACGAAAAAGATAAGGACAAGTCGAAGGAGAACGAGGATCGCCGCCCCGCCGCGCAAAGAGACCGCTTCCGCGGCGTGCGCATCTTCGATATTTCCGACATTCGCAATCCGAAGCAAGTCGCCGCTGTGCAAACCTGCCGCGGCTCGCACACCCATACGCTCGTTCTCGATCCCAATGACAAGAACAATGTCTACGTCTACGTCTCCGGCACATCGTTTGTGCGCCAGCCCGAAGAACTTCCCGGCTGCTCCGGCGAAGCCCCGGACAAGGATCCCAACACCGCGCTATTCCGCATTGACGTCATCAAAGTTCCGGTCGCAGCGCCGCAAGACGCAAAAGTCGTGAACAGCCCGCGCGTCTTCATGGATGCGCGCACCGGCGCCATCAACAGTCTGAACAACGGCGGCACGCACGGCAAAAAGGGCGCAGAGAAGCCGCGCGAAACCGACCAGTGCCACGACATCACGGTCTATTCCGCGATTGGCTTGGCCGCCGGCGCGTGTTCCGGCAACGGAATCATCCTCGACGTTAAGGACCCCGTGCATCCCAAGCGTCTCGACGCTGTCAACGATCCCAACTATTCCTACTGGCATTCCGCTTCGTTCTCGAACAACGGCGACAAAGTCGTCTTCACCGACGAGTGGGGCGGCGGCCTCGGCGCGCGCTGCCGCGCCAACGATCCCAACAAGTGGGGCGCCGACGCCATCTTCCGCCTGAAAGACGACAAGCTGACCTTCGAGAACTATTACAAAATGCCCGCCGCGCAGCCTGACACCTCGAACTGCGTGGCGCACAACGGCTCGCTCATTCCCGTTCCCGGCCGTGACATTGAAGTCCAGGGCTGGTATCAGGGTGGCGTTTCCGTCATGGACTTCACTGATCCCGCGAAGCCGTTCGAGATTGCCTACTTCGACCGCGGCACCATCGATCCCAAGATGCTCCTCCTCGGCGGCGAATGGTCCGCCTACTGGTACAACGGCTACATCTACGGCTCGGAAATCGCGCGCGGCCTCGACGTTTTCGAGCTCACCCCGACCAAATCTCTCACGCAAAACGAAATTGACGCCGCCAAAACCGTTCACGTCAGCGAACTGAATGTCCAGAACCAGCAAAAGCTCGAGTGGCCTGCAAAGTTGGTGGTCGCCAAAGCGTATGTGGACCAGTTGGAGCGCTCGCAAGCTTTGCCCGCAGACCGCATCGCGTCTCTCCGCGAAGCAATCAAAGGCGCCGAAAGCTCACACATGAACAAAGGCAAAGTCGCCAAATTAAAGACCCTGGCGCCGTCCCTGGAGAAAGACGCCGCTGCTGCGCAATCCGCGGCCGACGCGTCGCGTCTCCACGCCCTCGCTGAGATTTTGAAGCATCCTTCAGCATAGACACATCGCGAGGCTGAGCTCTCTGGTTGACGTTCTCGTCTTCGCTGAAGAAAGGGCTTCTAGGGCTTCATCGCACCATCGCCGCATTTTTTCGCGCCATGCGGGTTCCTCTTCGAAAAACCCTTTGAGAAGCGGAGCTTCTCTCAGGATTGCCTCTTTCCACTGCAAAGGCACGTGGCGCTTCTACTTGCCGATGCGCTCGGATTTCTTCTTGCTCCTTCCCAAGAACGCAGGAGGCCGTCCAGTGTGGTAACCGAGCTCGCGAAGAATAAAATGGCGATACACTGCCGGGTCGTAGGGGATGTCAAATATTCCTGGGTAGTCGAAGCCCGTGAAGACTTCAACCTCACGGGTTCGTCCTCGTCCGTCTCGCTTGATGTATCGTCTGATGAGCAACCCCATTTTATGTCCTCACCAAATCAGTGTATCCCGGCGAGCGGGTCTTAGCCCTGAAGCTCCTGTTCACAAAGCGTATTTGTGCCCTACCAATTCATAATTGACCCGTCGGGGCGAAAGAACGTCTGCGCGCGATTGGCGTCGTATTTCGTCACTTCGAGGATTTGCGTGAGCTTGCTCATATCCAGCTCGACGCCGAGCCCCGGCCGGTCGTTGGGATAAAGCTTCCCGTTCTTGAAATCCAGGCACACGGGCGCATGCGGCAGCTCGCGGCCTTCAAAGTTGTATTCCATCAGCAGCGGACCGGAGAACGTGCCGAGCGAATGCACCAGCGCGGCGGTGGCGATCGGTCCGGTGAAGTGCGGCACGATGCCCACGAAGTGCGTCTCGCAAATCGCCGCAATCTTCATCATTTCCGTGATGCCGCCCGCGTTCGGCAGCGTCGCGCGGACGTAATCAAGGTCGTGTTGCTCGACTAGCGAATTAAAATCCCAGCGATTCCCCCATTCCTCGCCTGCCGCAATGGGAACTTTCACTAGCTTTCGCAGCCGCGGCAGGTCTTCGCCAAAGGCCTCCGCGCGCACGGGATCTTCGACGAAGTAAGGCGCCAGCGGCTCGATCAAATCGCATCCGCGAATCGCGTCCGACAAATCAAACCGCTGATGAAAATCCACGCACCAGTCGCCGTCTTTCCCCACGCCTTCGCGCGCCTGCACGCATTCTTCATAAAGCTGATTCAGCTTCTGATGCGTATTGAACGTCGTATTCGCCGGAGTGTCCGCCGCCCCCATGCGAAAAGCGCGATAACCCGCCGCAATCGTAGCCGCCGCGCGCTCCTTCACGCTCATTCCTGGCTTGATCCCCGGGATGATCCCGGCAGTGTTGTAGCATTCGCAGTAATTCCGCACCATCCCGCCCAGGATTTCGTGCACCGGCAGCTTCAGCACTTTGCCCTTGATGTCCCACAGGGCCAGGTCGAGCGCGCCCAGCGCATCTTCCTTTTCGCGCCCGGGAGGATAGAAGAACGACCGCGACATGTCCTGCCACAGCCGTTCGATATGCTGCGGGTCCTGACCGATCAATCGCCCCGCGCACTGCTTCAGCGCATCGGGAAAACCGCCTTCGCCGACGCCGGTAATTCCCGCGTCGGTCTCAATTGTCACCACCGTATCCGCCTGATTGAACAGCGGATTCGGATTCGGCGGCGCATAAGCCCGCACGCGCGTAATCTTCATCTTCG
>Ga0126373_10003999_pt1 | contig 11173 bp, 8 predicted proteins | sample PanSoiMetPlot_11_FD_92545 | JGI IMG/M metagenome (GOLD analysis project Ga0126373, IMG submission 92545) | Tropical forest soil microbial communities from Panama - MetaG Plot_11 | ecosystem: Environmental > Terrestrial > Soil > Tropical forest > Bulk soil | place: Panama | collected 2016-02-17
CGTGGACCGGATCTCCGGTTCGTTCCTTTACAGGCTTTTCCGCCCCACAGAGCGGTCGAAGAACGCGGAAACGGCCCTCCCGCCCGTGATCGTTCCGTTCCTAGGGCCCCTCCTTGCTAGCCTTTCCACTCAAACGCTTGTAGTGTTTTCCGGTCTTTGGCCGGGCTTTGTTCATTGGTGGGAAGGAGTTCCGTGATAAGAAGGTTTGGATTGTTTACGCCCGCGCTTCTGGCGGGTTTGGCCTGTCAGGCTCAAAGCCGGCTGAGCTTGCAAGAGGCGGTCGATAGCGCCCTGCAATCGCGCGCGTCGCTGAAGGCCGAACAGGAGCGCGTCGACGCGGCGGAGGGAGTTCGAAAGCAAGCAGCGCTGTTGCCCAACCCGGAGTTCCAGTTTCAGAATGAGAACCTCAGGCCGAGGCAGACTTACACGCGCGACGTCGACACGCTGGCGATGATCAATCAACCGCTCGACGTTTTGGGCAAACGCAAGCAACGCATCGCTCTAGCCGGCGATGGCGTCAACCGGGCGCAGGCGGATTACGAAATGGCTCGCTGGCGCGTGGTCGCACGCGTCAAGCTGGCATATTGGAATGCGCGCGGTCTGCAGGAAGTTCGAGACGTCTTGCGGAACGCGGTCGGCAGCTTCCAGAAGATCGTCAGCTACCACGCGGCGCAGCTAAGCGTGGGCGCGATCGCCGAGCAAGACATTCTTCGCGTCCGCCTGGAATCCGAGCGTCTAAGCATCAATGCCGATCTGGCGGCTCTGGACGCTAGCCGGGCGCGCGCGGACCTGCTCCGCGAGATGGGCGAGACGGAATTCACCGATTACGTGCTCAGCGAGCCGCTGGACTTAGACGTTCAGGCGACCCCCCTAGGAGTGGAGCAGGCATTGGCGCAGAGGGTGGAAATCAAAGCTGCTCGAGCAGCGCTAGAGCAAGCCCGTTCGAATGCGAAGCTTCAAGACATTTCCGCGCGCCCCGACCTTAACCTCACGTATGGGTACAAAAGAACGCAGTTGCCGGATGCCCTTACCGGGGTCAACACGGCGATATTTTCGGTTCGCATTACGTTGCCCTCCACCGACAAGAATCAGGGAAACCGGATGGCGGCCGCGGCGGAGATTCGCAGACAGCAGGACCTTTTAGCGGCGGCAGCGGCCGAGGTGCGAGCGGACTACTACAGCGCCTTGCAGGAGTACCAAATGAGGCGCACGGAATTTCTAACAGCCTTACAACCGCTGCGAGAGCATGCCGCGACAATTTCGCAGATTGCGACGGCGGCTTATGCCGAAGGCGGAGTAGACTTGCTCCGGTTGCTTGATGCCGAGCGCGCACGCTTGGACGCCGAGTTGGCGTGGACGCGCGGGCTGGCGGATTACCGGCAGAGCATCGTTAAGCTGGAAGCCGCGGAAGGAGTGAATCAATGAAAAGGTGGTCCATCGGTTTCAACTTGCTTCTGCCATGCCTCGTCTTAGCCGCCTGCAACACTCCCAGAGCCGCGACGGAGTCGGCTGCCGTCAAAGAGTCGGCAAGCAAGGACGAAGTTGTCCTGTCGCCAGAGCAGCAAGCCTCCGCGGGGATCGAGACGCAAGCCGTATCCATCTCCCAGCAGCCGGATGTCCTGCGCGTCAAGGGACGCATCGCGCTCGCCGATGATCACACCTGGCGCGTTGGCGTTCGCACGGTGGGATCGGTGGTCGCGGCTTACGCGGGGCTAGGCGACTATGTTCATAAGGGCCAGATCCTGGCGCGGTATCACGCCGATGAGGTCCGCGATTCGCGCGCTCAGTATCGCGCTGCGGTGGCCGAGCTGGATCGCGCCAAATCCGCGGCCGCACAAGCGCAACGTAATTTGGATCGGGCGCGAAGACTGTTGGAATTGAAAGCAGGCTCGGCCCAGCAAGTCGAGCTGGCTCAGCAGGACTTGGTAACGGCCCAAGCCGCGGTGCAAAAGGATCAGATCGAAGTAGACCGGGGCCGCGATCTATTAGAAGACGACTTGCGCGTCCCCGCCGATCCGCCGGCCAATCGAGCCGACGAAACCGAAGACGACGTCCCTATCATCGCTCCGGGCGATGGCTACGTGATTGAGAAGAATGTCACGCCCGGAAAAACAGTTGAACTTTCCTCCGTCACATTCGTGATCGGCGATCTTTCCAAAGTCTGGATGCTGGCCTCGGTTCGCCAGGAGGATCTCGGGAAACTCCGCACGGGTCAGCCCGCCTTTGTAACGCCAAGCGGTCAGGAGGGCGCGCGGCTGGCGGGTAAGATCACAAACTTGGGGCAGGAATTCGATCCCACCACGCGCGTGATGCAGGTTCGCATCGAGCTTGATAATCCAAAGGGCCGGCTTCGGCCCGAAATGCTTGCGGACGCCGAAATTCCAGTGGGACGCGCCAAATCCGTGCTGCTGGCGCCTTCCGACGCCGTGCAGCAAGTAAACGGTCAGGACGTGGTTTTCGTTGGAGTCGCGCCTGGCCGATTCGCCGTTCGCCCCGTGCGTGTGGGCGAAACCGCGGACGGCAGGACTCCGATTCTCGAGGGGCTCAAAGCCGGCGATTCCGTCGTCATTCGCGGCAGCTTCATTCTGAAATCGCAGCTTCTCAAGTCATCGTTGGAGAGCGAGTAGCCGCATGCTCAACCGGATTATTGACTTTACGCTCGCCTATCGCTGGTTGGTTCTCATCGCGGTGGCGGCGCTGCTGGGAGCGGGCGGTTATGCGCTGCACACCATTCCCGTGGAGGCTTTCCCCGATCTCACGAATAATCAGGTCGTCGTGGTGACGGACGCCCCTGCGCTGCCGCCCACCGAAGTCGAACAGCTGATCACGTATCCCATCGAGCGGACCATGCTCGGGCTGCCCAACAAGGAAGAAGTACGCTCGCTTTCGAAGCTTGGACTCTCGATTGTGACGGTCGTCTTCGACGATTCGGTCGCGATGTATTTCGCGCGGCAGCTTGTCGCTGAGCGATTGCAACAGATATCCTCTGCGCTTCCACGTGGGATTCAACCGGTTTTGGGGCTTCCCGCCACGGCCTTCGGAGAGCTGTACCAATACACCCTTTCAGGACCGATGAGCGCGATGGAACTGAAAGACCTGCACGAGTGGGTGATCAAGCCGCAGTTGCGGACGCTTCCTGGCGTCAGCGAGATCAACGCCTGGGGTGGCCAGACCAAGCAATTCCAGATCGTCGCTGATCCGGCCTTGCTCAATCAGTACGGGCTCACTCTGCACGATGTCGCGCGGCGCGTCGAGGAAAACAATACGAATTTCGGCGGCGGTTATATCGAGCACGCTTCAGAGCAATACACCCTAGTCGGCGCCGGGCGGGCCTCCACGACTGCGGATTTGGGAAATATCGTCCTGGAATCCAACAGCGGCACGCCGCTGCTGCTGCGCGACGTGGCCGAAGTGCGCATTGGCTCCGCGCCGCCCGAAGGCGCCACGCTGCGGAACGGCGAAACCGTATCCGGAATGGTCATCATGCTCAAGGGCGAAAACGGCAAACAGCTTATTGAGCGGGTGAAGGAACGGATCGCGACGCTCCGCTTACCTCCGGGAGTGAAACTCGTTCCGTTCTACGATCAGTCGTTCGTCATCGACGGCACGATTCACACGGTCGAAAAGAATCTGTTCGAAGGCTTCGTGCTGGTGACGATCGTATTGCTGCTGTTCCTGGGCAATCTTCGCGCCGCTTTGATCACGGCCGCCATTATCCCCTTCTCTATGCTGATCGGCTTTCTCGGCATGCGCCTGTTTGGCGTCAGCGCGAATCTGATGAGCCTGGGCGCCATCGATTTCGGAATGATCGTGGACGGAGCCGTGGTGATGATGGAAAACTCGGTGCATCGACTGCGGGAACAACATGGCCGCGAGGCGCCGTTGGAATCGGTGCGGCACGCCGCTCATGAAGTCGCTAGGCCGATGACTTTCGCCGTCATCATCATCATCGCCGTCTATTTGCCCATTCTGTTTCTGCAAGGGCTGGAGGGGCGCATGTTCCGCCCGATGGCGATTACCGTGTGTTCAGCGCTGGCCGGCTCTTTGTTATTGGCGCTGACGATGACCCCGATGTTGACGTCGTTCAGCTTCCGCAAGGGGACGAGGCCATCGGCGAATCACGAAAACGGAATCATGGGCAGGCTGACGCGAGCGTACTCGTGGCTGTTGACCGGAGCGATGAATCTCCGAATCCTAACCGTGGGCGCAGCGCTCGTAGTGTTGGCGATGGCGCTTGGATCGCTCTATTTCATCGGAACGGAATTCATGCCCAAGTTGGATGAAGGATCGATTCTGGTCGAAACCCGCAAACTGCCGGGCGTGTCTCTGACGGAGTCCGTGGAAATCAGCAAGAAGATCGAGCGGCGTTTGCGGCAAATTCCCGAAATCGCCGACGTGGTGATAAAAATCGGACGCCCGGACTTCGCAACCGAGGCCATGGGAATCAACGAAGGCGACACTTACTTGCTGTTGCGCCCCGTGGAAACCTGGACCCGGTTTCATACGAAGGAAGGGCTCATCGAGGCTGTCGCCAAGGAGTTGAATACGATTCCCGGCGTGGCGTACAGTTTCACGCAACCGATGGCGATGCGCATCGACGAAACCATTTCGGGAGTCAAGGCCGACCTGGCGGTGAAGGTGTTTGGCGACGACTTCCGCGAGCTGGATCGGATCGGGCAGGAGGTTTTGCGAACGGTTTCCATGGTGCGCGGCGCGGCCGAGCCGCAGATGGAAATCACTTCCGGCGTCGCCGAGCTATCGATTAACGTCGATCGCGCCGCGCTGGCCCGTTATGGCCTGAATGTGACCGACGTGGAAGAGGCGTCGTCGAGCGGCGGATCAGGCGACGTGATTTCGGAGGTGATCGACGGGCAGAGACGCTATACCGTAGCGCTTCGCCTTCCCGGCCACTACCGTACCGATCCGGACGCCATGCGCAAGATTCTACTGCGCGCGCCCGGGGGCGAACAGGTGGCGTTGGAGCAGGTCGCTAACGTGGGAGTCAGACGCGGACCCGAACTGATCAACAGAGAGCAGGGCCAGCGGCGGATTGTCGTGATGTCGAATGTGCGCGGGCGCGATCTGGGAAGTTTCGTCGCCGAAGTGCGCGCCAAGATCGACCGGGATATCGCCCTGCCGACAGGCTACTTCGTGGAATATGGCGGACAGTTCGAGAATCAGGAGCGCGCCACGCGGCGGCTGGTGTTGATCGCGCCGATTGCGATCGTGCTGATCTTCATCCTGCTGTACCTGACTTTTCGTTCGGTGAAACTGGCTCTGCTGGTCGTGGGAAACGTTCCTTTCGCGCTGGTCGGTGGCGTGGCGGCGCTTTGGATTCGCGGGATGAATCTCAATCTGTCGGCATCGGTGGGATTTATCGCGCTCTTCGGCGTGGCGATGCTCAACGGTGTGGTTCTCATCAGTTCCATCAATCAGATGCGCGACGCCGGCTATGCCGTGTGGGAAGCGGTGCTCGACGGCGCGCGGCGCAGGCTGCGTCCCGTGCTTATGACCGCATTCGTCGCGAGTTTCGGCTTCATTCCGATGGCGATTTCAACGTCGACCGGCGCCGAAGTACAGAGGCCGCTGGCGAGCGTGGTGATTGGAGGGCTGTTCAGCTCCACTCTTCTGACTTTGTTTCTGCTGCCGGTGCTCTATGAATGGACCTGTTCGAACCGCAGCGCCTACCCAGTAGCCTTGACCTCCCGTCCGCGCAGTTAATATACTCCAGCCTGGGAGGTCGGGCGATGAGAATCTTTGTTCCTGCGGCGTGCGCCGCGGTTTCCGTTTTGACTTTCATGGCGGCAGCGGCAACCGAAGCGCGCCGCGATGACCTGAAGAAGCCGCTGGTGCTAGCAAGCCAGGGAAGCTTCTTTGTAGGCGGAGAGACGAAGAGCGTCGCTACGCCTACTCCCAATGGCGGCTCCACGAACGCCGACGTCACCGTGAACCAGATGTACGTGCAGTATCAAGCCCCTGTCGGCGGCGATAAGCACTTTCCCGTGGTGATGGTTCACGGCTGCTGCCTCAGCAGCAAGACTTGGGAGACTACGCCGGACGGGCGGATGGGCTGGAACGAGTACTTTGTTCGCCGAGGCCGCCCCACCTATCTGGCCGATCAAGTCTCTCGCGCCCGCTCCGGCTTCGACCCGAGCAAAATCACTGCCGTGAAATCGGGCGCTCTTCCGCCCAGCCAGCTTCCAGCCGTGCTCTCCGCCAGCCATCAGGTCGCGTGGACTGTGTTCCGCTTTGGACCCAGCTTCGGCAAGCCGTTCCCGGACGGTCAATTCCCCATTGAAGCGGTGGACGAGTTGTACAAACAGATGATTCCGGATCTGAACTCGCTCCTGCCTAATCCCAATCCCACTTGGACGAACATGGCGGCGCTGGCGGTGAAGCTCCACGGGGCCGTGCTGATGGGCCACTCCGAGTCCGGATTCTTTCCCGAGCAGGCAACGCTGATCGATCCCAGCGGAGTCAAAGGAATCATATCCATCGAAATGCCGTGCGTCACTAACTTCGCGGCGCCGCAACTTGGGACGCTCGCGAAGATTCCAACTCTGGTCATGTTCGGCGATCATCTGGGGGACGTGCAGGGCGGGCCGGCCAATTGGAAGACTTCGTTTGAAGGCTGCCAGACTTTCGTCAAGCAGGTGAATGCGGCTGGCGGCGACGCGCAGATGATGTATCTTCCCGAGATGGGCATTCGCGGCAACAGCCACATGCTGATGCAGGACAAGAATAATTTGCAGCTCGCGGATCTTATTCTGGGCTGGATCGATCAACACGTCGAAAGCAAGAAAGCTGCGCGCGGCCACTGAAAGTTTTCAGTCGTCAGTTATCAGTTTTCAGTTCTCTGCTATCAGCCTTCAGCTATATCCCTCGGTTTAACCGAAGGCTGACGACTGACACCTGTAAACTGACGACTATCAACTGCTACGATGGCTTCGTGCTAGCCTTGGCCCTGATCTGGCTGGCCTGCGCGGTCGCGGGCGGGCTGTACGCCGCGCAGCAAGGCATCCCTTTCCGTATCGCCTTCGCCGCGCTTCCTGCGTTCCTGCTGGAGGCGGCGTTTTACACCGTTTTGGGGACAGAGCGCTGGCGCGCGCGCCTGGAAAAGCTCCACCCCGCTACCGTTGCAGCCCTGCTGACGCTGGCCGCCGCTGCGCCGTATTGCGCCGGGGCCTTGGCGTTCGGCTCCTTTCGCTGGCAGTCTCTGGCATGGATCGCTGGCCTGGCCGCTATTGCTTCGTTCTGGTACGTGGTGCTGCCGCACAAAGCGCCCATCGATATCGCGTTCCTGCTGCTGATGGCGATCGTCGTTCTGACGAGCATCCTCCGCCGGCAATATGAGAATCCGATCCCGAAGCTGCGCCTAGATGAACTAGGCGCGCTGATGTGGATCCGCACCGGCGCCTTCGCCATGCTGAGCGTGCGGAGGATGAAGGGCGTGGGATTCGGATTCTGGCCCGCTCCTCCGGAGTGGCTGGTGGGCCTAGGCTATTTCGGCGCGATGCTCCCGGTCGCCGGAGCCGCAGCCTGGCTGATCGGATTCGCGGCCCCTCATCTTCCCCCCTCTGGCTGGGACCGCGTGACGGTTCTGGCAGTAGGAACTTTTTTCGGCGCGCTGTGGGTGCTGGCCCTCGGCGAAGAGTTCTTCTTTCGCGGATTGCTGCAGCAGTGGATGGGCGCGTGGCTCGGCAATCAGTGGCTGGGGTTGGCAGCTGCGTCGGCAGTGTTCGGATCGGTGCACTTGTGGTATCGCGCGTTTCCCAACTGGCGATTCGCCGTGCTCGCCACCATCGCAGGATTGTTTTATGGCTTGGCTTTCCGGCAGGCTCAAAGTATCCGCGCCTCGATGGTGACCCATGCGCTGACAGTGACCGCGTGGCGGCTGTTTTACTCGTGATAGAATCACGCCCGTACGGGACTCCCGCAGACAGGAGGAGCCCTTATGGGCAGAATCGCGATCCTGGCAGCCTTATGGCTGCTCCCCGTTTGCCTGTGCGCGCAGTGGCTCAACTTCCGCACGCCAGGAATACCCAGGACCTCTGACGGCAGGCCGGACCTGGCGGCTCCCGCGCCACGGACGCCGGACGGCAAGCCGGATCTTTCCGGACTGTGGCGGCCCGAAGCGAGTCCTTACAGGTTCGACGTGATCCAGGACTTGAAGGACGAAGGGATCTTTCGGCCCGAGGCCGAGGACCTCTTCCAAACGCGCGTCGCCGATTTCAGGCGGGGCGATCCCGTTACTCACTGCCTTCCCGGCGGTCCCTTGGAAGCCTTTACCGGCGGAGCCGCTCAGTTCTACAGGATCGTTCAGTCTCCCGCGGTCACGGCCATCATTTACGAGAGCGGCTTTCACCGCCAAATCTTCACGGATGGGCGCGAGTTGCCCAAAGATCCGAATCCGACCTGGATGGGATACTCGGTCGGCCACTGGGAGGGCGATGCGCTCGTAGTCGAGAGCGCGGGATTCAATGACCGGACTTGGCTCGACAGAGTAGGCCACCCGCATTCCGAAGAGTTGCACGTGACCGAGACGTATCGCCGCGTCGATTTCGGACACATGCAGTACCAAACGACTTATCGAGATCCCAAGATGTTGACCAAGCCTTTGAGCATCTCCCTGACCGTGAACTACGCACCAGACACCGACATGCTGGAGACGGTTTGCAACGAAAACGAGCGGGATACCGCCCACCTCGCAGGGAAAGCGAATGGCGGAGTTCATGTCAGCAAGGCGGTTCTGGAAAAGTACACAGGCAGGTATGAATTTACCAAGGGCGCTCCAGCCGCGGGATCTTTCTTTCCCAGGACTCCCGTTGTGACCTTGGTGAATGGCCAACTCTACTTGAACGATCTTCCGCTGATACCACAAACGGAGACGAGGTTTGATTCGACCGCCGCGACTATTGAATTCGTCTCAGACGCCAAAGGCGCAGTGACGCATTTCATTCTCAACGCCGCCGAAGGCGATTCGAGATTCGATCGCAAGCCCTGACAACGGCCGCTGTGGAGCCGTCCGAATTGGGCCGGTAGGGTAACTACGCCGATTTCTTCCGCGCCTCCAGCATAATCGTCGATCCAGCGCGGCAGGCTGCTTCGAGAATCGTGAACGGGGCCGAGACTACGGTAAGGGCGAGGTAAATCAGATCCTTCCACAATTTCTCCGCGGGGCCTTCCTGCACCCCCCGTACGCGCCGCGCCATCGGGTCCAAATCCGGCGCCAGGCTGGTGGCCATCCCCGCAGGGTTGTCGCGCAGGGAAAAGTGCTTGACGCGCAGAATCTCGAATCCGTGGGAGCCCAGGAGCGATTCCAGATCGCGCTCGCGAAAATCGGTCAGATGGCGGGGGACGTCGATTCCGTTCCACCGCTCGCCGAATAAGAGGAACTGCCAGCAGGCGGCATTGGGAACTTGCACGATCAGGCGTCCGTCCGGGCGCAGCAGGGAATGCGCGGCCGCCAGGTAGCTCGCGGGGTCGTACAGGTGTTCCAACACATGGAACATGGTGATGGCGGAGCAACTAGACGGAGCAAGAGGAGCGCGGGAAAGGTCCGCGCAGACCGTGGGAACTCCGGAGAAGCGCCAGGCGGCGCGCGCCGCATCCAGGGAAAAATCCAGGCCTGTTACCCGCTTGGCGCCTCGCTCGGCAAGCATCTTAAGAAAGAGCCCGCCGCCGCAGCCCACGTCCAACACCAGCCCCGGCTCTTGGCATTCCCGCAGCGCGCGCTCGACGAATTCCAGATGATCGCGCAGGACGAAGCGCCGGTAAGCCTGCTCGATGCGGTCGGCCGCGGTTGCATCCGGCAAAAACCAGTAATCGGGCGGGTAATATTGGCGAAGCTCGATGGGCGAAGGCCGGGGAGTCAGGCGGATGAGCCGGCACTGGCCACACTCAACAATTTGGAAGATTTTGGAAGTGGTGCGATAGAGCCGGTCTGTTGCGGAGAACAACACCCGGATTTGAACGGCTCCGCAGATTGGGCAGGGCTCGGGGGCGGCGTCCAGGCGGTCTATGTCGCTTGCTCCGAGAGCTCCCTGAGGGGGATCCGATAGGAGAGCAACAGCTTGCGGACTTGCCGAGGAGTCAGCCGGCGGCGCAAGCCCCGGCGCTTGCGCAACATCCGGGGGATCAGCGGCAAGGCTGACCAGGTTCCGCGGGCCATGGCCATGCCCGCCCGCAGTTTGCCCCAGGAGCCTGAATAGTGCCGGATTTCCCCCTTGTTGCGCGCCGCTGCCCAAATCCCAGCGGCGATTCTTGCGAAATGAAAAACGCCATTTGCCCAAAGAAGACTCCACGGAAACAGCTTCACCACCAGCAGCACACGATTGCGTTCAATCAGCGTGAGCCGCTGAAGGGAGCCCAGACCCAACGTTGCCCCCCGGCGATGGCGCACCACCGCTGCCGGAACGTACAGACATCGCCAGCCCGCGATACGGCCTCGCAGACCTAGTTCTGCGTCGTCGGCGTACGCAAAAAAATCTTCGTCGAATCCGCCGATGTCCTCTAGCATCGCACGGCGGTACATCGCGGCGCAGCCGTCGGGCCAGAGAGTTTCCTCCAAACGGTCGAACTGGCCGCGGTCGGGCTGGCCGGAGCCGCGGCCTCGATTCTGTCCGTCGGGATAAATTAAGTGGCCGCACTTATCGATCCGCTCCGGACCAGTTGCGGAGGGATTATCCTCCCAAACCAGAATTTTCGACGCCGCCATTCCAATATCGTCGGCGCGCATGATGGCCGCCTCCAGCGCCGCCAGCCATCCCGGATCGGCTTCCGCATCGTTGTTCAGGAGAGCCACCAGTTCGGAGCGTGTCGCGGCGAAGCCTTGATTATTGGCGGCGCAGAATCCGCGGTTTACTGAATTCGCGACAAGCCGGAGCGGCGCCGGGAAGGACTCTCCCATCTGGCTGACCAGTTCCGCCGATCCGTCGCCCGACCCGTTGTCAACCACCACCACCTCGAAGTTGGGGTGATTCTGCTTTGCCAGGGAATTGAGACAGGCTCGCAATAGCTCTCGTCGATTCCAATTGACCACGATTACGGCGATTTTCGACATCCGAGAGTGAGCCTGCCGCCAGAAAATCTATGCGTTCCAAAAGTGCCGGCTTGTTGTATTATGGTAGCTCGGTTGTCGATAAATTCATACAGGACTTGTTTTTATGACCTC
>Ga0126373_10004000_pt1 | contig 11173 bp, 9 predicted proteins | sample PanSoiMetPlot_11_FD_92545 | JGI IMG/M metagenome (GOLD analysis project Ga0126373, IMG submission 92545) | Tropical forest soil microbial communities from Panama - MetaG Plot_11 | ecosystem: Environmental > Terrestrial > Soil > Tropical forest > Bulk soil | place: Panama | collected 2016-02-17
GACGCAGGGTCTGCACTTCAAGGCTCAGACTCGGCTTTGGGGATACGACATCAAGAACCTGGGGCGGAATGATGAGTTCACTTCGATCCAGGTGGATGCGCCACAAACTGTCAAAGATCAGAGCGAGACCGGGCAGGACGCGACCCCGGTGGAAGCCGAGCGCATGTGGCAACGGCAAGCCGAAGATAACGCTGTCGAACGGTTGCAGAAAATCGGGCTGCTTGCACCGTCAGGCGATGTGGACAAGGTGTTGACGACGGTCGTGAACAACCTGATTGTCACCAACAATCTCGACATTCAGCCGGATGTTCGGGCGCGCGTGCTGCTGACTGCGCCGCTGGAGTCTTTTACCATCGGACACACGATCGTAGTGAGTCGTGGGCTCCTGGACGTGCTTCCCGACGAGGCATCCCTGGCCATGGTCCTGGCTCGCGAACTGGCGCATATCGCTTTAGGACATCAACTCGATACCCGGTATGCGTTTAACGACCGGATGTTCTTTGCGGATGAGGATACGTTCTCGAATTTCACTTTCCGGCGCAGCCGGGCGGATGAAGACGAAGCCGACGAGAGAGCTCTCGAACTATTGGCTAATTCTCCCTACAAAGACAAACTGGGCAATGCGGGACTGTTTCTCAAAGCGCTCCAGGATCGAGCGCCGGATCTGAAGAATCTGATACGGGCCCGGCTGGGAGATGGAATGGTCACCGGCAAGACGCTGCGCATGTCAGCGCTGCTGAATTCTGCTCCTCAGCTGGATGAACGCAAGAAGGACCAGATCGCGGCTCTGCCGCTGGGTGGGCGAATCAAGGTGGATCCCTGGACCAGTCAGGCAAGCTTGGCAAAGGCCAAACCCGTGGCTCTGCTGTCGGCGCGGGAGAAGATGCCCTTCGAGGTGACGCCGGTGTTCCCCTACATCACGAGGATTGCGACGGCCGGCTCGGAAAAGGTGGCCGCAGTTCCGGCAGCTCCAGCGCCCGAAGCCAAATGAGCTGCGCGAGTTAAAGTATTGGAAGAATCGCTCTGGCTGGGGAGCGGTTGACGACGCGGCGGGGCGGGCGGCGTTCAAAAGTGCCGACAGTGCGAAATCCCAAACAGCGGGACTAGAAATACGCAAACTAGCTCTTCTAAAGCTTACTGGATCGAACTTCCAACTTGCGAGAACACCGTGTTCGCATTGGATCCGATCAGCCGGATGGTTCCCACCACGATCACCAGGATCACAGCGAGCATCACGGCGTACTCTGCGATGTCCTGTCCGGACTCGTCAGACCATAACTGATGCAAGAACTTAGTCACAGGCTCCTCCGTGTTTAACAGTTCCCCAAGCAAAATCACCACTCAGAGAGTGTAAGTGCAAATCTCTGCCTAGAGATAGTCTGCAGTAATGCTAGTTTTGGTGCCTCCGGCAGGCTATGGCACGGAAGTGGATGGGCATGGCACTAACGTGCCATACAGGCAAGCCTCTGATTTCGTTTAGGTTAAGGGATTCCTTTCAATGGAAGCCCCTGGTTCACGGCAAACAGGGCCAGTTCCAGGCGGGTCGAAACGCCTAATTTATCGAATATGTTGCTGAGATGATGCTTCACCGTATCTTCGCTGATTTTGAAATATTCCGCGATTTCCTTGTTCGCGTATCCCGCCACGACTGCCGACACAATCTCTAATTCTCTGGGAGTCAGCCCGAATTTCTTCTGGCGGGACTCCTCATTCGAGGCCTGCATCTGGGTTCGGAGGTACTGCACGAGATTAGAAACACTCTCGCGGCCGACCCAGTATTCGCCCGTCATCACGGTGTGAATGCTTTTAAGCAAGAGCTGTGTGGCGGAATCCTTCAGAACCACGCCGCGAGCGCCGAGTTGTAAGGCCTCGACGATCTGGTGCTTCTCAGCGGCGGCAGTCAGCAGAATAACTTTGACTCCGTTGGCCCCGGTCCCAACACTCAGGTCCCGCAAGGCCTCCAGGCCCGGAGTACGAGGCATGGCGAGATCGAGAAGCAGGACGTCGGGTCTCAGTTGACGAGCGAGCTTAACCGCGTCGGCGCCGTCGGACGCTTCTCCAATCACTTTCAAGTCGGGCTCTGCCTCAAGCAGGCGGCGAAGACCATCCCGAAAAATCGGGTGGTCGTCAGCAATGACGATGCGAATATTTTGCGATCTCTTATTGTCCATAAGCAGCTTCCCTGTGTCGCGGTAGGGTGATCTCGAGCTTGGCCCCACGACCAGGGTTCGATTCTATCGTGAGTTCGCCCTCAATCAAACGAACGCGCTCACGAATCACCAGTGGTCCTTTACCCATCTCTTCTAACTCAGCCAGTGAAAACCTTCCGGAAAAAGGGAATCCTCGACCATTATCCTCAATGATGAGACGCCAGCAATGGTCGTCGGCACTCATGCGCACGAGCACCTCGCGGGCACCGCTGTGTTTGCGGACGTTCACAAGGGCCTCCTGAACGATGCGAGCCAACTCCCGGCATATCCGCTGCTGCAAGTGAAGCTGATCAATCTCCGCGACGAAGCGGGCGCCGATGCCGGTCTCGCGCTGAAATCGTTCGACCGTGTCTTCCATGAAACGAAAGAAGTTGCTCGAATCGACGTCGAGGGACTTCATCTGCTGCATCAGTTCCCTCAACTTGAGGACTTCCTCGCGCAAGAGGCCCTGGATTCGTCCGAGTTCTGCGGTGACAGGGCTCGAATCAACAGCCGATTGCCGGCGAACCACGTCCACCTGCATCTCCATGGCGATCAGCGATTGCACGGCGCCATCGTGAAGCTCGCGGGCCACCCGAGCACGCTCCACTGCGCCGGCACGCTGCCTAAGGCGACGCAACAAGTAGACGTTATAAACGGCCGGTCCTACTTGCCGCACCAGTTCCTGCAAGAAGCGCAGCTCTTCTTCGCGGTCGCCGCCGAGCGTGGGATCGAAAAGAAAAATTCTTCCCCACCATTCCTGTGCAAAAACGAAGGACACCGCCAGAAGAGAATCAAATTTATAGAGTTTGCTGAGTGGCGCTAATGGTTGGGAGGACAACTGCCGCAACCGTACGCCCTTGCGATCGAGTGCGACGGCGCGGTTGTTTTCGCCATTTAGCACGACCTGAGACACGTCTGCCTCGGACGAGTACAAATATGTCTCGCGATCGGTGGGCGAGGACTCAAGCCAGCGCAACTGGCCAAGGCCGCCCTCCACCGTTTCGAGGTCCCCGACAAAAACACGGTACTTGTTGGTTTCCTGCGACGCCATCAAGGCACGATGGGATCCAAACACCGTAAGGAGTTCTCCCAGGATGGCCTGCAGGGTCCCAGTGAGGCCGGCTTCCACCCGAGCGCGGCCGAGCACGCGGGCAATAATGGCGCGCTCCGCCCTCAGACGCTTCTGCTGTTCAGCAAGATATCCCAGCAGCAGCCCCATCACCAACAGGTACGCCGACAGCATAAAGAGATGCTTGGGTTCGAACTGCGCCATGTGTACGTTGAGTGGAGACCATTCATGCCGCCTCAAAATCTCGTCGATGCGCGCGGCCACTTCATGATTTATGGCAAAGCTCTCAGCCCACAGAAGAAAAACGGTGGCAACCGAGGTCCCGAACGTCTCCCAGAGTCCCCAACGATAGGCGGAGGCGCCCAGGACGAAGACGAAAAACAGCAAAAATGGACCGCCCTGCCCGGTCGCAAAAAGAATGACCAGAACCGGCCAGACGATGTCGGCAGCATGCACGAGCAAGCGAAAAGAAGCTGTGGACTCCTTGCGAAAGCGCAAGAGCAACATGACCACAATGCCATGGACGATGTAGAGGCCGAGGATCCCGAATCCCCAGCGGGAGTAGCCGAGTTCGGAAGGATCCATCCAGATGGCCACCAGGGCGGATATGGCCAGAAAGACGCGCGCCGAGGCCAAATAGCGCTCGATGCGGCGCACTTCGCCTGGAATGATTGGGGCTCGCAGCCGGGAAAACATCCGATGTGCGGTGGCCTGGAACGGTAAACGGATCACAGCACCCCAGTGGTTTTGTGGAATGAAACGGATATTATTGATTCAATAACCATATAGCAAGTGCAAGTTGATTGCACGATAGAGTGGCCCGGGGCCCCGGTGTTACCGAAGTAACCCTCGAAACACCTGTTCGGCGTCTAGAATTGGACGGAAGGAATTCCTTGTCAGAACGCTCCAAGCTCTGGATCTTGGCCGCAGGCTGCTTTGTCTTCGCGCAGGTGTGCGCGTCGATATTGATCCCGCCGGGATTCGCCCTCACCATTTTCAGTGACGTAGCCCAATGCATCCTGCTGCTCTCCGCTCTGGCTGCCTTGCTACCGAACGTCGCACACAATCATGGACGAACCCGTCTTTTCTGGGGCTTGATGACGCTGGGGATCTTTTTCTGGTTGGCCTACCAGCTCATGTGGAGCTACATCGAGGTTGTCCTTCGGCAGGAGGTGCCTCAGCCATTTGTTGGTGACATCGTGATCTTCCTGCATTTTGTTCCCATGATGGCGGCTCTGGCTCTGCAGCCGCAGGCTCAGGAGGATGATCATGAAGCGAGACTGGGCCGGCTCGATTTTGTGCTATTGCTCACCTGGTGGGTGTACCTCTACCTATTCGCGGTGATCCCATGGCAATACGCCGAGCGCGATGAACTGGCTTATGGTCGAAGCTTGAACGCGCTATATCTGACCGAGAAGCTGGTTTTTCTGGCAGGGCTTGTGGTCGTCTGGCTGAGGAGCAAGCGGGCGTGGAAGACGGTTTACGCTCATTGGTTCGGAGCGAGCCTTGTGTACGCGCTGAGTTCCTATGTCGCAAACTGGGCCATTCTCCGGAACTTGTATTACACGGGAAGCTTGTACGATCTGCCGGTGGCGGCGTCCATGGGATGGATCAGCGTGGTGGGAGTGCTGGGGCAAGATCTGCGTCTGGAAGAGGAAGCCTCAGAAGCACCCGGCCGGCATGGAGTTTGGATTGCGCGCTTGAGTATGGTCCTAATCCTTTCTCTGCCTGTCTTCGCAGCCTGGTCGGTCTTCGACACCAGCGCTCCGGCGCGGGTCCACACTTTTCGACTCATCCTCACGCTGGTTACCATGATGATCATGGGCGGGATTGTCTTCCTGCGACAGCACCTGCTGGACCATGAACTGATGCGGCTGCTGCATACCTCGGAGCAATCCTTTGAAGACCTGAAGCGCCTGCAGACACAACTGATTCAGTCGGAAAAGCTGGCGTCGCTGGGACAATTGGTGGGTGGCGCTGCACATGAACTCAACAATCCGTTGACCGCGATGCTGGGCTATTCGGAATTGCTGGCCGAATCGGGGCTGACGGAGGAACAACGAACGCTGGCTGCGAAAATTGCGCAACAGGTGCGGCGGACTCGAATCCTGATCGCCAGTCTCCTGAACTTCGCGCGGCAGGTTCCCGGCGAGAAGATTCCCGTAGATTTGAACACGATCGTACAAACAGCTATCAAGCTCCATCAGCCACAATTCAGCTCTCACCATGTCGAGTTGCAAGTAAATCTGACGCCCGACCTTCCACAGATTTCGGGCGACCCGAACCAACTGCTTCAGGTTTTCCTGCACGTCGCCAGTAACGCGCTCCATGCGCTGGAGGAAGTGGGCGGAGGAATTTTTTCGATCAAGACGCGGCGCAAGGAGAATGCGGTTGTTCTCGAGTTCTCTGACAACGGGCCGGGGGCTGGTGAACCGGACAGGGTATTCGATCCCTTCTATACGACAAGAGCTGTGGGCCAAGGTCCGGGCTTAGGCTTAAGCGCATGTTACGGGATTGTCCAGGAACACCAAGGAGTCATTCTATGCACGAATCGCGTGGAAGGTGGAACGACGATCAGCATTGAACTTCCGGCGGCGGGAACGCGGTCCCTTGTAGCTCCGAAGGAAATGCCCGGGAAGGTTCCCAGCGCTGCTTTGGAGCCGGCGATAGTGGATCCGCGGCCGGGTAGTTAGCAAGGATCAGACCGGTCTTCAAGTTTTTCTCGAGTGTTGATCTGCGAAAAGCCCCACTCTAACCTCACAAGGAACGCGAGGTTAGGATGGGGCACCCGCCGAGAGCTTTCACAGCACGGTTATCGCGTGAAGATGAGGAGAGGCGGGCGTCTCCGCCCGCCTGGACGGGCGCGACGCCCGTCGCTCCACCATGTTCAGTCGGGGCTAGTGTCTATACTGACCGACTCGGCCGCTGCGATTTCGACCGTGCGCTTCAGTTGCCCGCAGGCTGCATAGATGTCCCGACCACGCGGCCGTCGAATGAAAGTAGGAATTCTGGCCCCGATCAGAATCTGCTGAAAGGCCAGCACGCGATCGCGCGGGGGCGTTCGAAAGGCAATCCCAGGCCCTGGGTTCAAAGCAATCAGATTCACCTTTGCTCGAACGCCGCGGATCAGCTCCACCAACTCGCGCGCATTCTGGGCCGCGTCGTTCACCTGGTCGAGCAGAACATATTCGAACGTGAGACGTTCGCGCGGCCTTAAAGCAAATGAACGAGCAGCCTTCAAAAGCATTTCCAGGTTCCACTTGCGATTGATCGGCATCACCCGGGAGCGTAGTTCGTCGTTCGAAGCATTCAGGGAAATCGCAAGCTTGGGACGAACGGGCTCGGCGCCGAAATCGTGAATGCGGGGCACGATCCCGGCGGTCGATAACGTCATGCGCGCTTCCGGAATTCCCACTCCTTCCACGAGCAGGCGCACCGCCTTCATGCAATTGTCATAGTTCAGGAAGGGCTCGCCCATGCCCATGAACACCAGGTTGACGCGCTGCTGGGGAGGGGAAACCTGCTGGTCATTTAGAACGGCGCAAACCTGGCCGACGATCTCGCCTGCAGTCAGGTTGCGCTTCACCCCCAGCAGAGCGGTAAGGCAAAAGTGACAGTCGACTGCACAGCCGACTTGGCTGGAGATGCAGATTGTGGCTCTGTCCCAGGCTTTCGTACCGGCGACTGGTTCGTCCCCCGCGTCGCTGCCATCTCCCGCTTCTCCCCCATCTCCTTCCGGCATCCAGACTGTCTCGACCGTCTGTCCGTCCGGATAAGCCATGAGGTAGCGGACGGTGCCATCGCTGGAAGTAAACTTACTCTCGATTTTGGGCCAGCCGATGGAGATGCCGAGCTTCGTCAATTCCACCCGGAGTTGTTGGGGGAGGGTGGAGATCTGCCTGGTGGACTGGACGCGCTGCCGGTACAGCGATTCGAAAAGCTGCTGTGCGCGATAGGCGGGCTGATCGAATTCGGCCACCAGGTTTCCCAACTCTTTCAGATCTAAACCTACTAGCGATTTGTGTACCGGTTCCGGCAGGAGTGCACCCCACGGGCAGTCTTCTTTAGGATTTTAGACGAGATACGACTCGACAGCCCGCAACCTCATGTAATGGGTGCTGCTATGTCAGGCAAGTTATTGATGTGTAATGAAATAGTAATTCATACGGCGCGTTGCCTCGTGGTGTGTAAAAATAGAATGATCCTCCCGGTAAACGGCTGGCGTCCGTCGGGTTCGGGTCGCATCTATGGTCGAAGAATTACGCAATATTCATCGGCATGTCTTCCCGAACGGCCTGACCGTCATCTCGGAGGAGATGCAGCACATCCGGTCTATTTCCATCGGCATTTGGATCAAGACCGGCTCCCGGGACGAAGAACCTGAAAGCAACGGTCTCTCGCATTTCATCGAACACATGGTTTTTAAAGGAACGAAGAACCGTTCCGCGGAAGCCATTGCGCGGCAGGTGGACTCGATTGGTGGGAATCTGGACGCGTTTACGGCCAAGGAATGCGTCTGTTTCAACATCAAGGTTCTCGACGAGCATCTGCCCATTGCGTTGGACGTGCTTTCGGACCTCGTGCTGAACCCGGTGTTCGCGGTCGACGACATCGTTCGCGAGCGGCGTGTGATTCTGGAAGAAATCAAGATGGACGAGGACAGCCCGGAATACCTGGTACACGAGATTTTCACCCAGAATTTCTGGAAGGATCACCCGCTGGGTAAACCGATCCTGGGCACCAAGGAAACCGTTAGAAAGTTTGAGCAGCCAGCCGTTTTCGACCTCTATCGGAGATGCTTCACGCCCGGAAATTTCATCATCTCGGCCGCCGGGAACCTGAATCACAGTCGCTTTGTGGAATTGGTATCGAAGCACTTCGAAGGCATGAAACCGCTGAAGAACGGGTTTCATCAATCGGTGCCGAAGATTGTGCCGCGCATCACTTTGCGCAACAAGAAATCCCTGGAGCAGGTGCAAATCTGCCTTGGGGTCCCGTCCCATCCGATTGCACACGAGAAGCGATTCGCTTCCTATGTTCTGAACACGCTCCTGGGTGGAGGCATGAGCTCGCGCTTGTTCCAAAACATTCGCGAGCGGCAGGGTCTCGCATATTCAATTTACAGCGACCTGAGCCCTTACCGTGACACAGGTTGCCTGTCGGTGTATGCGGGAACCTCGCGCGAGTCGGCGGGTAAGGTGGTTCAGTCGATCATCTCGGAATTCAAGAAGCTGAAATCGGAGAAGCTATCCGATGAGGAAGTCCGGCGCTCGAAGGACCAATTGAAGGGCAGCCTCATGCTGTCGCTGGAATCTTCGACCGCACGCATGTCGAATCTGGCGCGCCAGGATATGTACTTCGACCGGTTCTACGGGATGGACGAATTAATCGCGAAGATCGAGGCGGTCACTGCCGAGGACCTCCACGAAATGGCCAACGACTTCTTCCGTCCCGAGAGCATTGCCGTCACCGCGCTGGGGAATTTGAACGGCCTCAAGATTTCTCGCGAGCAGCTTGCCTGCTGAGACCCAGGCCTGCGCGATGTTGATTGAGCGGTTGCGCAGGCATTTGCTCAGCACGTGTAACTTCCCAACCGCCTGCACATCTCACCTTTGCCCTTTTCTCGGGCAATCGATTGCGAGGAGAAAATGATGAACAAGATCGTAAGCAAGTTGATGGCCATGTGTGTTCTCGCGGTGTCCCTATCGGGGTTCGCGCAGTCTTCGGGCGGGGAAATGAAGAACGACGACAACGTGAAGCAGGACTCGATGAAGCACGACGATATGAAGAAAGACGAGATGAAGAAGGACAAGAAAGCGAAGAAGAGCAAGAAAGATCAGATGAAGAAGGACGAAATGAAAGACGACAAAATGAAAGACGAGAACATGAAGCACGACGACATGAAAAAGAACTAGTGCTTAGATCCCGCTGGCTTCGGGTGGTGCTCCGTTCGTGATCGCCACCCGGTTTGCAAATCCTGCCTCGAGCTTAGCGCACATTGAACTCACCACAGAGTCACAGGGACACAGAGAAAATCATAAAGAATTTCTATTCTTCTTTCTGACACTCAAGAGTTGAACTGAGAACGGGCTTGGCATCCGCGGTCCTATGAGAAAAATTCTGAGACATTCTTGCCGGGCGTGAAGCTACTCGGCGTCCTTCCACTCCGTGCGGCTGGCGTCTCACTCCGGTCAGGATGGCAGGAGAAGAGGGGCTGCCGGTCAGGGGCAGCGAGGAGGGCTAAACAATCAGGATGTCACGGAGGAAGTTTTAGAACCCCGGAGGAAGCAAGTTGTCATCCCACATCCTGAACGCGAACTCGTAGCCGGATTGCACGCGAGGGCATTCCACGCTCGATCTCAGATATTGACGCAAGCAGCGGGGACATGGAGTAAAGCCTTGTTTCATTGCCTCCGCTGCCGTGATCAGCTCGGGGCTCTCGCCCTCGCGGCGGTGGAGATACTTGCAGTTCGGAACGTGAAACAACTTCCCTTCCGTGGAAACCGCCACCATCAAGGAGGGGGGAATTTTGTGAGATGGTTTCGCATGCTCGGAACGCAGCTCTGGCTGCTTGAAAACCGCGGAGTTCCCCAGAGCGACGCCGCCTGCGAGCAAGGCTATGGCGGCCACGGCCAGTATCCAAAACGAGCGTGCACTGCCGTACAACCAGGAAGAAGACTGCTGCGCGAGCCTGCGCTGCAAGCGCTGGCTGAAGCCGGCGGGCAATTCGAACAGCCGGTCGTCTCCGTACAACTGCACAACGTTGCGGGTGCCATCGAGCACAGCCGTGCAATGCTTACACTCCTTGAAGTGCGCTTCCATGGCGGCGCGAGTCGCGGAGTCTACATCGTTCTCCAGATAATTGGAGATCTCCCTCCAGACATGTTCGCAGTTGACTACCATGGCTTATTCCCCTTCTCAAACGGCAAGCGGCCGAACCACGGGCCTCCCAGACCGGGAGCGAGCAGGTCGCGCAGCATGAGGCGAGCGCGCAACAGCCGCGTTTTCACCGATGCCTGCGTGATACCCAAGGCCTCAGCCGTTTCTTCGATGCTTAAATGCTGCACGTCGCGCAGCATGAAAACCTCACGGTACTTCGCGGCCAGGCCGGCGACGGCACTGGCCAGCTTTTGACGAATCTCCTTGCGTTCCAGAACTTCGGAAGGAATCTCGCGCCAGTCGGCGAAATCGCGCGGAGTGTAGGTTCCGTCTTCCTCCTGACGTTCACCGATGGGCTCCATGATTTCGGTATGGGCTTTTCGCCGCCGCATAAGCGCCTCGTTTACCGTGATCTGGGTCAGCCAGGTACTGAAGCGGGCCTCCGCGCGAAACTGCCGGATATGCGTAAGCGCCTTGAGCGTCGCTTCCTGCGCGGCTTCTTCCGCGTCGGCCTCGTTACGCAGGATCGCAAATGCCGCCGTGTAGATGCGCCGCTCGTATGGCTTCACCAGGTCGTAAAAAAGCTCCTTCTCGCCCGCCTGCACTCTTCGGATCAAGTCCTGCTCGCGAACCTCCATGGGATCCGCGGGCTTCGCCTTGATGTTCAATCTCTCGGGCATGCTGGCCATCGAAAAGTCCTCTACCGAAGCCGGCTAGCGCGGCGTGGGATTCGTCTTCCATCCGGTAAGCATGGACATGAAATTGTTCCAGCCGTGTAGGACGACCATCACAAGATGACCGAGCAAAAAGAACACAATCGCCCACATCACAACAAAGTGCCAGACGCGCGCGAGGTGAAAGCCGCCCATCAGCCAGGCCAGCCAGGAGAACTGCACGGGCTTCCAAACCACTATGCCGGTCAGCACTGACAACACTCCTAAAACGATGGCTGAGCTGTACGCCAGTTTCTGGAGCGGGTTGTAGACCTGGGTTGCGGGCGGTTTCGGGCCGAAGAAAAAATAATGCCGGGCCA
>Ga0126373_10004001_pt1 | contig 11172 bp, 7 predicted proteins | sample PanSoiMetPlot_11_FD_92545 | JGI IMG/M metagenome (GOLD analysis project Ga0126373, IMG submission 92545) | Tropical forest soil microbial communities from Panama - MetaG Plot_11 | ecosystem: Environmental > Terrestrial > Soil > Tropical forest > Bulk soil | place: Panama | collected 2016-02-17
ACCTGAATATTGCTGTCGCTGTTGGGGGTGCAGACCGTGGTGCCTTCGGGGTAGCTCTGGTTGTCGCACAAGACCATGCCGAACCAGAAGGTGACACCGGTCTGGAAGGTCCCCACCGGGCCGGTGAAGCTGCCATTGGGCTTGCTGGACGGCTCGACCGGGAGCTTGACCTGGTAGCTCTCGCTGCCGCCGGAGCCGGGCCTGCTGGAGAAGAACTCGGCGGCGGGCTCGTCGTGGCCGATGTAATGACCGTTGTCGCGGTACCCGTACTCGCTGTTGGAGGCGATCTCCGTACAGGCCATGCCGCGCCGGACCGGCTTCTGGATCGGGCTGAAGCCGTTGCAGTCCAGCCCGCCCTGGGCGCTGACATGCTCCTGGACCGGGCCAGCCGCCCGGCTATGCGCCACGGCAGGCGCGGCACCGACCATGAATGCGGCGAGTATCAAGGCACTAAATAGCGCGACCCTGCGCATGATTGCCTCCGATGTTGGTAAGACTTCGCGCCGGTGGCCGCCGGGGACTGTTCCCGATTGCCTAGCCTGGACCTCAAGCCGGGGTAAGTCCAGCCCCCCGCTGCCGCAAACCAGGCCCGCAGACCACCCCTGCCCCGACACGCCGGGCAGCGGAGGCCGTCTGGGATTCGGGGTTCGGGCCGTTGCAGTCCTCGAAGTGCCCGATCTCATCAGAGAAGGCAACGTTGTAGGTATGCGCCGCCCAGATCACCCGGGTCTGCGGCGACGACGTGCTGTACATCGGGTGGAAGTTGCAGGGGATCGCCTGGCAGCTTGTACCGGTCGGGTCGTACTTGATCTGGGCGTACCCGTTGGCGGCGCTCGCTGTCATCGACCCGGATTGCCCGGTGGTCCGGTCGCTGAGGGTGACCTGCACACCCTGCGCCGTGTCATGGGTGGCCATCCCGACCCGGTCGCCGGCGTTCATGAACAGGGTCTTCGCCGGGTCGGGCGTGAACGTCGTCAGCGTCGAAACAGGACCGCGATGTCGCCCAGCCCAGCATGCAACGGGCCCCGCACACGACTGGTACAGCCCAACGACACGTGCAGATCGCTTATATCCGCGCTCATTGCCGACGGGCCGCCACACAAGCCAGCGCTCACAGGCAGGGCGGATCAGGCGCGGTGCAAGCGTCTTCAGCAGTCACATCCTGTGATCAGGCTGACCGCCTCCGGGCAGTTCGCGTTGCCGCCTATGGCACCATGCTGGCCGTCGGCGACACCGAGCCCAGCCACGACCATGGCCGCGTCTACCTCTGGGACCTGATCAAGAACCGAACCTGAGCGCGGGCACACGCCCGGCCAAACAGCCCCATCAGCAGGAAGCTTCACGGTGCGCCCAGACCATCTCAACAGCCCGCCATCAGCGGCCTGACCCGTGAAGCCAACGAACCGGACCTGCGCGAGCTGGTGCCACCAGCACCGCCTGCGCCTGTTCCAGGCAAGGCGGCCCGACATTGAGTGTTTCGCCCGTGACGTGGAGACCCGCGGCCGGGCCCGGGCGACCATTACCCGGCGGCTGTGCACCATCGCCGGGTTCTACCGGTATGCGGCCACAGCCTGAGTTGGCTGAGCGCGATGATCCTGCGCGGCGAGCAGGAAGTAAGACCGCGGTCGGCCGCGGACACTAAGAAATAGTGAGCCACACAGCGCGGCAGGCACCTCGCCGTCAGCTGGCCCACCGGGGTCCAACGCAACGGCAGTGTGCGGCGACATCGCCCTGGTTGCCGCCGATGACTCCGATCGGCCGACAAAAAGGGGAGACGATGGCCATTCCGATTCCGCGTGATGTTCGTCGGCTTCTCGCCGCCCCCAACTACGTGCACCTGTCGACCCTGCGGGCCGATGGCGCACCGCGCAACTGGGTGGTGTGGGTGGGGCTCGAGGACGAGCACATCCTCGTGTGCACCTCCAATGCGATCTGGAAGGCGAAAGACATGCGCCGCGATCCCCGCGTTGCCCTATCGGTCACAGACATGGCCAATCCCTACCGTATGGCCGCGATCCAGGGCCGGGTGGTGGAGGTACGTCCCGACGAGGGCTGCCGTTATATGGACCCGATCTCCGTCAAGTACACCAATGCGCCATTCCCCAGCCGCGGCCCCGATCGCGTGTGCTTCGTGATCGCGGTGGACAAGGCGGCTGGGCGCATACTCGACTTCGACCACAATCCGAGCTGACTCACTGACGGAGCCAACCATGCACCGTATGGCAACACCGCGCATCGGAGCGTCCCGGCGCCCACCAGACATGAGTCGCCCCGGGGGCGGCGATGGCTGAGGAGAGCAGGAAACGCAGTCGCGGCGGCGGGCCGGGCGGGCGCTGGCCGCTGGGCCGACTTGCCCACCGGCACCCGTTTATCAGTGCCTCCGGAACGCTCATCGGCGTGGGGCTGGTCATTTTCGTGCTGGTGTGGTTCCAGCCGCAGAAGCTGTTCCTCAACAAGACCGTCAACGAGTCGGCACCGGGGGTCATCGCGACGGCCCCGGCCGGGGAAACGCGCCACGGCACCACGGCGGGCGGATCGCCGCCGCCGGCTCTGCGGGTCGTGCGGTCGGGCAGCTTCCGCAGCCTGGAGCACGCGACGACGGGGAAGGCGATCGTGCTGCGCCGTCCTGCCGGGAGCCTGATCCTGCGGCTGGAGCACCTCAGCACCTCGAACGGGCCCGACCTGCGGGTGTACCTGTCCCGTGTCCGAGCCAGCCGCGACCTGCGCGCTTACCGGACGGGGTTCATCGATCTGGGCGCGCTCAAGGGCAACCGGGGGAGCCAGAACTACCTCATCCCGGCGGGCACCGACCTCTCGGCATTCAAGAGCGCGGTCATCTGGTGCCGCAGGTTCGTCGTCGGATTCGGCGTGGCCCCGCTGTCACGGTGGCCGGGCTAGACCTGTGGTCAGCGACGACCTCTATCGGGCCATCAACGAATACTGGCCATTCGATCCAGATGACCAGCCCAGCGGCGCAGCGAACTACCCCAGCGATTGGCTGCCGCCACAGGGACTCGGGATGTCATAACGGCCGCTCCCAAGCCGGTCCATCGGGCCGAGGTCAAAGCGGCCGGGCCGGTGACAAACAGCGCTGCCGCAACGTTCGGCGTTGCGGCAGCATGACCAGCTAGGGCAGTCGGTGAATCGCCCGCACCATGCGCGGCGCGGCGCCAAAGATGGTGCCGGCAACGCCGCAGTCGATAAAACCGGCGGCGCGATAGAACCCCATGGCGTGCGGGTTGGCGGTCACCTCCAGGCGCGGCACGCCCCGCGCCCGGAGAACCTGCGCGATGCGGTCGACGAGCGCGGCGGCGATCCCGCGCCGCCTCCAGCCTGGGCCCACGAACAAATCTTCCAGTTCCAAGACGCCGGCGGCCTCGATCCAAGTGGCGAACCCGACAACTGACCCTTCTTCTTCCGCGACATAGGTGCGTCCCTCGGCCAGCCCCTCGGGCCGCAGCACCAGGTACTCCGGATGGGCCCGCAGGTTGTCCCGGTCACCCGCATTAGACAGCGACGCACTGCGATAGACGTAGGATGCGGCCGCCAGGTCGGCAGGCACGCTAAGCCGGATGAGCGCCACACTTTCCCCAATCACGCCAGCGACTGCGGCATCAACACGACCCGCCAGTGATCCGGGTCCTCGACGGTGACCGCGCCGTGTTCGGTCCAGTAGAGATTCTCCGCTTCCACCGGCAGGTGGCCGAGCGCGGCCAGCCGGGTGGCAACCTGTGGGCTCGGAGGTAGTGGCGCCTTGGCCAGGTTCCGGCTCCGCCGGAGGAGGGCAGATGAAGATGTTGACACGCCGGTGGTGGCTGGCGGCCGGCCCGGTGAACGACGCCCCTCCGTTGGCGGAGGTCATCATCAGCAACCGCTCGTGGTTGAGCCCTTGCGCGCCGGTCATCGGGGATGGTGTTGCTGCAGCGCCGCCGGCAGGTCCTAACGCTGCAGCCGGTGCCCCCTGGAGTGCGTCCTGGCGCGGTAGCTGGCACTTTTGCGGCTGGCCTTCGCCCTGCCACGCCGAGCCGGCGACGTCCAGGAGCCCCGGCCGGAGGGCAGGCTGGGGCTCCTTGGTGCCGGTGAGTCCTCTGTCGCTTCCGGTGAAGCCGCCGTCTTCAGCACCCCTCCAAGGCACGGCAGATGGTGTCGGTGGTCAGCCGCTGCCGCAGATGCCGATGGTGACGGCGGTGGAGATGTCGTTTTGCTGCTGCTCGGAAAGCCCGTCGGCGTTGACCAGGACGACGGCCTGGCTGCTGCCGTCGGTGGTGGTGAATGGGTTGCTGGTGTAGCCGAAGAAGTCGCCTGTATGGCCCCATACGGTGCCGCAGGGCAGCGGCACAGAATCGATGCCCAGCCCGTAGTTGTCCCCTTGTCCTGTGGGGGTGGTCGTCATCATCTGCTGCAGTTGCGCCGCAGGAAGCAGCTTTCCGGTGAGCAGCGCGGTGTAGAAGCGCGCGATGTCTGCCGCGGTCGACACGATGGCCCCGGCGGCGCCGGCCCAGGATGGGCTCATCACGGTGGTGTCGGCCGGGCCGGTGGCCCCGGGCTGGCCGAGCGCGTATCCGTGGGCGTACGGCTTGCGCAGGTGCGGGTTGGCGTACGGGAAGTAGGTGTCGCGCAGGCCGAGCGGCTGGAAGATCCGGGCCTGCAGCTCCTGGCCGACCGGGTGGCCGGTCGCCGCCTGAATGATCATTGCGAGCAGGACGTAGTCGGTGTTGGAGTAGGCAAACGACGTCCCCGGCGGGAACACAGGCGGGTGCGCGACCGCGATGCGCACCAGTTCCGTTGGCCGCCAGACCCGGGTGGGGTCGGCAAGCAGGGCCTGCAGAAAGCCGGGGTCGTTGGTGTAGGAGTAGATCCCGCTGGTGTGCTGGAGCAGCTCCTCAATCGTGATGTTGCCGCCGTTGGGCACGAGCCCGGGCAGCCACCGGCTGACGGTGTCACCGAGCGCCAGCCGGTGCTCCGCTACCAGTTGCAGCACTACGGTGGCGACGAAGGTCTTGGTAACGCTGCCGACGCGGACCCGGTCGCCGGGGGCCATGGGCGTCTGCGTGGCGATGTCGGCCAGGCCGCTGGTTGCGACCGTCACCTGGCTGCCGTGGCGCGCGAGCCCGATCGCGCCGGGTACTCCGTCGTTGACGATCTGCTGAATGGCCGCCTGAAACGCCGACGGTGCCGGTGCGCCCGCCCGGGCGCCCGCGCCCGCCGGCGTCGCACCGGTGACCAGAACCGACAGCCCGGCCACGCTGGCCGCTGCCACGGCCACCCCGCGTGCCCGGGCGCTTGGCCCTACCGGACGGCCGGGGAACCGACTAGCGGGGGATGCCGGTGGTCGCGGCGACCACCGTCGCCCACGCCGGATGATCTGCCACAAACTGCTGGCCATTTCTGTCTCCTTCCTTGCTGCGCCATGCGGCGCGCGATGCCGAGGTTCCAGCCTCGCTCAGCAGGCTGGCCCACACGGCCAGGTCACGGGCAGGGGTCAAGTGACCCTCTGCGGCGCGGCTCGTGACCCCTATCTGCAGTGCCGCGGCTGGGTCTAAACACCCACAGATGACTTGCTGGCCAGCGCGCGGGCACCGGCGGCTGGCCAGGTGCGCCTAGACCAGGCCCGCGGCCAAGGCCAGGCGGATCAGGTCGGCGCGCCGGCGGGCACCGGTCTTGTCCCGGATCCGGTCCAAGTGCGAACCGACGGTGCGGACGCTGATGAACAGCTGGGCGGCGATCTGCGCGTTGGTGTGGCCCTGGGCGACCAGGGTGACCAGTTCGCGTTCCCGGGCGCTCAGCCCGGCCAGCTCCGGCGGTTCCAGGGGCTCCGGGCCAGGGGCGGTGAGCAGCAGCGCGTACTCGGCGGCCGTGGCCGGGCTCATCGCCGCGCCGCGGTCCTCCGCCGCCCCCGCCCGGGTGTCCCCGAGGGCCTGACGGGCCCGGCGCAGCGGTTCGGCCCGCCGGCGCGTAGTCACAGGTGGCTCGGTGGAGTCGTACTGCCGGTACAGCGCGGCGCGCGCGGCCCACACCGTGACAGCGTCGGCGTCCCGCCCGGTGGCGGCGCAAAGGTACCCGCAACAGTCAAGGCCGTTGAGCATGTCCCACAGCTCGGCGGTCTGCGCAGCGATCTGGAGCGATTCCCGCAGGTGCGTTGCGGCATCCTCGAGGCGGCCCGCGCGCAGGTCCAGGCCTGTCAGGTCTACCAGCAGCCTCGCCAGGTTTGGCAGGTCGCCCGCGTCCCTGGCCCGGGACAGCTCCGCTGCGCAGCTGCGCTCGGCGGCGGCCAGGTCCCCGGTCTCGATCAGCCCGGCAGTCAACATGTTGCTGGATATCCGGGCTATCCAGCCGGGGCTGTCGGCCGAGATCTGCTCGGCCTGCCGAGCAAGCCGCACCACGCCGTCGAAATCGTCGGCGTAATGGGCGGCGATGCTGAGGGACAGAAGGGCCAGTGCCTGCCCGGCCGGGTCACCCAGCTCCCGGGCCAGGGCCAGGGCGAGGCGGCCGTCGTCGGTCGCCTCGGCGAACCGGCCCAAAGGAGCCAAGGCCGCCGAGCGGCCGGCCAGGGCGTGCACCAGCGCCCGGGACGGCCCTCGGTCGGCAACGGCGTCGCGGACCGCGGTGAGATGGCCCAGGGCCCCGGCCAGACCGGCGGAGTAGATAGCCATCTGGCCGAGCCAGAGCTGTGCGGCGCACCACGCCCTGCTGCCCGGCGTGGCGTGCTTGGCGGCCTCGCTCAGCAGCGGGTACCCGTCGCCTGAGCGGCGCCGCAGCAACCACCACGGTGCCAGCGCCACCGCCAGCCGCAGCGCCATGGCCGGATCATGGTCCATGGCCCACGCCAGCGCCTGCCGCGTGATGGCGTCCTCGGCATCCAGCCACCGCGCACCCGCCTGCTCATGGGTGCCGGTCGCCAGCGCCGCGGCCGCCTGCTCGACCACTTCCAGCGCGTACCCGGCCAGCACGGTCTCGGCTTGTCCCTGCTCCCCGGCATCGGCCAGCAGCCTGGCCCCGTAGGCGCGCAGCGTCTCAAGCATCACATACCGCAACCGGCCGTCCGGACCGGCCCGCGGCGGCACCAGCAGCGAGCAGTCCACCAGGCGCAGCACTGTCGGCCCGGCATCCGCCCCCGCCACCGCCTCAGCGCCCTCTAGCGTGAACGGCCCCGGGAACACCGAGATCGCCCGGAACACCCGCCGCTCCTGGTCGTCGAGCAGCTGGTAGCTCCACTCCACCGTGGCTGCCAGCGAGCGCTGCCTCCCGGGCGCCAGCCGGTCACCTCTGTCGAGCAAGCCGAAGCAGTCGTCGAGACGGTCCAGCAGCTGGGCCACCCCCAGCGCCTCCACCCGCGCCGCGGCCAGCTCGATCGCCAGCGGCATCCCATCCAGGCGCGTCACCAGCCGCGCCACCACCGGCCCGGTCTGCTCATCGAGCGCGAACCGCCAATCGGCGCTGCGGGCCCGGTCGGCGAACAGCGCAACCGCTTCGGCCCGGGCCGCGTCGGCCAGATCATCCAGATCGGGCAAGGCCAGCGGCGCCAGCCGGTACCGCGCCTCCCCGGCCACCCTCAACGGCTCCCGGCTGGTCGCCAGCACCCGCACCTCATCGGCCACTGGCAACAGCGCCGCGCACAACTCTGCGGCCGCGCCGATTACATGCTCACAGTTATCCAAGACCAGCAGCAGCTGCTGCCCGGCCAGCACCCGTGTCACCGCATCCGCGGCCAGCTCCCCCGGCTGCTCCCGCACCCCCAGCACCGCCGCCACCACGGAGGCCACCTGCTCCGGTTCCCGCACCGCGGCCAGCTCCGCCAGCCGCACCCCATCAGCGAACCGGCCCGCGACCCGCCTAGCCACCTCCCCGGCTAGCCGGGTCTTGCCCGAACCGCCCGGGCCGGTCACCGTCACCAGCCGGTGCTCGCCCAGCATCCCCGCGAGGTCGGCCACCGCCCCGCCCCGGCCCACGAAACTGGTCAGCGCAGGCGCAAACCCATGCACTCCTCCTGCCACGGCACCCGCCGCAGACCGACCCACAACGATCACCATAACCGCGGCCAACCGCCAGCCGACAGCCCCAGCAACACCCGCAAGGCGACACCGCACCTGGGTGCGACACCGCCAAGCAAGCCACACCCAAGCCCTCAGCCACCACCCGGCCAAGCCCGCCCCCATACCACAGCGTTCCTGCCGAAGGCGACCCCACCACTGAAGTCATCTGGCTGCAGCCACTGGCAGCGAACCGCCCGCCGGGAGTGGCTGCCAGGGCAGCCTGAGATACATAAGCGGACGATCTGCGCAAGACCGCCTTGAACGCCTTCGACATCAACTTCTTCGGCCGCCTCAGCGCCGGCAAGCCCACTGACGGCTGGGGTAGGGGAGAGGTGCTGCAGACTTCTAACGGCGCTGCCGCGCCCGGCTTTGCGCCGCCTCACAGTGGTGCTGGGTGTTAGGCCAAGCCACCCAAGGGGCGGTGGAACGAGTCACTGGCAGCCGCCGGTACCTGCCGCTGACCTGGCATCGCGCCGACTGCGGCCATCAGGTGAGCGACCGCGCTGGCGCGGAGCAGCCCATCCACATCGAACACGGAAGACCGCGGTGATCAGCCAGCAGTTCTAGCCGTAGGACAGCGCCTGGGCACACAGCCACTGGCGTCAGCCGCCGTTCCCGCCTCCGTCATTCTCGCCGTTGCCGTCGCCACCCTCGCCGCTCTGGCCGCCTTGTTGAGCAGGCTGTGTGGCGGCGGCCACCGTGACGACGGTTCCCGGGGGCAGCCTGCCGCCAGGCCGCACGAACAGCACGGTGCCGGGGGCCCACGCCGACGTCGGCAACCACACAAGGCGTGGTTGCAGGCCCCCGCGACGCAGGGCGGCGAGCACGAGGCCTACTGGGCGGTGGGCCAGGCGGGCGGTGCGAACCGCGACCATGGGTGCGGCCTCCGGCGAAGATGGGCCTGGCGCGGCGAGGCTGTGTGGTCTGCCAGCGCCAGCAAAGCCGGCGTGCGATCCGGCCACCGCGGCCACGGTCAGTGCGGCCGCTGCGGCCAGCCCGGCACCGGTTAGCCTCCACGCACGGTGAGGCCGCGGCGATACCGGCCGCTGCGGCGGGGCAAGCTCGCATGTCGGTGCGGACGGCGCTGCACTGTCGGTGGCGTTATGGGACCAGCCAGCGGGCAGTCGGCCGTAGCGTCTTGTCTGCAGGAGGGTGATCCTGCCATGCAGGGAGGCACAGAGGCTGCTCGCCCGCTCGGCTGCCTCGAGGGCAGAACTTGGCCGGTCCGTCGGATTCTTGGCCGTCAGAGCCGCCACCAGTGCGGCGACCTCGGCCGGGACTTCAGGGGGCAGCGGGGGGAACGGGCGCTGCAGATGTGCTTCGGCCACCTCCAGTGGCGGCCCGCGGAATGGCGGGTCCCCGGTCAGACACTCATACCCGACCACACCGAGCGAATACAGGTCAGACGCCGGTGTGGCTGATGCCCCCGCTGCCCGTTCAGGCGCTAGGTAGGCGGGGGTGGCGACCAGGATGCCGGTCGATGTCACCGGCGGATGCGTGATCCTGCTGGCGTTCCCGAAGTCCGTGATCTTCACCTGGCCGTCCCAGCTGATCAGCAGGTTGGCTGGTTTGATGTCACAGTGAACGATCCCGGCCGAATGTGCGGCGTGCAGGCCGCCGCCCACCTGCGCGATCACGTTCACGGTCTGTGCTGGATCCAGTGGCCCGGCCGCGAGCATCTGCGCCAGTGACGCCCCCTCCAGCAGTTCCATCACCAGGAACGCCGCATCCAGCGAAGCGCTTTCGCCGTAGTCGTATACCTGGGCGACACCGGGATGAGACAGTCGCGAGGCGTTACAGGCCTCAGCACGGAACCGAGCGCGGGCTTCCGGATCCGTAGCGACCTCGGGCCGCAACAGTTTGACCGCGACCGGCCGTTGCAGGACCAAGTCCACCGCCCGCCACACCTGGCCGCTACCGCCGGAGGCGAGTAGCTCGTCCAAACGGTAGCGGTCCGCGAGCAGCCCCGGGTCAACGGGAGACATCTGATGGCTGCTGCGGGCAGTCTGACAACGGTCGCCGGCATGCGCCGCCTACTGGCGCCTCTGACTCACTGCGAAGCATGACTCCTCCGATCACGGCGCGCCCAGCTACCTTTTCCACGTCCGAGTCGGCCGTTCCCGTTCACTGGAGAGGCGTTGTGCTCAGCGGCGGCGGCTCCGTGTCCGCGGTCTGCCGTTCTGGGCAGATCAGGCCGGCCAACTGGATCCCGAGCCCGGGCGTGTGAGGTGGACGGTAACGCGCGGTCAGCCGCCTCCACCTAGGAGCTTGCTCTCCTCCCATCGACAAGATGTTGTCTGTGCCGCGGCTGGGAGCGTGTCGATGCCGAGGTGGTTGAAGAGGGCTTGCATTCCGCGCGGATGGTTTCGTAGTCGCGGTCGATGGTGGTCCAGTGTGCGGGTCTGCGGCCTCGGCGGGGCTGCGGATGCCGGCGAGGATCGGCGCGATGATGTGGTTGCGGAGGGCGAGCAGCCCGGCGATGGTGCGGCGGGACTGCGATGTCTCGCGGGATCGGTGCGGCGGGGGCATCTGGCCCGCCGGCGACCTGATCAGGTGCGCTTGTGTGCTACGCCGGCCAGCATCGTGGCCTTGCGCCGGGGCTGCTGCGGCGGGGCCCAGCCTGGCCGCCAGCGGCCGGCGTCAACGAGCCCGGGCGGGATGAGGTCCAGGTCGCCGAAGAAGCCCCGGATCTGCTCCGGGGAGTGGTTGTAGGCGTCCGCGGCGGTGTAGAGGGGCCCTAGCTCCTCCTCGAACTCCGGGCCGCCGGTGCCCGCGGACAAGACGAGATAGCTGCCCGCCGGCACGGGCCGCATGAAACCGGCGGCCACCTTCCGGGCTGTCTGCTCGTCCACGAAATGCAGCACAGATACCAGGAGCACGCACACGGGCTGCCTCATGTCGATCACGGCGGCTAGCTCCGGCGCAGCCAAGATCGCCTCCGGGTCGCGCAAGTCACCCTCGACGGCGGCAATGCCGTCGTCGGAGGCCAGCAGGGCCCGGATGTGGGTAATCACCATCGGGTCGTTGTCCACATACACCACCCGGGCGCCCGGAATTTCCCGCCGGGCGATCTCGTGCGTGTTGGGGGAGGTGGGCAGCCCGGACCCGACGTCGATGAACTGGCCGACGCCCCGGCTGG
>Ga0126373_10004002_pt1 | contig 11172 bp, 10 predicted proteins | sample PanSoiMetPlot_11_FD_92545 | JGI IMG/M metagenome (GOLD analysis project Ga0126373, IMG submission 92545) | Tropical forest soil microbial communities from Panama - MetaG Plot_11 | ecosystem: Environmental > Terrestrial > Soil > Tropical forest > Bulk soil | place: Panama | collected 2016-02-17
AATACATCAGACATGCAGTGCAGCCGGGGTAGGTGCATTTCTGCAGATCGATCTCGATGCGGTGCAGCGGCTCCAGCGCGACATAGACGGCGTTGATGTCTATCTCGCGGCAGACGATGTAGCACATCCGGCACTCGGTGCAGCGCTCGTGGTCGATTTTGAGGCCGGGCATGGCCGCTCTCCTCAATCGGTCACTTGCCGCCGCGGCGCCGGCGGCGCGGGCGCCTCGCGCCCCAGCACAAACGCGCTGAGTTCGCCCAGGAACCGGCTGTAATCACGCTTGGCCGCGGCGCACGCCCAGCGGCACAGCTCAACCTCGACCGGCTTTTCGACGAACTCTTCGACGATGCGCCGGCCCATATTGATGTGGCTGCGGTTCTCGGCGAATTGGCTCTCGAAGACGGCTTTGATCTCGGGATCGGTCAATGCTCCCGCGAGCCCCTCCATCCAGCCGAGCTCGAGGAGCTTGGGTCCCAGATTGAGCGCGGCGATGCGGATCGAGTGCGGGTAGGTGGCGAGGTTACGCAATGAGAAAACGTAATAGGCCAATGCCGAGTCGAGGATGAAGCGGCCGAAGGGATGGCGGAAAGCGTCTTTCTGGCTGGCGGCGTAGCCTTTGCGCAGCAACGCGTCGAGATAGAGCATCTCGTGCGTCGACTCGTCTAGGATCTGCTTCGAGAACAAGTATTTGACGGAAGGCGGGAAATCGTTGACCTCCAGGCCCTGACCCCAGCCGCCGTAGATGTAATAAAACATGCGTTCGAGGGTCCACAGCCGGCCAATGAGGCCGTGGACCGCCTCATCGCCGAGGCCGCCGTTCCGGGCGGCCTCCGTGATTTGCTCGAACGGGGTGGCGCGGCTCTCGCTGCGGCTCTTTTCGATCAGTTCCCGCGCCAGCTCCTTGCCCGGCAGCTCGGGCATGGCTTTACGGCTCGAACACGGCAAAGCATTTGTTGGAATTGAAAATATAGCTCTGCGCGTAGGAGGTTTCCGTCGGCCGCCGCGCGAGCTCGTTCATCGCGCCGATGAGACACATCCAATTGAGCACTTCCTGCTGGCCGCTGTCTTCGATCGCGCTCAACGGCCGCTGCCGCCAAGCTGCATAGTCGCCCCGTTGCAATGCCTCATATAGCGCCCGGTCGGCGTCGATATCCGGGTAGAGCAGGTAGTTTTTGGGAGTCAGAAACGCATGCGACCAACTCGACGATGCGATCAGCGCGACCCGCCATGGGCTGTTTTCGACAACCCGTGCGCAAGCGGCTCCGAGATCAAAGCAACGCCACGGGGCAGGGGAGGGGGGATCGAGCTGATCGTCCGACGGGAACTCGCTGAGCCCACGGGATCCAGCCTGTTGCGCAATGACCCGGCGGCCATAGCAATTCACCTGGAACGGCACCACCGGGTAGGGAAAGCCGTTGCGATCATAATCCAGGAACAACAGCGTGTTGAGGAATGCGTGCCCGAGATCGTGGTGTAGCGGCCGATAGGCGTATGAGACGTCGAACCCGGCTTCGAGCATGCCGCTGGCGAGATGTTTGCCTGCTGCGGGATAGCCCTTGTAAGTGAAGGTCTTGTCCGCCGGCTCGTTCCAAACGTTGGGGCCGCGGTAGTATTGCCAGGGTGTTGTCTTCAATGATTCATACGCTAGCACGCAAAATGGCGGGATGACGTCTTCTTTGAAATTCTCGTACTGATCGTCACCCCAGATCACGACGAAGTCAGGAGCGAACTCGTCCAACGCCCGCCGGGCATTGCGAAACCCCGCAACCAAGGCCTCGCGGTGGTGCGCGGCGGAAGTTAGTCCGGCGTCGGCGCCGTATTCTTCACGCATCGGGGCGGGCCAGCCTTCGGGATGCCGCAGCGGTTCCGGAACTGCGGGATCTTCGAGAGCACGCTTCAGAATGCGCCCCAGATTTTCATCCGGCCCGGAAAGCGGCGGAAAGTGAGTGACGCCAAGGCCCAGGATCTGTCCCATGCCATCCTCCCTTAAATCGATGACAACGAGGATAGGCTGTGATCGAACGGCAAACAAGCGCGGTCCAATTGCTCGCCGGCCGTCGTCCCAGCGCGCGCAAGCCTCAACGGCGAGAAATGGCGATTCGCCGCAGGTCGACGGGGCGATCAATGAGCCAGTCGCCTGGCGAGCGTGAAATCCGCCGAAAAATGTGTCATTCCTTGTGAGGTTTAGCGCGGTTATGGCAAGAGCACGCGCTAGCCTGTGCGCGTCAGTGAGTTTCTTTGATGGCTTCTCTCCCAGTCAGCCGTCGGCTGGTCTTTGCGGCGCCTTTTCTCGCTGCGTCGGGCACGGTCATCCGATCGGCGAGAGCCGCGGAGGGTGACTTCCGCGTTTTTCTTTCCGGCGTGCAGCGCGAGGCTGCAGCTCAAGGAATCCGGCCATCGACAATCGCGCTGGCGCTGCGAGGCGCCGAGTTCCTTTCGCATGTCATCGAACTCGATCGCAAGCAGCCGGAACGGCAGTTGACCTTTGCTGAGTATCTCGACAAAGTCGTTACTGCAGACCGCATGGACAATGCGCGCCGGCACTTGGCGGACAATTGGTTGCTACTCGAGGGAATTTGGCGGCGCTTCAATGTCGAGCCGAGGTTCATCGTCGCATTGTGGGGGATCGAGAGCGACTTCGGCAAGGTCATGGGCAATTACGCCGTCGTTTCGGCGCTTGCGACACTAGCCTATGACGGGCGGCGCAGCGCTTATTTTCGCGGCGAGCTGATCTCGGCGCTGCGGATCCTCGATCAGGGCCACATCCGAGCTGACAATATGGTAGGGTCCTGGGCGGGTGCGATGGGGCAGTGCCAATTCATGCCCTCGACCTTTCTCGGCTATGCGGTCGATTATGACGGCGATGGCCGGCGCGATATTTGGAACGACCGAGCCGATGTCTTGGCATCGATTGCGAATCTTATTGCCCGGCTCGGCTGGCGCGGCGGCGAGAGTTGGGGGCGGGCGGTCACACTGCCGGTGGGGTTTGACAGTCGCTACAGCGGGCTTGAGGTGAGGCGGCCGACGGACGAGTGGACCCGAATGGGGGTGCGTGGCATCGATGCCGGCCCGCTTCCCGGGCGCGAAGACGAAGCTTCGCTGATCATGCCGGATGGCGTGGGCGGTCCGGCTTTTCTCGTCTATAACAATTTCCGCACGATCATGAAGTGGAACAAATCTACTTATTTTGCCGCCGCGGTCGGGTATCTCGCCGACGGCATGGCGCACAGCTAACACCGGCAGCCCTTGCGCCGCAGAATGAAAAACCGAACAGCAGTGAGCACACCTAAATGAGCCGAAGCAACAACGGGATGCGGCAAATGGGGGGCTTTGCGGCAGCAGCTATTGCCGCCGCTGTGCTCATAATCGGCTTCGACTGCCGGCCCGCAATGGCGGCACGCGCTCACCCCAAAGCCAAGGAGATACCCGCGGTACAGATGCCTCCGAAATCCACCGGCGGCATGGAAACGCAGGCGGGGCACGCATTCATCATCGAGGCGGAGACCGGCGCAGTGCTCCTGGACAAAGGTGCCGACGAGCGCATGCCGCCAGCCTCGATGAGCAAGATCATGACCGCCTATATCGTCTTCGACATGCTCCAGCACGGGCGAGCCAAGCTTGACGACGAGCTGCCGGTTAGCGAGCGAGCCTGGCGGCTGCAAGGATCGAAGATGTTCGTGCCGCTCGGCGGGCGTATATCGATCGATGATCTGCTCAAAGGCGTCATCATTCAATCCGGAAATGACGCCTGCGTCGTGCTCGCAGAGGGCCTCGCCGGAAGCGAAGAAGCGTTTGTCGAGCTGATGAATCAGAAAGCCAAGGAAATCGAGCTCACCAACAGCCACTTTACCAACGTCGCCGGCTTGCCCGACCCCGACCATTATATGACGGCCCGTGATTTGGCAACGTTGGCGATCCGAACGATAAAGGACTTTCCCGAATATTACCATTATTATGGCCAGATCGACTATGAATTTAATAACATCAAGCAAGGCAACCGCAATCCTCTGCTCTATAAAGGAGTGGGCGCGGATGGCTTGAAGACGGGCCATACCGAGGAGGCGGGATACAGTTTGACAGCCTCGGTAAGGCGCGACGATCGTCGCATAGTCCTCGTGCTCGGCGGCTTGCCGACGATGAAGGCGCGCGCCCAGGAGAGCGAGAGACTGATCGAATGGGCGTTCCGCGAATTCAATGACTATAAGCTGTTCGCTGCCGGCGACAGGGTCGAGGATGCCGAGGTCTGGCTGGGCTCTGAAGCGAAAGTGTCATTAACGGTGGCCCAGGACTTGGTCATAACGATGCCGCGCAGGTCTCGCAAAGACATGAAAGTGACCGCCGAATACGATCGTCCGATCCCAGCTCCGGCGAGTAAAGGTCAGACGGTCGGCAAAGTAATCGTCACCGCGCCCGACATCCCGCCCGCCGAAGTCGCCCTTGTCGCCGCTTCGGGCGTCGAGCGGATGGACACTCTGGGCCGCATCGCCACGTTGGCGGGTTATCTAGTTTGGGGTGGCCGGCGCTGACGTGGCGGACCAACGCGGCAAATTCATCACTGTTGAGGGGGGTGAGGGCGCTGGCAAATCTACCCAAGCGCGGCTGTTAGTCGAGGCGCTCACCCGTTGCGGGGTGCGCGTGCAGGCCACCCGCGAGCCGGGGGGATCACCAGGCTCGGAGGCAATCCGCCGGCTCCTTCTCGAAGGGGAGCGCGAACGATGGGACCCGGTCAGCGAAACCCTATTGCTGGTCGCGGCACGGCGTGATCACGTCAATCGGTTGATTGCTCCGGCCCTTGCGCGGGGCGTCTGGGTCGTTTCTGACCGGTTTGCCGATTCCACATTAGCTTATCAGGGTTACGGAAAAGGCGTGGGGCTCGACCAGCTCGCGGCGTTGCACCGTTTTGCCCTCGGCGATTTCGTGCCTGATCTGACATTGATCCTCGACGTTCCGGTCGAGGTGGGCCTCGGCCGCGCGGCGTTGAGATCGTCGGCTGATCGGTTCGAGCGCCTCTGCCGCGATTTTCATGAGAGATTGCGCCAGGGTTTCCGCCAAATCGCGGCGGAGACCCCGGCTCGCTGCGCGCTCATCGACGCCTCGGGCGATCCGCAGGCGGTGCACCGCGCGGTCGCCGCGGCCGTTGTACGACAATTTGGGGTGGCTCTGCCCGCCGGCGTACCTGAGATCATCCATCAAGGACGCCAATAGCTATGGCGAGCGGTATGGAAGGAACGGCGGACAGGGGTGCGGGCGCCATCGGCCCACGGGCGAACCCGGATCTCGTCGGCCACGAAAGCGCTGAACGCGAATTGCTGCGCCTTCATCAGTTGGGACGTTTGCCGCACGCAATCCTGCTCTGCGGGCCACGCGGCATTGGGAAGGCGACGCTCGCCTTCCGGCTCGCGAGATTTCTCTTGGCAGGCTCGCCGACCGGCGATGGGGTTGATGACGGGCTCGCAATCGATCCCGAAAGCAGTGTCTTTCGCCGGGTGGCGTCCGGTGGGCATGCCGATCTGTTGATAGTCGAGCGAACCTATGATGCCGGGCGGCGCCGCTTGCGCAGCGAGATCGTCGTCGATGACGCGCGGGAGATCGCCGCTTTTTTTCGGCTGACGGCGGCAGAGGAGGGATGGCGCATCGTTATTGTGGATGGTGCGGAGGAGATGAACCGCAACGCCGCCAATGCCTTACTTAAAATTCTGGAGGAGCCGCCGCGCCGTGGGTTGCTTCTGCTCGTCAGCCATCAGCCGGGTCGATTGTTGCCGACAATCCGTTCGCGGTGCCGGCGTTTCTCACTGAGTTCGCTGCCACGGCAGGTGGTGGGGCAACTCCTCCGACGTTATCGGCCCGAGCTTGCGGAAGAAGAGCGCGAGGCGGTCGCGGAGTTGGGGGCGGGCAGCATCGGGCGCGCGCTCGAGTTGGCCGATGCCGGCGGGCTCGCGCTTTATCGCTCACTCTTCGAGATATTTTCACAGATACCGCGGCTCGACCTTGCCGAGCTTCACTCCTTGGCGGACAAACTCATTCGTCCGGACGCGGAAGCCGCATACCGAATGTTCCAGGATCTGCTGTCGCAGTTTCTCGCCCGGATGATTACCTCTGGCGCGCGGCATCAGCCTGGAGCAGGGGAGATGATTGCTGGCCAAGCGGAGGTGATGGAGCGTCTCGCAGCCCGCGCGGATGCAGGCCGGTGGGTTGCGCTGCGTGATGAAATCGGTCAGCGCTTCATCGACACGGACTTGCTCAAACTCGATCGCAAGCAGGCCCTGCTCGGAGCGTTTTTTGCCATTGCGGAAACGGCGCGATAGACGCGGCGCGGCCGTTCGCCGATTGGATCGCGATCGGTCCTGGCCCATATCTCGGGTTTGGAGACAGTCATGACCACGGACCGGCCTTTCTTCATCACGACGCCAATTTACTACGTCAACGACACGCCCCATCTCGGCCACGCCTATCCAACGGTGGCTGCAGACGCGCTGGCACGGTTCATGCGGCTGGACGGACGGCGCGTTAAATTCCTGACGGGCACGGACGAGCACGGCCAAAAGGTCGAGCAATCCGCGCGCGCGGCCGGCGTCTCGCCACAGGAGTTCGCCGATCGCAACTCCGCAGCGTTTCGCGAGATGGATCGGCTGCTCGACATCAGCAACGACGATTACATTCGCACCACCGAGGAGCGGCATATTCTCGGCGTGCAGGCGCTGTGGCGCGAGCTGGAGCGCCGCGGCGAGATCTACCTCGGCCGCTTCGCCGGCTGGTACGCGGTGCGCGACGAGGCCTTTTACGACGAGAGCGAGCTCGTCGACGGCAAAGCACCGACTGGAGCCGACGTCGAATGGTTCGAGGAGGACAACTATTTCTTCCGGCTCTCGGCGTGGCAGGACCGGCTTTTGGATTATTACGAGTCGAACCCCGAAGCGATTGCGCCGCGCAGTCGGCGCAATGAGGTGATCAGCTTTGTGCGCGGCGGGCTGAAAGATCTCTCGATCTCGCGCACTAGCTTCAGCTGGGGAATCCCAGTCCCGGGCGACTCGGCGCATGTGATCTATGTCTGGCTCGACGCGCTGATAAATTACATTACCGCGATTGGCTATCCGGAGACCGAGAGCGCCGAATTTGCGGCTTTCTGGCCGACGGCCCATCATATTGTCGGTAAAGACATCCTGCGCTTTCATGCGGTCTATTGGCCGGCCTTTCTGATGGCGGCGGGGCTGGCGCCGCCGCGCCGCGTATTCGCCCATGGCTGGTGGACCGTCGAAGGCCAGAAGATGTCGAAATCGCTTGGCAACGGCGTTCCACCTGACTATCTCGTCGGCAAATATGGGGTTGACCCGGCTCGCTATTTCCTGTTGCGCGAGCTCCCCTTCGGCAGTGACGGCGACTTCTCGCACCGCGCAGTGGTGGGGCGGCTGAACGGCGACCTCGCCAATGACTTCGGCAATCTGGCGCAGCGCGTACTGGTGATGATCAACCGCAACTGCGACGCTTGCGTGCCCGAACCCGGCGTCTTTACCGCGGCCGACAAGGCGTTGCTCGACACGGCGGGCGGTCTGCTCCAAGCGGTGCGCGCACATGTCTCGGAGCAAGCTTTTCATTTGGCGCTCGAAACGATCTGGCGCGTCGTGAGCGAGGCCAACCGCTATGTCGACGAACAAGCCCCCTGGGTGCTCACCCGAAGCGACCCGGCGCGCCTGCGCACGGTTCTTTACACGCTGGCAGAGACGCTGCGGCACTTGGCGATCCTGGCGCAGCCCTTCGTACCCGGCTCCGCCGCGCGGCTTCTCGATCAGCTCGCCGTCCCGGAGACGGCGCGCCGCTTTACGGCATTGGCAGAGGCGCCGCTGAGATCAGGAACACCCCTGCCGAAGCCCGAAGGGGTCTTTCCGCGTTTTGTCGAAGAGGCGGTGCGGTGACGTCGGAGGAGCGGGCAACTCTCGTCGACAGCCACTGCCATCTCGATTTCCCGGACTTCGCTGCCGAGCGTGATGGCGTGATTGGTCGCGCTCGCGCCGCCGGGGTGGAAACGATGCTGACGATCAGCACGCGGCTCGACCAGTTCGAGGCGGTCCGTGCAATCGCCGAGGCTTACGACGGGATCTGGTGTTCGGTGGGCGCCCATCCGCACGAAGCGGCGGATCACGGCGAGTTGTCGCCCGCACAGCTGGTCGCGCTGGCGGTCCATCCGAAGGTCGTCGGCATCGGCGAAACCGGCCTCGATTTTCACTATGATCTCAGCCCGCGCGACGTCCAGGCGCGCGTCTTTCGCGCGCACACTGCCGCCTCCCGCGCGAGCGGTCTGCCGCTGATCATCCATGCACGCAAGGCCGACCGCGAGATCGCCGAAATCCTCGAGGAAGAAAGGCCGCCTCCTGGAGTTCTACATTGCTTCAGCAGCGGCCGCGCGCTTGCGGAGGCGGCGATCGGCCTCGGGTTTTACGTCTCGATCTCCGGGATCGTTACATTCCGAAACGCCGAGGATCTGCGTGCCATCGTGCGCGACTTGCCGCTCGACCGCCTGCTCGTCGAGACCGACGCGCCCTATCTCGCGCCCGTGCCGTATCGCGGCAAGCGCAATGAACCGGCCTTTGTCGTCGCGACTGTGGCGGCAGTCGCGAAGCTCAAGGGCCTGGAAGAGGAGCGCTTGGCAGCGGCAACGGGGGAGAACTTCTTCCGTCTTTTTACAAAGGCGACGCCAGCCGCCCGATGAAGGTGACGGTCCTCGGCTGCGGCGCCTCGACCGGCGTACCGGTGATCGGGTCCAACTGGGGTCGGTGCGATCCCACCGACCCGCGCAACCGCCGCCGCCGCGTGTCGGTGCTCGTCGAGATCGCGGACGTGATCATTTTGATCGATACCTCGCCCGACCTCCGCGAGCAGCTGCTCGACGCCAGCGTCAGCCGTATCGACGCAGTAATAATCACGCATCCGCACGCCGACCATCTTCATGGGATAGATGATCTTCGGTCTGTTAACCGACTGATGCAACGCGCGATCCCACTTTATGCCAACGCCAAGACGTTGGAGGAGATCGGTCATCGTTTCGGCTATGTCCTAGACCCGATTTCCGAGCCCGGGCGGCATTACAAGCCGACCCTCGTGCCGCACGAGATTACCGGTCCGTTCGAGATCGGAGGGGTTCCGGTCGTGCCGTTCGCGCAGGATCACGGCTTCAGCACGACCCTTGGTCTGCGAATCGGAGGATTTGCCTATTCGACCGACGTCCGCGAGCTCGACGACGCAGCGTTTGCCGCAATCGAGGGCATCGAATTGTGGATTGTCGACTGCTTGCGCCGCGAACCGCACCCGACGCACAGTCATCTCGCAAAGACGCTATCGTGGATCGACCGCGTTGGGCCGCAGCGGGCTGTGCTGACGCATATGGATCAGAGCATGGATTATCGCGAGCTCAGCGTCGAATTACCGGCCGGGGTCGAGCCTGGCCAGGACGGGCTCGTTCTCGAGCTATCCGATCCGTGATCAGGAAATTTTCCATAATATATATTATGCGACAATATCGGAAAACACCGCCGCCCCCGAGATATCGACGAGGCGGTTTACGGCGCAGATTTTTGCTCGTGTGCTGGCTAGTGTAAAAGCAAGCGATGGATGACGTACCCGTGAGCCATCCCTTGGACCGGCTGCTCGCGATCATGGCGCGGCTGCGCGATCCCGAGTGTGGCTGTCCGTGGGATCGCGAACAGGATTTTTCGACGATCGCGCCGTATACAATCGAGGAAGCATACGAGGTAGCCGACGCGATCGAGCGTGGCGACATGCCAGCGCTCAAGGACGAGTTGGGCGATCTTCTCTTCCAGGTCGTCTTTCATGCTCGCATGGCGGAGGAAGCCGGAATGTTCGCCTTCGACGACGTCGCTGCGGCGATCGCCGACAAAATGGAGCGGCGTCACCCGCACGTCTTCGGCGATGCGCGGATCGCTTCTGCAGCGGCGCAAACCGCGGCCTGGGAACAGCACAAGGCAGCCGAGCGGCGTGATCGCGCGCTCGAAGCGGGAACGGCGGCAAGTGTTCTCGATGGCATAGCACTGGCGCTGCCTGCGCTGCTGCGTGCCGTCAAGGTTCAAACGCGTGCGGCGCGCATCGGCTTCGATTGGCTGCACGCCCATCCGGTTTTCGACAAAATTGCGGAGGAGATCGCCGAGCTTAGAGTCGAACTCGATCGCGGGGGCAACCGCGACCGTTTGGAGGATGAGATCGGCGATTTGCTCTTTGCCGTCGTCAACCTGGCGCGCAAGCTCGAAATAGACCCCGAAGGGGCGCTGCGCCATGCAATCGCCAAGTTCGAGAGGCGCTTCCGATACGTCGAGAAGCTGGCCGAGCAAAAGGCGGGCGGCGATCTCGACGCTCTCGAGATGTTGTGGAAAGAAGCCAAGCGCGAGGAAGGCTAATGTAAGCTCTGGCGATGGCGCAGGCGGCTAATGTCCGCATCGGAGAGGCGTACGGAAATGTGGGCCGCCTCGTTATCGTCCCGGCGGCCGATGACTTCGCCCCGATCGTAGATCCACGCCAAGGTCTTGCCATCCGTGAGCGGGACGTCGAGGCGCATGATGCGGCCCTCGCTTTCGAGCCGTCGATCGATCAACCCGAGCAGCGCACCGCACCCCTCGCCCGTTACCGCCGATAGGAGGACGCGCTGCGAATTGTGCAGCTGCTGATTTCGCAGCGTTGCGCGCGAGGCGGGATCGAGCAGATCGGCCTTGTTCATCGCTTCGATGAGACCGTCCTCGACGGGCTCCTCGAGCCCGAGTTCGGCCAGCACTTTCAGCACATCCTCGTGCTGCGCTTCGCTGTCCGGGTGATGCGCGTCACGAACGTGAACGACGATATCGGCTTCGGTGACCTCTTCGAGGGTCGCCCTGAACGCGGCGACGAGATGGGTCGGAAGGTCGGAAATGAAGCCGACCGTATCGGAAAGGATCGCTGGGCGACCCGACGGCAATTCGAAACGCCGCATCGTCGGATCGAGCGTTGCAAACAGCATATCCCCGGCGGCCACTGAGGACCGGGTCAGGCGGTTGAAGAGCGTTGATTTTCCGGCATTGGTGTAGCCTACCAGCGCTACGACGGGATAAGGAACGCGACGCCGCGCCTTACGATGGAGGGCGCGCGTCCGCCTAATTGCTTCGAGTTCGCGCTTAAGCCGGGCGATGCGCTCGC
>Ga0126373_10004004_pt1 | contig 11170 bp, 15 predicted proteins | sample PanSoiMetPlot_11_FD_92545 | JGI IMG/M metagenome (GOLD analysis project Ga0126373, IMG submission 92545) | Tropical forest soil microbial communities from Panama - MetaG Plot_11 | ecosystem: Environmental > Terrestrial > Soil > Tropical forest > Bulk soil | place: Panama | collected 2016-02-17
CAGGGGATAACATGCCAGCCCAAGAACATCACCGTTACACAGCGAGCCCCTCTCAGACCGACCCCCCCGCTGCGTCCTGCTCATTCCGCTGAATCGTACGCTGTCTCTGCAACCCCTTTCGCCTAGAAATCAATGAGGGCGACGGTGGGTCTCTCTAATCAGCCTTCCAAGGAGGCACCTGGTGGATCGTGTGCGACCAGTTTGGATCCCGGATCTCGACGATCTGAAGAAATCGGTTGCGCGTTGTCCTCATTGTGGCTCCCGTGGCCTGCAGCATAAGGCCCAGACCAGCACCTCCATTGACGCTCGCATGACACGGTGCCGGAAGCTGAGAACGCAGGGTTGTACGCAAGCCGAACTGGACGCATGGTCCGCCGAAGAGGAGGGTCTCTGGGACGCTCTTCTCGAGAGAGATCATACGCACCAGTATCGGAATAGGCCGCCTGCTGTGGTCGAGCGGTATGCGATGGGCGTCGAGGATGGGAAAACCTTGATTCGTCTGGCATGCATGGATGCACAGCGGACAACCATCTCCTCCCAAAGGAAATCGATGCAGAGGTCGTACCCGGACCGAGGTACAGATGACACAAGTCACACTGGAAGATGGGACGAAGATCACTCTCTTTGAGCCACCCGACAGTTTCGATCCGCTTACCGCAAGGCCGGAAGAGTTGGTGAGGCACGGTTTCCCATCGCGTCACGATGGTTCCAACGGTCGAGAGGACTCCTCGTTTCAAACACCGACTCACGATACGGGCTTTCGTCAAGGAAAAAGGGAAGGCTTGTGGCTCGGGTATTGCTGTTGCACTCGTCCTGAATCGGTATGACTTTCCTCATAGCGTAACGACGAAAGGAGAAGCTTATGAAAGGTGAGCCTCGCACTGCCAATGACATCCTTCGAGCACATGGTGACGCGATCCGTATCGTTCCCCTGCAGATGCCAGAGGAGCTGCGTGCAGTTGCAGCCGCTCCCGCAGCCCATCTGACCTACCAAAATGGCCCCTTAATCAGCAACGTTGAGATCTTTACAGTTTTCTGGGGTAAAGATTGGACCACTCAACCACTGCAGGATCTCGCCAAGAATCTTGACGCATTTTTCGACTACATCGTAACGAGCCCGTTACTGGACGAACTCGCTGAATACAGCGTACCTGGCTATACAATTGGTCACGGCAAACACATCGGGAGGGCACAGATTAGCAGTCCTGTACTGAAACACTCAGTCTCCGACAGTGCGATTCAGCACATGCTCCAACATGAGATTGCCACCAACGCTGCCTTCCCACAGCCGACAGCTAACACGCTGTATTTCGTGTACCTGCCGACAGGGGTTCGAGTCGTTCAAGGTGGTGGAAGCTCGTGCCAGGCCTTCTGTGGTTACCACAGTGATATTGGGGGACAGATTTTCTATGCGGCTATGCCGTACCCTGGCTGTCAGGGTTGTACTGGAGGCCTTTCGGCATTCGATGCCCTTACCTCGACATCCTCTCACGAGTTGTGTGAAGCCATCACCGATCCGATCCCCGGACGCGGGTGGTACGATGACGTGCACGGAGAAATTGGCGACATCTGCGCCTGGAAGACGAAGAAGCTGGGACAATACACGGTGCAGCTGGAATGGTCGAATAAATCGAATAATTGTATTTGAGGACAAAGGAGGGGCCAGTGCCGGTGCTGGGCATCTTTGTCGCACTCGGCTGACTAGGGAGATGGTGCGTCAATTTCCGAAAACTGATTAATGTGGCCGCTTAGCATCATCGTTCGCACCGGCTCACCGACAGCATGGAGCTCAGCATGTGCTAGCACGACCCACCGCGCGCCCGATGCGAAAAACCTAAGGCCAAACTCACGCCCCTCGTAGTCGGGCGACTGCGGTTCCATCCGATGCTGGCTCGCGATCAGGTCCAGCGTGTCTATGCTAAGCTGCCTTTGGATTTGGTAATCGGCCGATGAAAATGTCTTTCCTTGGATTGTGACCTTGAGTACGTATGGAAGGGAATCTCTTGATGAGGGTGTATAGGCGAGGATCCCTGTGAAAGGTGTACCAAGACCAAACTCAGCAAAGGTAGAGCTCGTCACATGGCCGACAAACCGATAGGAGAAGGGAGGGGTGGGTATTTCGTGGGGCTCGTTCTCCATCGCTTTTGCCAATGCGCAAATTGGCAACAACACAAAGATGGTGAAGATGCTGAGTCTCCCCCTCATTTTTTTGGAGGACGATGCTCCTTACTTGTGCGCCCTTCACTTTTGGGGTGCGGGGAACCAGCCAATGTGTGGCCTCTGTTGAGAGGCTAGCAGAACCCCCGGAGACCCACAAGCATCTACGAAACATTTAGACACGTTGTTCTTTTCAATAACACATAGCTGGAAAACAACAGATGTTTCAACAACAGGTGTTTTTGAATCATCTACTTCGTGTGATGAATCAACTCCTGTTACCAATACCGATTGGCCCTGAGCTTCAGAGGTGGTTGGTCCGTCTTCAGGAAGCTATTGGGATCTACCCAGATTCGCAGTAAGTCTGCGAATGTGCAATTTACCGCCAGGTGCTCGGCAATGGGCTGATACCTCTGATTCAACTCACGGTGAATCATTTTATCCCCGCCTAGAACCTCGTCGGATTCACTGTAGACTGCTGCCCGTCGCTACGGTGCGGTACTGCTTTGAAATAACACGTCTTTCTTCGATGAGCGAGGAGGCATGACGCTTGCGCATAGTAGGGAGCCAAGATCTCCATTGATATATGACCCGCAACTCCTGCGGTGGCCTTTGAGCAAGAAGCACAAATGGCAGGCGAGGCTGAACAGAAACGAGTCGCAAAGTGAGATATCAAGAAGCCCGCGTAAACCCCAGTGACCCTATTTCTGAGGGAGATAGGTCAGGCCAGAATTTGGCGCACTTCGTTAACGCCGTAGAAGCGGCGTTTGGAAGATAGCGAGATGTTCAGCAACGTTCAGTCGAGTATTGGAACCCTTTGGTGCAGCCTGACTCATGAATCGCTCATGTGGCTGATACACAACCAGTATCAATGCCGCAAGTGCCTGGTGATTTTGAGCCCGACAAAAGTGCGAGCGTCGTTGACACTGGGAGATTCCGTTTGATCACTATCGTGAAACGGTGCGGCTGACGAAAGAGCTCAAGTCGGCTTGCAATTTGAAAGGAAGGAATGAGCCAAACACAAAACAATCTCGATAACAACTACGGCCTGGCCAACAGTTTCACGCCGCATTATTCGATTGCGTACGACGACTCGCTGTCTGCTGCGGATGGGCTGAACCGCGCCAACGCGCTCATTGGTGCATGCGAAGTTCACCTCAAGCCTGCGCGCCAACACAGTGGCCGAAGGAAAAAAACCGCCTCATCAACAGAAGGAGGTGACTGTGTCAGGCACATGGCAGACCTTGTCAAATCAGCCACCTTTTAACGCCAGCACGATGCTTTTACTCACCGACGGTGCGGTAATGTCCCAGGAGTCTGGCAATGTAAATTGGTGGAAACTCTTACCAGACCCCTATGGGAACTATGTGCAGGGGACCTGGTCACAGCTTGCGCCAATGCATCATACGCGGTTGTATTACGCGTCAGCGGTGCTTCCCGATGGCCGAGTGTTTGTGGCAGGGGGTGAGTACAGCGACGCCGGGTCGGAAACTAACCCGGCTGAGATTTATGACCCTCTTCTGGACCTATGGACCGAGATCGCCCCTCCGCCAGGGTGGGCAAGAATTGGGGATGCCCCGTGTTGTGTGTTGCCTAACGGGACAGTATTACTCGGCAACATCGACGATACTCGGACAGCGATCTACGATCCCCTAACGAGTTGAGGACTCTCATGGTAGGTGGTACAAAAACTCCCGGCTGGTCAATCGGGGTCCCATAATACGGGCATGGCTTCGACTTTTGTCGATCTCACTGCAGTCATGGAGGAACGCTCGTATGTTTACGTCACTGCTCTGTAGCTTCTTTCTCGCCCTCATGGGCTTCGTGAGCACTACTGTAGTCCTCAATGCTAATCTGGCGGACGCAGCTAGCCAGGACAATAACATCGAGTGGAGTGGTCTGTTTTCCGATCAAGGACCGCTATACATGGGACCAACTGAACCCACGCCTAGTAGCACGGTCATCCTTAAACTCCGCGTACTCAAGGGCGATATCACGAGTGCCAATATTAAGTATTGGGATACCGGCGATAACGCTTTCCATTGGGTGCCTATGACCTGGCAGAAAACAGACCTCACCGGCATCTTCGATATCTGGCAAGGCACGGTGCTACCTTCAAAGTCCATCAAATACTACCGTTTTCAAATCAATGATGGGACGGCAACAGCCTGGTTGAACGCGGTTGGCATCACGTCGGTTGAACCGACGAGTGGTGATTTCTGGATTGTGCCGGGCTTCCATACGCCCACATGGGCCAAAGCTGCCATCTATTACCAGATCTTTCCCGACCGGTTCTTTAATAGCAATCCTGGTAATGATCTTGCGTTCAAGTCCAGCACGCCTGTTTCGCCAATAAACGGTCAATGTCCAAGTGGCAGCTACTTGTATAACAATCGATGTGCATATGAACACAAGTTATGGTCAGAACTCCCGGCAACCCCTCCCGGCGGTGAAGACTTCTTCGGCGGCGACCTGGCCGGCATTACCGCGAAGATTGATCCTTATCTCAAGGGTGTCCTCGGGGTCACAGCCCTCTATCTGAATCCGATTTTCCGATCGCCCAGTAATCACAAGTACGATACCCAGGACTACCAGCAGGTTGACCCGCACTTCGGAACAAACGCAGACCTGCAAACGCTGATCAGTACCGCACACACCAGCAAGAATATGCGCATGTCCGTCCTGCTGGACGGTGTGTTCAATCATACGAGTACGTTGCATTGCTGGTTTGATCAAGCCCAGCAGTGCCAGCCCGCTGGAGCGGCAGCCAGCCAGAACAGCCCCTTTTCGGATCGATATGCCTTTGAGCATTGGCCTGATACCTATTGCGATTGGGGCGGGTTCCGAACCTTGCCGAAACTGACCTACCAGTCAGCGTCTCTGCGAGACGATATTTACCGTCGGCATGATTCAGTGATGCAAACCTACTTGAAGTCGCCTTATGGTGTGGACGGGTGGCGTTACGATGTAGCCGACAATCTGGTCAGTATCACAAGCAGTTCAGACCCGAGTAACTGTGGGGGCACCGATGACCATCAGCTCTGGCAGGACATTCGACCCCATGTGAAGGAAGTCAATCCTGAAGCCCTCATGCTAGGCGAGGAATGGGGGAAGGCCTCCGACTGGATGAACGGCAAGGAGTGGGATGCCGTGATGAATTACAACGGGTTTGCCGCCCCCATTTCCCAATGGATTACCTGTCAAGACGTACATGGTCAAGCCGGACAATGCCTGAGCGTCAGTGACTTAGATAGATGGCTGCGTGGCACCCAAGCGGACTATCCTCGTCCCACTCAATTGGTGCTGATGAACTCCCTCAGCACGCACGACACTGCCCGGTTCCTCTGGCGAGCTGGTGGTGATGAGTGGAAGATGAAACTCGCCATCATTGCCCAAATGACCTATGTCGGCGCCCCGGCGATCTACTATGGCGACGAAGTTGGTCTAACAGGTAATAACGATCCTGACAATCGCCGCACCTTCAACTGGGATAGCAGCACCTGGAACCACACGCTCTTGAGCCTGTACCAGATCCTGATCCAGGTGCGGAAGCAGGTGAGTGCTTTCACGGAGGGTTCGTTCAAAACATTGCTGGTGGATGATACGAATAAGCTTTACAGCTACGGACGCTGGGATGCCAAGAGTTGGGCCATTGTAATTCTTAATGCCGACAGCGTGGGTCATCCAGCCACCCTCTCAGCCTATCAACTGAGCATTCCCGACGGCACGGCGCTAACGGACAAACTGACCGGGACGAACTATTCCGTCGCAAACGGTATGGTGGCGGTCCCGGCCAGTGCATTGCTTGGTCACTATGGGCTCGTCTTGGTCGCTATCCCAGCTGGTGGGACTGGGTTATGAGGGCTGATTGAGGGTTTCCACCATTTACCGCGCCACTGAATGAAGCTGGCGCAGTTGGAGTGATAGACCTGCATCGTGCCAAGTACGGAGAGAAAGCCCGCTGTACTGCTCCACTCTAAGACAGGGGTAGTGCGCAGAGTTGACTCCTGTAACTCCCGCGACCTATCCATAACTTATATAAAACTTCCACATCCTTAGCGGTTATTTCCAGCATACGACTCATCTGCGTCTGTACCATACCGTACAACCTTTGAGGGATTGGAACGCCCCTGGTTCGTGATTAGACTCAAACAAAACCGCGGAGTATGAGAAGGAAGTGAATCAAAAGCGGGATCTTCAGCGTGAGGTCTTGGAGCATCTCAAGAAGCATGGCTCCTGCCACTATGGCGGCCTTTGCGTTCTCTTTGATGTACAGAGTTCACCTGAAATAGGAGCGGCCCTTGTTAATCTTCTTCAGTGGAAGCATATCGAACGAGACAAGAACAACATGGTGACGATGACCGCCGCGGGTCGCCAATGGCTTGAAGCACTGACGATTCCACCAAGCACTGCTGACCCAACATGACCTGGTACCTTTCTTACCTTATCCCTGCCTCTCTTCTTGAGACCATCCCTTCGAGATCGCCCGCCCCGTTGACCACGAGGATTCTTCGGATCTGATTATCGCGCATCTAGGGTCACCACCTGATCCATCTCCTCCTCTGGACACGTCGTGACGATCGGACCGCGCATACCTCATCCCCCCCAAGGCCGGAAGGAGATGCCGTTGGAAGTCAACAAAGCGGTGCATGCCTTCAGAGATGATTGTGAGCAGCTTATAACTGCCATGGGATTGAAGAGACCGCCCAACAAGGATGAACCCTGGATCATTCAATTCTATTGTAAGCAACTGCTCTCCCAGATCGAGCCGTATTTGCCTCAGCAGTTCTCAAAACCTCAGCAGTCCTCAACAGATTGAAAAGTTCAGCGTCACTGTAGTCACTCTGACTTTCGTTGTGACTTGGCTTGAACTATCGAAAGGGAAGGGGACTATCGAGTTTTCAGGTGGCACCTGACGGAATCAGATCGCCACATATTTACCTCGAGAGACACTGATCGTGTCCGATGGTCTGAGGCGCGGATTCTTGCTTGAGAATCTCCGCAACACTCCGCTCTCCCTCGCAAATACATCCCTTGTTCTGAGCCTTCCCTGGGAAATCCTCACACACCGAGAGTACTCCCCAATCCCTCTTACGTTGGGATTGTCGCCTTTTCACGGTCGAGGTACCGTTGAGTACCAATGCCAGCAACGGCTTTGGGGCCACGCCGTGCAAAGAACGACGGGCGACGATTACTCGCCCTCAACGCCGCTTGTGGCGGCGAAGTGCCTGGAGGCGAGCAATCTGTTGGAAGGATGCGGAAGGCCAGTCGCCCATGAACAAAATTTTGGTGGGCGGGTATGGAGAAAATTATAATCAAATTGATTAGCGGGATTGTGGGGGTGAGCTTGCTGATTGGAGCCGCCTACACCCTGTTGAAGGAGCGATCCTCTCATGGGTCATGAGGAAGGGGCGCACATGAAAATCATGAGCTTGCCGTGGGGATACACGAATTCTTCTATGAGCGATGCGAACCAAGGTCAGGACTGTCGAGTGAACAGCGTGACTTCTATTTTCGCCGCTGCCCTCCTGTAACTTCGTAGATCTAGCTCTGACATACAAAAGCATCAGGCCCTCCTCCTCCGTACAATGGTGCGCGACAGTCCTGGGGCGTTATCGTACAACGAGATGGCAAGCAGGCTCCCCGAAACGAAGGAGGAACCATGAAGCGACTCTTGTTGAGCCTGGCCCTGATTCTTTGCTGCGGAGCAGTGGGCTGCTCCTCGGCACCGTCGTACGTCGTCTGTCGCGGAGAGGCCTACTGTACGGCTCCCTTGCACCATGACGAAGCCATGCGCGCGGCGCAGCTCAAGAAAGCCTGGGCCGACGACGGGTTATACGTTCGCCCGACTCAGGAATGACAGGACGGAGAGGTCCGATATTCCTTTGTGGGGAAGGCGGTGGCCGATGATTGTCAGCGGCTCGCTCTGTGATGAACACGTATTCCCAGGCAGGTTTATGTGAGACTCGCGGCACGGTGTGGAATCTCTCCCGCACGGGCTGGCGGTTCTCTGGCAATCTTCCATGAGGTGTGTGCCTGAGGATGGCCTTTTTTGCTCAGACAGTCTCCGTTCAGCACGGACAGCCACACGGACATATCCGCTAAGGGCTTGAATAAATAGGTTACAAACAGGGTCGCTCACCTTTGTCATGCGAGTAGCTTGGCTATCGGTTCCATGAGTTCGAGTGCAATGAGGCTCCTGCCGCTTCGGTGTCAGTGGAAACTCACTTCGTGTTGATCGTTGACTTACCGGCATTTATTTTCCGTTCTGACAGGTTCAAAATATAATTCCGCTCGCGGGGTCCGAACTGGTGATTTATGCAGCTTTCGGGCGAGGTGCATAAATTTGCCGGCGCCTGCGAAAGCCTTCTTGCAGCCGTCACGATACATCGACCACTCAGAGCAGATGAAGTGCGGCTCATCAGGCACTACTGCAACGAAATACTCAAAACAATTCCGCCCGCGACGCTCGGGGGTCAGGAGCCTGCTCCACCTACATCCTCCCCAGTCACTTCTTGAGTGTTCACAGTTTCAGAGAATGTCCGTGTTCTGTCCGTGAACCGCGCCCAAACACCCCCTATGAAGCCCGAAATAAGACTGGTGTGAACGGAGAGAACTATGCGATATTTCGTTCTGCATTGTTGTGAGTGGGACGTCTCGTTTCCTTACCAGGGCGACGTGCTGGTTGCAGACGCTTAAGGGTATTGGTGGGCTACACTCAGGCCCTCCACTGGTCCACTCAACGAGTACCCTTTTAGCTATCGTCCCTCGAATGACGCGCATTTCCTTTAAACCGCAAGTCACTTCGACTCAGTTGACGCATGTGCGATCAAGGTTTATGGTTTTAGCTCTCAACTGACAGGGCTGCATGTCACACCAGGGGCGCATACCCGCAAAGGATGATCGAGAATGGAAACGGAACATAATGCACTTTTAGTCATCGGCGGGGGTCCATACGGGATTGCGACGGCGGCGTACGCGAAATATCTGGGCGTAACGGTGACGGTTGTGGGCAAGACGCTCGATTTTTGGAAGACGAACATGCCACGCGGCATGTTCTTACGCTCGGGTCCAGACTGGCACATTGACGCGCAGGATGTCGCGACCTTTGAGTCGTATGTGAAGATGCGCGGGCTGACGCACGCGCAAGTCAAACCGGTGCCGCTCGACATGTTTCTCGATTATGCGAGCTGGTTCATGGGACAGTATGATCTGACACCCCATTCCGCCCTCGTCACACATCTCGCCAGGTCGAATGGGACCTATACTGCAACGCTCGACGACGGCTCACAGATTCGCGCAGACAAGGTGCTGCTGGGTCTCGGCTTTGCGTGGTTCAAGCAATACCCGGCCGAGCTGGCTAAAACACTGCCGGTGGGGTCGTACACGCACACCTGCGATATGGTTGATTTTGAATTTTTGCGCGACAAGCGGGTGTTGATCGTGGGTGGGCGACAGAGCGCGTTCGAGTGGGCGGCGTTGATCCGCGAAAAGGGGGCTGACGAAATATATATCACGCATCGCCACGCCACTCCGCAATTCGCCGAACCGGATTGGAGCTGGGTACAGCCGATGGTGCGGCGGACGCTGGAAGACCACGGCTGGTGGCGGCGCTCCACACACGAAGAGAAGGAAAAGATTCGTAATGACTTTTGGGCGGTAGGACGTCTTATGCTTGAAGCGTGGCTGGGACCGCGCGTGCATCAACCGCATATTCATATTCACGAGAAAACCACTATCGTTGCCACGCGCACCGCAGCTGATGGCACATACGATGTCTTACTTGACGACGATACAACCGTGAATGTGCATCACATTATTCTCGCGACTGGCTATGTACCCAATATGCAGAATGTCGCTTTTCTCGACCGCACGACGATTTTTCGAGAACTCCAAACGCTTCACGGCGCTCCAATGCTCAATACAGAATTTCAAACGAATCTGCCGAACCTGTATGTAACGGGACTCGCTGCGACGCAGGATTTCGGACCCTTTTTTGGATTCACCGTCGCCTGTCCCGTTGCGGCGAGAATCATTGCGGAAGCAGTGGCTAAAAACAAATAGGCAGAGATCAGGCGGCGAAAAACGAGAAGATCGCTGCAACGTTGATACTCAAGCGTTCACAGTGAAGAGACGCACGCTGTTGAACGTAGCCATTCCGACCAAAATACACCGAAAGTGAGTTCTCCTATCACCCCACCAAATGAAATTCTTGCAACGTTGTACCGTATGGGCTTGCTCGGCACACGTATGTTGGTATCCGGCGAGCGTCTGACCGGCGGTGTGTCGTTCGATATATGGCGATCGATTTGCCGTCCGAGCCGATCTGCGTGAAGCGCGCGCTGGCAAAGCCGCGTTTCGCCGCCGATTGGCGTGCATCAGTCCACCGCAACCGTTACGAAGCACGTTGGATGGACTCAAGAAAGTAAGCAACTTCTCATACCAGCCTCATGCTCGCCCAACTTTTGTTCGTTACGCTAACTGCGTAATAGGCACACATGAAAGCGACAAAACGCAAATTAATACTAAAGGGGAGGATGTCTTTCCGTTTGGTGTTGATCAGCGTCGGGCGCTTGTTCCTTGGAGGGATATGGTTGTGCATCCCTTCCGCGGCGGTCGCCGCGTCCTTCGACATTACGATCGACGGCAGCTCTCCGTATTTTATGCCCAAGGCGGCGACCATCGCGCCCCATGCCCCAATTCGCTGGGGAAATACGACCGGGACTTATCACACGATTACACACGACGGCTGTGAACGAGGCGGCGTGTGTGTTCGATTCGGGGGTGCTGGCGCTTGACCGGAGTTATGAGCTGCCCGGCTTGTCTTCAGGAACCTATCCCTATCTCTGCCGTCTCCACCCGATCATGCGCGGGATTCTCGTCGTGCAGGAATCAGGTGCTTCTTACTCACGCCTCTGCCGATGTTTTTGATTTCTATTGGTGCGGATTCATAAGTGGGCTATCGTCTGTACATGGCAAACAAGCCCGTGGACATGCCCTTTAGAGAACTGCA
>Ga0126373_10004008_pt1 | contig 11166 bp, 3 predicted proteins | sample PanSoiMetPlot_11_FD_92545 | JGI IMG/M metagenome (GOLD analysis project Ga0126373, IMG submission 92545) | Tropical forest soil microbial communities from Panama - MetaG Plot_11 | ecosystem: Environmental > Terrestrial > Soil > Tropical forest > Bulk soil | place: Panama | collected 2016-02-17
CACGGGCGCTCGAACCACGGGCGCTCGAACCACGGGCGCTCCAACCACGGGCGCTCCAACCACGGGCGCTCCAACCACGGGCGCGCTGTCGCTCGCCGTTGTCGGCCTTGCGTGCCGATTCCCAGACGCCGACGACCCGGCTGCCTTGCTCGACGTCGTACTGACGGGCCGCCGGTCGTTCCGCCGCCTGCCGCCAGGCCGGATCGACCTGGCCGACTACTACCAGGCTGACCGAGGCATTTCTGACGCCACGTACAGCACCAGGGCCGGAGTGCTCGAGGGCTGGCAGTTCGAGCCCGAAGCCTTCGGCATCGAGCCGACCGCCTATCTCGCCTCGGACCCGGCGCACTGGCTGGCGCTCGAGACGACCGCCCGCGCGCTAGCAGCAGCTGGGCTGCCGGGAGGCGGCGGCCTGGACCTCGATCGCACCGGCGTCATCATCGGCAACACGCTCGCGGGCGACACGTCGCGAGCGAACGCGCTGCGCCTCCGGTGGCCCTACGTCCGCCGGGTGCTGACCGAAGCACTCGACACGCAGGAGATCCCGCCGAGCCAGGCGGGCCGCGTCCTCCGGATGGCCGAGACTAGCTATCTGGCCCCGTTCCCGGCCATGGGGTCCGCCTCGCTGGCCGGCAGCACGCCGGCCGGGATCGCGACCGCCATCAGCGCCTACTTCGGGTTCCGCGGTGGCAGCCACGCGGTCGACAGCGCCTGCTCATCCTCACTCCAGGCGGTGGCGTCTGCGTGTGCCGCTCTCGCAGCGGGTGACGTGGACGCTGCCATCGCCGGCGGCGTCGACATCAGCCTCGACCCGTTGGAGCTCATCGGGCTCGCCAAGGAAGGCGTGCTGGCGACAACTGACGTTCGCATCTACGACCGCGAGCCCACCGGCTACCTGCCGGGCGAGGGCTGCGGCGTCGTGGTCCTCATGCGCACCGCGGATGCCCGCGCGGCCGATCTGCCCGTCTACGCCGAGATCGTTGGCTGGGGAACGTCCGCGGGCAGCGCGCGCAGCGCTGTCGAATCGCAGGCCAGCGCCCAGCTTCTGGCGATGCAGCGAGCCTATGACCGCGCCGCCGTCGACCCTGCGGATATTCACTTCATTGAGGGGAACGGGGCCGCTACGGCTGTCGGTGACGCAGCCGAGCTCAGTGCTCTCTGCACGCTCCGCGAGGGCGCGAAGCAACCTGCAGCAATCGGGTCGATCAAGGCGAACATCGGCCACGCCAAGGCCGCCTCCGGTGCGGCCGGGCTGATCAAGACGGTGCTGGCGCTCGGCACTGGGGTCGTGCCGCCGACTACGGGGGTGCACGAGCCGCACGAGCTGATCGCCAGCGGCGACAGCGGGCTCATGCTTCCGCAGGCGCCGCTGGACTGGCCGAACGGTACCCGGCTCGCGGCGGTGTCGACGATGGGCATTGGCGGCAGCAACGTGCACCTGGTTCTCCGGCACGAATCCGGCGGCGGGCATAAGCGCCAGGACCGGTGGCTGCGGTCGGTGCCGTCGCCTCGAGCGACGCCCAAGCAGGCTAGGGATGGCGTTCAGCCACGGCTGCAGCCGGAGCCGGAACCAACTCCGTTCCTGATCCATGCGCGTGACAAGTTTGCCCTCGCATCGGTCCTGACCCGGATTGCGGATATCGCGGATACCCTCTCGGATGCCGAGTTGCAGGATCTGGCCTGCACGCTCGGCCGCGACCTCGGTAAGCACGGCCAGGCCCGGGCCGGCCTCGTAGCGACGCGCCCAGACCAGCTCGCCTCGCTCGCCAGGGAAGCCGCGACGCTGCTGCCGGGCCTAGCCGACGGGCTGATCTCGGCCCGGCCGGGCATCTTCGCGTCGGAGAACGCAGACGGCCGGGTGACGCTGCTACTGTCCGGCGACGCGAGCGCGTACGGCGGCGACATCGAAGACTCCGAGCCCGGACCGGTCGCGCTGACATCGGGTGTGGCGCAATGCCTCGACACGCTGCGCTGGCTGGACACGCTCGAGGTGCACGCCAGAGCCGCTGTCGGCCACGGGATCGGAGCGCTCGCCGGGCTCGCCTGGGCGGGCGTGCTTGGCGAGGCGGAGGTCGTTGAGATCGCCGACTTGCGTACTCAGTTCCTGCTCCGCGCGGCTGAGCAGGCCGACAATGCAGCCAGGGGGATGCCGGCCGAACAAGCTGGCAGGCTCGGCGGCGACGCCGACGGCGACGGCCCGGTCGGGCTGCGCGCCGCCATCGCGCAGCGCTTCCGATTCGGTCCGCCGCGCAGACGCTTGATCTCGACGATGACAGGCGCGGAGATCGAGACTGTCGACGACGCCATCGACCTCATCTGCAGTGGCTTCGCCGGGGCCGAACGGCTGACCGAAGCCGTCGCCAACGGCGCAGTGGGCGCCACGCTGCTGGTCGAGACCGGTCCTGGCCGAATCCTGGTCTCGGCCGCCGGGCGCGTCGCGAGGGTCCCGGCCATCAGCCTTCAGTCGGGCTTCACCGTCCCCGAGAACAGCTCGCTCGTCGCCGCTGCTTTGTTCGCGGCGGGGGCGCTCGAGCAGCCGAAGCCGTTGTTTGCCGGCCGGCCAGCGCGGCCGATCGATATCTGGCGCGAGCACGTGTTCATCACGAGCCCGTGCCAGGTTGCGCCACAGGTGCCAGCTGGCGTCAGCGGGGCGTCGGCGAAATCCGCTGCCGCGGACGCGCCCAAGCCGGCCCGTGCACCCGACCTCGCGAGCAAGCGCGGAGAGTTCGAGCGGCGGCTGCCGACCCGGCCGCGTACCGAGGTCACGGACGCCGGAGCGGCGGCGTCGGCCTCAGCTTCGGCGGATCTCTCCACCGCCTCGGCCCCAGCGTCGCCGGACCTGGCCACCGCCGATTCGGCCGAGACCGCCGACCCAACCGTGGCCGACGCACTCGCGCCGGCCCCTGTCGTTGCGACCGCGGACACAGAAGCCGCGGCTGCCGACGCGGTAGAACTCGCGACAGCTGATTCGGCCGAGAGCGAGTACGCACACGCAGCCGACGTACCGGTTCCAGCCGTCGGCGACTCGGCTGAGACCGCCGACGTCTCCGCTGACGAGGCGGCGGTCTCCGCCGCAGCTGAAACGGCCGAGACCACCGACGCGTCCGGAGCTGACGAAGCGGTCCCAGCCGTCTCAGGCCCGGCAGCGGCCGAGGAAACACCGGCTGCGGAGACGCCGGACCCGGCCGTCGCCGAAGCGCCCGCAGCCGCAGCTGGCTCCGCCCCCGAAGCGCCGGTCCTCACCGTGGCGGAGTCGACTCCTGGCATGCAGGCCGTGGGCGCCGACACCGGCGCAGGCGCCGACGCGACGCCGTCCACCAGCAGCAAGACAGCCGTCGCCAGCAAGACAGCCGTCGCCAGCAAGACAGCCGTCGCCAGCACAGGCGCGACCGGCAAATCGGCTACCGCCGGCGAAGCTGCCGTGGTCGGCGAGCTTGTTGCCGCTGAGCCCGAGGTTGCCGACGAGCCCGAGGCTGCTGCCACATCGTCGGCGTCAGAATTCGAATCCCCGACCAGCCCCTACGACGTCGCGGTGCCCCGCGGCAAGACTTGCGGTCCGGTGATCGGACTCGGCCCGTGGGCGCGGTGCTTCACTGCTGGGCTCCAGCCCATCAGCGCCCCCGAAGCGCCTGTCGCGGCCGGGCCCTGGCGTCTGCACACCGCCGCTAGCAGCCCGATGCTGACGGCGGTGGCCGGCTCGTTCACCGGCGATCCGGCCGCCGGGCGCACGCTCGCGATCCTGGACGACCCCGCCGACGAGCACGCGCGCAACGCCGCCGTCCAGGCGGCCAAGGACGGCATTGCGAGCGGGCAGCTGGTCGTTGTGACCACGAGCGCGCTCTTCACCGGGTTCTTCGCCAGCGTTCACGCCGAACATCCCGCCACCGGGATCACGATTGTCCGGGTGCCCGAGGACGGCGTCAGCGGCGATGCGATCGGACAGCACGCGAGCGCCGAAGCCGGCCGGTTCCGCCAGATCATCCTCGACACTGCCGGCCTTGCCAGCGCGCCTGTCCTGGCCGAAGTCGCAGTCAAGAGCGGAGGCAACCTCGCGCTCGGCCACGACGACGTCATCCTCATCAGCCGAAGCACCGGTGGCACGGGTCTCGCGCTCGCCCAAGTTCTCGCATGCTCCGGGACCGGTATCGCGATCGTCGGCCGCGAAGGCGAGCACGACGATGCCGAACTCGTCACGGGCCTGGAGCAACTGCGGTCCGCAGGCGCGCGAATTGGCTACGAAGTCATCAACGTCAGCGACCAGGCGAGCCTGGCGGCGGCTATCCGGCGGATCGAGGACCGTCTGGGGAAGGTGACGGCGCTGGCGTACGGCGCGGGCGCCGATGAGCCAGGTCCCATCCTGGAGCTGACCGAGGCCCGTGTCGGCGAGGCGTCGTCCGACGAGATCAGCACGCTTGAGCTGCTGGCCGGGTCTATTCGGCCGGGACAGCTCAAGCTGATCATCTCGGTCGGGACCGTGGCGGACCGGTATGGCCTAGCCAACTCAGGCCTGCGCGCGCTCTGCAGCGGCGCGCTCGCTAGCCGGGGAGGTCACCTTGCCGATGCCAGCGCCGACTGTCGGCACCTGCATCTTGACTTGCCGGCCTGGTGGGCCAGCGGCCTCGGAGATCGTCCGGAACTTGCCATTGAGCTGGCGGCAGCCGATTCCCCCGCGCTGGAGGTCAACGTCGTGAGCCGTCTGCTGCTCAAGCTGATGCGGACGCCGGGCCTGCCTGGCAGCGTCGCGCTGCATGGGCGGGTCGGCGGGCTGCCCGCAACGCCCGCACAGGTCATCACGCGCGGCCAGCTCAGCGCGGCGGGACTGGCGCGAGGAGCCCGGTTCCTCCGTGAGGTGGACGTTCACTATCCCGGTATTGAGCTTGTGTGCTCCGCGACACTCTCGCTCGCCAGCGATCCGTACCTCGCTGACTATCGGATCGACGGAATGCCGGTGCTGCCGCCTGTTCTCGCGATCGAGGCGCTCGCACAGGCCGCATCCGTACTAGCTGGGCGCCCAATGCGACGGGCTACGCGCGTGAAGCTGGATTCGCCCGTGCTGATCCCGGCTGGCGGGCAGGCGCTCCTGCGCGTCTGCGCGCTCCGCGACGGCAACCGGATCGTCGCGGTGTTGCGCTGCGCCGACAGTTCCTACCGCGTCGACCACGCGCGGGCGGAGTTCAACTGCGCGCCGATTCTGCCTGGCTTGCCAGAAATGCCAGAAGCGGCGTTCGCCGCGGCATCGCCGGCGTTGCAACAGCTCGCCACTGGACCAGCTGATCTGGTGGACGGAGCTGAGCTGTACGGACCTATCACCTTCCAGTCGGGCCGGTTCCGTCGGATCGCGCTGCTGCCTGAGGTAACGGGTCGGTCCGGACGTGCGCTGGCCAGAGGGGCGGATGACCAACCGTGGTATCCGGCTGACAGCGAACTGGCAGGCACTGAGTTCCTACTCGGCAGCCCGGCCCTGAACGACGCCGCCCTGCAGGTACTCCAAGCTTGCGTGCCGCACCGGCGCGTTCGGCCAGCGGCGTGCGAATCGGTGCAGTTCGCCGGCCACAGCGTCGATGGGCCAGTGGAGATCCGGGCCATTGCCGAGCCGGTTCGCTGGCCTGGCGGCGCTGGTGAGGCGCCGGACGCTGTCGACAAGCCGCTGCCCAGCATGGGCGGGGCGGCCGCGATCGGTGCCGCCAGGAAGGTTGCTGACGGCAGGGGCGATGGTCGTATGCGCAGCGAATCGGGCCCGGCCATCGTCGCCGAACCAGCTCTCGTGCCGGGTCAGGCGGCCGCGCCCGAGGCCGAGTCCGCAAGCCGATCATGGCTCGCCGATGACTCGCTGGCAGCCGGGCGCGTGGCGGCCGACCAGACGCCGTCCTACATATCGCCGAAGGCAACAGCCGACGAGGATGTCGTCGAGCTCCGTCCGCGATCGGGGCGGTTCCGGAAGGCGCGCAAGTCTCGTCGCAACCAGGCCGACGGGTCCGGGCGGCGCGGCGTGGCGACACTCTCGGTGGCGCACACGGTGGACGCAGCGGTTGCCGACCAGCGTCAGGACGCCGGTGCCGAGCCGACGACCGGGCGGGCGCCGGGCGAGAAGAAATCAGCACCACCTGCACCAAGTGCAGGGACGCCAGCTACTCCCCATTCGGCCGCAGCTCGGCGCATGTCCGCGCTTGCGCCACCGTCGCTGGTACCGCAGCTCTGGAACATCGAGGCAGTGGACACGGCGGGCAAGCTGGTCGCGACCTGGCGCGGTGTGCAGCTACACGATTCAGGCCCGCTGCCGCGCAACGCCGCCTGGCCGCCGTCGCTGCTGTCGGTTTACCTCGAGCGCTCGGCAATCGACCTTGGTCTGGACGAGAGCCTCCGCGTGACGGTCAGCTGCGGCCAGCCGGACGTCACTCTCGTGGACACCACCGCAGTCCCCCGCCAGCCCCCACCGGGCGATGCGCCGTCCAGCAAAGGCCGGCACGCTGGACCGGAGCGGCGAGCGATGAACACCGTGACGGCGCTCGGCAGTGGTGCTCTGGCGGGCTTCGGCCTAGCGTTGCGCGCCCCGGTTGCGGTGGCCTGCGCCTGGACCACAGTCGAGCCCGGACACCGTCAGCGCGAACTCAGCTCCCCGATGGCGTCGGCGTACGCGCAGCTTCGGTCTGACCTTGGCGAGTCGCCCGCTGAGCTGTCGGCCCGGCTCGAGGCGGTAGGTGCCTGCCTCGCGAAGGCCGATCTTGTGCCAGCGGATCACGGTCCCCGTCAGCTGGTCGTCGTCCGCACGACTGCTGATGGCTGGGCGGTGCTGGCACTGGGCCGCGCGCAGATCGTGTGCACAGTGATCGAGATGAGCGGTGTGTCAGCTCCGATCGCGATCGCGATCTTGACCCGGCGGTACGCGCACGCGCGGATCCCAGCGAACCGCATAGCGGCACCGGTAAACACGTCGTGACGCGTTAGCAGACGAGCTCTCCTTGGCACAAATCGGATATCCGAACGTGGCGGAGACTTGGGGTGGTCTGTAACACTAGGACCAGAACGAGGTTCTAGACGAAGGCGGCGTCATGACCACACCGACCAGCTCAGTCGACGGCATCGACCTGTCACTGCTTGAGTTCTGGGAGCAGCCGCTCGACGCCCGCCACGCCGACTTCGCTAAGCTCCGCGCTCTCGGCAAGCCCGCCTACTTCATGGTGCCGGAAGGGCCGCTCAGCGTGCCCGGCGATGGCTATTACGCCTTCGTGTCGCACGCCGACGTAACGGGAGCGAGCCGCCAGCCTGAGTTGTTCTCCTCAGCTCGGGGCGCGACCAGCATCGAGGACCTGCCCCCGGAATTCAACGAGTACTTCGGCTCCATGATCAGCATGGACGACCCGAGACACGCTCGGCTCCGCCGGATCGTGTCGCGCGCGTTCACGCCGAAGATGATCCAGAAGTTCGAAGACGACGTTGAGGTGACGGCCGCGTCGATCGTCGACGACTTGCTCAAGACAGGCCCGTGTGACTTTGTCCAGCACGTCTCCGCGCGCCTGCCGCTGAAGATCATCTGCCAGATGATGGGCATCGGTGACGAGCACTACGACATGGTCCTGCGCAACACCAACATCATCCTGTCCGGTGCCGACCCCGAGTTCATCAGCGAGGACATGGATGTGGCGATCACACAGCTCCTGACCGCCGGCAAGGACCTCGCCGACCTGGTCACGGACCTGGCCGCGCAGCGTGCCGGTCAACCAGGCGACGACCTGATCACCGCGCTGGCCCGCGCCAACATCGACGGTGAGCAGCTGACGCCGGCCGAACTAGGCTCCTTCTTCATATTGCTCGTCGTTGCTGGGAACGAGACCACCCGGACCGCGATCTCGCACGCCCTGAACCTTCTGACCGAGCACCCGGACCAGCGCGAGCTGCTCCTGGCCGACATCGAAGGCAGGCTGCCGGGCGCGGTCGAGGAGATCGTCAGATACGTCTCACCAGTTATCTGGATGCGGCGTTCGGTCACGCGCGACTGCACCCTGAACGGTAACGACTACCGCGAAGGCGACAAGGCTGTGCTGTTCTATTGGGCCGCCAACCGAGACGAGTCTGTATTCGACGATCCTGGCCGGTTCGACGTCACCCGATCGCCGAACCCGCACGTCGGCTTCGGCGCAGCAGGGCCGCACTTCTGCCTGGGCGCGCATCTCGCCCGCCGTGAGATCAGGGTCATGCTGCGCGAACTTTTGACGCGGGTGCCGCGCATCCGCGCCGCCGGCGAGCCGGACCGGCTGCTGTCGAGTTTCATCAACGGCATCAAGCACCTGCCGTGCGAGCTCGACTGAGCGCGAGCGAGCGACGCTGATCAGGACTACGCCACCGCGGGTGACGGCTGGCCACTCGCAACGTGGTCGTACGCGGCTGAACTGCGTTCCCGAACTGATGCCATCGCAATCTTGTAACTAGCTGTAATTGCTACGCCACTGCGTGTATAACTAGAGTCCCACGCCGCGCTCAGGGGTCCGGTTAAATCCGGAACGGGGGAAGGCGCGGCTGGAATGAGGGAACCGTAAGCCGCGGAGGGGGACCTTCGTCTGGGGCCATCCGATCCCCGGCGGAATCGCCCGGCTGCATGTCGCCCCGGTGCACAGGGCGGCTCGCAGCAAACGAAGGTCGCGGCGAAGCGGCGGCTCCTTCGCCATGTGGGTCGCGCCACCCGGGTGGGAGGTCTGAGTAACCACTCGGAAGTGGGGCGGCCCGGGGGGTGGCGAAGTAGCCGGAGAGGGCGGGGGGAGCGCACGCTACGGGGGCGGTGCGCTCCCCCCGCCCTCTCCCCGTCAGGCCGCCAGATTGCGTCATCTTGAATTGGCTACATGGAGCGGCCCAAATTCGGTTGCGTGTACCGCAAGGGGCGTGCGGCCGGGACGGGGTCGCCGCGCCCGGTATGAATCGACCTGACCTGCGTAAACTGCGATAGTTCGCATACCGGAGAAATCGTTGACGCCCGCGCATCGGCGGGCCTACCGTCTTGGACACCATTCAACCGAGGTTTCCCGAGACACCCCAGCGTGCGGAACGGAGCCAGCCCATGCGGGGGAACTATCGGCATCCCGGTGGCGATTCCGTGAGATCAGGCACTCTGCTGCTGGGAGCATTGTCAGTCGCAGTGCTTCTGGCAGCGTGCTCGACCGGGCCCGGCCCGCTCGCCAGCGGCGGCTGGGGCGGATCGGTGTGCATTCCCAGCAGGCTCTATCCCGAGCCGGCGGTAGGTATGTGGCTGCTGGACAATACCGGGAGCTCGCCGGTCATGGTCATCAGCGTCAAGCTGCCGTCGCACGGCCTGGCGATGACGAAGGCATGGCTCGTGCCGGAATACAAGTCGCAGCACAACACTACGGACTATTTCGGCGACCAGGCTAGCTGGCCGCCGATCCGCTATCGCACATGGCCGGACCGCCAGCCCATACCTGGCGCGGTCATCAAGCCCGGCCAGGAACTCAACCTCATCTTCGGTGTCACGCTGACGGGATCAGGGGACGGCACCACAGACGGCCCCGTCATCACCTACACCGCCGGCCGGGGCACCTACACCATGCAAGCGGGCTTTGGGATCGACCTCATAGCCATTCACGGCCATTGCCCACATTGATCGGCTAGTCGCTTCAGGCGCGCGTCGGTCTGACAAGGACTGATGACCCTCCTGCCGTTTAACCGGGAGGGGCCATCACTTGCGGCCGGTCCGGAGCTCGCTGCTCAATCAGCCAGGCGCCAGCCGATTGATCTGCTCGGCCAGCGCGAAGTCATTGACCGTGAGGCCGCCAGCTGAGTGAGTCGAGAGCGTCAGTGTCACCTTGTTCCACTCGATCAGGATGTCCGGGTGGTGGTTCGCTGCCTCGGCCAGATATGCCACCGCGCCCACGTACAGGAGCGCGGCCTTGAAATCCGCCAGCTTCTGTGCATGCACGATGTTGTCGTGAACCCGGGTCCAGCCAGGCACCCCGGCCAGCCGTTCAGCCACCTGCTCGTCGGTCAGAACGTCCAACTCGGCACCTCCCAGTGCGTCTGCAGACCGCCGGCTGGCACCAGTCACCTACCGGCGCTCATCTTCGAGTGTCACCAGTCAACTCCTGCCATACCCGCCGACTGAGAGCCAGCCCCGTCGGCCGGCCGACTCTTCCCCGCAGGCGCGGTGGCCAGGGCCACCACGACCGCTCATGGCCCGGTAGGCTCCGTGGTCGTGACAGACTCCCCGCCGACGTCGGCGTCGGCTTCCGGGCCGGCGTCAAGGCCGCGACGGACCCCGCTGACCGGCGTCCACGAGAAGCTCGGCGCCAACTTGACGGACTTCGCCGGCTGGCTGATGCCCCTGCGCTATGGCAGTGAGACCGCCGAGCACACGGCGGTGCGGACCGCGGCCGGCCTGTTCGACCTATCGCACATGGGGGAATTTGCGGTCACCGGCGACGGGGCCGCGGCGGCCCTGGACTACGCGCTGACTGGCGAACCATCGGCGCTGAAACCAGGACGCGCCCGGTACACCATGATCTGCGCGGACGACGGCGGCATCCTGGACGACCTGATCGTGTACCGCCTCGCTGATGACGACTTCCTGATCGTCGCGAACGCTGCTAACACCGCAGTTGTCGGCGCCGAGCTCGCCGACCGCGCGGCTGGCCGCGACGCCCGCGTACAGAACCGCACTGACGACTACGCGCTCATCGCCGTTCAGGGACCGAGCGCCGCCGCTATCCTGGCCCGCCTCACCAACGCCGACCTGAGCAACGTCAAGTACTACGCCAGCTATCCAGCCCAGGTGGCGGGCCATGCCGTGCTCCTCGCCCGAACCGGCTACACAGGCGAAGACGGCTTCGAGATCTTCGCGGTCCCAGACGACGCCGAGCATCTGTGGACCGAGCTCAGCGACGCGGGCGCGGCCGACGGGCTCGTCCCGGCCGGACTCGCGGCCCGCGACACGCTCCGGCTCGAGGCCGGCATGCCGCTGTATGGCAACGAGCTGGGCCCGGAGGTGACCCCGTTCGACGCGGGCCTGGGGCGGGTGGTGGTGTTCGACAAGCCAGGTGACTTCGTGGGCCGTGCCGCGCTGGCCGAGCGGGCAGCGGCCACGCCGCGGCGCGTCCTGGCCGGGCTGACCGGGGCATCACGCCGGGTTCCCCGGCACGGCTACCAGGTGCTCTGGGACGGCCA
>Ga0126373_10004009_pt1 | contig 11165 bp, 7 predicted proteins | sample PanSoiMetPlot_11_FD_92545 | JGI IMG/M metagenome (GOLD analysis project Ga0126373, IMG submission 92545) | Tropical forest soil microbial communities from Panama - MetaG Plot_11 | ecosystem: Environmental > Terrestrial > Soil > Tropical forest > Bulk soil | place: Panama | collected 2016-02-17
CCAGCCGATGCCCCTGTAGTTCTCATCGCGAAAATAATCGCTGTCTTTGAATGCCTCAGGGTACCCCGCGGATGCCTTGGTATTCGGGTGAGGAGTAAAGATCAGCATGTCCTCCTCGTGGGTCATCTTCATGAGATCTTCGGGTGTACCGATGTGGTAGACCTTGCCGTATTTCGATATCTCTTCCATAAATGGCTGTTCCGTCAGACGGCGATTGGTCCAGTAGACCGGATGAGAGACTAGCACGTCATTGTGGCCGCCGATTGGCCCGTTGAAGAGTTCCTCGTCGGGCATCACCAGGAAGTCGGCCCGAGCCTGCAATTGCGCCATCTTGTAGTAAGCAGCCTGCTCTTTCAGTCGCTCGTCGTCATTTCCCCTGGCTCTGGCTGCCGCCATGGCTTCTGCGGTTCGCGTTGGAGCATTCTGGTCCGGCCCCATAGACGTCGACCCACTGGCTTTCAGAGCGCCTCCGCCAACCGGACCGAAGATGTTTACGCCAGCGGCGCGGGCTAACTCAAAGTCAGGAAATGGGCCGTCGAAGCCTGCGTCGCCCAGCATGCGTGGGAGTGGCGACGTGTGGAAGTGACGCGCCATCACCAAATAACTGTCCAAGTGCTGGTAGTGGTCCCCGCGCGTATAGGCGAGTGCGGCCTCGCTCGCGGCGTGTCCGTTGTCCGTATGGATCAGAAAATACACGGGCATGCGCTGCTCAGTACCAGGGCGCGCATTGTAGAGAGCGAAGTTCTGACGGCGGTCTTCTGGTCCGCGGCCAGCGTACGCCGGATCTTCTTCGTCCTCAGCCTGGCAGATACCCAGCGAGAAGGTTTGGGGGGAGTCTTTGCGGTACCATGTGTACCCAAGGTTCGTGTCGATCTCGCGCACCCAGAAAAAGTTGTGGGGCGGTGGAAAGGTCGCTATTGAACCTGCAGGCGACTCGTATACCAGCATCCGATTCGCCGATTTGACGACGGCCACGCTTTGGTTCACCGCGGCGGAAAAATCGTAGCTTTGGGGGAAATTGGCTGTGTCTCGCCAGAGGAGGCGCGACTCTCGCTGCAGCGGGAGACCAACCAGTCCGGCGTCATACTTGTAAGCCACCGACTTCTCGTTGGTACTCGCAATGACCTCGATTCGCAGCAGGTCTGAGCCGCGGTACATGGTAAACCGCAGGCGACCGGAGAAGATTCCAAGGTTCACGCCAGGGAAACTCACCTCCAGTCGCGCCCCGTTCACCATCGCACTGCAGGACTTTGCATAGTAGACCGAGGTCGCTCGATGGACTTCGCTCTGCTTTCGGGGCAGGCCTGGCTGGTCGGTTCCCGGGATTCCGTTTGGCGCGGGCGTGGCTCCGTGGTGCGCCATCTCACCGCCCGGAAGGTGAAGCGGAGCGTCCCAGAAAGCGTCCCACTTGTATTTGTCGAGGACCTGCTGATCGACCTTGCCGACACTCTGCTCTAGCGCGGGGAGAGCTTCCTGGTCAAGGCGCCTATAACCTGAAGCGACGCGAAACTCAGCTGTCAGGCCGTGACCGAGCACTTTCCATGCCTCTCCTTTATGACGAACCGACAGCGCGTCGATGGTGGGCGTTCCCCCCACCAGGACAAACTTAGCGCGGAGCTGTTCGCCGACGGCGGCGTCCCAGGTTACGGTTAGCGATGACTCGTCAGTGGTGGTCACGAACCCTGGAATAGCCTTACCTTCTACTTCACAAAAATTAAGTGAGGCGGCACAGATGTTGGGCGTCAGTACGGCGCCGGCAACCAGAGATGCACACCAATACTTGCAAGAATTCCATGACATACTCGGCTCCCTCACTCTAATCATGTTTTGAGGCGACCAAAAGAATGCACCAAAATGGAACTTTAGTAGAAAAGCACCTCATTGAGGTGTAACTCACATGTTTGTCACGTGAAAACGATCCGATGCTTGCACTGTGTCGCCCATGAGTCCCTAGGATTAGTGTGTTCCTCTGGGCGAGGTCGATCCACTCGCTTTGCGAGCCGGCACGGGTACCTCCACGGACAAGCCTTGCGCCTCAAGGGTATGTTTTGCCCAACCTTGCCATGTGTATAGATCTTCGTGCGCTGTCCACTCATTCATCGGAACGACTTGAAGTTGCGTAGGAGCAGGGCTAGGAAAGTCGCGGCCGACGGCGCGAACCCCGGCTTCTGTCTTTTCGGTTGCATAGCCGTCGTTGATATGCGCGCTGGTCGTGGCGGCCCAATCACCGATGCGCGTTTCCCCTAAGGACTCGCTCGAAATGTTGCGCCAGTGCGGGAAGTGCAGACGTGCGTTCAGCCACTCAGCCGCATCGCGGTTGACCCAGCTCGGTCTATGGCCGACTCCGGGGTAGAAGCGGGCGTCGATGCTGGGCAATTTCGAGCCACCAAGAGCAGAAACACGGCGATTGAGATCGGCAAAGAAGCTGGCCCCATGATGAGGTGCAGCCAACAGATTGTCGTCCGTGCCATTGAGCAGCAGCGTTTCGCCCACGCGCTGATGCAGAGTGTAGAGAATGGCAGCTTTGTCCGGCAGAAAACTGAGGACCTGATAAGGGCCACCCTGGCACATCACTTTCGAACTGGAATCCCATGAGCCGCCGTTGCCGTCGAGATCTCCGCCGCCCGACAGCACGAGGAAGTGGATGCGTGGATCCAGCCCTGCGGCCAACGCGGAGTGAAAGCTTCCCATCGAGTAGCCGAGGACGGCGACGCGAGCCGGATCGACCTGGGGCAGGCTGAGCGCATAGCTTACCGCTTGCGAAACATCTCCGATCATCGATCCACCGAGGCGTGCGGGGGACTGCAGGCCGGCAAGGTTGGTGTCGTGCGCCCGGGCGTCGTGCAGGTGCTGCGCATTGCGTTCGCCTTCTCCGATGGGGTCATATGTGACCACCACCGCACCGGCGCTGGCGTAGAGCAGCCCGGCATAGATCTCATACCAGGTAGTCTTATCGCCGCCGTGCCCCGCTACGACTATGACAGCCGGAAGCTTACCTACGACGTGGTCAGGTCGGTAGACGATAGCCGGAATCCTCATGCCGTACTGTGTTCCGAAGGTCACGCGATGGGCATTGACACCAGGCATTGCCTGGAAGCTTCCAAACTCTTGTGGGGCAAGTGCTGAGGCAGGCCCGTTCAGGAACAGTACTTTGCGGGCCTCCTGCCGCCAGGATTCGAGTTGTGTGCTTGTACTGGGAGCGCTGACGGGAGCCGGCGTATCGAAAGGATGTGCGGGGTCAGAGGGATCAGGCCGTGTCGTTCGCTGCGAGGACAGTGCCGAGCTCATGAGCAGCACAGCTGCCAGGAGAATCCTGCGACGAATCGAGAGGCCTTTAGTGACCGGCAAGGCGGGAAAGAAATCAGACATGGGTGACAGCACCATCTTTACATCTGAATTGAATCGAATTCGCGCTCCGCGGCACCTATGTCGTGGGCGCCTTGTGCAACCGACTTACCTACAAGTAGTTGTTGGGCCCTCTCATGGTCGAAGCTCTTTTCCCATCTTGAAACAGTGATGCATGCAACGGCGTTCCCGATCAAGTTGACGATGGTGCGCATCTGGGACATGAAGCGATCAACTCCTAGCAGCAAGGTAATTCCGACCACAGGGATTGTCCCGAGTGCCGACAGAGTTGCGGCGAGCGTGATGAATCCGCCTCCGGTGACTGCCGCGGCTCCTTTGGAATTAAGCATTAGCACCAGGACCATGAATATTTGCTGTCCTAAGGTGAGGTGAGTGTTCGTGGCCTGGGCGACGAAAAGGGCTGCGATGGTTAGATAGATAGAGGTCCCGTCCAGGTTGAAAGAGTACCCAGCCGGGATCACCAGACCGGTGATTGCCTCCGGGCAACCCAGACGCTCCATTTTTGCCATCAATCCCGGAAGGGCCGGTTCGGAGGACGACGTACCGATAGCGATGGCGAGCTCTTCCTTCAGGTATAAGATCAGCCGCCAGAGGCTGATACGATTCGCCTTACAGATGAGACCCAGCACCACAATAATGAATATCGTCCCTGCCAGCGCCATACAGAGGAGCACTTTGACGAGAGAAACCAGCGTTGCGGCACCGTATTTGCCGATCGTAAAGGCCATTGCACCAAAGACCGCCAAAGGCGCGAGTTCCATGACAATGGAGGTCATGCGAAAGAACAGGTGGGAAGCTGACCGGGCAATACTCAGTAGCTGCTGCTTCTCATCAATGACGACGAGGGCAACCCCTACTAACACAGATAGGAACAGGACCGGGAGAATATCGCCATTTGCAAAGGCTCCGACGAAGGAGTCGGGCAGGATATTGAGCAGGAAACCGGTGACTCCGAGCTGATGCCCCTGGTGAATGTACTGTTCGATTGACTTTGTGTCTAGGACACGCGGGTCGATGTCCATTCCCTGGCCGGGGCGAAGTAATTGAGCAAAGCAGAATCCGAGAGCGAGCGCGACGGTGGTTACTACCTCGAAATATACCAGCGCCTTGACGCCGACGCGTCCGAGCTTCTTCATGTCGCCCATGCTGGCTATGCCGGTCACCACCGTGAGGAAGATAATCGGGGTAACCAACATCCGTACCAGCTTGATAAAACCATCGCCCAGGGGCTTGAGTGCCTCACCGAGGTGCGGGAAAAGAGCGCCCACGGTAATTCCCGCCAGCAGTCCGAGCAGCACCCGGAAATAAAGGGAACGGAAAATACGGCGCGTTCTGCTCTGCGGCGCTGTCAACGAGACTCCTCGCCCTGGCGTTGCTGCCATTTGGTTATTGCCGGCTTGGCATAAACAAGGAGCTCGCCGGCATTGGCTGACGTGTGCCCGGGCTTCTGTGCCGAGGCAGAAGAATGACGCCGCCATCAATGATTCATTGCGGCAAGCGACACCAATCTAACTCCTTCATCTCCAAAAAGGAGAACCGGTTGCGTGAAAAACGTGTATGTAACATCGATCAGGCGAATTCCGGGGTGAAATACTTTACAGATTGACAATCGCTTCCTTGTAGTGATATTTCGTTCGGCATGGTTGCGGTAGAGACAACGGCGGGAAGCGAGCTTCTCCGTGAAGAAGTTGAACGTATTGTTCAGAGCGAGGAATTTCGCAACTCCGAAGTGCTGCGACGCCTGCTCGTGTATCTGGCTGAGAAGGCCGCAAGCGGAGAGGCTGACAATGTCAAGGAGTACGTGGTTGCAATCGAAGGGCTCGGCAAGCCACCGTCTTACGATCCGCAACAAAACTCGGCTGTACGGATTCAGCTAGGGCGATTACGACAAAAGCTGGCGGAGTACTACCGAAATGAGGGAATCAATGATCCGCTGATTGTGGATTTGCCGAAAGGCCGATTTCGCTTGGTCTGCGAGCCGCGCAAAGTTCCCTCCGAGTCGGTACAGGTCTCCGCACCAACGCCAACGCCGCCGCCGACGGAAACCCAAACTCACGAAGCGTTTGGGCGACCATACAGAATCTGGTGGATGGTTGCAGCCACGGCAGTGCTCTCTGTTGCGGTTGGATATGCCATCCACGGGCTAGTCGGGAAGCCAGCAGTAGTCGCATCCTCTGCCCCCTCTAGTCAATGGACTCCGGAGATCCAGGCGATTTGGGAGCCGTTCGTGAACTCAAAGCGGCCGTTACTTGTCCTGATTGAGGATCCGCTGTTTGTGGAGTTGCACTCGAATCCGGGTGTCTACTATCGGGATAGATCACTCAATCAGTGGTCTGAAATTGAGCGCTCACAGACGATGCAGTCGTTGGGCAGGGCTATGAAGAGCTCCGGTATGCAGCCCAGTCATTACTACACGGCCTTCGGAGAGGTCGAGGCTGCTTTCCAGCTTGGACGATTGCTTGGCCCCAAGTTGCCACTGTTTTCGCTGGGCAAGGCCAGTCAGGTCACATGGCAGCAGATGTCGGACAACAATGTGATTTTCGTAGGAGTAGAGAACCTGTTTTTTGATCAGGCTGGAGCGCTTCCCATAGCTCCACAACTAGTTCCAGTGCTTAACGGTGTGAAGAATTCCCACCCAGCTCCTGGCGAGCAATCCATATACACAGATGACTATCAAACGGCGCCCACTGAAACGGGCGTCGTTTATGCGCTCGTTACACACTTGCCTGGCCCGCTTGGCAGTAATGATGTCGACAGCTTTACCAGCAATCGTTCGGCAGGATATGTTGCCGCAGTGCGGGCATTTGCCGACCCGACGTTCGCAAAATCCCTGGTGGAGAAGCTGAGGGCGAGTTCTGGCGGTCACATGCCGCGCTACTACCAAGTGGTGCTGCGCGTTCGGTTTCGTGACGACGTGCCTACCGAGACTAGTTACGTCCTCGGGCGCGAGTTGAAGTAGGTTTTACTTAATCGCAGTCGCCTGCATATCAGGCTTAAGCTCAGGCCGCAGTCGCACAAGTTCTCTGGCGACGATCTGCCCGAAGACAGTTTGCCCCTTAGGATTCAGGTGCGTGCGATCAATTGCACCCTTCCCAGCTGCTAAACGTTCTTTCTCCTGACCGACGGCATTGAAGGTGTCCGCCTCCTGTTGCCCCATGCTGTTCAGCATTGCAGTCGAAATCGCATTCAGGTCGATAACGCTGACGCGCTCCTCTTCTCCTACCTTTCGGGTAGCTGCGGCGTAATCCTTCAGATCCTCTACGACCACGCCATCCTGGAACGTTCTGCGAGAAAGCGAGGTCACAAGCACTGGGACCGCACCAATCGAGCGCGCGTCATGAATAAAGCGACGTAAGTTTTCTGCGAACGTCGTATCAGGATTCGTCTCCCGCTCAGGACCTTTGCCCTTCATATCATTGTGTCCGAACTGGATAAGATAGTAATTGCCCTTTTCTGCTAGCCCTTTTTCCCATGCGCCTTCCACAATGAAGCTCTTCGAACTACGACCGTTCAGAGCGTCATCGATGCAAATAACACCGGGCACAAGGGAAGCGCAGAAACCGGGTCCCCAGCCACCATCCACTGCGACAGTCGAATCGCCAACTAAAACGATCTTGAGCTTTTGGGTCGCCGGCTGTTTCATCTCCGACCGAGACGGAGGGACGGCTATTCCAAGTGTGCTTGCGACCAACAGGATGGACATGGGGAATTTCATCTCGATTTTCGCCTCCTTATTGCTTCCCCATTGTGTCGCTTTTATTGGCCCTGTTGGACTTGTGAGGAGGTATGTTGCTGCTGCCAGTGTCAAATTGATGAACCAGGTGCTTCCTGCAACAAAAAGAATGATTTTTACGGAAAGCAGGATGTTACATCGTTCGATACATGTTTGTTACTTAGCCGCAGGTGAAGGTGTGTAGAAAAAAGTTATGTTGTTTTCTGTCCTTTTAACAGGAACTATTCATGACACAAGTCGCCATGCTTTCAAGTCTACAAAGGGAAGGGATTCTGACGAATGTTCACCAATAGGCGCAATCTATTGAAAGGCGTCCTCGCAACTGCGGGCGCAGCCGGACTGCCGCGGACGGCACGCGCGCAGTTTCTGAACGCTCCGCGTCATGGCCTACCCGGGACATTGCAAGAGCGCTATGCAAAGCTCGATTCCATCCTGGCACAACCCGTTTTCCGACGCGAGTTGTTCAAGGACCCCGTGATCATCGATTCAGTGGAGTTGCTGCATTACAAGAAGTCCTGGCTCTGCCGAGTGCGCTCCAAGAATGGCCATGAGGGGATTTCCGTCTCCAACGCGCAGCAGATGGAAACTTTCTACCCCGTGTTCACGCAGCGGTTTGCTCCATTCTTTATAGGAAAGGACGCTCGCAATCTTGAAGCCGACATGCTGGAGAGCACGGTCCACGATTCCAACTACAAGGCGCAAAGCCTCGCGATCTGGGTTCCACTAGCGACCTACGAGTTCGCTGTGCTGGACATGTTCGGTAAGATGGCAAACCTGCCATTGGGGCTGCTGATCAGTGACAAGATCTATAACAAGAGCATCCATGTCTACCAGGCCAATGGTGAGCGGGACAACTCCGCCGAAGAAGTGATCGAGCATTTGAAGCGTGATGTGGAGATTTCTCACGCGAAGGCGATCAAGTTTAAGCTTGGTGGTCGAATGACTCACACGGAGTACCCGGCCGGGCGAAGCGAAAAGCTGATCCCGATGGTGCGCAAGACCTTCGGTGACGACATGATCATCTCTGCGGACGCAAACGGTTCCTATGACGTGAAGGAGGCGTTGAAAATTGGCAAGCTAATGCAGGAGTACAAGTATGCATTCTTCGAGGAGCCAGTGCCGTTTGACTGGTACGAGGAGACCAAGCAGGTCGCTGATGGCCTGGAGATCCCTATAGCCGGTGGCGAACAAGAGGCTAGCCTTCACAACTTCCGCTGGCTTGTGGCCAATGGTGGTCTCTCAATCACTCAACAGGACATGTTCTACTTCGGCGGCATGGTGCGCTGTGTTAAGGTTGCGCGCATGGGCAATGCATTCGGCAAACAGTGCATTCCTCACATCTCAAGTACCGGTCTCGGATATCTGTACATGATGCACTTTGTGTCGGCAATTCCGAACTCCGGTCCATATCACGAGTTCAAGGAATTCAACAATGATCTTCCCTACAAGTGCGACACGTCGACTTTGCGGTCGGATGATATCGGCGTGCTTCGGATCCCGAGCGGTCCTGGGCTCGGAATCGAAATTGATCCTGCTTATATTGCCAAGCACCAAGTAGTGAAGGCCTAGAGTTGTCGAAGCCCGATTCTTAATGGCAGAGGCAACTGCGGAGACAAAATGAAAGCTGTTTTATGGACCGCCGCACTATTGTTCTCACCTGGAGTGATCTCTGCCCAGCAGTCGCCGACGCCTGGCGGCGTGAAGATTTGGCAGAAGGGCATGCCGCCGGGAGGCTTCAAGGAAAAGGATGACTATGGCGATCATGTCCTCTCGGTCTCGCATCGCGAGAAGGACGGCGTGGTCGAATTCCATGAACACAAAGACGACGTCATGGCTATTCAGAGCGGCGAGGCGACCTTTGTGTATGGCGGCCGGGGTATCGGCATGCATCGCAGCGCGCCGGGCGAGCAGCAGGGAGAACGTATTGAAGGCGGTACAAGCGTCCATGTCGGACCTGGCAACGTGATCACTGTCGCCGCCGGTATACCGCACCAATACTTCGTTCCAAAGGGTGGACAAATTACTTACACACTGGTTAAGATCGTCAAGCATTGAATCGATGCCTGAGATAGAAACATCTGAACATCTCGACGTTGACGATGCCTCCATCAGAGAATTTCTTTGTCCTCTAGATTCTGGTCGAAAATACGATTTCTCTCTGACCCAGCATTTTCAGTCCGGCTTTTGGTTTGTCTCTGATCCACGTCACGGCTCGGGCGACGATTGAGAGCTCAAGCAGCAACTCGTCCTCCTTAGAAGTAGCTTTGCTATCTGCAAGCCGGCGCCTTCGCTCGTGGGTCGTGCTTCGCGAGACGGCTTAGGAGATAGTCGACCTCAGCCCTTCCTTTGGAAGAGAGTGATGAGCTCGGAGTTCGTTGAGTATCGTAGGCGATGGAGTTGCGCTTCTGAAGAACGTACTTTCGAACGGCGAGACCAATTCCCTGCTGCTGCTCGTAGCGGATGAGCGGGAGATGCGCATCGAACAGGTCGTGAGCTGTGTCGCGCTGGCCGGACTGCGAGAGCTTCACGACGTCCACGAGCATGTCGGGGAAGGCATAGCCGGTCATCGCGCCGTCTGCTCCGCGCTCTAGCTCGAAGTCGAGGAAGAGGCCACCGTTTCCAGTAAGAATCGAGATGGGGCGGAGCGATCCCTCTTTCTCGAAGCTGCGCAGGGCACTAATCTTCTCCAGGCCGGGCCAGTCTTCGTGCTTGAGCATCACGCATGATGGATTGTCGTTAACGATGCGCTGGATAACTTTAGGTGTCATAACGACATTGAGCAGCAGCGGGTAATCCTGTATGACGAACGGGATGTCGGAGCCAATTGCGGCAACCGCCTGTGCGTAATAGCCGACGATCTGATCGTCGGTACGAAGGGTGGGCGGCGGGGCAATCATGACGCCGGCTGCACCGCCATCCATCACGCTACGGGCGAGGGAGCGCATGGCTGCGAAGCCAGGGGACGAGACACCTACGATGATCGGAACTCCGGCCCGGCGGACGATCTGGTTAGAGATGGCGAGTGCTTCGGCGGCGTCGAGCTTCCCAGCTTCGCCCATGATGCCGAGTATGGTGAGACCCGTAACACCGCAACCGAGGTAGAAGTCCGTCATCCTGTCGACCGAGTCGTAGTCGACGGCGCCATCGGGCTTGAATGGGGTAACGGCGATGGCGTAGACACCCTTCGCGGTGTGATCAAGGAGCATCGGTTTATTCGTCCTTCATTGGTGTTGTGGGGCGTCCATCGTGTCGGAGGAAGTCGAAATCGCAGCCTTGATCGGCTTGCAGAACGCAGTCTTCAAACAGTTTTGCATAGCCGCGCTGTGGGGTTTTGCGTTGTGGCGGTGATTGCTTCAGGGCTGCGAGACGTTGTTGCAAAACGGAGTCGTCGATGAGAAGCTCGAGGCGCCGGGCTTCCACGTCGAGCAGGATCTGGTCGCCATTTTGGACGACAGCGAGTGGGCCACCAACTGCGGCCTCGGGTGCAATGTGGAGGACGATGGTGCCAAAGGCGGTCCCGCTCATGCGGGCGTCGGAGATGCGAACCATGTCTTTGACCCCCTGGCGTGCGAGCTTGATAGGAATTGGAAGATAGCCTGCTTCGGGCATACCCGGTGCGCCTTTAGGACCGGCGTTGCGGAGGACGAGAATGTCGTCGGCGCTGACCTCGAGGTTGGGATCGTCAATGCGATTGGTGAGGTCTTCGATATTGTCAAAGACGACCGCTCGGCCGGTGTGGCGCATAAGGTGTAGAGAGGCAGCGGAGTGCTTGATCACGGCGCTGAGGGGTGCGAGATTGCCGTGGAGGATCGCCATCGCCCCCTCGGATTTGACCGGCGATGCGAAGCTGCGGATGACGTCTTGATGCGGAACAGCTTCTGCGGCGGCGATGGCGTCGCGCAGAGTGCCACCCGAGATGTTGGCGGCATCGAGGTCGAGAAAGGCGGTGAGTTCGCGCATGAGGGCGGGCAGGCCGCCGGCGAGGTGGAAATGCTCCATGTAGTGCGCGCCGGAGGGCTTGAGGTTGAGCAAGACCGGAATTGTGCGGCCGAGTTGGTCGAAGGCG
>Ga0126373_10004010_pt1 | contig 11162 bp, 7 predicted proteins | sample PanSoiMetPlot_11_FD_92545 | JGI IMG/M metagenome (GOLD analysis project Ga0126373, IMG submission 92545) | Tropical forest soil microbial communities from Panama - MetaG Plot_11 | ecosystem: Environmental > Terrestrial > Soil > Tropical forest > Bulk soil | place: Panama | collected 2016-02-17
ACGGGTTTCGCCGATTCGAGGCGCGCCAGGTCAGCTGTTTCGCCCTCATTCAAGGGCTCCAGAGGGATTTCTAGTACCAGCGCCTGTTGTCGCAGCCAGGTTATGAACAGAGTAAACGGATGTTCGCGGCCGGTCTCTTCTGCGCGGACCGTTCCAAGCAAAAGAACGCGGGCAGCGGCCGGCGAGGTCAACAGGGAAGTAAGCCACTCGAATGTGTCCGGATCGCACCATTGCATGTCGTCGAGATAGAGCAGCAGGGGCTTACGGCTCCTTCCAAAAGCGGCGGTCATCGATTCGTAAAAGCGAAGGCGTTGCCAGGTTTCCGTGATCGGGCTGGGTTGGTTGGCGCCAAGTGCTTCAATTTTCGGATCTTGCTTTCGGATATCCGGCACCAGGCGGGCTAGTTCGAACGCTTGCTCTGCTGTCAGGCTATTCCATCTGGCACGAATCGCGTCGGAACGCAGCCACTCCGCTACCGGCGCGTAGGCCACTTGCCCCTGTCCTGCGTAGCACCGGCTGCGCGCAGTTGCATGTCTCTGTCGCAAGCAGGCTTCGTACAACTCGTCCGCGAGTCTCGTCTTACCAATCCCCGGCTCGCCCATTATTAATGCCACTCTCGGCCCTTCCTGCACTGCGGCTTCCCATGCCGAGGTTAGGTGACGCCATTCCTGGGTACGTCCGATGAGAGCCCGCACTTTGTGTAATGTAGAGATCTGCTTGGGTTCCAGAGATCCCAATGGCCGCTCACGCGAAACGGAGTGTGGTTCTGCTTTGAGGATCTGCTCAAACAGCTCGACTGTTGCTGGACCGGGTTCCACCCCCATGTCGCGCCGCAACACGCGCATACACTGGTGGTACGCACGCAACGCGCTCGACCGGTCGTGATTGGCAGCATGCAATCGGATCAGCAATTGATGATGCGACTCGCCCAGCGGATCAATCGCGACGAGGCGTTCGGCGTATGGGATTGCTACTTTGTATTCCTTCTGCTCTTCAAACAGCCCGGCGAGTCGCTGCAGCACCTCGGAAATGCGCTTACGGTACTCCTCGCGCAGCGGTACCAGCCAGTCGTCGTAAAGACCTGGCAGAAGGTCGTCTTCGTATAATTGCGCGGCGGCGGTGAGCACTTGGATCTCCCGAGCCCGATCGTTTTCGATTCGCGCGCGAGCGGCCTCTGCAATCGCTGTCTGAAAATCAACGATGTCGATTGCGCAGGTTCCATCGTGCTTCCATCGAACTGTCAAATGGGTAGTTTCCAGCAAATTACATTCGATTGGCAACGCTCGCTTAAGATGGTGGAGAAGTTGCCGCAAATTCGTCCGCGCCTGTGATTCGCTCGATCCCGGCCACAGTGCAAATGCTAATCCTTCTCGCGGTTGGGGCGCATCGCCGTGCAGGATCAGATACGCGAGCAGGCACCGCAGACGGTTCGTGTTGACGGAGTCGACGGGAGTGCCCCCGAAGCTGATCCGCAGGTTGCCGAATAGATTGATCCGCATGGATACTGATTCCGTAGTTTACGACGCACCGGTGTGGCGTACCAGACGCGCCCCCAAGTGGAGACAATCCATTGGAAGTTATAGAGGTCCGGTTACCGGGCGAGAAGGCCACTTATACACGCCCGGTGAACCCCGAGGCTCAACAGGTCGAACGATAGACGTCAACCATGCTAGTTGCCATGGTTGACAAGGAACAAATTGCGAGTAGATCATCGGCTGCCGATGTCGCACATTGCCACTTCGCCGCCATGGGTGCCCTACGGTGCGTATCGGATGGAATCTAGCCGCCGACCCCAGGCTACGTACAGGGCAAACAATTGTGCCCGGGCGTCCTTAAGCATCGGACTGTCCGGAACATTCACCACTTCGAGAGTAGCGTAGCTCACCAAGAGAAGCGGTTCTGCTTCGTCATAACGCTTCTGTGCGGCCAGACACTCACCCAACCCGCCTTGCGTCATAGCCACAGCGGTACCTTGGATCGGAGATTGCTCTTTGCGGACGCGGAGTGCCTCGCGCAGAAGAGATTCTGCCTCCTGAAACCTGCCCATCTTATTGACGATCCGGCCGAGCGCCAGGTAGACCCCGGCATAGTAATGCCCGCTCGGGGACTTTTCGACGATCTTTTGCGCTCTTCGCGCGTCTTGCTCGGCCAGATCGTATTTGCCTTGGTCGTATCGCGACATCGCCAGGGTGGTCAACCCATAAGCCACGTTGGGATGATCGCTGCCTTGGGCTTGCGCATACAAGCTGGTTCCTTCCTGGATCAAGGCGTCCGCCTCGCTGAAGCGCTTTCGGAGACGCCGAATATTGCCAAGATCGATCAGTGACTGGGCTAGGGAGAAGCGATCGCGACCAAACGCTCGCAAGTCTTTTGAAGCTTCCGAAGCGAACCTGTCGGCTTTCTCGATTTCACCGCGATCTGTATAAAGTTGCGCCAAGAATGTTTTGGGAGCTATGCTCTGAGCCCGATATTTTGCAGGAAGCAGCGGTCCATAGGTCAGCGCCTCTTGCCACAAACCCTCCGCCAGGTCGAGCCTTCCCAAAGCTCTTTTGACAAACGCTGCATCGCTAAGTAGCGCCACGAACCGACGAATCTCGAAATCAGCATCATGGAGATGATGCCTGTAAATCGGGATAGCCTTCTCGAACCAGGAATCGGCTGTGCCGTAGTCGCCGTTCATATACGCGAGAGAGCCGAGCGGGTGCATCACTTGGGCGGTTTGGCGGCTCTTCAGCCCGTAAAGCCTTAAGTCCAGATCGTACGCCTCCTGCAAATAGCGTCGTGCCAGGTCATATTTCGCCTGAATCACGTACGTGCCGCCAATCGTACCGAGCATTTCAGCCTTTACTTCGGGCTGATCTCCGAGATCGGTCTCAACACGCTGAGCGGCATCATCCAGCATATCGGCAACGGTGGCATCATGAGCCATGTGATTCGGAGTGCCGCCCGAGACTGCCGAGTAACCGACCATTTCCTGAAGAAAGGCATTGATACGGGCGGCTTTTGCCTGTTCCAGCCGTGCAATGTGAGCCTGCCACAATGTCGTTGCGATCCCGGCCAGGAGTGTCAGAAAAATAAGCGCGGCCGCGGCGACACCTGACTTGTGTCGCTGGATGAATTTGCTTACGCGATAACGAGGTGTATCCGGCCGTGCCAGGACCGGAAAATCGGACAAGTGGTGTCTGATGTCGCCTGCGAGTTGCTCAGCAGAAGCATACCTGCGTTGCGGCTCTTTCCGTAAAGCCGTCAGAACTATGTTGTCGAGATCCCCCCGCAAGCGGCGCGACAAGTTCTGCCTATCTTTGGTTCGCACCACGAGGCTGGGCTTGTCCGGCTCCTCTTCGCAGATAGACCGCTCTATTTCAGCAACCGACGACATCTGCCCGCGATAAGGACCGCAACCGGTGAGGAGTAGGTAGAGCAGAACGCCCAGAGAATAAACGTCGCTGGAAGTTGTGATCGCTTCGCCGCGCACTTGTTCCGGGCTGGCATACTGGGGCGTGAACGGATGCAGAGTTGTCAGAGTCTTTTCCTGCGCTTCGGGCGCGAGCAATTTCGCGATGCCGAAGTCTAGTAGCCTTGGCACACCCTCCTTAGTTACCAGCACATTGCCAGGCTTGATGTCCCGATGAATGACCAGGTTTTGATGCGCATAGATCACCGCCGAGCAAACCGCCAGGAATAATTCGAGTCTCTCGGCGATGTTCAGTTTATGCGCATCGCAATAAGTGTCGATGGGCCGGCCTTCGATGTAATCCATTACGAAATAAGGCAGGCCATCCTCGGTGGTTCCGCCGTCCAAGAGGCGGGTGATATTGGGGTGGTCGAGTGTAGCGAGAATCTGGCGCTCGCTCTGGAACCGCTGTAGGATATCGTCGGTATCCAGGCCTCGCCGGATGATCTTAATCGCGACCAGCTTTTCGAAGGTCGCGTCGGCACGGGCGGCTGAGTAGACCGTTCCCATTCCACCGCGGCCGATCTCGCGCAAGACCCGATAGGGTCCAATCCTTTGTCCCTCCCGCTGGCCGGCTAGGCGATCTTCCAGGACTTTGACAGCATCAGAAAATCCGGCTGCCGCTGTGAAGCCATCGCCTTTATCGTGCGCCAACAACGATTCCACTTCGCGCCGAAGTTCTGCATCATCTCCGCACGCCGAATCGAGGAGAGACGGCCTGTTCTCGGGGCTGCAGTCGATAGCCGATTGCAGAATTTCGTCGATTTGCCGCCAGCGCTCAGGTTGCATTAGGTGACCCGGCGGCAAGCTCGCGGCGCAGCCAGAGCTTGGCTGTTTTCCAGTCGCGCGCCACCGTAACGGGAGATATGCGCAATGCGTCCGCGACCTCTTCCACCGACATCCCGCCGAAGTAGCGCAGTTCGAAGACCTTGCCTTTGCGAGAGTCGAACGCGGTGAGGTTTTCGACGGCGGAGTTGACCGCGATGAGTTCCTCGGCGCGAGCATCCGAAAGAACAGCGACTTCTTCCAGTGCTATCGGGTCGACTCCGTCGCCTCGCTTCGCGCGATCTCGCGTGCGAGCGTAGTCCACGAGCACGCGGCGCATAACCTGTGCCGCCACTGCGAAGAATTGGGTGCGGTTCTGAACGCTTACCTGCTCGCGATCCATCAGACGCAAATAGGCTTCATGGACCAGAGCCGTAGTTTGAAGCATATGTCCGGATCGCTCGCCGCGCATATAGTTCGAGGCCAGATTGCGCAGTTCGTCGTAAACAATGGGCATCAGGCTATCGAGCGCGGAATGATTTCCGGCGCTCCAATCAGCCAGCAGGCGCGTGAAATCCCCGGGGCCGGACATCGTTGGAACCGTCTGATAGTCAGCTATTTAACGTTTGACGAGTATATCACGATCATTCTCGCGCTCAAGACATTTCAGAACTGAATTGATTCATGTGACAGCTTCTTGACCGCAGTGTCGCCTGTAACAGCAGTGAGCAACCACCATTGCGTTGCCGAACCGATATTCCCACAGCAGGACCCTATCCGTATGCGCCTATTGCCGCATCCTCGACAATTGCGGCAAACGACCGCAAGTAACTCACGCTCGAGCGCATGATGCCTTGCCGTGGGCAAGGTTCTTCATTTTGGAAGCGTGCGAGCCTTCAAAACGGTCCGGATGGCGCATCCGTCCTCGAACCCAACCAGTACACCGTTTCCGTGCGGCTCGTTATCACCATCAATGATCAGACTGTGATTGTGTTCTATACCGAAGCTGTGCGGCTGAAGGACCTGTGGCCATTCGAACCAACTCTCTATTTCGGAGCTCCCGTGATTGCTCGAGCAAACCAGCAGAACTCTCCACGCCCATTACAGCTGATGGGCAGTTGAGGACGCATCTCGTAACAACGCTGACACCACAACATTTGAGAATAGCCCCCGAATGGTCGGCAAAACGGAAACAAATCCACTTGAGCGAGTAAGTGGCCAACTCGGGGATCGGCGCTTAGGTTCTCGTTAACACGTTTTATCGGACACTATTCATGCAAGCGTGCTCTGTCCAGGTACATTTTCGCACCAACGGACTATTCATCTCCGGATGCTCGGGTGTCCCGTTCTCATGAAGCAGCGCCGGGACAGGAATGGTGGCTACCAGCTGCAAGCGATGCCTCGGCTGGGCGGCTTCCGCCGTCGTTACGTTTGCGCGAAAGCAGGAGGATCGACGGCGCGCAATTTTGAGCGACTAGAGGACGTAAAGTTTACCATCGATCTCGGCCACTCCACAAAACGTTAAAAATGTTGAGAGAAAAATTTGGAAACCATATTTTTGGGGAGCCAAGTTATCTCGTTCGGAAACACTCTCAGGCTTAAGCCAGCCCTCGTTGTTCATCTCGGGCCCGGCGGCGCATTCAAAACTGGGTGCCGACCCCCATCTGCCTGGCAATCTATTTAATAGGCGGCGCGACCAACGGGGTGGCTCGCTAAACGATCTCGCCGAACATCGGCAGGATTCAATTTTAAGTTCTGCCGCCACTCTTCCGCCTTCTCGGGTTTTCTCCAACTCTCATAGAGTTCGAGGATCCACGCTGCGCCATCGTTCAGGGCAAATCGGCGTTCCCATGGCATGGTCGATTTTCGCCCGAGCATACCTTGGTAACCGGAGAGCAGCAGCGGTTCCGCCTCAGCAAACTTTCGTTGACCGGCCAGACTGGCGCCCAGCAAGCTTTCGCAGTTGTAGCGGACCCAACTACCGGCGCTGCTCTCGCTTAGGCTAGTCAGTGCGTCACGCAAGAGTGCCTCGGCCACTACGTATTTGTGAGTTCTTATGTACAGTGCCGCTAGGTCATTCATGGTGGCGAGCCTGCGAGGGTGCTCTCGAGCCAGCACGCGCCTTTGGAGTTCCAGGACTTGGATGTAAAGTTGTTCGGCCTGTTCATCCTTATGCTCGTACGCGTACATCAGCGCCAAATTATTCGTGCTGATCAGCGTGTCCGGATGCTCTTGGCCCAGAGTACGCCGCCGCACTTCCAGGGTTTTGGCTAACAATCGCTCGGCGCCCTGGTAATTGCCTTGGTATACATACAGCAGGCCCAAGTTGTTCATACTGATGAGTGCATCGGGGTGTTCCTGTCCCAGAACGCGCTGGCGCACTTCGAGAACCCTGATCAACAAAGGTTCGGCGAGCACATACTTCCCTTCGTCCCGGTAGATCCCTGCAAGGTTGTTGATCGTGCTCAGCGTTTCCGGATGCTCGGAACCCAGCACACGTTGCTTGATCTCCATGGCCGTAGCGAGCAGCGCCTCGGCAGCGGCGTACTTACCTTCATCCCAGAGGACGACTGCCAGATTATTCATGCTGAGTAGCGTGTTCGGGTGTTCGGCCCCTAGGACACGCCGCCTGATGTCTAGAAGTTTGGACAACAGCGGCTCAGCCTCGGTGTATTTGCCGCGATCCACATACAATCCTGCCAGGTCGTTCATCGTGCTCAGCGTTTCCGGATGCTCCGGACCCAACAAGCGGCGCCGAATCTGGAGAGCTTTCGTGAAGAACGGCTCGGCGCGGGGATACTCGCCGCGGTACCACTCCACAAGCGCCAAATCATTCATCGCGCTCGCAGTATCGGGGTGTTCCTGGCCCAGCGCGCGGCGGCGCGCCTCCAGAACGCTGGCCAACAGCGGTTCAGCCTGTGCATATTTGCCTTGGTACCAATCGAGCACTCCCAATTTATGGATGCTGGTCAACGTATCGCGATGTCCGGCTCCCAGCGTGCGACGCCGGAGATCGAGTGCGCGTTCTAGTTGCGTCTGCGCCTGCGGGTAGAGGCCCAGATCTAAATATGCGTCGCCGATTGTTTGGCGGATGGAAGCCTCAACCAACGGCTGGTTGTCGAATTTGCCCACGATCCGCGCGGCAGCCCGATCGAGAGCCGTGCGCACGCTCAGGTCAGGATCGGGCTTGACATCCGGCCGTGCTTGTACACTGGCGCTTGCCTGTGCCAAGAGATCGCTCTGGAGAAAATTGTTGACGGCCGTCGCGGTGGCCGCCTCATTATCGGCGCGGCGCCGTTCGCGGGTGGTGGCGGCGAGTCCTGCGATGAGCGATAGCGCAACAAGCGCTGTTGCAATCACAGCCGCGGCATGCCGGCGCACGAACTTGCTGGAACGATAGCTCCAGGACACGCCGCGCGCTTCCACCGGCCGGCCTTCGAGGTGACGGCGGATATCATCAGCGAATTTTTCAACCGAGGAGTAGCGCCGTACGGGCTGCTTTTCAAGAGCTTTGAGAACGATTCTGTCGAGATCACCCGCTAGCGCACGACGGAGCCCAGAGGGGCGGCCATCGCGTGTCGCACTAACTGACTCCGGGGTAATGGCTTCCCTGCCGGTGTCGGGATCTGCGGGCACCGTCCGTCGTACGACAGTGCTGGGCCGAAGCGGATCGTGTTCGCAGATAATCTGGGCGGCTTCGTGTGGCATGCGGCCTTTGAGCTGGTATGGGTGATGACCAGTGAGCAATTCGTAGAGCAACACTCCTAGTGAGTAGATGTCCGTGGTCGTGTTCACCAATTCGCCGCGCACTTGCTCCGGACTGGCGTACTCCGGAGTCATCACCGGCAGGACAGTGATCGTTCCCGCCGGACTGCCAGTGAGCGGGTTCTGCTCCAAAATTTTGGCGATCCCAAAATCGAGCAGCTTGGGCTCGCCGTCTTCGGTGACGAGAATATTGCCGGGCTTCAAGTCGCGATGGACGACGAGATTGCGATGTGCGTACTCCACGCCGGCGCAAACCTTGAGAAAAAGTTCAAGGCGGTGGCGAGTGGAAACGCGGCGCTGGTCGCACCAGACGTCAATCCGCACGCCAGCGATGAACTCCATGACGAAGTAGGGGCGACCATCCGACAAGGTTCCGGCATCGAGCAGTTTGGCGATGGAGGGGTGGTCGAAGTACGCCAGAATCTGGCGCTCCGTGGTGAAATGTTTGAGCGCGTACTCGCCGAAGACACAGTGGCGGAGGATTTTTACGGCCACCAGTTTGCGGTAGAGTTCGTCCTCGCGAACAGCTCGATAGACGACGCCCATGCCGCCTTCCGCTATCAGTTGGACGATGCGGTACGGGCCGAGAGCAGTGCCTGGCGAGAGCCTGTCAAGTTCGACCTGATGCGCCGGCGCAACGACCGGTTTCTCGATGAATTCGCCGGCATTGGCGAATGAAACGAGCAGCGATTCCACGTCGGCACGCAACGCCCTATCGCCTTTACAGGCTTGGTCAAGAAATGCGACTTGATCGTCAGCGGCCATATCGATCGCGGCGTCCAGGATGCGCTTGACGCGCTGCCACTCTTCTGCCGTCATACAGCCGTGTCGCGGATCGTCGGGTTGCGGGTCATTTCGCGAAAGAGCCACGCCCGCGCGGTGTTCCATTCGCGCTTAATAGTAGTGCGCGAAACGTTCATGACTTCGGCCGTCTCATCCACGGAAAGACCTACGAAAAACCGGAGCTCCACGATTCGGCCTTGCCTCGCGTCGAGGTGGGATAGCCGATCAAGCGCGTCATTCAGGGTTAAAAGGTCCAAGTCCAAGCCCGAATCGAGCGCTCCCGCCAAAGCGGCATCCAGTTCTAATTTCACTGTCTGGGAGCCACGTTTTTTAGCGCCTTGAGCTCGGGCGTAGTCGACAAGTATTCGGCGGATCATTTGGGCGGCGATGCCGAAGAAATGTGCGCGATTACGCCACTCGACATTCTGCTGGTTCACGAGCCGCACGAAAGCTTCGTGAACCAACGCGGTGCTTTGAAGGGTATGGTTGGAACGCTCGTGCCGAAGGTATGCCGAGGCCAGTCGCCGTAGTTCGCCATAGACGAGAGGCATCAACTGTTCGAGCGCTGCCTGATCTCCGCGACTCCAACTTGCTAGCAACTGCGTAAGGTCGGGTGCGGGTGCCGAACCCATGAGTGTCGATTTTATCACCAATTTTCATCCAATCTGGATAATCGTGCGACCAGGGCGACTCGCATGGTGGAGGTATGCCAGGCCGGTTGCAGTTCCCCCAGTCAAACTTCGATACGTGCTCTTTCGGGCCGCGCCAACATTTCGCGGTCCCTTCTAGCTCCAAAACTCGCGTTACAGAGTAGGAAGTTGTGATTCCAAATCCCGACTTCCTGAGGAAGGACTTAGAAATGAGGCATTTTCAGCGCAAGTTTATCGCCGTAATCTGCTGTGCATTCGCCCCAGCATTAGACGCCGGCGACTCTTACGAACGAGGCACAGTGCCGCCAGAACTGATAGGAGTCTGGATGCACACAGACTGGCAAGCAGGTGACGGGCACTTCGACCCTGACCAAGTCGATCGGTTCAACAACAAGAACCAGGATCCCGTCGGATGGAGGGACGGATACAGATTCTTCGCTGACGGCAGCTATCAGCACACTCACTTTGCGTCATTGGATGTTTCGGGGTGCGACGCCAAGACGCTGCAGCGAGAGTCTGGCAGGGCGATTTTCAAAGGCCAAACTATTACGCTCGTAAATCATCGCGCCGACCTGAGCGCGCAGGATCGGTGCCATCGCCAGAATAACTTTAACGCCCGAAACGTCAATACCATTGAGCCTCGGACACTTCTATGGCGCATTGCGAGGAATCGTAACGGACGTCCCGTCCTCCTGCTGAAGGGCGAAGATGGCACGACCCTTGTTTACGGGGTGGACTCAAGTGGCCACCTTTAGCCAAAACGATCCCTTTTCAATCGGCATGGTCCCTTTTCACGCCAAATCCCGCGTTTCTAAATAAGAGAGAAAATCACCATGTCAAAACTGCCTTTCATTTTCCTGCTGAAAGCTACGGCACTTATCGGCGGAATCAACAACAACATCCCAGCAGAGACGTGGGAGACCGCGGTCGCTCAACGTGCGCTTATTCGCCAGGCGCCGCTTGTTGAAACTCTGCTGACTGATACCCCCCAGAAGACCGCGACACTCAACCACGTAAAAAGAACCAAAACGCTTGCTTTGGAGTCTATCGGAAAAACGGGCGCCGGGATGATGGCCGGCCCTGCTGCCAATTTAGCCGTACCTTATGCGGAAACCGGTGCCGTTAAGCTTGGCCACTTGGGAAGAGAGCTGATTTCACGGCACGGCACCGATACTAAGCATGTCGAGTTCGACGTCCTGCCCGGCACAACAGCAGGCGTTTCCGTTAATCCCGGGAAGGTAGAAATACTGGTGCCGCTGAATCAGTACCTTCTCTCGGCGCAGTCAATCGAAGATGTTCGGCCTGTGCTTCTGAAATTGGATGTGAGCGTCAAAGATCAGGTCCGAATTGTCGCCGCGCGGCACATTGATTTGAAACAGGAGAAGAAAACCCGGTTCGATCTTAAGCCGGCGGTGGACCGTACTGAAGAGAGCGTGGAGGAAACAGAATTGGCCGTTTCTTTTGAGCGCCTGCCGCGAAATGTTTATCGCATCGTTAACACGGACGCGCTCGCGGTCGGCGAATATGCACTTGTGTTTCGCACGAAAGGTGAATCCGGACACTATACGGCCAACGTCGCCCTGAAAACCACGACTCCGCACGTTCAAGTCCAAAGCGGCTCCGGAAAAAGCCTCGCAGAGATGATGAGCGGAACGCAGTCATCCACTGGTCTCGCGACAAGTATAACGAATTTCATTGCGTTCGATTTCCGCGTCCTGCCGTAGTTCTGCCGGGAGGCTCGCATG
>Ga0126373_10004011_pt1 | contig 11160 bp, 10 predicted proteins | sample PanSoiMetPlot_11_FD_92545 | JGI IMG/M metagenome (GOLD analysis project Ga0126373, IMG submission 92545) | Tropical forest soil microbial communities from Panama - MetaG Plot_11 | ecosystem: Environmental > Terrestrial > Soil > Tropical forest > Bulk soil | place: Panama | collected 2016-02-17
ACTGCTGACAGCGAACAGGATCATTCCCGGATTCCAGTCTTCTATCGCATAAAAATCGACCGTATCACTGGCCATTTAGCGACCCGAAGCTCTTGACCGGCATATCTTCGCGGGATACTCGGTGAGTCCTACGCGATCAGTCGCGAACTAACCACGCTACTGCCGGCGATGAAAGTTTCTAATCCCGGCCTTGCCGCCCCGATTACTCCTGAGGATGAGGATTCTATTCAACCTGAGCTGACTCCCGTGACCGTGTCGATGCGAATTCGAAACACGATTGCTCCTGGCTGCGGCGAGCCGTGATCTTCAAAAGCCTCAACTGGCGTGAGCCTGGGGAACCGCGCCAAAAGCTTACAATACACTTCAAGCCGCTCGCTGGCGTCGGCGATCTCTTGATATTCGCCGTGAACGAGCACGCTCGACCAGTGATGGCCATCTGCAATTCTGTCGACCTGAAGACAAGCGCGCCGCGAAACCCGAAGCGCCTCGATCTTGTGACCCTGGCGCGAGTGCGCGTAAACACACACTCCATCGAAGACATAATTGACGGGCACCACGTAGGGCTCACCGTCGCAGACAAAACCGAGCCGTCCGAGCCGTTCTTCCCGGAGCAACGCCAGGCTCGAGTCGGTGTTCATGTACTCGACCGTCATTGCGCTTATTTCGGCCTAATGAAGAGTACTGAGCGATTCACACTGCCCAGGTATTTGACCGCGGCGGACCGCACCTCGTCGGGAGTTACCTCCAGATAGCGGTCCAGATCAGTGTTGATTAGAGACGGGTCGCCGTCAAACATGGTGTACTCTGCCAGGGCAACGGCTCGTCCCTCCGCCGTCTGGAGGCCCGCGTACTGGTCACCTTCGGCATCTCCCACGAACCGAGACAATCTGTACTGGTTCTTTGCACGCGCCAGCTCTTCCGGGCTCACTCCCTCTTTCGCTATTCTGTTGATCTCTGATTCCACTATAGCCTGCACCGTACTTGCCCGGACATTGGTCTTGTGTACCAGCATAATTGACATATCACTGGGTCCCCGCGTCAGCTCAAGAGAGCCCTCTGCCTCCAGGCACACGGCTTTTTCCTTTACCAGCTTCTGATAGAGACGCGAGCTCTTGCCATCCAACAGGATCGACTTGAGCAAAGCTATTGCGTAACGGTCGGGCGAGCGCCTGCCCGGAATCTTCCACTCCATGGCGAGTGCGGGAACCTTGGCGTGCGCGTCGGTTACCCATCGGACGCGCCTGGCTACCGCCGCCGGTTCCTCAACCGACGGCGCGGCTGGATCTTTGTGTCTTGGAATCGTCGAGAAGTACTTGCGCACGAGACCTTCCGCCTCCGTGTAGTCTATATCTCCGACAATTGAAAGTACCGCGTTGTTTGGCGCATAGTAGGTGTCGAAGAAGTCCTTGACATCCTCGAGCCTGGCAGCATCGATATCCTTCATTGAACCCATCGTAGGGTGAGCATTCGCCCAGTTTGAGAAGACCATCTCGTCAAGTGTCGTGTAAGCAGCCGAATAGGGCTGATTGTCGATGCTCAGCCTTTTCTCCTCTTTAACCGCCTCTTGCTGATTCTTGAGGTTTTCAGCCGTGATCTTCAGGGATCGCATCCTGTCGCTTTCCAGCCACAGCGCCAGCTCCAATTGGCTTGAGGGCATCAGCTCGTAGTAATTCGTGTAGTCGTCATGCGTCGAGCCATTTAGATCGCCTCCATTGTTTTCAACGTATTTGAAGTACCCGGCCTTGGGCACATTCTCGGATCCCTGGAACATCATGTGCTCAAAGAGATGTGCGAACCCCGATCTGCCCTTGACTTCGTTTCGGGACCCGACGTCGTAATAAACCGCGACCGCGATGACCGGTGCCAGATTATCCTTTGACAGGACGACCCTCAGTCCATTTTCCAGTCGGAACGATTTGAAGTCGACGGAGTACTTCGTTCCATTGGTCTCGGGGTTTGCCGCAACGCTCAACAGGCACATCAAAACGATCGAAACGAGACCGGTCTTCCCCACACCGGTTGCCCTCTTTATTAGAGGTGTCCTACGTTTCAGACGCCTACTATCGATCATCGCGTTTCCTCGCCATCAGGCTTACTCAAAATTGGCACGACCCCGGCCGGAATCGGTCAGGCTCGACTTTACAATTCTAATTCTACCTGAGCAGACCATGGATGGGCGAGCCTGGCCATGTCCCGTTCATTGACTAGAACTTAGCGACCCGAACCTTTTGGTAGTCGTAGAAGCATGATAGAGTGAATCCACAAGATAGGCTTAAGTGGCCCCGAAACCAATCCCCCGGGGTGAAAGGAGTAGCGATGGCTCAACATGACAAGGCCAAAATCGAGGAAAATGCCGTTCGAATTACAAACTGGCTCGTCGATAACAGCACTGAATTCGAAAAAAGCGGAGTGAGCGAAGAGTCTCTCGCCGGCGCCGCCGAGATGTCGGCCGAGCAGGCCACAACCGCCGTGGATCGACTCGAAAACACAGAGGTCGTTGTAAGAGACCCCATAGCCCTGACCAGACCGCCCCGGTTCCTGGTAAAGCCCGGCCGTAACTGGCCGCCTACTCGAGACAAGCTTGTCGCGGCCCGCGCCGCGAAATCAGCATAGCGTTGCCGGTTCAGCCACGCCCCTGGATCGGCGGGGAGCAGTGTTCCGCTATTAGCTGTTTGACCGAATTGCTCGGCGACGTCTAACTTCGTCTTTCCGCCGCTGTACCTGATGATAACTGTCGCGCGTAAGCAAAGCACTCACAACCGGCGTGTCCTGGCGATTCAAGGGCAACTCACGCGCGCCTTAACATCGTACACGGCGGTGAACCACTCGGGTTCCGGGTTTCGGTATTCGTCTTCGCTGCTCTCGGCGCTACATTCATCGTTGCAAACCCGAGGGAATCCCGATCTCGCATGGAACTCTGATCCCTCGAGAGTCTGTTGAAGACAGCGGCAACTCACGAAAACAACTAATGAGAAGAACTGGGCAAGTCTCGGCATTTTGTATAGAATGACGGCTGACACTTTCAAGGTATAAGTCCAGGTCCGGGCATAAGTGATGGGGTTCGCGCTGTTAAAGCGCTGAATTTCTTTATTCGATCCTGCGCGAGGAGACTTCGTTCGGATTTCGGGGTAGGACAGAATCATTTTCAGCCATTCATTTTCAGCCATGATGCTGCTCCGCAAATTCCCTCCCGAGATCCTTCCACTACTGACGGAGAGCGAAATGATAAAGAGAAAAGTGTGCGGTTTTGTGACGGCGATCCTGCTCATGGTCTCCGCCCTTTCAGGAGCGGGTGTCTCGCAAGAAAAAAATAAAGACGGCTCCGACAATGTGGTTAGGATAAGTGCCCAGCTTGTCCAGATCGATGTCATCGTCACCAATAAAGCCGGCAAGGCTGTTGCAGGCCTTAAACGTGAGGACTTTGAGCTGTATGACAACAACAAAGCTCAGGATATCAGCCATTTCGCCTACGAAACGACCAGGTCGAGGTCGGTACAGCAGGAGCTCGACGAAACCCGAGCCCTGCCAAAAGCAATAACCGCCCCAGAGGTAAAGCGCGTATTGGCCTTCGTTGTTGATACGCTTCATATGAAGCCCGAGAACGTCTACCGGACTCGCCAGATGATCGAGAATTTCATAGACAAGCAGATGGAACCGGGGGACCTGGCTCTGATTCTGCCGACGGCGGGCGGGTCGGGCCTCTTTCAACAATTCACTTCGGATCAACGCTTGCTCCGTCGCGCGGCTGACAGGCTGCGCCCCTTCCTGTTCAGCAACGACACCACGCCGTTCCGTAGTATGGGCAATCCCTTTGGCCAGAGCGGCAGCGCCGCTTCGCCGATGGGCATGGGGCGGGGCGGCCGCATGACTCAACCCCGCTTGCCACAATCGCGCTTGCCTGGTGCTAATCCCGACCCGGTAGAAGAGGCTGACGTCCGCGCTACTCTGGGGACCCTCAACAATCTGATCAATTCTATGAAGCAACTCCCCGGCCGTAAGCTTGCCCTCTTCGTCTCCGAAGGGCTCAGGATATTCCAGACCGACACATCTCAGGATCTCCGGCAGACGACCGATCTCGCCGCCCGCGCCGACGTCGTGTTCTACACGATTGACCCGAGGGGCCTGGATCCTCTGATGATCTCGGCCGCTGATGACGTCGGCGATCAGGACCCGACCGATTTCCTTAACAACAAGCGCGATGACTTCCGAGAGTCTCAGGACAGCTTGAACGCTATTGCCCTGGACACCGGCGGCAAGTTCTTTCGCGATAACAACGATATCAAGCGAGGTCTGGCCAACATGCTCGACGAGAACTCGGGCTACTATCTGCTCGGGTTCCAGCCGGAAGGATCAAAGTGGGATGGAAAATACCACAAACTTAAAGTCGCCGTGCGCGGGCATTCGGACCTGACAGTATCTTTCAGAAAGGGATATGTAGCTCAGGACGACAAGCCACGGGTAAAGGAAAACGTGGACCCGCAGGTCGCCGAGAACATTGCAGCCATAAATTCCCCTCTCGTGCGCAGGGACATCGACCTGCAGTTGACGCCTTTTTACCGCGATGACTCAAAGCAGCAGCCGGTAATCACCACGCTTCTTCATATTGACGCGAGCCAACTTCACTTCAACCAGACTGAGGGCCGATATAAAGATATGTTGAAGCTGGTCGGGTTCGTCCTTGATACTAACGGCAAGACCGTCGATGGCTTCAGTGAAGAACTCGCCTTAAATCTGCTTCCCGAGCATTACGAGCAGTCAATCAAGAATGGCTTCCTCGCTACCCGGGTCCTGACTGTCAAACCTGGCATCTACCAGATGAGAGTCCTGGTGCGCGAAGGTGATACCGGCAAGCTGGGCACCGCCAACAACTATATCGAGGTGCCAAACCTCAAGAGTGACCGCCTCGCACTTTCGAGCATCTTCACCTCTCCACCTCGTGACCAGCAAGGAAAGACCTCTGAAGCGGCGGGTCAGGGCGCTACCCTCTCCCAACGAAGATTCAAACACGGCAGTCAGATGGAGTACATGTTAATCGTCTATAACGCAGCGTCGGAAGGCCATGAGTCCCGGACGCAATTGGAGATGCGCACAAGGGTGATGCAAGGCGGCAGAGCAATTTACACCGGCCAGAACAGGCCCGTGGAGCCCCTCGTTGAAAGTGCTCCGCCCAGGCGAATAATCACGGGCGGCACTTTGACTCTGGGTCAGCTTGTCCCTGGTGACTACACTCTCGAGGTCACGGTCACCGACAAGCTGCGCAAAAAAGAAAGCCGGGCCGTCGTCAGACAGGAGATAGATTTTAGCGTTGAATGATGACTCTTCTTTAGAAGCTCCGATGTGTTCAGGAAGGTCTGAACGGTCGTTCTACTTCGTTGTTTACAGAGCTACCGGAGGCCGGCAGTTGACAGGAAGGCCCGATATCTCGAGTCGGACCGCAGAAAGTCAAAAATCGGCCTTCCATCAACAGTCTTTAAGGCCTACCTCGCGGCCGGCCGGGGGGCCGTTCGGATGACGAGTTCCGCGCCCGTATCAAGAATCAAGTCATTGCTGCCCTCGACATATACGGTGCCAACGCCGGCTGCACCTCCCAACAGAATCCCTATGAGGGCGCCTTTTCCTCCGCCGGCTATACCGCCGATGATCGCCCCGGCCGCTGCGCCTATTGCTCCTCGTTTCTCTGACTCGGTGGTTCTGCTCTCGGTTTCGATATTGCCCTCTTCGTCAACCTTCTTTACAGCTTCGGTCCTTATAACCCTCTGCAATTGGGCGTCTATTGGATGCCGTGTACCATCCGGGAACGTAATGGTGTCAAAGGCCAGCGACAATTCCGTCTTACCACTAACGCGGCTCGATCTCTGCACGTTTGCTATATGGCCCGTGACTGTTGAGCCGTCGAAGTCCGAAGGCGATATTACAATAGCTGTGAATCGGTCGCCGCGCCTGGCAGTCCGTGTGTCTATGGCCGAATTGAGTTTCAGCCTCAGCTCAGCGTCGCCGGGCACGCTATAACTTGGCCCTGGTGGGTCGTCTACACGGCGCTGGCGGCCGCCTGCGTCATTTCGTGCTTGGGGTTCGTCAACTGGACCTGCGGGCGGATTGGACTGGATCGAAGCTGCTCGAGCGAGATTAGCTCTTTCCTGCTCTGCGTTCGGAGGAAGCGAGACGTTGCGGGCGCGACCGTAGTAGCCGTCTGTGTAGCCAAGCTCGAATCCCAGGTTATAGCCGTCAAGGTACTTCCCGGGAGCCGAGGCTGTTTGGCTGCCCTGCTGATCACCTGACTGAAATGTAGCTGAGTGCTGAAAATCCCTGGGGGCTCCCTTCCTCCAATCAGCCTGGCCAGCCAGGTACCCGCTGCTGTAGCCCTTTTGATAACCTTGGCCATATGGAGTTCGGGGGCGCGCGGTCACTCGCCGGCTCCTTTGTCCTGAATATGCAAGCACGGGTGCCGACGCAATCCAGACGCCGATTACTGTAATGGCCAGCGTTGCCGCCAAACCTCTCCTAGCTTTGTTGAACATCGATTTGCTCCTTTTCTGCCCCCATTATTTCCAAAACTTCTCGATTAAGGTCTGAGTGGATCGTCGATCTGCCTGCGCTTATAGTATTAGGCGGATGTTCAAATAAATGACATCCTGGGATTAGCGGCATTCCGTATTAAGGGCGCAACGTCGCCTCTCGGTTTCGAATGGAGATTGAACTCCTCGTGTCCCACGACGGAAAACCGACGCTCGAGGCCGACCGCGCTCTTCGGGATCAGACTCTTTTCGGGATCAGACATGATGATGACAAAACTTTCAGCCGCGATGCCTGCCCTCGCTTCCCAAAACGACCTGCTCGATGCACGAGCGGCGTCTATTGGGAATGGCCGAGGCTCAAACCTTAATCAGTCGAGTTTCTCGATCGATCAATTGAATTTATGTCAGGTCTCTCCAGATATCTTGAAACAATCGTTGTATTTATATGCTACACCAACTTTTTTCTTGACAACGAAGCCCTCGTCATTATAATAAGGGTCTCGGGGTTTTTGTGAGGGGAATCACGAACTCACTTCGTAAACAAATAAGTCTCAAGTAGAAAAAGAGTCAGTGGTACTGGGGAAAGGTGCCAGTGGCCGTCGGGTTTTTAATCTGCGATATTGGGCCTGTCCATTGGCCCGAGGAAAAACGACAAAATTACCAGGATGTTCGGGAAGCAAGTCGTGGTTGAAGGTGGGAGCTGCCGGGGACCAAACGCTGTTTCTGGTGAGCAATATATTGGAAGAAGTCATTTGGGTAGCCCATATAGATCGACCAGTGATATGTCTCAGAGTGACTCTAATGTGATCGGTTGTGTTGGATTTTCCTCCAGCAGCGGGATCTAAAAGAGGCATTCAACCTCTGGTGCACGAGTCGCTCGGTTCCTACTGAATACGGATCGACCTAGCAGCGTTGCGGCCTACCCATCTACACTGAGCGAACTCGAATCGGAACAAGCCTGCCCTTCCTTACCGAACCTGGGTGTTCAATTAAGACGGAGGAATTCTACTAGGACGTTAAAGGCAAGGCAGATTTCACCTTGGAGGGATTGGTCTGCCTTACCCCCCAACACCGCCCCATGATGGAACTGTGTTGTCTGCATAGTATAGTTGAACCAACTTCCCGTGCGCAACTACTATTGTGTCCACGGTTGCACGTCTCCCCTATTGTCCTTTCCGCCTATTTCATTTCATTACCGGAATCTCCCCACTTCTGTCAAATTCGACCTTACAACAAGGGTTTCTCCAAGGGTTTGCTGGCTCAAAAACAAGGCAGTTCGCCAAAGTCCCGAAGTCAACGACGAGCATCGCCCAACCCGGCAGCAATGCACTTCCGGGGTATTCCAGCTTGCTTGTTAAAGGAGGTCGGTTGTGAAAATCCGCGGGCTCTTGACCGGTTCACTGATACTACTTCTGCTCTACATTGTCCACTATGGCTGGTCCGCCAACGGAGCGGGCCGATTGCTTGACACCAAAACCGTAACGTTCTGCAGCGACATAGCCCCAATTCTCCAGCGCAGTTGCCAGGAATGCCATCGGCCCGAGGGAGTCGCACCCATGTCCCTGCTCACCTATGATGAGGTCCGACCATGGGCTCGAGAGATAGAGGAGAAGGTGGTCCAAAAGATCATGCCGCCCTACTACGCGGGCGGTGAAATCGGCCGATTCGTTGGCGACCCTCGCTTGACTGACGAAGAGATCCGCAAGATCCGGTCATGGGCTGATAGCGGAGCTCCAAAGGGAGACCCAAGCAAGCTTCCGCCTCCAAGGGAATGGGTTTGCTCTCCCTGGCAGGGCGGCACGCCCGATCTGGTGCTCAGGATGCCTCGGCCCTTTACTATAAAGTCGGATATGAAGGACGGCTATGCCTTTTTTGTCATGGACTATGTGTTCGACCAGGATACCTGGATCCGGGGAGTTGAAGTTAGCCCCGGGAATCGCACCGCCGTCCATCACGCCAATGTATACATGGTCCCATCGTCTCTCAAGACGCTGGCCGACGGCAGGATCGACAATGTGTTCGATCCCGTCTCATTGGGCGGTAGATTTGTGACCGCGTGGGAACCTGGCTGCTCTCCATTAATTCATCCGGATGGTGTCGGAACTCTTGTCAGAAAGGGGACTCGATTTGCGATCTTGATGCACTACTCGCCGTCGGACAAAGCCCAATCCGACCAGACATCGGTGGGCTTCTATTTTGCGGAAGGCAGGATTCATAAAGAAGCAAAGATTCTCTACGGCGGAACTCGCAAGATAAACCTCCCAGCAAGAGCATCAAATTATGAGATACTCGAGTCTCGCGAGGTCATGACCGATGCGATGATCCGGGCTTTTACATGCCACATGCATTTGAGAGGGAAGTCCTTTGCGGTCCGATTCCGTTACCCTGATGGCAAAGTGGAAACGGCCTTTGAGGTGCCGCACTACGATGTGAACTGGCAGCAGCTTTATGTCCTTGTGTCCCCGATCTTCGTTCCAAAGAGAACCATTGTTGATTACGTAGCGACCTGGGACAACAGCCCGAACAATCCATCGAATCCAGATCCGACCAAGAACGTGAAATGGGGGGACCGGGCCACCGACGAGATGATGGACGGCTACCTCAATTACGTCAGCGTCCACGAAGACTTGAACATCGACGTAAAGAGTGGCCGGCTGCTCTCCCGTAATAGCGGAAAAGGGGCTGAGCCTCCTTCGCGGCCAAAGCAGGCAGCAACACCGATCGCCCGCACCGCCGCTAACCACGGGCCGCAGGCGCCTGCTCCAGCTTCGGTGAAATCATCACCTGCTCCAGTCGAGGCCCGGCCAGCCGCTGCGGTGAAACCATCACCCGCTGCAGTCGAGCCCCGGCCACCCGCCGCGCTCGAGTCCCGATCAGCAACTGCCCGTGCTAAAGATGGTGTCGAACCGGCGACAAAGAGCGCGGGCGGACTGGTCAGCGGATCGCCCGGCGGCGAAGTCAATCGGAGCGCGAATGAGAACCGCGATAGGGCGGCGAACCGCCGTTACTTGATGGTCGCCGGGGGTATCGTGCTGCTTGTACTGTTCGGCGGCGTCGGAGGATATGGCCTCGGTCGCAGGCATCGATCCAAGGAAATAGCCGCGCTAGTCGAGGCTTGCGCTGGTGTTAATGCAGTGCCGGTTGAATCACCAGCCAGCGCTGCCTTTCGGATTACAACCAATCGTTGAGTAAGGCCTTCCGGTTGCGAAGCACGGGAGGCTTCCCGCTAGTTCCGAGCGGCTTCGCGCCAGAAGGCAACGGGGGGGTATGATTCGGGGATTTGAGACACGCGGACCGAACACCCCGCGCTGTCCGCCATCATGCTCCCCCCTATCCCTTGCATGTTTCAATGTTGCAACTTTCAGCGTTGCAAATTAGAAGCATCGGCCCGGTACTTTTGCTTGATTTTGAGCGTCTCGTTAAGCGGAAAGCATTCAGGCGGAGTACATACGGCATTCGGCGGGGCACATAAGTGGCGGAGCACACAAGTAATGATTGGGTCCTTCATGGCAAGAGCGATTTCGCCTTTGATGATGGCTCGGCGGGAGGCTATTATCTACTTTAATTCCCGTGGATTACCAATTCTAATTCCCGTGGATTACCAAAAGCGATAAGTGCTTAAATGAAGACAATAATACAGATGGCTCCGATTGCACTCGTGTTGATCCTGATTGGCGGGTTCTTGCTCCTGGGTGGTGCTGCAAGGACCGATGCGCCGGAACAGCCAATCGCCTACGACCACTGGTTGCACGTTACCAAGCCGGACGGCCCTCAATTGGAATGCACCTTTTGCCACGAGAACGCTGATAAATCTTCGCACGCCACGATACCCAATACCTCGACCTGCATGGCCTGCCACGAGTCGATAAAAACCGAGAGCCCCGAAATCCAAAAGCTTGCCGCCTATGCCCAGCGCAATGAACAGCCACCCTGGGTCAGAGTCTACTGGATTCCAAGATCGGCCGATGCCTTCTTCACCCACAAACCACACATAAAGGCAAACATCGACTGTGTTACCTGCCACGGCCAGATTGGCCAGATGCACCAGGTAAAACGAGAGGTTGATCAAGATATGGGATGGTGCGTGAGCTGCCATCGGGCCCGGAACGTCAGCGTCGATTGCTATATATGCCATCGATGACCGATTACACCACCCTGGAGCGAAGCTACTGATGAAGCGACGAGATTTCATTATATTGACGGGAGCAGGAGCAACAACCGCAGCCCTGTTGTCAGCTTGCGGACACCCTGAGAACAAGCTGATTCCAGCCTTCGTTCCCGACGATGAGTATGTTCCTGGACTCGACTATTGGAAGGCGACTGCCTGCAGCATGTGCAATGCAGGTTGCGGTATCCTCGTTCGCACCCGAGAGCACAAAGCAAACAAGATCGAGGGTAATCCCGTCCACCCGGCCAACCAGGGCGCCCTGTGTGCACGTGGCCAGGCAGGAACCCAGGTCCATTACAATCCCGATCGTATTCGCGCGCCCAAGAAACGAATCGGCGAGCGGGGTTCAGGTCAGTTCGCCGACATCTCCTGGGAAGAGGCGATCAAGACGCTCGTCGATAGACTGAGAGAAGTTAAGTCCGGATCGGGTTCGATAGTGCTGGCTGCCCACAACAGCGATGGCATCACCGGTCTGGC
>Ga0126373_10004012_pt1 | contig 11157 bp, 9 predicted proteins | sample PanSoiMetPlot_11_FD_92545 | JGI IMG/M metagenome (GOLD analysis project Ga0126373, IMG submission 92545) | Tropical forest soil microbial communities from Panama - MetaG Plot_11 | ecosystem: Environmental > Terrestrial > Soil > Tropical forest > Bulk soil | place: Panama | collected 2016-02-17
ACGATCAGCTTGTTGCCGACCCGGACCGCCAGCCTCGTCCCCGCCACCGACGCCACTCCGACCGAGACCGCGACTGGAAGCAGCCGCACCCCGGTGCCCAGCGGGCTGTAGCCCCGCACGACCTGGAAGTACTGGGTCATCAAGAAGATGAACCCCAGCAGCGCGAAGAACGCGATCGCCACCGAGGCGCTGGCGGCGGTGAACCGTGGGTTGCGGAACAGCCGCACGTCGATCATCGGGGCGGCGGTGGCCCGCTCGGCTGCTACCAGCACTCCCAGCAGAACAATGCCGGCGGCCAGCGTGCCGAGGGTCGCGGCCGACGCCCAGCCCCAGCCGGGCGCCTGGATGATCCCGTACACGATCAGGCTCATGCCCGCCGTGGACAGGGCGAAGCCGCGCCAGTCCACCGGCGGGGTGCGCGGGTCGCGGGAGGTGGGTACCCGCCAGGCGACCAGCGCCGCGACCACCGCGGCCACCGGTGCCATGAACACGAAGATGGCGCCCCACCAGAACTGCTCCAGCAGCCACCCGCCCGCGATTGGGCCCAGCGCGATTCCGACTCCGGCGCTGGCCCCCCACACGCCGATCGCCAGCGCACGCTCGCGGCGGGCGGTGAACACGTTGGTCAGCAGCGACAACGTGGAGGGGAACATCATCGCCGCGCCCAGCCCCATCACCGCCCGCGCCGCGATCAGCTGCCCCGATGAGGTCGCGAACGAGCCGGCCAAGCTGGAGAGTCCGAACACCGCCAGGCCCGCCAGCAGCATGCCCTTGCGGCCCAGCCGGTCCGCCAGGCTGCCCGCCGCCAGCACCAGCGCACCGAACACCAGGTTGTAAGCATCCACTACCCACTGCAGATCGGTGGTGGTGGCACCGGTCTGGCGCACCAGCGCAGGCAGCGCCACGTTCACGATCGTGGTGTCCAGGTTGATGATGAGCGCCGCCAGGCACAGCGTCACCAGGATCAGTCCTCTGCCTCGCATGCCACCGCCTAATCCGTGCATCGATTTGATGATCGGCCGGCGTAACTCATGAACGCCGCCGCCCGCCCCGGCCGCACGTGGCACCCGGCCAAGGAGGGATGCTATTTGTTACATCCGAGCAAAAAGTAACGCCGCGCGAGGCGACTGACCAGGAACAAAACCGGAATAAGACCGGCAGTTTCTGCCCAGCCCTAGCGCTTAGGCCTCAGCTGGCCGGCCGATGAGGCACGGGCGCGGCGGACGTTTCGGCGGCACTTACCGGCGGCAACAGGGTCTGGCGGACGGGATCTGCCGGTCTTCTGCTTGGCTTCTTCCTGGCCGACCCGCACCCGGCCGTGCCAGCGTGGGTAAACGCGACCGTTCGCCCCGATGTTCTCGTGAAAGGTGTCCACCCCTGAGAGAAGGCGACCAGCAACTGCAACGAGTGGAACGGTTAGGAAGTCGCGATGAGAAAGCTGTTTTCGTTTCACCTCATCAGCCTCGATGGCTATTACGGGGGGACCGGCCAGGCCTTCGACTGGCCGGTCGTGGACGCGGAGTTCAACGAGTTTGCCCTGCGGCAACTGGACGAGGCGGACACGCTGGTATTCGGGCGGGCCACCTACGAGATGATGGCGGGTTACTGGCCCACCCCCGCTGCCGAGCAGGACGACCAGGCGGTCGTAGCAAGGATGAACGGCCTGGCCAAGATCGTCATATCCCGGACAGTCGACACCGCCGAGTGGACTCCCACGCAGCTGATCGGGGACAATGTCGCCGACGTGCTTGCCAAGCTCAAACAGCAGCCCGGCAAGAACATGCTGATCATGGGCAGCTCGGCGCTGACGGTGAGCCTGATCGGGATGGGGCTGGTGGATGAGGTACGGGTCATGGTCAGCCCGGTCGTGCTCGGCGACGGCAAGTCCCTGTTCCGGACCGCGGCGGAACGGATCAGCCTGACCCTGCTGGAGACCAAGCCCTTCCGCTCGGCATGCGCCCGCGGTCTCACTCCATGACCCCTTCGTGACCGGCCACCGAAGCCGCTAACGGCGGCGTTGAACGTCTCCGGCAAATGCCGCGATTCTGCCGGTGATCTGCCTGGCCGGGCGCGCTCCGACCGTGCCAGCCTCATGTTGTTGCGGCTGAACTCGGTGCGACTGGATAAGACGCTTCACCGACAGAACGTCTGGGGTGCAGGGCATTGCTCGTTCTAGTAACCGGGGGGACAGGATATGTCGGCTCACACGCGATCGCGGCGCTAGTGGGAGCCGGGCACCGAGTCAGGGTTCTGGCGAGATCCCCGGAGAAGATCCCGGCCGCGCTCGGTCCACTCGGCGTCCACGGGGTCGAGACCGCCACCGGCGACGTGACCGAGCCCGACGCGGTCGAACGCGGGCTCACGGGGTGCGACGCGGTCCTGCACGCCGCCTCGGTGTTCTCCCTGGACGCCCGCAAAGCCGGCGAAATGAACTCGGTGAACGTTCGCGGCACCGACATCGTGCTCGGCACCGCGCACCGTCTGGGCCTTGACCCGATCGTGCACGTGTCGAGCGAAGTCGCGCTGCTACCGCCGGCCGGCGGGGAGGTCCTCACCCCCGACTCGCCGGTGAAGCGGCCACCTGGGCCCTATTGCCGTTCCAAGGCCGACTCCGAGCTGGTGGCCCGGAAGTTCCAGGCGCTGGGCGCGCCGGTGGTGAGCGTCCTGCCAGCCGGGATGTGGGGGCCGCATGACCCACACCGCGGCGAAGGAGTGACCCTGGCCGCCAACGTGTTGCGCAACCGGTATCCCATCGTCATGGCAGGCGGGATGCACATTGCCGACGTCCGCGACGTCGCGGCGGTGCTTGCCGCCGTGATGCAGCCGGGCCGAGGACCGCGCAGCTACCTGGCCACCGGGCACTACGTGACAATGCCCGACATCATCGGCACGCTTGGCGACCTCAGCGGCCGTCGCATCCGGTTCCTCACCTTCCCGGCGTGGTTTCTAGCCGCATTCGGCTGGACGGCAGACCTCGTCCAGCGCCGGCTAAGAACACGGCTGCCGTGGAGCGGCGAGAGCATCTGGATCGTCAACTGCGACGCCCGCTGCGACGACTCCCAGACCCGCGACGAGTTCCAGCTTGAGCCCCGCCCCCTGCGGGAGACCTTTGCCGACACAGTCCATTGGCTGGTTGAGGCCGGGCACCTCACCCCACGCGAGGCGGGCCGTCTCGCCCAGTAGCTCGTCAGTCCCGATCGTCGGCCATGGAAAGCTGCTGCGCTCCTGCTCGCGGCGCGATGCCGGATCCTGCGCAGCTGGCGGAGGTCGTGCCAGGTGGCTGATGGCTTATCCGGGAAGGCGTGCCCGTTCATCACGGCGGGCCGCCCGGCATAAGTTTCCGGCACGCCCGTTGCGCGGACCGGAAGACCGGCGAGTTGGGTTTGACGCCGTTAGGTATTTGCAGGCTTATGCCATTGGCGCTCACGGCGGGGTCCGCCATGCCCGGCAGCCCGTGTGCGCGCATGCAGGCGACGAACTTCAGCGCCTGGGCGGTCACCTGGCGTTGTTGTGCCGCGGTCATCGGGCGGGTCTTGGGGAGCAGGTGCTGGCAGGCCTTATTGGCCGCCACGAATGTGGGAGAGCCCTGGGCCAGGTGGTCCTCCGGGCCAGTGAGGATGGCGCCGTTGCTCTGCGGGTCGGGGAAGCCCGGCACGCCATGGGCGCGCATGCACTGCGAGTAGGCGAGCGCCTGCTGATAAGCCGTCTGAGCTCCCAACATGGGCGTCGATCCGCCGCCGCACGCCGCGGCCAGCAGAGCCGTCGCCGCGAGCCCGGCGGCCAGCACGCCCCATCGGCGGCGCCGGCTGGTGACCTTGTTCATGACCTTGTCCTTCGGCCAGGGCTAGCCCCGCCCGGCACCGTCATCGGCAACGGGCCGCATGGCCCCGGCGGATTGTCTCTGAACTGTGGGTGAATCTGGCCCAGACTGGCGGGCTGGTGCGCAGTCAATCCTGGCCGACATCGGGGATTGCGCGATATGGGGCCGCACCCACACCTGCGGTGGGCCTGGGCCTACTCGCACTCCTTGCCATTGAGGTTCCGAAACATGGCCGGCCGTGACTACGCTGCGAGTCGTCCGGAAATGGCCTCCACTATTCCCCACACCTGCGTCATACATCCGAGGCAGACCAATACCTGGAGGAACCTTGAATATCAAGCGCACTTCCGCGTTGCTCGCCGCAGCCGGAATCGCCGTACTGGCCATAACGACGACGGCGGTCGCCGCCACGTCGACGCCATCGGGCATTGAGCACTGGACGGTCGAGAGCACGAACCCGGTGTCAGCCACCGCGGTGCTCATCGCCCGGGGGCCGCTCACTGTCGGCGGCACCATCAACCTGCTGACCGGCCACGTCAAACTGCCGGGCGGGACGCTGACGCTCTCCCACAAACAGTCATGGGGTACGCAGGGTGAGAATCCGCGGACTTGCCTTGCCACGGTCACGTCGTCGGGAACCTACGAGGTCACTGGCGGCACCGGCCGCTACAAGCGCGTACACGGGCACGGCACCTACAGCCTGACCGCCTACGCCATTGTCAAGAAGATCAAGGGCAAATGCGCGACCAAAGTCATCCCCTACGCGCAGACCGAGCTGCTGACCGCGACCGGGCCGCTGACCGGCTAACTATCACTGCTCCGCACGTTGACCTCCGGCCACCTGGTCGTGGCAGCAGGGTGCAGCCGCCACTGGACTACACGGTTTGACGGTGTGCGATGCGGGTCGAGGATGTGCGATGTGGGGGACGCCTCCGAACCTTGGCGGCGCGAGCGGAGGAGGTGGGAACGGTGGATCGTTCCTTGTATGAACGCCTCGGCGGAGTCGATGCCTTCACGGCAGTCACCCGGGCGTTTGAAGATCGCGCGGCGAAGGACGACCGCATCAATCAGAAGTTCGCCCGGACCAATCTGGACCGGCTGACCAAGGAGTTCGTCGACCAGTTGTGTGAGGCGACCGGCGGGCCGTGCACTTACACGGGGCTCAGCATGACGCAAGCGCATAAGAATATGGGGGTGACCAACGGTGAGTTCGATGCCTTCATGGAAGACCTGGTCGCGGTCCTGGATGACTTCAAGGTGGGGAAAGCCGATCAGGAGGAGCTGCTGAACTTGCTGCGGCCCCTGCGGGGCGAGATTGTCGAGGTGGATTCGGGCCAGGTCGGAACCCCGCTGCCGTCCGCGTTCACACCGGCACCGGCTTTGTGAGCTACGGCAACTTCCAGATCAGGGCACTTGCGTCTGCTTGGTGACTGACTGCATGCGATCGCTGCCGTCGCGGGTGGAACGGCCAGGATGCGGGTAGCCCTCGGGCCGCTGGGAGATGATGACGATTGCCCGGCTTCGGGTCCTGACCCTCAACGTCCAAAACGATAGCTGATGCCGCCGATGTGCGCTGGGTTCACGCTGGCCGCCTTTGTCCCGATCCCCGGCGACCTGGACATCGGCCACGATCCCTCAAAAACGTCAGTTCATTCAGATCTCCGAAATGTGGCCTCACCTGAAGATTGGTAACCGGGAACCGATGGCCAGCGAATACCAAGGACTATACAGTGCGTTTCGGCTTCCCATGAATGACTAACGCCATGGAAGACGACATAATCCCCCTGCTGAGCTAGGACCACGTTCTGTCCTGGCAATTCGACTCTGAACCGGCCACTTATAAGTATGATCGCTGCCGTTCGTTGCTCTTCGGTGACCCACCGAGCACGCCGCTCGCCGGGCTGGTGAACCGCCCATCTGATCTCAACATCCTTGCTGCGCCGAATATCGCCGGCAGGCATGAAATGGCCAAGTATCCATCCCCGGCGTTCTTCCCCATCGATCTTGGCGTTCCCGGTATAGATCAGGTCTGTCACGGAGTGTGACAATAGCATGCCACTGGCACTCATCTCCCCCGTCAATCTGCAGGGCACGGGCGGGCTGCGTCCGCTGTCCGACTCGGGCTGCAAGATAAGCATCGGAACCGCATCGGTGTGTCGTGCGCGGCCGCAATGCCTTTACCGTCCTATGTGACCTCACGGTCGGCAGTTGCGGCTGTGGCGGTCATCACGATCACCTCCTGAGCCGGAAGCACGACGCCGGCGGACCGGCCCGGTTCCGAGGCTGGCCGTTGCCCCGGGCATGTGCCCCGGGGGGCCGCCCGGCTCGAGCACGAACACCGATCGCTTGCCCCCGTTGTCATAGAAGGCCTGGTAGGCGGGCCACACTTTTGTCAGCTGCAACCAGTAGCGGTCCAGCTCATCATCAGATGCCGGCCGCGCGGTCATGCTGGTTGTGCTGCGGCCGATCTGGACCTGGGCGTGCGGCTGGGCGCGAAGGTTCACCACCCAGGGGTTCGGCCGTTCGAAGCCGGGGTTCACGTTGCAGATGACCAGGCGATCACCGTCACGGAGGTAAAGCAGCGGGACCGTCCGCGCTTTCCCGGTGCGCCGCCCGGTCGTCGTCAGCAGCAACACCGGTGCCCTGCCAGTCAGCGAGAGCCGCCCGCCGGTCCTGCGATACAGCTGCCGCTGAAGCGGCGAGACGATCCGGCCAATGGCGAGCACTCCCAGACGGGTGCCGCCCAGGCGCTGCGCGAGCCCCCGCAGGGCTTGACCGATCCCGCCGACAGACACATCGTCACCATCTGTGGGCCTGGCCGGTTTCGCCAGGGCCAAAAGTCCCGCCGACGGCCCCTGGGCAGACGAACTCCGGGCCTTGGCGCCCGGAAACCACCAGCACCCGAGACCGCAGGAGGCTGGACCAGCCAAGGCCCCAGCAACGATGATTCACCTCACCGTCTACCGCGCCCAGATGGTCACGCAAGGTGACTACAGTTTCCTCACCTCCGACCCCTGCCGATTCCGGGCGGCTTGGACGTGAGCGGCCTCGGTGCTGGTGGCCGCGCAGATCATCCTGATCTGCGTTCATCGACAGTTGATCCCCCGAGGGGTCGCCACGATCGCATATAGCGGGTAGGGCACGGCAGGCATGCCGACCGGCTTTCCTCGTACGACAGGGCCGTGTGACGAATTGGGGTGATCGGGCTGTCTTCCGGCGCGCCATCACCGTGTGCCCAGTCCGCGGGCGAGGAGGAGCTGCCGGGTGCGGGCTCCGGTCTTGGCGAGGATGGCTTTGAGATGGTCGCTGGCGGTGTGTTCGGACACCACTATCCGTTCGGCGATCTGGCGGGTGTCGAGGCCCTCGCAGAGCAGTGCGAGGACTTCGGACTCGCGTCGCGTCAATCCGCAGGCCCGGGCGTAGATGTCCAGCCGGTCCGCCGCGGTGCTCGGCTCGATCGACACGGCGATGTCGGGGCCCAGTCGCGACGCTTTGACCGTCACCCAGCGGCTGCCGCCGAGGTGGATCCGCGACCATGGCGGGCCGATAGGCATACCGTGCTCCTGTGCGACGAGGGCGGCGGCGATGTTGTACGCGGCGGCCGGGATCGGCGCCATTGGCTCATCGGGCGGGTTCAGGCGCAGCAGCGCGTCGGCTGCCGCTTCGGTCTGCCCTTTTACTTGCAAGCCGGGGTCGAGTACCACGACTGCGGGCCCGATCGGATGTAGCTGCCGTCCTGGATCGACGAATGTGCGGGCGATGGCCGCGCGCAGTCCGGCCGTCACCGGGCGGGCGAGCGTGGCGAGCAGGCGCAGTTCGTCCGCGGTGAACGATCCGCCGCCGTAACGCCACAGGTCGAGCAGGCCCCAGCAGCCGTACCGGTCGGCGAATACGACGATGGCCGTATCGCTGACCCCCAGCTGGCTTTGCACGTCGCGCCACAGCAGTGATCGGCCGGGATGCCCATCCGTCTCGTGCATCAGCGAGGTGGCCGCGACTCCCGCCTCGAGCACGCGATCCCAGCGGCAGGACGCAGTCAGATACCGGGCGCAGATCAACGCGGGCAGCCGCGGCCAGGACAAGCCGGGCACGTCGGCCAGCGGCGAGGTGCCCACGCGAGATACCGGATCAGTCAGCGGGAAGTTGTACCCGCCGAACGGCACGGCCCGGCGCACCAGTGCGACGAGTTCCTCGCGGAGGGCCTTGGCCGACAGCGGCCGGCGGCACACCGCCGCAGCCCGGTCGGCCAGTTCGCGCGAAGCAGCCATCGGCTCAGCATAGGGCGGCGGAAATCCCCCGGATTTGGGATAGGACGGCGCGTGTCTTCGCCGCAGTCTGGTCTTCCACCGATCCGAGGAGGAGACATGACCACCGTCCACATCGAGAACACCGTCCAGGACTTCGGCAGCTGGAAAGTGACCTTCGATAGGTACGAGCGGTTCCGCGCCGAGCAGGGCGTGCAGTCCTATCGGGTGAGCCGCAGCGTCACCGAGCCGAACGAGGTCCTCATCGACCTGGAGTTCTGTGACGAGACGGCCGCGCAGGCGTTCTTGCCCAAGCTCGAGCGGATCATGAGCAGCCCGCAGGCCCAGACGCAGTTGGTGCGGCATTCGGTCCCGCGCCTGTACGCCGTGGTGGCCGAGCGCGTCCCGTCGGCGACCGGCTGATCTCAGCGCTTCGGGCAGCGAAACTCATCTACCGCAGAGCAACCGGCCTCCTCGCTGCCCGAAGCGGACACACTGCTGATCGCTCCACTGCGCAGCCGGGGAGCATTACGTTGCCGTTACCGGGCATCGCCAGCAGATCCGCTGCAGCAACTGTGGGAGGGCGCGGGATCGGATAGGCGACGCGGGCCGTTGCGCGCCCTGCGCCAGGCGGCCGGCGGTGAGACCGGAGTGATCGGGTCCCGGCGTGCCTGACCGGTGCTTCGGCGCCCGCCTGGCCTGAGTGTCACCGGCCGGTGGAATGCTGGCCCGTGTCGGAAGCGCGATGCGAGGAGGACACGCGATGCTCAGCACCAACTTCGTGGACGGGGCGCCGGTCTGGGTGGACCTGGGCGCGGCCGACGTGGCCAGGGCAGCAGAGTTCTACGGCTCGGTGTTCGGCTGGAAGTTCGAGTCGGCCGGACCGGACGCGGGCGGCTACGGGATGTTCACCCAAGATGGCAAGGTGGTGGCCGCGGCGGGCCCGCTCACCGAGCAGGGCGCGGCCCCTTCCTGGACGCTGTACTTCAGGACCTCCGACGCCGACGCGACTGCCGGCGCGGTCAGGAAGGCCGCCGGCACAGTGCGGGCCGAGCCGGCGGACGTGATGTCCGAGGGCCGGTTCGCGCAGTTCACCGATCCGGCAGGGGCGATGTTCGCGGTCTGGCAGCCGGGGAACACCAAGGGCCTGGGCGCCGTGAACGACCCTGGCACGTTGTGCTGGACCGAGCTGGCCACGCCGGATGTGACCGGCGCTAAGTCGTTCTACTCGACTGTGCTCGGCTGGGAGACCGACGACCAGCCGATGGGCGAGTTCACCTATACGGTGATCAGGCCGGCCGCCGGCGGTGAGAACAGCAGCCAGGGTGGCATCATGCCGCTCAGCCCGGAGATGGCAGCAGTCGGCGCCCCCACCCGGTGGCAGCCCTACTTCGAGGTCGCCGACTGCGACGTTGCGGCAGCTGCGGTGACGGCGAACGGGGGAACCGTGGTCGTCCCGGCCAGCGATATTCCCGGCGTGGGCAGGTTCGCTGTAGCGCTCGACCCCGACGGGGCACAGTTCGCCATGATCGCCAGCGTCCCGGCCTGAGAACGCCCGCCGGATTGATCGGCCATGCTGGCCGGCAGCCGTCGCGCCGCTGACGTACTGCTGCCCAGCCTACGGTCCGGGTTTGCCGGGTGGCGGTTCCTCGGCTAGCCGCAGAGGCTGTGCCCGCCATCACCGGGATGTTCTTGGGGCGCCACTGGCCGCCGTCCAGCTGGCGGCCAGCACCCACCGGGCTGGCCTGGACCACGGGCATCACCCGCGCCCGCTGGCTAGGGGGTTGGATCGGGAAAGCTGCCTCCAAAGATGTCGGAGTTTCCGAAGGCGGCTGGGCAGTCTGCCGGGACGTTGGGGGCAACTGCCGCTGCGGGGTTGGTGCGGAGCAGCTGCCGGTAGGTGTTAATCGCCGGGCAGACGGCGGCGTTGCGGGTGTCGTTCCACACGGCGGTGCCGTAGGTGCGCGTGGCGGCCGCGTAGACGTAGTCGCCGAGGAACTCGGCAGTGAGCCCGTTTTGGCTGGAGCCGCGCGGGTCCCCGGTCACGCCCCTGTGGATCTGCGAGAAGCTGCCCGTGGAGCCGCCGGTGACGTCGGCGTGCAGCACCACGCCGACCAGGCCACGGGCGGTGGCCGTGGTGGGCTGGTAGGGGGTGGTGAATGCGTTGTAGACGACATAGACGTCGGTGCCATCCGGGGAGATGGCCGGGGCGGTGTAGTAGCCGAAGTCGCCCGGCGCCTCGAGGTTGCGCGGCGTGCTGAAGGTGGCCCCCCCGTCCGCCGATTCGGTGAACTGGACGTGCGGGCTGTCGGTGGTGCCGGTGACGTAGGTCATCACGATCCGGTTGGTGGCATCGGCGCCGGTCGGTGCGCCGTTGGCGATATCCACCGCGGGGGCCCAGGTCAGGTCGTTGCGGGCGCCGCCCAGGCCGTCCTGGATGGGGCGGCCGATCACCGGGTCGAAGATGCCCGGGTGGGTGACCGGGCCCGCCACCGCCTGCGGCGCGGTGAAGGTGGCCCCGCCGTCGGTGGATTCCAGCAGGTATTCGAAGTGCTGTTTGGTGGCCGGGTCCGCGCCGACCGCGAACACGAACACGTTCCCGTGGCTGTCGGTGCGGATGGTGCAGCCGTCGAAGCTTGGGAGCTGGCCGTTGTTGGTTGCCCGTGATGCCTGGCGGACCGTCCACGACGACCCGCCGTCGGTGGAGGTGGCCACCATCAGTGGGGTGGGCAGCGCGTGGCCGTGGCTGTTGCTGCGGAAATCTGCCCAGCACACATAGACGTGCCCGAAGAACGGGCTGCTCTGGGCGTTGTCCGCCCAGACCTGGTCCTTGTCGCTGAAGGTCGTGGAGGATTGCCTGGAGACCTGTACCGGGCTGGCCCACGCGCTCGCGTCACCGGAGGCGGCGGCGGTGAGGTTGTCGGTGCGTGAGACGTAGATGGCTTCGAAGCCTTTGAATGTCTGGTCCTGCCGTACCGCGCTGAAGTTGGACGTCAGGTTCGCGTAGTACAGGCGCGAGCCGTTGGCCCAGCTGAAGTTTCCGCTCGCGTCCGGCACCGGGCCGAACGCCACCGCCGGGTCGCCATCAGACAC
>Ga0126373_10004014_pt1 | contig 11156 bp, 8 predicted proteins | sample PanSoiMetPlot_11_FD_92545 | JGI IMG/M metagenome (GOLD analysis project Ga0126373, IMG submission 92545) | Tropical forest soil microbial communities from Panama - MetaG Plot_11 | ecosystem: Environmental > Terrestrial > Soil > Tropical forest > Bulk soil | place: Panama | collected 2016-02-17
ACGCCCTTCAACCGCGACAAGCCGCTTCGTTGCCACCGTCACTCGGCGCTGGATAATCACTGTCAGCAGGCTTTGGAGGCCTGTCAGAAACATCATTACCGGTGCGGCATTGACTTGTTGTGCATCCGTGTGGAGTTGGGAAACATCTCGCAGGGATGCCTCAAGCACTTCCGTGCCCTGCGACTGCTGAGTTTCATCTATCGCCAGAGAACGAACCTTGTCGGCGAGCGCTGGTAACGATTGCTGAACCGTGCGGAGAAATGCCTCCTCCGCATCCGAGACTCTCGCTAGGAAGTCGTGTAATGCATGCACGTCGACTTGATCGACGCCAGCCCGCAGCTGGCTCTCCATCTGATCGATCAGACCTTGCACAAGGTTGCGACCAGTCAGCTGTTGCGGTTGCTGAAGACGCTGGAGAGCCCGAATGAAGTCCGGTATGGGCATGGTTTGTCGAATTGACTCCACTGCTGCTTCGCCGGTCTCTTCGAACGAAACACCAGTCGTCCTGGTCAATGCGGTGTGGATCTGGCCTAGTTGTTTACAGAGGGAAAGAAAATCCTGAACGGAGAATGTCTTCTTTGGGTCTCGGATTGCGTCGATGAATGGAAAGGCGGCGAAACTGGCTTGTTCGACTTCGGGAAGGTTGACCGTGGCAGCAGAACCGCCGAGATTGCTTACGCCAGCACTGATAATCTCAATGAGCTTCTGGTGACGATCTGGAGGAGGCCCTTGCTGCAGTTCGTCCAATGCGACATGGATATTCTGCAACCATTCGTGGGCCTCTTGGACGAAGAGATCAACCAGCTCTTTTTGAAAGTCATCTCCCGTATCGACAGACATCAGGCCAGTCCCTCGCGACGATAACGGTCCGCCTGGAGCTGGATCGCTCGCGATCAGGACCGTCGTGCCCCGTTCCCCAGCTGTGACGCCAATCCGGCAATCTCACCGAGTTTCTTGGCCATCTCTTCAAGGCGTCTGGTTGCTAGAACGGTGGCTTGCTCTGCCTCCGTAACCCGTCGCGCGAGCACGGCGTTTCGATCGCGCTCTCTCTGAAGTAGCGCTTCGGCGTCCGGATCCTTGACTTGAATCCGGTCAGCTTCGCTGAAGCGTGCGGTAAGTTCCGCCAGTTTTCGCTTGGCCTCGCCCACCTCTTGCTCGAGCATGGCCGCCCGCCCAGCCGCTCGCTCGGTCTCATTCAAACGACGGGTCAACTCCGCCGCCTGTTGTTGCTCCTTGGCCAGCTGCTGGGTCATCTCCTGCACCCGGCCTGCCGTTTTTTCCAACACGTTCATTTGTTGCACCAGCTGTGTCGCAGCTTGGCGTTCAGCATTCAGAGCTGCTTCAAACTCCTGGGCTCGTGCTGCGCTCTTCTGCAACTCGCTCATCCGAATGGCGTACTGTCCCCCCGTCTCTCGCTCCTTCTTCAAGGCAACCTCCAGCTCCTGGACTCGACTGGAGAGACTAGCGGTTTCCGCCAATTTCTTTGCGGCTTGAGCCGATCGCTCCCGTTCCGACGCCACAGTGGCTTCCAGTTCCTGTATGCGGGTCGCCAAAGTGCCCGCCTCCGCTGCTTTCTTTTTGAGCTGAGCTGATTGTTCTCGTTCCAATGCCAACGCGGAGTCGAGTTCTTTCAATCGGCCTCCCTGCCCTTCCAATTCTGCCACGCGACGAGAGAGTTGCGCCGTACGTTCGCGTTCGGCTTTTAAATCATTTTCAATTTGCTTGAGCTTCGCTCCTGCTTGGAGATTAGCAACCAACTGCTCATCGGACATCTGTGGGGCTAGCTTCGTAGGACTCGGAGTCTGGGGTTTTTCTTCTTGCGGCTTCGGTGACAGGGCCTCCGGGCTTTGACGTTTCGCCAAGAGCTCAAGAACGCGATCCTTGAGCGAGGTCCCCTGAAAGGGCTTTTTCAGGACTCCATCGGCACGGCACGATTCAGCCTGTTTCGTAACCTCATCGTTCACGATGCCGGAGATCAATAATACCGGAGTAGCGGCAAAAGCGGCCTGGGATCGAACAAAGGCACAAACCTCGTAGCCGCTTTTGTCTGGCATGATGACGTCGGAGACGATCAAATCGGGGCATTCTTTTGCAAGAAACGCGAGCGCTTCTTCGCCGTTCGCAGCAAGCGTCACTCCCATGCCTGCTTCCGTCAACAGTCGTTCCGCCACTTTACGAACGGCGATGCTGTCGTCGGCTACGAGCACCTTCGGCATACGAACTCCTTTTTTCCTTTCCAATCTCGTGGCCTACTCAGGGCGTCTCGTAGTCGATCCCCCAAGTGTCTGAAACGCCACGACGGGAATCTCTCCGTTTCCGTCGTTGAAACTTCCAATCGTTTCAATATCGGTCCTGGTGCTAAACTGCAAAGTGCCGGCCTCGATCGTGTGAAGTGACGGCATATCACCATCAATGCAGATCGCCATCGGACCATCGACATGTTTGGCGACCAGACACAGCAAAGGATCCCCAAGTAATGAGCGATTCAGCCGTGCGGCCAAATCGTAGACAGGGAGGACTTCCTTTTCACGTCTGACCATGGCCTGCACAAAAGGCGTCCGGCTCGGCACCGCGATACTGTTTACCCAGGGAGCGATCCCACCAATATCATCGGTACGGGCGGCGAATCGCTCCCCCCCAACCCAAAATACGAGCAGATTCCATGACCGTTTCGCGACGACAGACTTTTCTTGTTGCTTCGAAGCTCTCAGCACGATCCACCACCCTCAACGATTTGCGGTGCGGACTGACTCGACATTCCGCCAGACGCCACCGACACGACCTCGGCCATTTCCCCGAGGAGCCAGGTTGGATTCACCACGAGGGCGAGCCCTCGCTCGTGAAGAAACATTCCGGCAAACCATGACCGTTCGTCGCCTCGGAAATGAGCTGGCAGCGGAACACATTGGGTCGGTTCCACTTCCGTGAGGCCGAACACCTGTTCAACTCTCACAGCTGCGTGGGATCGACCGTTCGAATATAAGACGACGCGTGTATCGCTGGCGTTGAAGTCCGCCGGGAACGAAAGAAGGCCGGCGAGATCGATGTGACGATACGTAATCCCGACCGCTCTAATCGCGTCACCGACCCCGGCCTCACCAGATGTCAACACACCACGCACGCCCTCGGCCGGTAACGCCAGACGGGTTTCTCCGAAGCAAACGACTAAGAAGCTAATCCCTTGCTCGTGAGTCGGCTCTGCTCTGTAATGGCCGCGCAAGCCCATGGGGTGTTTACCTCGTCTGCCCCGCGCGCACGATCAAATCGATCGAGAAGCGGTATCGGCAGGTTAGATGCTGCGGACAGCAGACTCCCGGCCGATCCATCGTTCAATTTCCTGGACTAACGCTCGCTCCTCGACCGGCTTGGCAATATAAGAGCTTGCACCGATACTGATGGCCATCTGCCTGTGTTTGTCACCTGCCCGAGTCGTCATGACAATAATCGGCGTCTTTTGCGTCTGAGGCCGGCTCCGCAAGGCTTGAATGACTTCATACCCGTTGAGCTTGGGCATCTCCAGGTCGGTGAGAATCAGTCGATACGTCTGCGCTGCCGCCTTGCGAAGTCCTTCTTCCCCGTCGACCGCTGTGTCGACTTGATACCCGGCAGACTCCAGCATGCGCCCAACGAATTTTCTGATGCTTAAGGAGTCGTCTATCAGGAGAATCGATTGGTCTGCGCTCTGTTGATCCTGGGCCTCGTCCTGAGGAACCAACGATTCGGGAAGGAGCCCGGTCTCAGATGGTTCAGTCAAGCTCTCCATCGGTTGGGTTTCGCGTGCGACAAGTCGTGCGGGGTCCAGCACGAGAATGACACGGCCTTCCGGATCGATGGTTGCGCCGCTAAAGAAGGCGCGGTGTAAGGTCTTCAGTGACCCAATCGGTTTGATGACGATTTCTTGTCGACCGAGTAATTCATCCACGGCCAGTCCGAAAGGACCCACCGCGGTCCGGACAATTACGATCGGTTTGCCATTTTCAATGCGCTCCCCGCTCCCGCGCAACAGTTCCTGAAGGGGATGCACTTCGATCGCTTCGTCGCCGAGATGCAGGACGGTTCGATCCACCATCCGTTGCAACGACCCCGTCGTCGCCATGGTCACTTCACGAACGCTTGGTAGGGGAATCGCATAGCGCTCACCACCTTCACGCACCATAAGCGCCGTCGCGATCAAAAGCGTGAGCGGAAGATGGAGTGTGAATTTTGTCCCGACTCCACGAATTGATTCAACGTCGATATGCCCATTCATGCTCTCAATGACGCGCTTGACCACATCCATACCGACGCCTCGCCCAGCCTGATCGCCGATCTGATCGACAGTGGTGAATCCTGGTAGGAAGATAAATTTGATGATCTCAGATTCCGGCAAGGTTTTGGCGACATCTGCACGGACTAATCCCCGATCCACAGCTTTAGCTCGAATTTTCCTGATGTCGAGGCCAGCACCGTCGTCTTCCACTTCGATGACAACGGAGTTTCCGCGATGAGCCGCATGCAAATAGATCGTCCCGGCCGCAGGTTTCCCCTTCGCCACACGAGCCGCCGCCGGTTCTATTCCGTGATAGACCGCATTCCGCACCAAGTGGATTAAGGGATCGACAAGGCGTTCGACGACGCCTGTATCGACTTCGGTGTGCTCACCGGACGTAACCAGGGCGACTTCTTTGGCGGTCGCTCTCGCCATTTCTCTGGTTGCACGACGGAACCGTGTAAAGGGCGTCCCGACCGGTACCATGCGGGCACGGGCGATTTCGTCCCGCATGCTCAATGTCAACTGTTGGAGTTGGCTCATGTCTTCATGCGAGCGGCGAATCGACCCGCTCAATTGCGTCATCGATTCCGTAATGTCCGCCGTTACCTCGCTGATCCGACGCGCCAAGATATTGAAATCGTCGTACTTGTCAAATTCTAAACTTCCAAAATCGCTCAGGCCCGTGAACGATGCAGTTGCCGGTGCATTGCTGGGACCTGAAGGGGCCGTCTGCAGAGTGAACGTGTGTTTATCTTCGAAGGACCGAACAGAATCTACGAGTCGGTTCTTACAGCCCAGCACTTGCTGCGACAGCTGTTCCAGGACATAGAGGCGCTGCTCAAGTCGGCCTCGACCAATCACCAACTCACCGACGAGGTTCAGTAATCGCTCCAGGCGATCACGGCTAACGCGAATTACCTCTCGGTCTTCTCCCGCTTTTGCCTCTGCTGCCTTAGCCTCGTTCAATTTAGCCGTATCGGCGTCCTGCTGGTTGCGACTCTCCGCGTCGGCAGATTCCATCCCCGCCTGTGACGGCATCACCGCGGGCGCTATTTCCACAGCGGTCGAATTCTCTAGACGCTTCAATTCTGCCATGGACGCACTGAACCGCTGACGAACGGTTCCGAGCAACATGGGATCGCGTCGCATCAAGAGACGCGCGACGTCAACTGCGCGCAACAAGACATCTGCGTGGCCCGGAAGGATTTTCACGCGGCCGTCACGCACCGACCCCATAAAGTCTTCGACATAGTGTGTGAGGTCCCCGATTGATTGGAAACCGACTGTATAGGCAGACCCCTTGAGGGTATGAGCCGTTCGAAAGAGCTGATTGACCAATTCAGGGTTTTGAGGTTCTTTTTCAAGACGAAGGAGTTGAGCCTCCAGTGATTCCAAATATTCATGCGCCTCCGGCGCAAAATAGGACAGCACCTCGGGATCGAGGTGGGGCAGCAAGTACGAATCCGTCACAGTTCCGGCATCCACGTCGGTCTGCCTGCCACCCTGCTCGAACGCAGTGGGCGGATCCATCACGGCTGTCGCCACCTGAACAGCCGGAACCATCTGTGGAGAAACCGGCGGTGTCGTATCGACCGGCCGGCTATCACGCAGCCGTTCCAATGTCTGAGTGACATGTGGCACATCCTGTCGAAGTTGTGACACTCTACTCGGATCTCGTTTCATCAGAATGCGGATCACCGCCACAGCTTGAGCAATTGCTTTTACGAGGCTCGGTGTCACTGCCAGGCGTCCTTCGCGTACGGCGACCATGCAGTCTTCAATCGGACGGGCAATATCCCCAACGGCGTGAAACCCGATGGTTTTTGCCGAGCCTTTGAGGGTATGAGCTGTTCGCACGAGAGTCTGAATGTTGTCGGGATCGCTTGAGTTCTCTTGAAGTCGTTGAAGGAACGACTCCATTGCCTGGATATATTCGTCGGCCTCTGGAGAGAAATACGAGAGGACATCCGCATCGATCGTAGGAACCAGGTAGTCCTGTGACAGCGGGCTCGAGGAGGATTCCGCCGAGACATCCTCTGACTGTGGAAGGAATTCGTTTACCTTGGACTTCCAGTGTTCACAGGTGGCCGTGTCTTCGCCTTCTCCTTGTTGAATCGCCGTCAACTGATGCTGAAACGCTTCTACCATCCCTCGCAGAACTCCTACAGCTTTCGGCCATGCCCCCTCGTCAATGGAGGTAGCCTGTTCAAGGGTGTTCTCGATTAGCGCGCCCAACATGGCTAGTCCGTTGAACCCGTACAGTGCCGAGGCCCCCCGGATTTTGTGGGCCCACACATATTGTTCTTGGAGTTTGTGTGGCTGTGGAATTGACCCGTCGCTCGGATTCAGCGCAGCTGTCAGAGCCGCCATCGCCTCCGAGCCTTCGGTGACAAAGATGTCGATGAGGGCCTCTCGGTCCAGTTCTGAACTCATGCCTGTCCTTTCTTGCCCGGAACGCCGAACCGGCGCCCCGGGTTACCGACTTAGGCCAGTTTGAACTGCGAAACCGAGGACGTCAGCCCTTCGGCGAGCTTGGCCATGTCTTCGACAGTGACTCGGGCAGCGTCCGTCGCTTTCTGCGTGGCTACCGCACCGCCAGTAAAATCCTTAATTGAACGGCCCACTTGGTCCGTCGACGCCGTCTGGTTCACCGCTGAACTCGCGATCATTTGGGCGAGCTCGGACGACCGCTGGGCGATGGCCGAAATTTCGTTGAACACGTCGCCGGTTCGGAGCGCGGATGCCGATCCCGCTTCCACAGCCTGAGTTTCATGCTCCATCGCCACGACCGCATCCTGTGTTTCAGTCTGAATGACTTTCACGAGATCGGCGATTTCACGAGTCGCCTGCGTCGAGCTTTCGGCCAGCTTTCTGACCTGGTCAGCGACGACTGCGAAACGTGCTCCGGCTTCGCCTGCGCCGGCCGCCTCGATGGCGGCGTTCAGCGCGAGCAGGTTCGTTTGGTTCGCGATATCGCGAATCGTCGACACGATTTGTGAAATTTCGAGTGACCGATCGCCAAGAGCTTTCACCTGCTTGGACATCCGCTGCACCGCAGCCCGGATGCTCTGCATGTCTTGCACCGTTTCTTGTACAGCCACACGACCGCGCTCGGTGGCTTGCAACACCTGCTTGGCGGATTCTGAGGACGCCCCGGCAGTTTCCGCAACCTGACGCATCGAGGTCGCGAGCTCCTCGACCGCGCCGAGTGTTTTGACCGATTCATCGGCTTGGTGTTTTGCAGTACTCGCCATCTGTCCCGCGCTTTCTCGCAAGGTCCCCGCAGACCTATTGACACGGTCGGCAGCTTCTCGAACCTGTTTCAGCAACTGACCGAACCGCTGAATCATGAGGTTGAATCCGTCCGCTAGGTTCCCGAACATGTCAGCCGTCACCTCACCACGTTTTGTCAGGTCGCCCTTCCCGATATCTGACACCAGGACCAGGAAGTTCATGAGGCGCTTTTGCATTTGGTCGCGCTCCTCCTCCGATGTCACGAGTGCGGTAATACGGTCTAACATCGCATTGAACGAGGTGGCCATTTGACCGAGCTCATCCTTCGTGGCGACCTTCGCACGTGCTTGATAGTTGCCCGTAGCGGCCTGCGAGGCGACCTGGGCAATGTGGGTCAGACCTTTTGAGAAGAATCCGGCGATCCAATAGCCGATGCTGAGTCCAAGCACAACCGCGATGAACCCTCCGCCGAGGAGGATCAGCGTTCCATTTTGAGAGATCGCCTGCGCATCCTCGTTCAGGTCCTTCGCGACATCTTGCAAGTCCAACACCTGTTCACGGTGACGCGCGATGGCTTTGTCGAAGGTTGGCTGCAAATTCACCGTCAAAGCTAAGATACCGAGACCGCGCATGTTCTCGGCCTGGTCCGCCGTCAACGACTTATCAAAACTGTCCGACATGGCGCTTAAGGCGCCATCGGCCTCCTGAAAGTACTGCAGCAGGGCCGGCTTGAGAAGGTCAAAGTCCTTCTTTTCATCTCGACCCGAGCGGGATACTCGGAAGTCAGTGGTTTCATAGTCCGCGAGAATTTTCTTCGCTCTCGCCCGATACTGCGGCAATCTGGCAACTTCGGCGGCGAAGTCTGATTGTCGCGAGATGGTAGCCATGCTGGTCAAGATCTGATGGTGGGCCGTCATTGTGGTCCCCAACTCGGCGAATTCGGCCAGCGGGACCGTATAGTCTGCGTAGACCGTTTGCGACTCAGCGCTCAACTGTCGAAGTGTGAGCACGCCGACGCTCGACATGATGAGGATGATGAGACTGACGACGCCGAAGCTCGAAGTCAGCTTCGTTCTGGTGTTGAGATTGTAGAACCTCCCTCTAAGGTTTGACCCCTTAGATTCGAGCTTAGAATCTGCCTTAGCCATCGCGCTCCTCCTTCTCCCGAAGTATGTCTCGCTGATATAGCGAGTGACTTGATCGCTCTCTCCTTGTTCTTACACGTATCGAACTGCTCAATAGGCGACGTTACCTGCCCTATCCCAACCCCACCGAGGTCAATAGGCGCGGGACTTCCATCACCCCGCTCATCCGTTCTTCCACACGCAACAGAGCAGAGACCAATGGCTGGGCATTGGGCGTACCCTGCGCGGGTGCGGCAAGAAATTCATCCTGTCGGACCGTCCGAATCTCAGGCACCGTATCCACGAGAATGCCAATCTGTTGGCTCCCGTGCCGCACGACCACCGCGTACTTGAGGGATGCATCTGTTGACGCTAATCCCAATGAAGGACGCAGATCGGCTAACGGGATGACGGCTCCTCGAAGATTGGCGACGCCGATCAATGTTGATGGGGCTCCGGGAACTGGTGTGATGGAATCGACTTCGAAGACTTCGCTCACATGGCCAAGGTCCATTGCGAACAATTCACCACCCACCGTGATGAGGCACATGCGGGAGGCATTCGTCCCAGTCGATTGGTGATCGGTTTCCAACAACCCCTGTGTGGTCTGTCCTTGTTGAACGTCCATCGCCTTCCACTTAACCGGAGTAGAGCTGAATTAGCCCAAAGCACGCTTGACGGCGGCAAGCAAATCTTCTGCTTTAAAGGGCTTTGTTACATAGCCATTTGCCCCTTGCTGTTGTCCCCAGAACTTGTCGCTCTCGTTCCCCTTGGAGGTACACAACACAATCGGCACGTTTTTCGTCCGATCGTCATTTTTTAAGTCACGACAGGCCTGGAAACCATTGCGTCCCGGCATCACAACATCCAGCACGATCAGATCTGGTTTTTCAGCAATGACCTTGTCCTCGAGTTTCTCCGTATTGGGATACGAAACGACGATGTGACTGGCTCCCTTCAGGTAGCCCTCAATCATCTGCAGTTCAGCGTATGAATCGTCCACGACGAGAATCTTGCTCATGTGCAGTCCCCCCCTGATGAGTTTGTGTTGTGGTGAGCTTCTATCTTGCTGTATTCGAATTACTTAATCGGGAGTGTCAGGCTGATTGCCCCCGCCAGATCCCCTTCCTTCCATCCTTCCTTTTTATTACCCGTGATGTCACGTTCACCCTTTGGAGCGCCGTGGCACGATAGGCATGTGGCCGCGGCATACTCTGGATCCATCACTCGCAACGCCGGCTTCCCAGCCACCATTGTGGTCTTTACATACTGTTGGCCTTTGGGATGACGAGGATCCGCGAACATGCGCAAAACTTCCTGTTCAAAATCATCTGGTTTGTTGCCTGGGTTCCGATAATCCAAGCCGGTAAGCCTTAGTTTCACGCCCGTCTTCTTGAAAAACCGTTCACCTGTTTTTCTTGCGAACACCGCCGGGAGGAACCCCTTAAACCCGACGCCCTGCTTGTTAATCACCATTTGAGCTTCCCCAACCACTTCTTTTTCTGAATCGAGAAGAGCCAGCAGCATCGGACCCTGGGGGAGACTGCTCGCTTTGGCCAGATCAACTTTCGTTTTCGTCCTAAACTTCTCAATAGCTTGCTGCGCGAAGACATCTTCCGTAAAGCCTTTATGGCCTTTCGAGGGATCGTTGATAAGCCCCTGATTATCCGATACGACTGCGCGACCGCTTTTCAGAAGTGTAATTAGCAAGTCGGCCGTTTCCGCTTCATCGCCCGCTGTCGCCGACGGTGCCCACGAGAACGAAAGCGCTACCATCCCCATACTGATCAGCCCTAGCACGATTCTGCGCATAGCCTGCCTCCTTCGTCGGATCAACAGCATCAATTAGGTCACGACATTGTGACGCAAACCTGAGTGTAGCGTTTCATTGTGTATTGGCAAGTGAATCGACACAATCTGCATTCATCCCCCTACCAGACAGTCACGTGTTACTGACATCGTCAGGACACAAGCGATCAACACACCAGCGAACACACCACCACATCTTCTTCACGCTATCCCAGCAACTTACGTGCCGACCCTACGTACTGGCCACAAGAAGGTTTTCGTACCCGCGTGATTGACAGGCACAAGTGCTGTCAAATCAACAACAACTGTCGTAAACGCTGCTGACTGTCATAAGTTTGGTCATCACCTACCCATTTGTGCACAGTTGTGCATTCCAGCCGAATTTTGGACTCACAGACACGTACAGACGGCGCCACGCAGAGGAATACGAGGGCTCACGACCCACGAGCGGGAGGCGCACGACTCTTCACAATTGATTCGGTACGCGGGCGAGATTGTCTATGATGAAAGAGAAGAGACTGTCACTGAGGATTCTTCAGAAGCGCCGTGATGTTCAGGTCAGTGTCGATCTGCTCAGCCCACCGATCAATCCCGTCAGCCGACCACTTCGTCACATCTTCCGATACGTGGCTCGAAAGTGGCGATACGCCTTTCCTCACCCAAAGACGGTTGAGCCACATGCGCCGGAACTCAAGTTTGTCAAAGACCCATCTTTAGACGTTCCCACTCCTCCCTTC
>Ga0126373_10004015_pt1 | contig 11156 bp, 11 predicted proteins | sample PanSoiMetPlot_11_FD_92545 | JGI IMG/M metagenome (GOLD analysis project Ga0126373, IMG submission 92545) | Tropical forest soil microbial communities from Panama - MetaG Plot_11 | ecosystem: Environmental > Terrestrial > Soil > Tropical forest > Bulk soil | place: Panama | collected 2016-02-17
AGCAGCGGCCCTGGGGCCGGCTTAGCTTCCTGGTCCGGCACCCACCACGACGGCATGTTCATGGCACAGAGTATAGCCCAACCGTGACTACATAACGGCTTTGACCGGTCTCTGCATGACTACTAAGATGTGTTTAGTAGTCACTGAGGTACGCGCGGCTCACGGGAACCACGCCAAACCCGGAGGTGCAAGCGTCATGGTCATCCTGCTAGGGCTCGCCGCCGCCGCCCTGTACGGCAGCGGAGACTTCCTCGGCGGGCTGGCCTCACGCAAGACGCCGGTGCTCGTCGTGCTGACGCTGGCGGACACGGCCGGAGTTATAGGCGGAATCCTCGCTGCGACCCTGTGGCCAGGCCCTATCCGACTTGCTGGCCTGGCCTGGGGCGTCAGCGGAGGCGCGATCGGCGGCATCGGCATGATCATCTTCTACGTCGGCCTAGCCGCCGGGCCGATGAGCGTCGTGGCACCGGTTTCCGGTGTGGTGGCTGTTGTAGTTCCGGTGGCGGCCGCGATAGCCGAGGGCGAGCGGCCTGGCACGGGGGCCATCGTCGGGGCGATACTGTGCCTGGTCGCAATCGTGCTGGCGAGTACGACGGGCGAGAACGACCAGGCAAGCGCTGGCGGCACGCTGCGACCTGGCCGAGCCCAAACTCGCCGGGCCATCCTTTACGGCATCGCCTCGGGCACCGCGTTTGGCATTTTCTTCCTTTTTATCCGTAACGCCGGGGAGTCCGGGCAACTGTGGCCCGTAGCGGCTGGCCGGATTGGCGAGCTGGCCGCTGTCCTGTTCGCGGCGGTCATGATGCGGACCAGCCCGGTCCCGCGTGGCGCTGGCCGAACGGTGCCGCTTACCGCGGTAGCCGTCGGAGTTATCGACGTCATTGGCAACATCTGCTATGTCGCGGCCACGAGAACGGGCATGTTCGGCGTCGCAGTCGTGCTCGCGTCGCTCTATCCAGGGGTCACCGTGCTGCTGGCCAGGGTGGTACTCAGTGAGCGCCTTCGGTGGGTCCAGCGAGTAGGCCTGGTTCTCGCCGGCATCGGCGTCTTGCTCATCTCGGCGTGAGCGGCTTGCCTTGGCGCGGCATTATCGAGATTGACGGAGCCCTTGTTCGGCGTATTCGGCCAGGAGGTCGCTCAAGGAGACGCCACGGCGCGTGGCTTCAGCCGCGAGCTGCTCGGCGAGGTCAGCTGGCAGGACGATCGTGCGGCGCACGCTATCGTCGCGTTCCCAGACTTCGCTATTCAATTCAGACAAGCTCTCTCCGCTCCGGTACTGGCGTTCCAGCGCCTTTGACCGCGACGTGCCGGCGAAGGATGCGGTCACTCAACAGGCCAAGGCAGCTGAGATTCGGAAACCCAGGACCCTGCGCGAGCCCTGCCGCTACGGGCAAATGCAGCGGCGGCGCCAGGCCGGTGACGGACAGGTCGACGTCGATAGCACCCTCCAGCTCGCCGCCTTCCAGCGCGCCCCAGTATCTGCCGCCCGCTTCCGCACCGAGGATTGCCTCGAACCAGCGCCGATCGAAGCCGATGGCAACGACAACGGCGTCATACGCGACGCGCTCGCGCTCAGCGCCGTATGCGATTGTCACAATCACATCGTGGTCGCGCGCCTCGATCTCGGCGGCCCGCCCAGCGAGGGCGCGGAAGCCATGCGCCTGGTTGAGTGCTGCCTCAGCCTGGAGCGAGAAGACGCCGCGATCCGTGCGCTCCAGGAATTCGCGTCGGTGCCCCTCGGCGAGGCGCGGCCACTCTCCCGGGTCGGAATAGAACCGGTTTTCGTCGTAGCTCTCGCCGCGCGAGTACAGGACTCCGCGAGCCGTCAGCACGTCGATCGTGGATTGCTTGTGACAACGTTTCACCAGATCAATGACCACCGACGCGGCAGTCTCTCCGCTGCCGACAACGCAGACATTCTGCTCCTGCTCGCGATTAAACGCGTGCGCCGCCAGCCAGTAGGTCCGTCCGTCCAGGACCCTGGGATGATCATCCGGCTGGCCTGGCACAGTGATGGCCGGTCCGGCACCGGTGATGACCACGCCGTCGGCGTCTATCGCGTTACCTGCAGCCAGACTGACATTCCAGCGATCACGGCGGGTGACCTCCAGGCCAGTCACCATATCGCGGACAATTTCCGCCTCGGCCGCGTCGGCGACCTCGCGCAGGTATGCGCTCCACTGGCGGTGCGTCGGCCTCATCCGGCCGCGATCGACCCAGTCGCTGTAGGCGCCGTGCCTGATCAGGTGACGTTGCCAGCTGTATTTCGCCATCGCGGCGATTACATCAGCTGATGCATCGCCCCAACTCGCAGCGTACGGATAGCCCACGTCCTTCTCCGGCGGTGTTCCCAGCGGCTGCAGACCGCTGGTGTATCCCTGGCGCCCGTTCCAGTTCCCAGCGACCTGGCCACGGTCGACCAGCACAACACGCGGCACCGGCAATCCGGCAGCGCCGACCGCGCGGGCCTTCGCGGCGATCGCGATTCCCTTCGGGCCGGCGCCCACGACAGCAAGTGTTGCCACCTGCCGAGAGTAACCAGACGCCGTCGGCACGCCGACAAGGCTGCCCGCCCCAGGAGCCGGACCGCCGCCGTGATCGCTTGTCGGCTTCGACGAAGCCATCGTCGCTACTGCTCGATGGTTGCCATCACGCGAGCGTCAGAGATCGCGGCTAGTAGCTGACGGTAATCGCGCTCGTTCTGCTCGGCATACGCGACGGCGAAGTCCGCGATCGCGTGGTCGAAGGACTCGTTGCTGCCCAGATAGCCCGTGATCTGGCTTGCCCGCCCAGTGCGGGCATGCGCCCGAGCCAGCGCCCACCCGCAGAGCCTGGCGTAGTAGTTGAGCTGGTGCGGGTCCATCAGAGAGACGGTCATGCTTCCCTTCATGTCCCGCAACTGGCGGACGTAGTATTCCTTGCCGACCTGCGGCAGCCGTTTCGCGGATCCGTCGCCGCCGGCTCCCAGGCCGCTCGTCCAGCCCAGGAACGGGTCTGAGGCAGCCTGGGTCAGCTGCTGGCCCTTGACGACTCGCTCGCCTTGATGCGCGAATTCGCTCGGGCCAGCGAAGGGCGCGAGCACTGATTCTTGCGCCTCCTTGAGTTGGAGGAACAAGGGCTCGTCGGGACGGTCGCCGAGCAGCAGCAGGACGAAGGCTTCGGTGCCCACCGAGCCGACACCCACGACCTTGCGTGCGAAGTCGCCAAAGTAGTAGCGGTGGAGCACCTCGCGCCGGTCGGGCGGCAGTGTGTCCTGGTAGAGGGCGATGGCGTGCTGCAACTCGGTAAGAGTCTCTGGATGGCGCTCGATCGGATAACGGACGATCACAGGGTGGTGTGGCCTTATCCGGTAGTGGCCGTCGACCTGGTCGCACATTTTCAGGAACGCCTTGAGGCTGGTCTCCCGTCGCGCTCTGGCGATGTCGCTGCGGCGACGGCGTTGGGCATTCCTAGGCTGCAGCGCGTCGTAGAGGCTTGCGACCTCATCGATGTCGATCCTGGAGTACCAGACACGCAGGAAGCGCATCTTCGCGTAATTGGCCATCTCGGTGCGATAACTGCGAACGGCCGAACGAGCCGCGGTGAGCGCTTCCCGCTCGGCAAACTCCCGCTCCCGTGCTGCGACCGCCAGGCTGGCCGTCAGGCGCTTGACGTCCCACTCGAACGGCGCAGGAAGGGTCTCGTCAAAGTCGTTGACATCGAAGACTAGGCGCCGGTCTGGCGATGCGAACATGCCGAAGTTCAGCAGATGCGCATCCCCGCATGCTTGCACCCGGATCCCGGAGGTTGGGGTATGCGCGAGATCCCAGGCCATGGGCGCGGCCGCGCCGCGGAAGTAGGCAAAAGGCGAGGCGGACATACGCCCATATCGGATCGGCACGAGGTCGGGAACTCGGGTCTTAGCCTGTTCCTCCAGAATGTCTACCGGGTCCGGCCGGTCCGGCGCCGCCTCCCAATAGCCATGACTCGAGCGTGGCGCGACCTTGCGCAGGTCTCGCCCCTGCAGCCGCCACTCATCCGGCGCGTATAGCTCGTGCGGTGGCGCGAGCACACCCGGCGACATTCTTGTCATCAGTCCGACCCCCCGGAAACGGACTTGGACCCGCAACTACGGCTTCCTGCGAACAGGAGCGCCCATCACTTCTCAGCCGATCTAGCAAGACTAGATCCGCTGCCATCCGGCGACGTCAGGGGTATGGACAGTCGGCTCGCGCCGGTAAGCGAGGTGGACCGCCGTCACGGAGTTGGCGGGGCCGCGGGTCTGCTGGCCGTTGGCGCGCCACCAGGCTGGCCACCGCTTAGGCTCTGGCCCGGTGGCTTCTTCCTGGCCGCACGGTCAGCATCGATCAACTGGAAACACAACTCGACCAGGACCAGGGCGACACAGGCCTCGGCGATTCCCTCGGCTATGCCCCTGATGAGCAAGAATGCAGCGATCTGGTCCGTGCTATGGGGGTCGGGCGCGACCGATTCCACCTCGGAGACGAGCGCCAGCGGGACCGTGGCCAGCAAGATCACGAGCCAGATGCGCCGGCGGACCAAGCGCGCCGACCTGCGGAAGGAGTCGAAGACCCGTTGATGCTCGATTTCGATGATCGGGCCGACCACAGCCAGGAGGGTTACAGCCACCAAGCCAGGCAGGATCAGGAGTCCTAGGCCGATCACCACGATGGCCGCGACCAGGAGGTCTGCGGTGATCAGCCGCCGCCACGGCATTGATCGCGCGACAGCTAGTAGATTCGGCCGCTGCATGCCATGCTCGGTAGCGCCAACCAGCCTGCAGATGATCCCGGCTAGCAGCACAGTGCCGAGCAGACTGACACCGGCCGCCGCCAGCTCGGTAGAGGTCGTCAGAGCTGCATCGGTCGGGTCGACGTAGTGGTCGATCACGATCTCCACGCCCGCGCCGACGACCGTGACCGGAATGGCGACAGCAAGAATCTGCCACCAGTTCCGGCGTCCCGCGCGCGCAGCCCCGGCAAGTATTCCGCCTGGCCGCAGGCCCTCCCCCCGGTGCGCCATGAGAAGTGACGCTACGCGATCGTGCGCACCGAGGGTCGATAGGGCCCACGCCCAGCTAGAGGTTGAACGCCTTCGTCATGAGGGCGGCGGACGCGGCGTCACCAAGTGCTGGCAGGCCGAGCAGCTGCTCTGTGGTGCCCAGCAGCGAATAGTGGTTGAACAACGTTGCCGAAGTGGCGCCCGCCGGGGTGCTCGGGCTGACCACGATAGTCGCGACCTGGCAGCTTGCATCGGTCGTGTTGGTCGCGCACGCCTCGCCGTTCTTACCGCCAGTGCCCTCGTCCCAGGTGATGAACACGACAGTGTTACCGCTCTGGTACTCAGGACTATTCAGGATCACCGGAAGGTTGGTGGACAGCCAGTTGTCGCCATCAGCGATGGTCCCGTCGTGCATGTCGTCGATCAGGTTCGGCGTGATAAACGAGAACGCAGGAAGCGCGCTGTTTGCAAGGTCGCTGGACAACTGCGAGTACGGAACATCCAGCGTCGAGCATCCCGAGAGACCGGTGAAATACGGCGGCGGATTGTGCCGGACGGCGTACTCTCCCGAGTTCGACGATGCGCAATTCGATGGCATCGATTCTTCGTACGCCTTCCATGACTCACCCTGGCCGAAAATGCTCGGTGCCGCGGTGCTGCACTTCTTCGATGGGCTGCAGTCAGGGTCGAACGGCTTGATCTGCCGACCGCCGAGGCCCGACGTGGCGCCGATGTAGTTCGGCAGGCTCGGATGCGAGAGGTTGTGGTAGTTCGTCGCCAGGCCGCACTCCATGGCGACGGAGTTGATGTAGGGCGCCTGCGCGGTGTTGCCGATGATGTCACCGAAGCTGTGGTTTTCCATCAAGATCCAGATGACGTGCTGATAGGTCGGCGCGGTCGCCTGCGTTCCGCAAAACGCGGAAGCTGCGGCGGCGGGGGCTGATCCTGCCATCACCGCTGCCGGCGAGCCTATTGCTGCGAGCGAGAGCAGGGCCAGGCTGAGGAATACCTTGCGCATCTGCGGCCTCCGTCGGTCGAGTAGTCACGCGCGAGTTGACCCCTGGACCAGCCTGCCGGGAGCTCACGGCTCGACACACAAACGGCGGGCGAACATCGCCAGAACAGCCGCACCATGGCGATCTGGTGAGTCCGATGTCGCGGCTTTCAGCCCAGGTCACCGGCAGGCAATGCCGCGAGTTACGTAACGGAGTTCGGAAGCCAGTATGCTGTCTGCGTTCCATTACGACGAAGACCGTCGTACCAAGGGGCTATGGCGCAGCTGGTAGCGCGTCTGCATGGCATGCAGAAGGTCAGGGGTTCGAATCCCCTTAGCTCCACATTTGTGGTTAGACGGGATATCCGGGACACTCCGAGCCGACGATCAGCGTCCGGAGTGTCTGCCTCTACAAGTCAACCTGCCCGTTCCGCGTCGACGTCGAGGACCGGCTCGGGCAGGATTCCGACGTTGTGCTCGAGGAGTCGCCACCGGCCGAGCCGCCGCGATATCACTGACCAGCAGCAGTTGCCGAACGGGCCCAGAGCCCGAAGGTCGTCCGGTATGCCGAGCAGCCTGGCGGCGCCGAAGCCAAGCGCTCCGCCGTGACCCACCACGACGGCGAGCGAACCTCCAGAAAGACCGTCGGCAATTCGCTCCATAGCGGCCGCCGCCCGGTCGGCAACCGCGATGGCGGTCTCGCCGTCTGCTGGCATCCAGGCCTGAAATGCCTCAGGAAATTGAGCCCTGATCTCATCGGCCGTCTTGCCTTCCCAGGATCCGCCGCCGCGCTCACGCAGGTCCTTGTCAAGCTCAACTGGCAGGTCGACCAGCCGGGCGAGGACGCCCGCGGTCTCCGTTGCGCGGCTGAGGTCCGATGAGAATATGGCGTCCGGCTTCATAGCCGCTAGAAACCGTGCGGCACGCCGGGCCTGCTGACGGCCGATGTCGTTGAGCGGAACGTCGGACTGACCCTGGAATCGGCGCTCTGCGTTATAGGTGGTCTGCCCGTGGCGCCAGAGCACGAGCTTCACGATCTCCGGGGAGTCGCCGGCCGACCAGATACTGCCCGAGCCTGCGGTGACTGTCAGCGTCGGCCTCCATCGCCCGCGGAGCCACGAGCCCCGGAGCCGTGGCCCCCGGCGCCGGCCGCGCCAACTGGCTCAGGCAGCGGGATGACCGGGCAGTCCTTCCAGAGGCGCTCGAGCGAGTAATACACCCGCTCCTCGGCATGCTGGACATGGATGACGATGTCGATGTAATCGAGCAGAACCCAGCGGGCTTCCCGCTCACCCTCGGTCCTGGCGGGCTTGGCCCCGGCCCGGCGGAGCTTCTCCTCGATCTCGTCCACGATCGCGCGTACTTGGCGGTCGTTGGAGGCGGAGCAGAGCAGGAAGGCGTCGGTGATCACGAGCTGCTCACTGACGTCGTAGGCGATGATGTCGGAGGCGAGCTTGTCAGCCGCGGCTGCGGCCGCGATCTCCACGAGCTCGACGGCCCTATCGGTGGCAGTCACGTGTGCTGGCAGTCCTCCTCGGCTAGCCCTGTGCCCTCATACGATCTCACGTTCGCCCAGAATCGGGATGCAGGCAACTGCCAGCGTATCCGGCAAATCCGAGCGCCCAGAAAGCCCGCGCCGTATTCCGGCTGACATATCGGTGTTTGGCAATCTCGTCTAATCGGCCACATTCAGGCGCCTCGACGAGCGGCCAGCGCGGCCGACAGCAGCCAGGACGTCACAAGTAGGAGAGCTGCTACCAGGAACGGCATCCCAGCGGGCCAGCTCGCGGCCTGGACCGCGGCCCCGCTCCCCCGCAGCGCTGCGCTGGCAGGCGACACGCTCAAAACGAGGCCGAGAACTACGGCGCTGATCGTGCTGAGCACCGCGACCACCTGATGTCGGATGACCGGTGGATTGAAGAACGTCCCGACCGCAGAACCGACAAAAGCGCAGATAAGTGCCTTTCCGAGACCCGCAGCAAGGGTGGAAGCCAGGGCGCCAGGGTGATCATGCAGGAGCACGGAGACGTCTCCCGTCGTCGCCAGTTCGTAGCCTGCGCCAGCCAGCGCGAGCACGGCTCCGCCAGCCAGCGCGGTCAGCAGCACAGCCAGCTGCGCCCGGCCAGGCCCAGTAGCGGCGGCGACGACGGCACGCGCCTCGGCAGGCTCTGCAGTCAGCATGGACCTCGTCAGCAGCGCGACGACCGGAAGCAGCATGGCCGCGCTCCAATCCAGCCCGTCGCCAATCGCGCCTTTCCCGCCGATTCCGGCTACCGAAATCAGCAGCACATAGCTGATCAGCGGAAACACCCACCGATGCGAGCGGAACAAGATCGCGGTCTGGTACCGCTGCAACGCGATCACGAGCCGTCCTCCGCCCCTGGTGTGACCGCGACCACGTGCACGTCGTCCCAGCCCAGCAGTTGTCTCAGCACCGAGTCAGACGCCGTGGCCAGTGTCAGGACGGCAACGCTGGTTGCGTTCGCCGCCGGTCGCGTCCACACGACTCCGGTCAGACGCGCTAGCTGGGGCAAGGACTCGGGATCGACTCCGGCCAGCTCGATCAGCACGGTCGGCCCATGTCTTGCGGAGTTTTCAGTGGCGCCCGTCGAACCCGGCCCGTCCACCACCTTGACTCGGCCGCCGCCGAGCTGCCATCGCTGACTGACGTGCCCGGCCAGTCTCGCCTGATGATGGTCCACAAACATCACGGTTCCGCCATCGGCCAGTCTCTCGGCGACAGCGGTGTCCAGCGCTCCGCGCGCCGCCTGGTCGAGACCGGTCCACGCCTCGTCCAGGACGAGCAGGCCCGGTTTGGGCAGCAGCGCCTGCGCGATGGCAACCTTCTGGCACATCCCCTTGGACAGCGTGCGTAGCGGCGCCCCGGCGTAATCAGTCGCTCCGAGCCTGCCAAGCCAGTCGTCCACCGCTTTGCCGAGCGCAGCACCGCGCACACCATGGATCCGCCCCATGTGCAGCAAGTAGTCCCGCGCGGAGAACGCGAGCCCGCCGGGAAAACGCTCAGGCACGTAGCCGGTCGACGGTCGACCTGACACCCGTCCCGCCGACGGAACCGTAATCCCCGCGGCAACGCGCAACAGCGTCGACTTGCCGCTGCCATTGCGGCCTTCGAGCCTTATCAACTGGCCTGCCGCCACGTCGAGGCTGACATCGCGGACGATCCATGGCTGGCGCAGCCCGTATCGCTTGCCGACCCCGTCGAGCTGCACCGACGACCCTCCTACGCCGCGCGTCCGCGACAAGGCTAACCCTGCCACCGCGCTTTATGGCAAGCGTCGGCTCGCCAGCGAGGTAACCGCGACACGGCCGCGCCATCAGGCAACCCCACGCGCAGCCAGCTGATCGCGGCGCAGCCCGCGCCATAACGCCCACACACCGGCAGCCAGCTAGTCGCGATACAGCCCGCGCTTGGAGATGTACTGAACTATGCCGTCGGGCACCAGATACCAGATCGGATGTCCGCCGCGGACTCGTGCTCGGCATTCGGTCGAGGAGATCGCCAGGGCCGGGATCTCCAGCAGCTTGATCCGGTCCGCGGGCAAGTCCGTCAACGTGAGGTGGTGCCCGGGCCGAGTGCAGCCGACGAACTGGGCGAGCGCGAACAGCTCGTCCGCATCTCGCCAGGAAATCATCCTGGCCAGCGCGTCGGCGCCGGTGATGAAGAAGAACTCCGCTTCTGGGCCGCGCTCGGCACGCAGGTCGCGCAGGGTGTCAATGGTGAAGGTCTCCCCCGGCCGGTCGATGTCGACCCGGCTGACGGAGAACCGCGGATTGGAGGCGGTTGCGATCACCGTCATCAGGTATCGGTCCTCGGCCGGCGAGACCTTGCGGTCTTCCTTCTGCCACGGCTGGCCGGTCGGCACGAAGATGACCTCGTGCAGGTCGAAGAAGTCGGCGACCTCACTGGCCGCCACCAGGTGACCGTGATGGATCGGGTCGAACGTGCCGCCCATGACGCCGAGCCGCTGGCCGCGGCCGGAACTATCGGTCACGCCGCTCGTGCCGCCGTCGTCCATGCCGGTGACTTTAGCCGCGAGCTCACAACGGGTAGCTGACCTGCGTCAGCTTCTCCGACTCGGCCCACAGCCGGCGCTGTACCTCCGCGTTGTGCGACCTTGTGCTCGAGCGGACCAGGATCGGGTAACCAGTGAGCTGATAGAAGCCGTCCGGCCCGTAGTAGGTGCCGCCAGTCACATCCGGGTCCGTAGCAGCGCGCAGTGTCGGCAATGCACCCATCGCCGAGTCCTGCACCCACCACGAGTTGAGCGCATGGAAGCGCGAGCTCATCGCGGCAGTAGACATCGACGACATGTGCCGGGTCAGCTCTGTCCTGGCCGTGCCCGGATGGGCGGCGACTGCGATCGTTGGCGCCTCGGCCGCAGACAGCCTGCGCTGAAGTTCATAGGTGAACATCAGATTCGCCAACTTGGACCGGCCGTAGGCTGCCCACTTCCAGTAGTGGCGCGTGGACATGAGGTCATCGAAGTCGATGCGACCCGCTCTATGTCCATTGCTGCTCACCGTGACGACTCGTGATCCTGGCACTGCCAGCAGGTTCGGTAGCAGCAGTCCGGTAAGCGCGAAGTGCCCCAGATGGTTGGTGCCGAACTGCAACTCGAAGCCATCCTTGGTCAGCCCGTACGGCGTCGCCATCACACCCGCGTTGTTGATCAGCAGGTCTAGTCGCGGGAACCGGCCAGCGACATCGACGGCCGCCTTGCGAACTGACTCCAGTGAGGCGAGGTCTAGTTCCGCGGTGTCGACTCGCCCGCCCTTTGCGGCGGCCTGCGCCTGCTCGGCCGCCGCGGCAGTCCTGCCCTGGTCCCGGCCGGCCAGCACCACGTTCGCGCCGTGTGCGGCCAGGACTTTCGCTACCTCCAGGCCGAGACCCGAGCTCGCCCCGGTAATGACTGCAGTCCGGCCGTGCTGGTCCGGCATGTCCTGCGCCGTCCAGTGCCGGCTGCTGACTTGCGTCATCTGGCCTCCTCGTCCGGCCGCAGCTATTGCTCAGCACATCATGGCCGGAACTGCTGCGGTGGGCCAGGGCCTGTGACCGGGCTCCTTTCAGCGATTCCTCCGCTAACCATCAGTCCGACCGGGTACACATCGACCATGTACTACAGCGGATACGCGCCCACCA
>Ga0126373_10004016_pt1 | contig 11156 bp, 7 predicted proteins | sample PanSoiMetPlot_11_FD_92545 | JGI IMG/M metagenome (GOLD analysis project Ga0126373, IMG submission 92545) | Tropical forest soil microbial communities from Panama - MetaG Plot_11 | ecosystem: Environmental > Terrestrial > Soil > Tropical forest > Bulk soil | place: Panama | collected 2016-02-17
TCGTCAGCGGCCGTTCTTCAACTTGGCGCGCGAGCGCCTCGGCGCCACGTTCACTCTCGGCAAGCGCCTGACTGTAGAGTCGCCGTGCGTCATCCGACATTTCCTCGACGCGGCCCGCGATGTTTTGCAGCGCGCCGGACTTCACGTGCTCCATAAGGCGCGCAAGATCCTTCCGCAACATGTCGATGTCATCGCGGATTGCATCGAGATCGGTACTGTTGGTCCGGGCTTTGGCGGTGTCGCTCATTCTAACTCCTACAAAATCCAGATCGTGGCGTTAGCCGTACTTGACAAACGCCACGTGCAAAAAGAACACCCCGCTATCAACTCGGTTCCATAGTGTACGAATATTGTCGACGCTGCGAAGCATGACGGAATCCACAAAAAACACAAGCACTGGGCTGGAACGGCTTAAATGGCAGGCTGGAATGGTTTAAACGGCCGGTGGCCGGCGACGCACAACCCAGGTGGCAATCAGTGACGCGACAAAAATTGCGAAACTGACGAAGCACAAACCTCTGGCAATGTCTGTCCAAGCGACTGGGACTGTGGCTATGCCGCCAAAGCCAAATACGCCGGCGATGACGGTGAGAGCCAAAAAGAACGCAGTCCAATATCGCATGGCCTCCCCACTTCTCTGATCGCGGTATCAGTCGTTCGGCTCACCGGCGCTTTTTGGCGACGCGTTGCGGCCGTTTGAAGATTGAATCGTTCGCCGGATCCCACAAGTGGACGCCGCCGAGCATGCCGTCCGCGTTGGGCGTGATCTTCACGTCGTGCGGCAGGTCGAAATTGATCAGACGCGTGTTGCCGCCGCCGAGGTATAACCGATCGAAATTCACGAGGGTGCGCACGATCTCGATCGTCTTTCGCAATCGCCGATTCCATGTGCGCGCGCTTTTCTTTTCGGCTACCGCATTGCCGAGATAGTGGTCATAGGTTTTACCCTTGAGCAGCGGATGCTGGCCGAGCTCGAGATGTGGCAGCAGTCGCCCGTCCTGGAACAATGACGAACCGATACCGGTCCCGAGGGTGAGCACGCATTCGAGCCCGCGGCCTTCGATGGCGCTTAAGCCTTGAACGTCGGCATCGTTGAGTACGCGTGCGGGTTTACGTAGTTGTCGCGCCACCGCGCGATCGAGTTGGAAACCCGCCCAACTCTCGGTGCCGAGATTGGGGGCGGTACGAATGCGTCCGCGGCGGACATATCCAGGGAACCCGACCGAGACGCGGTCGTAGTGTGGCAGCATGCGCGCGAGACCCTTAATGGCGCGCAGCAGCGCCTGCGGCGTTGCCGGTTGTGGTGTTTTTACGCGCACCGGCGACGCTATCATCGCGCCGCGACGATCGAGTACCGACGCCTTGACGTGCGAGCCCCCGACGTCAATCGCGAGCGTAAACGGCGGCGCGGCGCGTTTGATTGCCACCGCCCGTGGCAACGGTTCCGCCTTCTTGTTCATGGTGCGGCGTCACGGTCGAGAAACCAGGTGATGTGTCCAGTCGGCTGTACGTGGGCCGCAGGTACGTCGCCGCCGCGTGTCAGCCGTTGCAGCGCATCCCGTTTGGCGGCGCCGCTGGCAAGAAAAGCGACGGCCGCGCTGCTGTCGAGCGCCGGATAGGTCAGCGTCACGCGGGCTTCGGGCCGCGCTTCGGGAACGCCCGCCGCCCAGTGCGTGTGCTCGCGCAATGCCGCGACACCTGGAAAAAGCGATGCTGTATGGCCGTCTTCACCCACGCCGAGCAGCGTCGCCGCGAATAGTGGTCGATCCGCTGCCAACACGTCGGTGCCGTAGAAACGCTTGAGCTCGGTCTCGTAAGCGGCTGCGCCGTGCGCCGGCCCGCTCACCGCGTCAATCGGATGAATATGTGCCGGTGGAACCGGGGCCTGATCCAACAGCGCAGCACGCACCATCGCGAAGTTGCTGCGCGGATGGTCCGGCGGCACGCAGCGCTCGTCGCCCCAGAACCAATGCACGCGGTCCCACGGGAAGCAGTCGCGATAGGGCGACTGCGCCAGTAGCGCATATACCGGCCGCGGCGTGTTGCCGCCGGCCAGACATACGGCGACGCGCCCCGGTGTGCCGAGGACGCGATTGAGCAGCCAAGCAGCGACGTTGCGTGCGAGAATCTCAGCGTCGGCCAGGACAACCCGCCGTCCCGGTAGCGAGCGCGGAGTCCGTGCGGCGGCCGCGGTCACTGACGGTCCTCGCCCGTTATCGGCCGCCAGTAGCGATGATCGCGCGCCAGCAGCGCATCGGCTGCGTGGGGCCCGTCGCTGCCGGCAGCATAGAAATCGAGACCATTGGCGCGGTCACGACGCCAGCAATCGAGGAATGGCTGGACCACGCGCCAGGCCGCCTCGACGTCGTCGGCGTGCCGGAACAGGGTCTGGTCGCCGATCATGCAGTCGTAGATCAGCGTCTCATAGCCGTTTTCGGGCGCGACGGCGAAATAGTCCTTGTACTTGAATTCCATGCCTACGCCGTGCAGCCGAAGTTGCGGGCCGGGCACCTTGGCGTTGAACTGAATGAAGATGTCCTCGTCTGGCGCAATGCCGACAACGACGTAATTTTGCGCCAGTTGCTCGACCGGCGTGCCGCGGAATATGGCGAAGGGGGCGTCCTTGAACTTGATCGCGATTTCGGTCCGGCGTGCCTTGAGTGCTTTGCCGGTGCGTAGATAGAACGGCACACCGGCCCAACGCCAAGTATCGATCAGCAGCTTGAGCGCGACATAGGTCTCGGTCGTGCTGCCACGCGCGACGTCGGGCGTCCGACGATATGCCTTTACCGCCTTGCCACTGACCTTGCCGGAGCGGTACTGCCCGCGCACACCGCAGGCAAAAGCCGTGGCATGATCATAGGCGTGCATCGCCTGAAGCACTTTGGTTTTCTCGGCGCGCACGGCATCGGCGGAAAAACGCGCCGGCGGTTCCATCGCAATGAGCGACAACAGTTGAAAGAGATGGTTCGGCACCATGTCGCGCAACGCGCCGGTCGCGTCGTAGAACCGCCCACGCCGGCCGACATCGACGGTTTCGGCGACCGTGATCTGGACGTGATCAATGCGGTCCCGGTTCCACAGCGATTCAAACAAGTTGTTGGCAAAGCGCAACGCGAGAATGTTCTGCACGGTCTCTTTGCCGAGGAAATGATCGATCCGGTAGATCTGATCTTCGGTGAAGACGGCGAGGATCTTTTTATTCAACGCACGCGCCGATGCGAGGTCAGTGCCGAACGGTTTCTCGACCACCAATCGCGACCAGGCGGTACGCGGTGGTTGGGCGAAACCCGCTTTGCCGAGCTGCTCCGCTATGAGCGCGAACACGTTTGGCGGCGTCGCCATATAGAAAAGCGTATTGCCGTGCGCCGCATGTCGCCGGTGCTGCAGAGCCGCGGCCAACCGCTCGAAAGTCGCGGCGTCGTCGAAATTACCGGCGATATACGATAACCGATCGAGCAGCCATTTGCGCGTCGCCGCTGCCGGAGTGATGCCGGTGAACTTGCGCAATCCGTCGCTGATATGGGCACGGAATTGCGCGTCCGTCATGGGCGAGCGTGCCACGCCGATCACGGCAAAGCCCTCGGACAAGAGCTTCGCAGCGGCGAGATGATAAATCGCCGGCATCAGCAGCCGTTGCGTCAGGTCGCCGGACGCGCCGAAAACGACGAGCGTGCAGGGATCGGCGCGGCGCGGCCGTTCGCGGGCTGCGCGCGCCATCAACCCTTGTCCGGCTGTTCGATGTGGCCGCCGAATCCCTTGCGCATGGCGGACAGCAGCTTTTCCGCAAAGCTCGCTTTTTCGCGCGAGCGGAACCGGGTGTAGAGTGCAGCCGAAAGTACTTCGGCCGGCACTGCGGCGGCGAGTGCCGCCGCAATCGTCCAACGGCCTTCGCCTGAATCTTCGACATAGCCGCTAAAGCCCTGCAACACCGGATCCTCCGCCAGTGCCGCTGCGGTAAGGTCAAGAAGCCAAGACGAGATCACGCTGCCGCGGCGCCACACCTCTGCGATGTCGGCGACGTTGAGATCGAAACGCTGCTCGGCCGGCACATCAGGACGGTTCGAATTACGCAAGATGTCGAAACCCTCGGCATAGGCCTGCATCAAACCGTATTCGATGCCGTTGTGGATCATCTTGACGAAATGACCGGCACCGGGCGGCCCGGCGTGCAGATAGCCCTGTTCGGGCCGCGGGTCGCGTCCTTCGCGATGCGGCGTCGCCGAAATTTGGCCACGGCCCGGCGCCAGTGCAGCGAAGATCGGATCGAGCCGGTCGACCACGTCCTTGGTGCCACCGATCATCAGGCAGTAACCGCGCTCAAGACCCCAGATCCCGCCGCTCGTGCCGGCATCGACATAGTGGATGTTCTTTTGTGCCAGCGCTTTGGCGCGGCGGACATCGTCCTGCCAGAAGGAATTGCCGCCGTCGATAATGGTATCGCCGGGCGCCAGCAACGTGCCGAGCTCGGTCACGGTTTGCTCTGTGGCGTCACCGGCGGGCAGCATCACCCAGACGGCGCGTGGCGCCTGCAGACGGCGAACCAAATCGGGCAGGCCACCTGAGCCGGTCGCGCCTTTTTGTTTGGCGAGAGCCGCGACGGCGCTCGGCGACCGATCATAGATGACGCACTCGTGGCCACGCGCCGTCAGCCGCCGCACGATGTTGCTGCCCATACGGCCCAGACCGACGACTCCCAATTGCATTTCTATCCGCCCGTTGTGCTCGTTATTTGATTTGCGGCGATCTCGGCATTTTGAATTTGGCTGGCCAGATTAAGGCAGGTCGCGCCGGTTCATCCAGACCCGTGTTTGGCAGATGTCGGCGCTCCAACTAACAGCTGCATACGACGCGAACGGGGAGTGCCGATGACTGTTCCAGTGACGTATTGCCGCGGTCGATTGTGGCGAAACCGTGGATGTAGTCCGGAACGCTGCGGGCCGGAACGCTGCGGGACCAGTGTGATTATCCCGTGATATCAGGCCTTCCCCGATTGTCCGGAGGCCGATTTCTTCGCACCTTGGATGCCGCGCACGACACGAGACGCACAACGACAAGGAGCGAAAAATGGCCGAGCGGCTCACCGAAGATATTGTCCCGTTTCTGCCGCACCTTCGCGCATTTGCTCGTATGCTGGCGCAGGACCGCACACTGGCCGACGATCTGGTTCAGGAGACCGTTGTCCGTGCCCTGAGTCACGCCCATCAATTTCAGCCCGGCACCAATCTCAAGGCATGGCTGACGACCATTCTGCGCAACGCCTATTTCACCGAGAAGCGTAGTCAGGGTCGAGTCTCGCAACTCGACATTGACGTTGCGCGCGACTCGACAGTGGTGAGTGGCGGCCAAGAGTGGCATCTGCGCATGCGCGATTTCGAGGGCGCGTTCAACACTCTGCCGTCCGTGCAACGGGAGGCGCTAGTACTTGTCGGCGCAAGCGGGTTTTCCTACGAACAGGCAGCGGCGATGGCTGGTTGTGCCGTTGGCACAATGAAGAGCCGGGTGTCGCGCGCCCGGTTGCAACTACAGAACCTGCTCGATGGCACCGGTACAGCCCGCTCGCGCGGCGTCGAATGGAATCGTGCGATGCACATCCGTGACTGGGAACATTTGATGGCTGGTCGCGAGTCGCGTTCAGTAAGCGCGCCCTAGAATCGAAATCGAATCGGCGCAGGGATTGCGTCGAGCGGTGGACTGCCCGTAATAATGACCACGGGGGCGGTCGGTGTTCGGTCGCCGTAACGGATCGTGGTCTGATGGTTTCGACGGTTCATCGCGAGTGGTGGCGGGGCGCGGTGATATACCAAGTCTACCTGCCGAGTTTTTCCGACAGCGACGGCGACGGTTTCGGCGATCTCAAGGGCTTGCTCGAACGTCTGCCGCACATTGCGTCGCTTGACGTCGACGCGATCTGGGTTTCGCCGTTCTATCGGTCGCCGATGCAGGATGTCGGGTACGACGTCGCTGATTATCGCTCGGTCGATAATCGCTTCGGGACACTTGCCGATTTCGATGCCGTCGTGGCGCGGGCTCACGCGCTTGGTTTGAAAGTCATCATCGATCAGGTATGGAGCCACACGGCCAGCGAGCACGCTTGGTTTGCGGAAAGCCGTGCGTCGCGCTCCAATCCGAAAGCCGATTGGTACGTATGGGCCGATCCCGCTTCGGACGGTGCGCCACCGAACAATTGGCTGTCGGTCTTCGGCGGTAGTGCTTGGCGCTGGGAGGCGCAGCGTCGGCAGTATTATCTGCACCATTTTCTAACCTCACAGCCCAAACTCAATCTTCGGAATCCGGCCGTCTTAGACGCACACTTTGCCAACGCCGAATTTTGGCTTGCGCGGGGCGTAGACGGCTTCCGCTTTGACGCCGTCGATTTCATGCTGCACGACGAGGTGCTCGGCTCCAACCCGGTTAGGCCGCTGGCGCCCGGCGCCGAGCGGCCGTGGAATCCCTTCCGCATGCAGTGTCATGTCCACGACATGGCCCAACCGGGCATCGCCTTGTTGATGGGTCGAATCCGCGAATTTATAAACCGGTTCCCCGGTCGCATGACGATCGGGGAAATTTCGAGCGAGCCCGGCGCGTTTGACCGCATAGCCCGATTGACCGGCACCATGCGGCTACACATGGCGTACACGTTGGGTGTGATGAAGGCGGCATTTTCCCCCGCCATCTTTCGTCAAGCGGTCGGCGATGCCGCGACCCTCAATCATGCCGGATGGTTGTGCTGGGCATTCAGCAATCATGACGTTGAACGCGCGGTGTCGCGTTGGAATCCGATCGACGTGGCGCCAGCCGCCTTCGCACGGTTGCAAATGGCGATGCTGCTCAGTTTGCCGGGCAGCGTCTGCCTGTATCAAGGTGAGGAACTCGGGTTGCCGAACAGCCGGATTGCCGTGAAAGATATTCGCGATCCATTCGGCCGCGCTTTCTATCCCGCATATGCCGGCCGTGACGGCGCGCGGACACCGCTACCATGGGCAGCGGATGCGCCGAATATTGGTTTTTCGAATGGTAATCGCACCTGGCTGCCGGTCGATTCGGCGCACGCCGCGATGGCGATCGATCGGCAAGAGGCCGACCCAGCATCGACGCTTCACGCCTACCGCCAGATGATTGGCTATCGTCGTGCACGTCCTTCGCTTTTGCACATTGAGACCGAATTGCTCGATTTACCTGATCCGGTTGTCGGCTGGCGCCGGCAGTTCGACGGCGAAGCGACCGTCGCTCTATTTAACCTTTCGCCCGAACCGGTGTCGGTTCCGACAAATCAGTTACCGCCATTCGTGCCCGTCGACCTGCCGTTCGTTACGGCGCCGTCGGGCGACCGTGTTGCGCTACCGCCCTTCGGCCTAACGCTCGGCGCAGAGCACTGCGACCGGTAGTACGGCGAGCGCGCGGTCTAGCGCGATGCCGCGTTCGCAGACATCGATAGCGGCTCTCGATAGCACGTCGACCATTTGGTGGCCGCGTGCACCGCGCACCGTGTGGCCGGCGAAAGCGCCGCCGGACCAAAAGGTGTTGGGCAGAGGCGCCGGCATCCGACGTGCCAGTCGGCTGACAAGAACGACGATTTCCGCGTCATCGAGGCGACGAGCATAGGCAACGACGTGCCCCCTAATGGCATCGTCGACAGCCAGCGGAAAATAGGAGCCGGTACGAAACAGTTCGGGACAGCGGGCACGCAACGCAAGCAGTTGCCGCAACAACCACAACTTGAGCCATCCTTCACGCCATCTTCGTCGTGCGAGTTCAAAGCCGCCGTTTTCAAGGGCGGCGAGCGCGCGGCGTCGCGCAGAAAAATCGACCGGCCGGCGGTTGTCCGGATCGACAAGGCTCGTATCCCAGAATTCACTGCCCTGATAGAAGTCGGGCACGCCGGGCTGCGTCGCCTTGAGGACGAGCTGCGCCAGGCCATTGATCGCGCCGAGCCGCACGATTTCGGGCGCAAACCGCACCACGCCGTCAATGAAACGATTCGGCTCCTCGGGCGAAAGGATGCGCAACACGAAATCACGCAGCGCACTCTCGTACTCATCGTTGGGCACTGTCCATGAGGTCGAGAGCTCAGCCTCGCGCGCGGCCTTGAGCGCATAAGCCACGATCCGTCGAGCGAATTCATCCAGTGCCGCGCCGCGCAATCGGCCGGTCGCCGGCCAAGCGCCAAGAACTGTCTGATAAATCAGATACTCGTCGGCCGGTGTCGGTGCCGGCATGCCGTCAACGACCGTGCGATGAGCGGCGTTGACCGCGTGCCAACGAGCGACGCGACGTGCCCACTCGTCCGGATATTCCGATAACACGTTGAGCCGGGCGCGTACGTCTTCTGCGCGCTTGGTATCGTGCGTCTCGGAAGCGAGCATCGTGTTCGGCCATTGCGCAAGGCGCTCGGCCGCGGCTTGATGAAAGGCCTCGACCGACAAACTCGGTTGGCGTGGATCCGTGCCGACCTCGTTTGCGGAAGCAAGCGGCGTGATCCGATAAAACAGCGTGTCCTCGATCGCTTTAGCGGCGATTGCGCCGGTGTATTGCTGGAAGCGAGTGATAAAACGCAGGATCGCGTCTCGGCTCGCGGCGAAATGCGCCGGCCGTTCGCGCGAGATATCAAGCGTCAGCAAGGACACGATGAATTCGAGCGCCGTCGTATCGGCGCCATTCCAGCGTCGTCGCGCCTGCTGGAGTGCGCGCTCTATCGCTCGCCGATCGCTATCGCTGATGCCGCGCTCGGTGACATAGGTACGATAAACCGGAAATGCAGCGACGAGCTCCGTCAAGGCGTCGCGCAGGCCTTTGCGGGTGAGATCGCGCGTGAACCACGAGGCTTCTGCGATCGCCTGGAGCCAATCGACGAGATAGGTGAACTCGCTGGCTAGGCTGCGGTGGATCACCAGGCGGCGGCAACGATTGATCTCGCTCTCGAGGCTGGTTTCAGTCGCGGTGAAGTGACGCCAATTCTGCATCAACCGGGCGTAGCCGTCCGGATCGATGAAGAGTGCGTTGGCAAGCGCAAGGTAATCGTAGCCAGTGGTACCGGAAACCGGCCAAGCGGCGGGTAACCGCTCGCCGACGCCAAGGATCTTTTCAACCACGATATAAGGCCGCAAACGGCGGCCCGCCATGTCGCGCGGCGCCAATGCGGCGGCAAACGCGTTGAGCCGTCGGCAATAGCGCTGCGGGTCCGCCATACCGTCGATGTGGTCGATCCGCAGCCCGTGCAGGGCGCCTACGGCGACGAGGCGGCCGAGGAATTCGTGTGCGTCACGGAAGACAGTAACGCGATCCATGCGCACACCCGCGAGATCGACAATATCGAAGAAGCGGCGATAGTTGATCTCGTCGGAAGCAGCACGCCAATAGGCAAGGCGATAGTTCTGACGCTCGAGCAGCGCGTGGACTGGGGCGAAGCTGGTCGCGTCGCCCGGCGTTCCGGAATAACGGGCGGCGGCATCGCCGATCGCCCTTAGAATCGTCGGGTCGCCGGCCGCGGCGGCCAATACCTGTTTCGCGGTCGCTGCTGTTGCATGCAACAAGCGTGGCGGCACGGTCGCATGTGCAACGTCATCGATAGCGTGCATGGAAGCCGCCAAGGCTGGGCAATCGGCCAGTAGAGGCGCCAGCACGGCCGGATAATCCTGCGGACGGAGCGGCAAGCGATGGTCGAAATACCAGAAATCCAGGGCGCCTTCGGCGGGGCTGAAACGCAGTTCGATTTCACCGGCAGTCAGCGCTTCGCCGTAGGCGCGGCCGAGAATCGGCAACAACACTTTGCCATCGAGTTCGCCTTTGGCGGGATGCCAGTCGATGTCGAAATAGCGCGCGTGCCGGGCGTCCTGGCCCCATTCGAGGACGTCGAGCCACCAGGCGTTGTCGGCTCTGCCGACGCCCATGTGGTTCGGCACAAAATCGAGGATAAGGCCGAGCCCATGCGAAGCGAGGGCGGCGCGGAAGCGCGCGAAGCTGTCGTCGTCACCGATCTCCGGATTGATGCGATGATAATCGACGGTATCGTAACCGTGCATGCTGCCGGCACGCGCCTTCAGAAAAGGCGAGGCGTAGACATGAGTGATTCCAAGCGATGCCAAAAAAGGCGCGAGGGCGGCAGCGTCATCAAAGGTAAAGTCACGGTTGAACTGAAGTCGATAGGTGGCTGCCGGTATGTCGAAGGGCGACATCGGCTGGTTGCTCAACGCGGCCGCTCGGCGCGCATCGCGGCCAATATGGCGTTCGCCGTCGGATCGGTGAAGATGGCTTCGAGATCGCGGGTCAGTTTGCGCGCAAAGCTGGGGTAAGTCCCCGCCAGCGCGCCGGGCAGGTTGACCTGATCTGGTTCCTGCGCAAGGTCTTCGAGTTGCACCAGCGCCAAACGGCTGGGCGTCCGCGCGAGAAAGCGGTGACCTGCGATCACGCGAGCGGCCTCATTGCTGGTGTCGAAACCCGCACGGGCAAAGGCTTCCTGGATTGCTTCGCGTTCGGTTGTCCGTATCGCTAATGCCTGATCCTGCGTGAGTCCGCTTGGCTGAATTCCGAGCGTGAATTTGAGCGCAATATCGCGACCGTCCCAGAAGCCGCGCCATGTCGGCAGGTCGTGAGTCACCAGAGCTACCAGCGCATTCTGTGGATATTCCGCTGGGCTAACATAGCGCCCATCCTGGCGTGCGAAGATGAGCAGCCGGTACGACAGGATGCCGGCAGCCGCAAGTCGCGGAGGAAGGTCCGGTGGCACTGTGCCGAGATCCTCACCGACGACGATACAGCTTCGCGCTGCGCTCTCGGTCGCGACCGCGGCGCTGAGCGCATCGAACGGCATGCGAAGATAAGCGCCTTCGGTCGGCTGACCACCCGCCGGCACGAGAAACAGGCGGTTGAAGCCGAGCACGTGATCGATGCGCACGGCTCCGGCATGGGCCATATTTGCGGCGACGATGCGACGATAATTGGCGCAGCCTGTGCGCGTCATCGCCTCTGGATTAGAAGCGAAGAGTCCCCAATCCTGGCCGTTCGCGTTCCAATCGTCAGGCGGCGCACCGACATGGAAGTCAGGAATAAGCTCGTCCTGGCTGGCCCACCCTTCGGCGCTGTCGGGCGCACAGCCTAGCGCGAGATCGATATAAAGGCCGATCCGCATGCCGCCGGCACGCGCCGTCGCCGCACAA
>Ga0126373_10004017_pt1 | contig 11155 bp, 8 predicted proteins | sample PanSoiMetPlot_11_FD_92545 | JGI IMG/M metagenome (GOLD analysis project Ga0126373, IMG submission 92545) | Tropical forest soil microbial communities from Panama - MetaG Plot_11 | ecosystem: Environmental > Terrestrial > Soil > Tropical forest > Bulk soil | place: Panama | collected 2016-02-17
AGGTAGCGGGGCCAAAATATATGTGTGCAAACTCTGTGGCTGGCCTGGACTGCCGTCCTATCCTCTTCGTAAATACTGAGCTGATGGCCCAATCAAAGCATCGCGCGATGCTCTGGATACTGCATCGCATGCGCCGCCGGGCAAAAGGATTGTACAAAATGGATCGTTCGCAGACTGTGAAATCATCCCATTTTCGCGTTGCCTCTGCACACCTGCCCGGGTTTTTGAAGCGAGTTTGGTTTGGTGCTTGGTAAAAGCACCTTTACACGTTGCTACCTCCACGCCGACACATGTGGTTTGAAGCGAGTTTTACCGCCGCGTTGAAGCAGCGAGTGTGAGCGGGACCTTCAGCCCAACGCTGATGGAGACACAGGATGAACGACTTGCTTGCCCAAACCCTTGACGCGCATGGCGGCATGGATCGTTGGAATGGGTATGAAAAGGTCGAGGCTACGATTGTCAGCGGCGGCGGCTTCTTCGCGCTCAAGGGCGTGCCGCAGGATGCAAATCCGCGCCATATGACCGTGTGGCTCCACGAGGAACGCTCATTCGCGCACAATCCGCACAGTCCTACGCGCGCGCAATGCGCGCGTGAGGGAGTCCAGGACGAGCCAGATCTCGCGCCCAAGCCCGTAGTTCGCGCTCAAAGGCTCGCCGGCAACGCTCGCAGCAGAAAAAGGCTCGCCGGCGCCACAGCAGTCCGCATTTGTGGATTGCGACGGTCGGCGATTCTGGCGACGGCACATGAAGGGGCGCTCACGCCAGGATCACGCCCAAGCCCGTAGTTCGGGTTTTGAGTGATGTCGCTTTGGGCATGGTCGCCGTTGGCGAGGGCGGCCGTCCGCGTCATCAGGTTCCCCGAAAGACGCGGCATTACACCAGGAGCAAAGGGGGCCGGTCATCACAACGCGCGCGTTGCTCCAGTGGCACACTTGGCTAGTTGCGTAGTGCCCTCCGAGCGAGTGGCCGCCTCTGGAACGCGCGCGTTGCAACTGAGCCTGGGTGATGCCACCGGTGGCAATCTGGTCTCGCGCCCAAGCCCGTAGTTCGCGCTCAAAGGCTCCCGGCAACGCTCGCAGCAGAACCTTGGGCGCGAGACCTGGCTCGTTCTGGACTCCCTCACGCGCGCATCGCGCGCGTAGGACTGTGCGGATTGTGCGAGAAAGCACACCAAGCGTCTGCCCCACGTCGGAACCGGCACAACGGCGCCGTACCGTTCGGCCATCTCGGCGGGATCAAGCTCAACTTGATGGCAATCCTTGCACCACACAACGAGCGTCATGTGCGCTGCCGCGGTGCTGCCGAGGGTCGCGGGCCCGGCTGGTATCTCGATCTCATGGCCACTGTTTTGCCACACGGCGGTGTCGATCATCGCGCCACGGCACGCAGTTGTGTCTTTTTGGGAGAGTGGCAAGAACCCCGATCGCCGTGACGCGGTGAACCGCAACCGACTCGGAGGAAGTCCTCGAGCCTCGCGGCAGCCGCCCTCCTTCGCACTGGCGCGGTGTAGGCTGGAGCCGTGTAGCTACCGTCCTCACGATGACACTTCCGTTGTTGACACCGAAATTCCGCGTCTTTGGGCTTTTTTAGCGCGTTCCTGGCGTGATTTTTCGATTTTACGGGCCCAAGTTCGATTTTGGGGCCCAAAATTGCCACGATATTCCGAATTTTGGAGCTGAGCAGGGGAAAAGGGGCCGCGATTGTCTCGGAAAGCGCCGTGGCGTGGTTTTTTGACTCCATCAAGAGTGTTTGGTTAGCCTCTCAACGGATCATGCCTCGCTCCCGACACCACGAAACTGACGTTGCGGCTGCCGCACTTGCTGCAGACGAGACGCTTGCCCCATGCCGGCACCGTCGTTTCGGCGCCATACCAGCGCGCCTGCTCGGCGGGATCAGGTTCGCTGCGGTGGCCGCAAGCTTTGCACCAGGCATTGAATTGCAGATGCGCCGCGGCGCCGCTGCCCAAAGTCATTGGTGGGCCGCGATAGGGGGAGAGAACCAGGGTATCGCAGAAATGCAACGGTTAATGGCAACACTCAGCCCGGACACGCGTTGGACTCTCGAAATTTGCCCTAGGATTTCTGCGGCCTTTGCTGGTTAAGAAGGGCCTAAAGAGAGTCCAACGCGAAGCCAAAAAACTTGTTATTATCAATATCTTACATGTTAAACTGAGTAGTACATCTGGAATTCGATCGGGTGGGGGGTGTGCTCGAAGGCGTACACCTCCTCCCACTTCAATTCCATATAGGCCTCGATCTGGTCCATGTTGAAGACGTCGCCCTTCAACAGGAAAGCGTGGTCGTTGCGCAACTCACCGAGGGCTTCGCGCAATGAGCCGCAGACGACCGGAATGTCGGTCAATTCTTCGGGCGGCAGATCATAGAGGTTCTTGTCCATCGGATCGCCGGGGTGGATCTTGTTCTGAATCCCGTCGAGCCCGGCCATCAGCATCGCGGCAAAGGCAAGGTATGGGTTCGCGGCGGGATCGGGATAGCGCACCTCGACGCGCTTGCCCTTGGGGCTGGCGACATAAGGGATGCGGCAGGCGGCCGAGCGGTTGCGCGAGGAGTAGGCGAGCAGCACCGGCGCCTCGAAGCCGGGGATCAGCCGCTTGTAGCTGTTCGTCGTCGGGTTCGTGAAGGCGTTGATCGCCTTGGCGTGGCGGATGATGCCGCCGATGTAATAGAGCGCGGTCTCCGACAGATCGGCGTAGAGATTGCCGGCGAAAAGCGGGCGATCGGCTTTCCACAGCGACTGGTGGGTATGCATGCCCGAGCCGTTGTCGCCCATCACCGGCTTGGGCATGAAGGTCGCCGTCTTGCCGTATTGGTTGGCGACGTTCTGCACGACATATTTGTAGATCTGCATGTGATCGGCGGTGCGCACCAGCGTCGAGAACAGAAAGCCGAGTTCGGCCTGCGCCGGCGCTACCTCGTGGTGATGCTTTTCGACCCCGAGCCCCATGTCATGCATGACCGACAGCATTTCGGCGCGGATGTCGCTCTGGCTGTCGACCGGCGGCACCGGGAAATACCCGCCCTTGATTGGCGGGCGGTGGCCGGGGTTGCCGTCGGGGAATTTCTTGTCGCTGACGTAGGGGCCCTCTTCGCTTTCGATCTCGTACATCGCCCCGCTCATCGTGGCTTTGTAGCGCACGTCATCGAAGATGAAGAACTCGGCCTCCGGCCCGAAATAAGCCGTATCGCCGACGCCGCTGGAGATCAGATACTGCTCGGCCTTTTTCGCGGTCGAGCGCGGATCGCGCGCATAGGGCTGCCCGGTCAGCGGCTCGTGCACATCGCAGAAGATGATCAGCGAAGTCTGCGCTGCAAACGGGTCGAGCGTCGCGGTCGAGCAGTCGGGCACCAGCATCATGTCCGACTCGTTGATTGCCTTCCAACCGGCGATCGAGGAGCCGTCGAACATCACGCCGTCATTGAGGAAGTCTTCGTTGATCGTGTGCACATGATGCGCCAAGTGCTGCCACTTGCCGCGCGGATCGGTGAACCGGAAGTCGACGTATTTGACGTCGTGCTCCTTGATCATATCCATGACTTTTGGGGTATCAGACATCGCTACTTTCCGTTTGCTCGCTGGGACTCGGGTTGAGGAACACAACTGGCGCGCCACGACGCCACAAAGAGGTCTCGCTTTTTGGCTGTCAAGCGTGCGGTGGTCGCCGTGCCAATATCGTGCGCGACGACCGCAAGCTTTAACGGTTCGTGATTACACGTCGTAATAGAGAAAGAACTCATAGGGATGCGGACGCAGCCGCATTTCGTCGACTTCCCTCTTTCGCTTGTAGCTCAAATGGGTTTCGACGACGTCCGGCGTGAAGACGTCGCCCTTGAGCAGGAACGTATGGTCGTGCTCGAGCGCGTCCAATGCTTCTTCGAGCGAGCCCGGCGCCGAGGGCACTTTCGCCAGCTCCTCCGGTGGTAAGTCGTAGAGGTTTTTGTCGATCGGGTCGCCGGGGTGCACGCGGCTCTGGATGCCGTCGAGCCCCGCCATCAGCATCGCCGCGAACGCCAGATACGGGTTGCAGGACGGGTCAGGGCAGCGGAACTCGATGCGCTTGGCTTTGGGGTCAGGCGAATACATCGGAATCCGGCATGCCGCGGAACGGTTGCGCTGCGAATAGCCGAGGTTGACGGGCGCTTCGAAGCCCGGCACCAGGCGGCGATAGGAGTTCACGGTCGGCGCGCAGATCGCGAGCAGCGCCGGCGCGTGCTTCAAGAGCCCGCCGATATAGTGGAGCATGGTCTCGCTCGACCCGGCATAGCCCTCGCCGGCGAACAGCGGCCGCTCGCTCTGCCAGATGCTCTGATGAACGTGCATGCCCGAGCCGTTGTCGCCGAACAGCGGCTTCGGCATGAAGGTCGCGGTCATGCCGCGTTTGCGCGCGACGTTTTTGACCACGTATTTGTAAATCATCACATTGTCGGCCATGCGAGTCAGCGGCGCGAAGCGCATGTCGATTTCGCCCTGGCCGCCGGTCGCGACCTCGTGATGGTGCGCCTCGACCCGGATCCCGAGGCTCTCAAGCGTCGACACCATCTCGGTACGTGCGTCCTGCAGCACGTCCGCCGGCGGCACCGGGAAGTAGCCCTCTTTCGGGCGCAGAATATGCCCGAAACCCGGCCCCTCGCGCCGCGCCGCGCTCCAATTGGCTTCGATCGCGTCGATTTCGTAATAACCGTAGTTGGTGCTCTGGTCGTAGCGCACGTGATTGAACACGAAGTGTTCGAGCTCCGGCCCGAAATAGGCGGTGTCGCCGACCCGGGTGGAACGCAGATACGCCTCAGCCTTCTGCGCGATATAGCGGGCATCGCGGCTATAGGGCTGCCCGGTCACGGGGTCGCGAATATTGCAGATCAGCACCAAGGTGGGCGCCTCGGTGAACGGATCGAGGAACGCCGATGCCGGGTCCGGTATGACCAGCATGTCGCTTTCCTGGATCTCTTGGAACCCGCGGATCGAGGATCCGTCGAAGCCGACGCCGTCCTCGAAGCTGTCGGTATCGAGCGCGCTCGGCGGGACGGAGAAGTGCTGCCACAGCCCGGGAACGTCGGTAAACCGCAGATCGACCATCGCAATCTTGTCGTCCTTGATGATCCGCAGAACGTCCTCGGGGGTTTTGAGGTCGTAAGCCATCAGGGTCTCCCTTGCTAACGCCCGGCCGAACTCGGATTGCGCCAATTCTTAGATCGCATCTGGGCCGCGCTCGCCGGTGCGGATCCGGATCGCCTCGTCGATCGAAGTGACGAAGATCTTGCCGTCGCCGATGCGGCCGGTGTGCGCAGACTGTTGTATCGCCTCGACGGCCCGGTCGACCAGCGCGTCCTCCATCACGACCTCGATCTTTACCTTGGGCAAGAAGTCGACGACGTATTCGGCGCCGCGATAGAGTTCGGTATGGCCTTTCTGCCGGCCGAAACCTTTAGCCTCGGTCACGGTGATCCCTTGGATGCCGACTTCGTGTAGGGCCTCCTTCACTTCGTCGAGCTTAAAGGGCTTAATGATCGCCTCGATCTTCTTCATCGACTTCCGATCCTCTTTGCCAAGGCACCGTCCTCGGCCCGGGTAGAGCATAACCTATGCCAGCGCGGTTCGACGATGGATTCACGCTGCCGGAGCCGGGTTTGCGCCTCCGAATAAGGCAGAACAATGCCTAATCTTTGATCATCGATGACGGCAGATTGCCGAGAAATCTCCGGATCCGCTCGATTGCTTCCGCGATTGCTTCGCGGCTGTTGGCATAGGAAAACCGCAGATAGCCTTCGCCGTACTCACCGAAACTCGTGCCGGCAATCGTCGCAACCCCAGTCTCTTCGAGCAGCTGTCCCTGCAGGGTACGGGCATCGAGACCCGTGCCGGTGACATTGGGGAAAGTGTAGAAAGCGCCGCCTGGGCGGGCGCAGCGAAATCCGGGGAGGCCGTTGAGCCCGGCGACGATGACCTCGCGCCGTTCGGCAAACGCGGCGACCATCCGCTGGACGGGCTCGCGCGGTCCGCTGAGTGCGGCAATTCCCGCAAATTGCGCGGCGGCGTTGACACAGGAATGGCAATTGATCGCGAGCCGCTCGGCATGGCCGAACAGCGCTTTGGGCCACACGCCATAGCCGAGCCGCCAGCCGGTCATCGCGTAAGTCTTGCTCCAGCCGTCGAGCAGGATCAGCCGGTCACGGATCGACGGGTATTGGAGAAGGCTTACATGCTCGGCGCCGTTATAGAGGATCTCGCCATAGATCTCGTCGCTTAGGATGGCGAGCTGCGGATGCCGTTCCAGCCCTGCTACAAGGCGGTCGAGCTCTCTCCGCGGCACGACTCCGCCGGTCGGATTGGCCGGGCTGTTGATGATCATCAGACGGGTGCGCGGTGTGATCTTGTCCAGCACCTCATCGGCGCTGAACGAGAAGCCCGCCGACTCGTGCAGCGGGATCGGCACCGGCGTGGCGCGCGAAAAGCGGATCACGCTCTCGTAAATCGGGAAGCCCGGATTGGGATAGAGGATCTCGGCGCCCGGTTCGCCGAACATCATGATCGCAAAGAACATCGTAACCTTACCGCCGGGGACGACCAGCACGAGGTCCGGCGAAACCTCGACCCCGTGACGGCGCAGGAGATCCACCGCGACGGCTTCACGCAGCTTAGGTATGCCATTGGCCGGCGTATAGCCGTGATGGCCGTCGGCGAGCGCTTGGCGGCCAGCCTCGACGATGTGTTGGGGCGTCGGGAAATCGGGCTGGCCAATGCCGAGATTGATGATCGAGCGGCCCTGTGCTGCGAGCGCATTGGCGCGCGCCAGCACTTCGAACGCGGTTTCGGTTCCCAGGACGTCCATGCGCCCGGCCATCTTCAGCATCGTCTTCTCCCCGGGATTTTCGATTGCGGGAAACTAGCCTGATCGACGCGGCGTGGCGATGGAGAACCGTTGATCGTCCCGAACGGTGCGCCGCGTTATCGTGGCTGACGGCTGGTTAATATCTCCTTCAGCCGCTGTGGTGTGACCGGAAGGCGGCTGACCGCGCCGGGGATGCCGATCGCGTCGTCGATCGCGGCGGCGACCGCTGCGCCGACGCCGTTCACTCCGGCTTCGCCGGCGCCTTTGAGGCCGAGCGGATTGAGCGGGCTGGGCGCGTCCTCGGTCAGAAGCAGTCCGAGTGTGGGTACCTCGCGGGCGGTCGGCGGGAGGTAATCGGCAAAAGTCACGGATAACGGCTCGCCCCTCTCATCGTAACGGAACTCCTCGAATAACGCGCCGCCTAACCCCTGGGCGAACCCGCCGGCGATCTGGCCCTCGATTAGCATCGGATTGACCGCACGCCCGATGTCGTAAGCGGCAAAATAGCGCTCGATCTCGACCCCGCCGGTGCCGCGGTCGACCCGCGCGACGGCGACATGCACGCCGTAGGGGTAGTTCATGTGCTCGGAGCGATACCAGCCCTCGGCGGAGAGGTCGGAGGAGCAATCGCGCACCACGTCGCCAAGCGTCATCGAAGCTCGAGTTGGCATATCCTTGCTGAGCACCACCCCGTCGATGATATCGAGCGTGGAGACGGATGCCTGCATCAGCTCCGCAGCCGCCTCCAGCACTTTTTTTCGCAGGGCCAAAGCCGCAATGTGCGTAGCCGAGCCGGTCATCACGGTCGCGCGCGACGCGTGCGCGCCGATTCCCTGCGCGATCCGCTCCGTCTGTCCATGGACGACGCTGACTTGGCGATAGTCGATGCCGAGCGCGTCGGCACAAATCTGCGCGATTACAGTCTCGAAGCCTTGGCCGAGAGAGGCTCCTCCGGTTACGACTTCGACGCGGCCGGAGCGGTCCACCACAACCTGGACGCCGTCGCTCGGGCCGAGACCGCTCTTCTCGACGAAAATGGCGACGCCGGCCCCGACCGCCTCGCCTGCGGCGCGGCGCCGCCGGAGTTCCGCCTGCAGACGATCCCAACCGACGGCAGCGAGGCTTTTGTCGAGCAGGCCGGCGTAATCACCCGAATCGTAAACAATCCGATCGCCGAGCGCGTCGAGGGCGCGTTCGTATGGCATCGCGTCGCGGGCGATCAGATTGCGCCGGCGCACTTCGATTGGGTCGATTTCGAGCCGCGTCGCAATCGCGTCGAGCAGCCGCTCCCGCACAAACGTCCCCTCGTAGCGGCCGGGCGCGCGGTAGGTCGCGGCAGGCGTCCTGTTGGTCAGGCGGAAACGGCCAACCGCGCGATAGGCCGGCACCCGATAGGGTCCCGGCAGCATTCCCGCAGTCATGTCGGCCACCCGCGCGCCATGAGTGCGCACATACGCCCCCTGATCGAGAAAAAACTCGTCTTCGATCGCGAGGACATGGCCATCCGCATCGACCGCAGCGCGGATATGGTGGCGCTGCTGGCGCGAGTGGTTGGCGGCCATCAGGTGCTCGCGCCGGTCTTCGATCCATTTGACTGGCCGGCCGAGGCGCAGTGCAGCGAGGGAAACCAGCACGTCCTCGGGATAGAGCTCCCCGCGAATGCCGAACCCTCCGCCGACATGGCTCTCGTAAAGATGGACCGAAGCGGGGTTGCGGCGCAGCGCCCGGGCGAGCAGTTCGCGGGTGCGGTGTGGCACCTTGGCGGCGCCATAGAGCTGCAGGACGTCGGTCGCCGGGTCATAGCGGGCAAGCGCGCCGCGCGTCTCCAGCGGCACTCCCGAATGACGCCCCACCGCGAGGTCGAGCTCGACGATCGCATGTGCCGCGTCAAAGCCGGCTTCGAGGTCGCCGTAGCTCTTGCGGATAACGTCCGCCTCGGTGTCACGGCCCGGTTCGAACTCCCTCGGCTGATCCGCTGTCTCCAAGAGCACCGGGAGTTCTTCGAGTTCGACGGCGACGAGGTCCGCTGCGTCCTCGGCCAAATAGGCGTTGTCCGCAAAGACTGCCGCAACCGGCTCCCCGACGTAGCGCACGCGCTCATGCGCCAGGACCGGCTGCAGATAGGGCGCCAAGTGCGGGGCATCGCCCTCGCGCAACTCGATCACGGGAAGATCGGAAATATCGCGGGCCGTCCACACTGCCGCGACCCCCGGTGCCGCTCGTGCCTTGCTAGTGTCAATTACCAGGATCCTGGCGTGCGCGTGACAGGCGCGCACGACGCGCATGTGAAGCTGGTGCGGAAACGAAAGGTCTGCGACGAAGCGCCCCCGACCGGTAAGAAGCGGCGGATCTTCGAGCCGTGCGACGGAACGGCCAACCAAGCCCGTATGCATGTTTCCCGCTATCTCGCAGATGAGGCGACAGCCGAATCGAAGGCTGGAAGATTCCCGGCGGTTTCCGGCACTGCAAGAAGCAATAAAGCCAGCGCCATCGACGCCACGCCGCCCGCCGTCAGAAAGGCCGTGCTATACCCGAAATGATCCACGATCAGGCCTGCCGCCAGGCCGCTCAAGAATGTGCCAACCCCCTGCGCGGTGGCAACCGCGCCGAGCGCCAGATTGTACCGCCCGGTGCCGCGCATCAGATCGGCGGCAAGACCAATGAGGCTGCCGATCGTCGTTACGAAACCGACCGAGGATTGGCTCCAGCCCTGCTGGGTGACCAGGAAGACGTTGAGTTAGGGCCCCAGCGCTCCTCGGACGTCGGCTAGCAGGAAGTTGACCGCGTCAAGGGACATCGGCCTGAACCGCGTGATGCTGGGGTTCATCGCAGGTGCGTCAGGAGTGGGCTAAGAGCGCAAGGAGCAGGGCCGGGCCGGTAACCACCGCGCCCAGTCGAAGAAACTCCGATGCGCTCACCTCGTATCCTTCGCGGCGCAATGCGATGAGCCAAAGGATCGTCGCAAGCGATCCGGTAATCGAGAGGTTGGGCCCGAGATCGACGCCGATCATCAGGGCGCCTCTCACCTCTTGGGGCAACGGTGCAGCGGAAACTAGGGACCCGGCGATCAGCCCGACAGGCAGGTTGTTCATCAAATTGCAGGCGATCGCTGCGGCCGCGCCAGCCATCCAGCTCGTCGCTGCGATTGAGCTCCCGGCGGCCGCCTGTAGCATTTCGCTCAGCTGCCCGATCACGCCGGTTTGCCCGAGCCCGTCGACGAGCACGAAAAGCCCCGCGACCAGCGGCAGCACGCTCCACGAGATCCCTTTGAGCAATCCCCAGGGCGCCTGCCGTGTGTACGACAGAACGATGCTCGCTGTGATGACACCGGCGAGGGCGGTCGGCGCTCCGAGATCGAGGCCGAGGGCCGAAGCCGATAGGAGAGTGGCTCCGGCAAAACCCAGCCCGTAGAGGGTCAAGCGTCCGGACGGAGATGGCAGCGGGCAGTCGATCTGTCTGGCGATCGGCCGCCGCAGCTCGGATCGTTGCGCCAAGCGGAGCGCCGCGTAGGTGGCCCCGATCGAGAGGAGCGAGGGCAGCCCGAACTGCGCCAGCCAGGCATGGAGCGGCGGCATATGACCGTCGAAGACGACGAGATTGGCGGGATTGGAAATTGGCAGAACAAAGCTTGCCGCATTCGCGACGAAGGCGCAGATGAAGAGGTAAGGCAGCGGCTCGGCTTGGGCGGCCCGTGCTGCCGCATAAACCGCCGGGGTCAAGACGACGGCGGTGGCGTCGTTCGACAGAAAGACCGTGACCACCGCGCCGACTGCGAAGACCAGCACAAATAGCCGAGCCGCCGAGCCTCTCGCTTGGCGTGCCGCAATCCCTGCAAGCCAGTCGAACACGCCCTGCTGCCGCGCCAATTCTGCCAGCAGCATCATTCCGGTCAGGAACAGATAGACATCGGTGCCGCGGGAAACGGCCCGGACGGCGTCTCGCCATGGCACCAAGGCGAGCGCGACAAGGGTCGCGGCGCCGAGCACCGCCCAAATTGCCTCGGGCCACTTCCACGGGCGGCGATGACACCGCCGGCGGCAAAGGCGGCGATCGCCCAGGTGGCGCCTTGCGCGATGGTAATCGGGTCATCGCCGGATCGCCGTGGCGCCGCTCAGGGGCGAGGCGGCGGCGGAGGGTGATCTCGACCCGGGCCCGGCGGCGGTTCGGCCGCGCTCAATTCGTCTCGCGAGGGACCGAGCTGGCTTGCCTCGAAGATCTTGCCGAGCGCGTTGGCAAATTCGCTTCCCTCGGCAACCACCGTCCCGCCGGGCTGAAGCAGCGTCGCGAAGCGCTCGGCCTCGGCCGGCGGCA
>Ga0126373_10004018_pt1 | contig 11154 bp, 10 predicted proteins | sample PanSoiMetPlot_11_FD_92545 | JGI IMG/M metagenome (GOLD analysis project Ga0126373, IMG submission 92545) | Tropical forest soil microbial communities from Panama - MetaG Plot_11 | ecosystem: Environmental > Terrestrial > Soil > Tropical forest > Bulk soil | place: Panama | collected 2016-02-17
GCCGAAGTACACAGCGCCCACCGCGCAGGCAATCTGGGCCAGCGTGATCACCAGCATCACCCCGCCGGTCATCAGGATGTAGTGCGTGTTGCGGAGGATCACGCCCTTGTCGATGATGTCGGCGTTGAGCGTCGGCAGGTACAGCGTCGCCAGCGTCTGCGCAAGCTGGAGCACTAGGACGATCGAGATGTCCTTGCGGTACGGCCGCAAGTACTCGCGCAAGAGTCGGATCAGCACACATCTCTCCAGAAGGATTTAGGAACGGGCTCGCTTTCGCTCTGCCTCGGCTTAGCCCGAGTCGGCCGTTGCAGGGCGTGGTGGCAGAACCTCGTGCATGCCGTCGGCAAGCTGCCGCAAAGCGCGCCGGACCAGCGGTGCCAGCGCGACCGGCGGGTCGGCGTGCAGCCAGCGCTCCATCGCCGCCTGGATCGCGGCCGTGACCGCGGCCGCCAGGATGCGCGGGAACATGCTCGCCTGGGGCTGAAAGCCCAGCCGCAACGCGATTGCCTCGGCCAGCGAGTACTGCGTCATGGCCTGCACCTTGAGGTAGTCCCCGATCAGGGCAGGCGTCGTGGTGACCAGACGGACCCCGGCCATCCACTCCTCGTCGAGCGCTCGGTCGGCCGCGCCGTACTCCGACATCACGGCGTTCGTGATGGCCTCCCAGATCGGCTCGCTAGCGGGCCGCTCGCGCAGCGCGCCGCCGATCGCCATGGCCCTGTCGAAGGCGAGCGCGCAGATCGCCTCGTACTTGCTGGCGAAGTAGTTATTGAAAGTCCGGGTTGATACCCCGGCGGCTTCGGCGATGTCCTCGACCAGCACATTGTCGAGGCCGCGCTCGATGGCCAGGCGCATGGCCGCTATCCCGAGCGCATGCCTGGTTGCGACCTTCTTGCGCTCGCGCAGGCCCGTCGGCTCATGGCTGGTGTCAGCAACTGAGCCGGGGGTGGCGACGCGCACGGGAAGCACGCGATCAGGATAGCCGAACTTTCGCGTCACGCAATTTTGCCGATAGCGAAATTATTGAGTTAGGATCCAAGCGGTTTCCGCGGAAACGCGTGGATCAACTTCAGCTCGCCCCGTTGCGGCCTGGGCCAACTAGCCCAGATTCATCAGCAGATCTCACGGGTACTGACATGCCACGATCACTGCGGGGGCGAGCCATGAGACAGGAAACCAGCCGGTATCTACGGGGAACCAGGAGCGGTGAGGAACCGGCGACGATTCACGCCGCCGAGCTGCACCGGCAGGACGAGTACATCGCGCTGTGCGACGGCCGCGCCGTCGTACCGCTACCAGGTCGCTTCGACCCGCTCGACCAGGCGGCGTGCCCGCTGTGCCGCTCGCTTTCCGCTTGAGTTCAGCCGAAGTGGCTAGTTTGGCTGGCTAGCCAGCCCTGTCGGTAGCCACCAGCGGATCAGTGGCCAGGCTCTCGTCGGCTTCGAGCAGCGCCGGCGCGCGCCTCAGCGCATCGGGCCGGAGTGCGCCGAGCACGAGGGCGTAGCCAACGCCCAGGGCGATCAAACCGAGCGTCAGCCAGGGCAAGATGTTGTAACGGCTCGGCTGGCCGGGCCGCAGGTCACCCCAGACGGGGACGGCGAGCACCGCGACGCCGATGATCGGCACCACCACCCAGAGCCACGCGTGCTGGCCGGACCGCCGCAGCTGGCCCGAGTCCCCCCTCGGCGGCGTCGACCGCTCCATGACTAGCGGATTTACGACATCATCCCCTTCAGCAGGGGTTCGTTCAGGACACTGTCGCTTTTTCGCTAGCTCAAGCCGACCAGGTCGTCGACACTGGAGACATGCAGCACGAGCAGATCCATCCCGACCCGATGCAAGCTGGCATGACCCAGCGTGACGCCATTCACCTGGACACCGGGCGCTGCGTTCGGGCGGTCCAGTCGAAGGACGCCAGGTTCGATGGCTGGTTTTTCACCGCGGTTGTGACCACCCGAATCTACTGCCGGCCGAGCTGCCCGGTGGTGCCGCCGAAGCCCGAGCACATGCGCTTCTACGCGAGCGCCGCCGCGGCTCAGCAGGCGGGCTTCCGCGCTTGCAAGCGCTGCCGCCCCGACGCGAGCCCCGGCTCGCCAGAGTGGGATGTCCGCGCCGACGTGGTCGCCCGCGCGATGCGGCTTATCGCCGACGGCGTCATGGACGGGGGCGGGGTACCCGCCCTGGCAAGCCGCCTCGGCTATAGCGTCCGGCAGGTCGAACGTCAGCTGCTAGCCGAACTCGGCGCTGGGCCACTGGCCCTCGCCAGGGCACAGCGCGCCCAGACGGCGCGACTCCTCATAGAGACCACAAGATTGCCAATGGGCGACGTTGCGTTCGCGGCCGGATTCGCGAGCATCAGGACGTTCAACGACACCGTGCGCGAGGTATTCGCGCTCTCCCCCACCGAGCTGCGCGACCGGGCCAGCCGCGGCCATGCGGTGGCGGCTCCGGGCGCGTTGTCGCTGCGGCTGCCGTTCAGGGCGCCCCTGCAGCCGGACAACCTATTCGGTCACCTCGCCGCCACGGCAGTGCCGGGCGTCGAAGAATGGCGGGACGGTGCCTACCGGCGAACCGTGCGACTCCCGCACGGCCATGGCATCGTGGCCCTGCGACCGGAGCCAGATCATGTGAGCTGCCAGCTCCGCCTCACTGATCTGCGGGATCTCGCCAGCGCGATCAGCCGGTGCCGCCGACTGCTGGATCTAGACGCCGATCCAGTGGCGATCACCGACCTACTCGGCCAGGACGACATGCTCGCGCCCCTGGTCCGCAAGGCACCAGGCCGCCGAGTGCCGCGCACGGTCGACGCGAATGAATTCGCGCTGCGGGCCGTGCTCGGCCAGCAGATCTCTACCGCCGCGGCCAGGACGCACGCCGGTCGGCTCGCGACCGCGTACGGCGAGCAGATAGTCGATCCCGACGGCGGCCTGAGCCGCTTGTTCCCGGAGCCCGCGGCATTGGCGGCCGCTGCCGAGCTGGCGCTACCGCGATCGCGTCGCGCGTCGTTCGCGGCGCTGGCGACAGCTCTGGCCGACCGGAGGATCGACCTCAGCGTGGGCGGTGACTGGTACGAGGCACGGGCCCGCCTCGCGACTGTGCCAGGCGTCGGCCAGTGGACGATCGAGACCATCGCCATGCGCGGACTTGGCGACCCGGATGCGTTTCCGGCTAGCGACCTCGGCGTCCGCGCGGCTGCGCGCGCGGCCGGTATGCCCACGACTCCTGCCGACATGACCCGCCGCGCAGCGGCCTGGCGGCCATGGCGTTCCTACGCGGTCCAGTACCTGTGGGCGACAGGCGACCACGACATCAACCGCCTGCCGAGTTAATTTCTCAATCTGCAAGAAGGAGTATCACTTGCGCACAACAACTGACCTCATGTCCGCTGCGACCACCAGCTATGTCACGCTGCCCAGCCCGCTTGGACCATTGACGCTGGTGGCCACGGACGGCCAGCTCACGGGCTTGTATATGGACGCGCAGCGACACCGCCCGGGTAGCGAGATGCTCGGAGTTGCCGGCGATCCGACCGGGGAGCCCTTCGCATCGGCCGCCCGCCAGCTTCAGGCCTACTTCACTGGCCAGCTGCAGACATTCGACGTGCCGCTGGCACCCGCCGGCACGCCGTTCCAGCATCGGGTCTGGTCGGCGTTGCAGACCATCCCGTACGGCCGGACCTGGTCGTACGCTGAGTTGGCCCGCCAGGTGGGGTCCGCAAGCCGACCTGTTGGCCTCGCTAACGGCAAGAATCCGATCGCGCTGATCATCCCGTGCCACCGCGTGATCGGCTCCGATGGCAGCCTGACCGGTTACGGCGGCGGGCTCGACCGCAAGCGCTACCTGCTCGACCTGGAAGGTAACGCTGCTTCGAGCCGCCCGACGTAACGAATCCGCCAAGTCACCGGGATTGGTGGCTTGGTTGGCCCTTGCCCTGCGACCCGGAGTTACCGTGTATGTGGCGCTTGCATGCGATCAACGCGCCTCAGACGCGGTAACCCGGATTGCAGATGCCTATGCGAGACCTAGCCCGCCAGCCCGAAGTGTTCAGCAGTTTCGTCGGCCGCAGGCTAGAGGTCGACGAGCTGCGCGCCCTGCTGCACACGCCCCGCGCTGTGACGCTGTGCGGCGCGGGAGGCATCGGCAAGTCGCGGTTGGCCATGAAGCTGCTGGAGGTCGTTGCCCACGAGTTCCCAGACGGCGCATGGTTCGTCGAACTTGCCGACCTGCGCCAGCCCGAGCATGTCGTGCCGTGGGTCGCCTCGGTCGTCGGCGTTGACGAGGAGCCAAGCCGCCCGCCGCTCGACACCCTGGCCGACTCCTTGCGCTACCGGCGGGTGCTGCTCGTGCTCGACAACTGCGAACACCTGATCGATGCATGCGCGAGTTTGTGTCAGCGGCTGCTGGCGAGCGCACCCGGGCTCCAGGTGGTGGTGACCAGCCGCGAGCCGCTCCGAGTCGCCGCCGAGACGGTCTGGCCAGTGCCGCCGCTCCGGCTGCCGCCCCACGACTCGCAGGACATCGACTCGCTCAGCGGTTACGACGCAATCCGGCTGTTCGCCGAGCGGGCGACTGCTGCGGCGTCAGGCTTCGAAATCGGACCCGGCAATATCGCCAGCGTCGCGGCCATCTGCCGGGCGCTTGACGGCCTGCCGTTGGCGATCGAACTGGCTGCGGCGTGGGTCCGGGTCTTGTCAGTTGAGCAGATCGCCGCCCGCCTCGACCGCCGCCTGGCGCTGCTCACGAGCACAGACCGGACTGTCCCGGCGCGCCAGCAGACGCTGCGCGCGACATTCGACTGGAGCTACGGCCTGCTGACCGAGCCGGAACGGGTCCTGCTGCGCAGGCTCTCCGGACTCGCTGGCTGGTCACTAGAGATGGCCGAGCAGGTATGCGGCGGGGACGGGGTGGACGCCGCTGACGTCGTCGACCTGCTGACCGCCCTAGCAGACAAGTCGCTGATCGAGATCGAGGCTGAGGCGTTTGGCGAGGCAAGGTACCGGCTACTGGAGACGGTCCGTGAGTATGCGCGCGGCTGGCTCGAGCAGGCCGCCGAAACAGAGCTGATCGAGCGCCGCAGGCGCGAGTACACGCTGGCTGAGTCCGAGCAAGCTGCTTCGATCGGGATGGCCAAGGTCCCGGCGCCCTGGTCGGCACGCGTCCATGTCTTCCGGCGGATCGACTTGGAAGCGGCCAATCTCCGCGAGGTCCTCGGCAGCTGCGTGGCCTACGGCGACGCCGCGACGGGACTTCGGATCTGCTCGGCGATCGTTCCGGTATGGCTGGTGCGCGGGACGTTCGCCGAGGGAGCGACGTGGCTCGACGAGTTGCTCGAGCTACCGGAGGCCGCTGCGCTAACTCCAGGTGTGCGGGGGCCAGCGCTCGTCGCTCGCTCGCAGCTCGCCTTGGCCATGGGTGCTGAGCGCCCAGGACTCGCCGCGATGGGGCTGGAGCTGTGCTCGGAGGCCGGCGACCAGTACTGGGTAGCGGCGGCCCTCAACCTGCTGACCGAGACGGCGCTGCACTCTGGCCAGCCAGACGATGCAGCCGCCTGGGTGGCGCAAGCGCTCGAGGTAGCCAGGCTCTCTGGCGACCGCTGGAACGAGGGCTACGCACTTGGCACCATGGCGTCGGCGGCGGCCGGGCGCGGGAGCCTGCGTGAAGCACAGCGGCTTGGCGAGGAAGCGCTAGCGCTGATGCGCGCCATCGACCAGCAGTGGGGAGCCGCCCGCATGTTGCTCGGCCTCGGCGATCTGGCCAGGGTGCGAGAGGATAATGACATCGCTAAGGATCACTACCAAGCGGCGCTGGAAGTCTTGCGCGAAGTGAACGCCCGGCCGGAGATCGCCCGCTGCCTGGCCGGGCTAGGCCGGATCGCGCTAGCGCAATCCGACGTGGCCGCGGCCCGAGAGCACCTCACCGGGAGCCTGCAGCTGAGCTTCGCCTCGGGCAGCCAGATCGGGATGGCGCGTGGTCTGGAGGCCATCGCCCGGCTAGCGCTGCTGGAGCACAATCCGGAACTGGCCGTTACGCTCGCCGGCGCGGTGTCGGCACTGCGCACCGAAGCGCAGCTGCCGCCTATGCCCGGCGCAAGGTCGCAGCGCTTCCTCGACGGCGCCGCTCATCTTGGCGAGCACGCTGTCGCCCGGCTTTGGCAGGACGGCGCCGTCCTGCCCCCGACCGCCGCCGTCCGTCTGGCGCTGGGCGAAACGACTACTGACCTCCCGTCACCCGGCGGGCTGTCAGCCCGCGGGGCGCCGGATGCCGCAGTCAGTGGCCTGACCAGTCGCGAGCACGAGGTCGTCGCGCTACTCGGAGCTGGCCTGAGCAACCGCGACATCGCCGCGAAGCTCTACATCAGCCCTGCGACGGCGGCCCGCCACGTTGCCAACATCCTGGCCAAGCTCGGCCTCAGCTCGCGTAGCCAGGTTGCCGTCTGGGCGAACCAACGGGACGATCTTCGCGGTTAGGTCGCACCGAACAGCGCGCTGACAGACTCGCCTTCGTGAATGCGCCTGATGGCCTCGGCGAGAGCCGGCGCAATCGAGATGACATGCAGCTCAGGTCCGGACTCTGCGGTCGGCAGCGTATTGGTGGTGACGATCTCCCGCACAGACGTGTCCGCGGCAATGCGCTTCAGCGCGCCGTCGCGGAACAGCCCGTGCGTGCATGCAATCCGCACCGAGCGCGCGTCTCGTTCGCGCAGCCGGTCCAGGAGTTCGATCACGGTGGTGCCGCGGGCAATCTCGTCGTCGAGCACGATCACGTCGCGGCCCTCAACATCGCCGATGATTGAGCTGATCGTCACTCGCTCGTCGTCGTGCCGCTCCTTCGCGCCGGCCGCCACGGGCAGCTGGAGCAGCCGCGCGAGCGCGGCCGCATTTTTCGCGTTGCCCAGGTCCGGCGAGACGACGACGACGTTGGACAGGTCGAGGCTGGCGAAGTGACTGGCGAACTCGCGCAAGGCATGCAGATGATCGACCGGGATGGAGAAGAATCCGTGTACCTGCGGCGAGTGCAGTGTCATCGTTAGTACCCGGCTCGCGCCAGCAGTGACGAGCAGGTCGGCTACGAGCCGCCCGCCAATCGACACGCGCGGCATGGACTTCTTATCCGACCGCGCATATGAGTAGTACGGGATAACCGCCGTCACTCGCGCTGCGGACGCACCGCGCGCTGCGTCCAGCATGAGGAGCAACTCCACGAGGTTTTCCTGCACGGGCGGCCCGAGCGGCTGGATCAGGAACACGTCACGTTCGCGGCAGTTCGCCTGGAGCTGCACCTCCAGGCAGTCGTTAGCGAACCGAGTCAGCCGCACCGGATAGAGCGGCACACCGAGATTCGAGCAGATCTCTGCCGACAGCGCCGGATGGGCACTGCCACCGAAGACGACAATCTCCCGCACACTCTCAGGCTACTGACTTCGGAGCCGCTGGCAGGAGCCGGTCAACGAGTTATGGGGCGCTGCCGGTCGCCAGCAGCCGTCCGGCAGCCGCGAGCCATCGTGCCGGGTCTGCGAAGGCAGCTTCTCGGCTGCCGGCCAGCTTGGTAAGTTCGACAACCGCGACCGAGGCGGCCGTGCCCAGCTGGCCCGTCACGACGGCGGCGGCCACGCCGGCCGTCTCGGCGGCGGCGAGTACTGCCCCTACGACCTTCCCGGACAGCGACGTCGCGTCGTACCCGCCCTCGCCGGTGACCACCAGATCCGCTCCCTCCAAGGCCCCGGGCAGGCCCGCGATAGCGGCGATCCGCTCCGCGCCCGCCTGTAGCGTGGCGTTCCACGCGGCTGCCAGCCCGTACCCGCAGCCGCCAGCGGCGCCCGCTCCCGGCGCGCCGGGATCGCCGCCGAGCAGCTCAGCCAGCCGCGCCAGCCCGGCATCCAGCGCCGCGATGTCGGCCAGGCTCGCGCCCTTCTGCGGCCCGAACACGTGGGCGGCGCCGCGAGGTCCGAGTAGCGGTGACCGCACGTCGGTGAGGCAGCTAGCCCCGTCCGACGGAGGTGGCCGAAGCCCGGACAGATCGACCGACGCGAGCCTGGTGAGGGCCTCGCCGCCACGCGGCAGCACGCAGCCGTCGGCGTCGAGAAACCTCGCGCCGAGCGCGGCCAGCGCACCGGTGCCACCGTCGGTGCACGCTGAGCCGCCGAGCGCCACGTCGATGTGTCGAGCGCCCGCATCGAGAGCCAGGCCGATGAGCTCGCCAACCCCGAAGGTGTGCGCCGTCAGTGGTCTGAGCTCGGCGAGCAGCGGCAAGCCGGCGGCGGTGGCGAGCTCGACGATGGCCTCGTTCCCCGGCATTTCGAGCCACCCGGCGGTGACCGGACTCTCGGCTGGACCGGAAACCTCCGCCTCGTGCCAGCGGCTGCCCGGAACCGCCGCGGCTACCACCGCAGCCGTTCCTTCGCCGCCATCAGCCAGCGGAAGCTCCACAACCTCGTCAGCTGGCTTCACTTGACGCCAGCCCGCTGCGATTGCCGCCGCAGCTGCGGCGGCGCCGATGCTGCCCTTGAACGAGTCAGGAGCAACGACCACCCGCATGCGGAGCTAGCTGTCGACCGGCGGAAGACTCAGCGCCTTCCGGATGGCGTGCTGGACTTCCTCCTTGTCAGCCCGCGCGTCGATCGTGACGACGTACTCCTTGCGGCGGAAGATGTCGAGCACCGGGTTGGTCTTGCTGTGGTACTCACGCAGGCGCACTGCGAGCGCATGTTCGGTGTCGTCTTCGCGCTGCACGAGATTTCCGCCGCACACGTCGCACTTGCCCTCTTCCCGCGGGCTGTTGTCGATGAGGTTGTAGTCCATACCGCAGCCGTCGCACAGCCGCCGGGCAAGCACGCGCCGCCGGACCTCCGAGTCGGGCAGGTCCAGGTAGATGACGCCGTCGATGTCGTAGCTCTCGAGGAAGAACTCCGCCTGACGCTCGTTACGAGGGAAGCCGTCGATGATGAAGCCGTAGTTCCAGTCGTGCTGGGTGAGCCTGGCCCTGACGACGCCCTCGGCGAGGTCGTCGCTGACGAGCTCGCCCGCCGCCATCGTGCGTCGCACCTGGGCGCCAAGCTTGGTGTGATTCTGCACGTTCCACCGGAAGATGTCGCCGACGGCGATGTGCACGAGATCAAAGTCCCGAGCGAGCAGGCCGCTTTGGGTGCCCTTGCCGCTGCCCTGGACGCCCATAATGACGTACTTGCGCATGCCGTAACTGTAGGCGGGCTACCCGGCGGGGGGTGCGACAGTGCCCTGGACAGCGAAGTCCTTCTGGCGGATCGCAGCGAGCGTGATGACGCCGGACACGAGCGCGATGATCGCCGCCACCAGCAAGATGTGGTTCAGGCCGCCGGTGAAAGCCGCCTTCGTGATCCCCGCTATTTCCGGCCGCACCGGTCCCGGCAGCTTGCCGAGCAGGTGCCCGATCTGGCCGGATTGGATCGCCGTGGCAATCTGGGAGCCCTTCCCGGACAAGCCAGGCACCGCGTTGACCGCCGAGGTCACGTTGGTGCGCACCAGGTTCGAGAACAGCGAGCCCAGCAGCGCGATGCCGGTCGCGATGCCGACCTGGCGGAAGGTGGAGTTGATGCCTGAGGCCATGCCGGCCCGCTGCGGCTCGACAACGCCGACGGCCGTGGACGCCAGCGGCGGATTGACGAGGCCGACCGCCAGACCGCCGACGATCATGCCGGGTATGAGGTGCGTCCAGGTCGAGCTCGCGTCCAGCCCGCGCATCAGCAGCAGACCCGCTCCCACCAGCAGCAGACCAGGCCCGATCAGGAACCGGATCTGGACGCGGGACGTCAGCCGGCCGGATAGCGTCGCCATCACCAGGATGCCGCCCGAGATGACCGTCAGCCGAACGCCAGTACCGAGCGCGGAGTAGCCGAGGATGTCCTGCAGGTAGAGGACTAGGTACAGCAACATCGAGAAAATCGAGGCGCTCAGTCCGAATGCAGCGACAAGGCCGGCGCCAAAGGTCGGTAGGCGGAACAGCTTGAGGTCGAACATCGGATTGGTCATCCGCAGTTCGACGAGGACGAAGGCGAGCAGCAAGACGGCTGCCACCGCGAAGCATCCCAGCACGAGATTGTCGGTGAAGCCCTTCTGGTTGGACTCAATCAAGCCGTACACGAGGCTGGCGAGCGCGACTGTGAACAGGCTGAAGCCCGCCCAGTCCGGGCGCGTGGCCTTCGGAGCACGCGATTCGGCCACTCGAACGATCGTGATGATCAGCGCGAGGACGCCGATCGGAGCGTTCACGAAGAAGATCCATCGCCAGGAGATGCCGGACGTCAGCACGCCGCCCAGCAGCGGCCCGATGGCCACGGCCAGGCCGGTGATCGCGCCCCAGACGCCAAAGGCCGTGCCACGGTCCTTGCCGCGGAACGCGTCAGCCAGCAGCGCGAGCGAGACCGCGAACATGATCGCGCCGCCGACGCCCTGGAGGCCGCGCGATAGCTGGATCATCAGCGTGCTTACCGAGAATCCGCACAGCATGGACGCGCCGGTAAAGATCACGAGGCCGACCACGTAGAGCAGCCTTCGGCCGTACATGTCGGCCAGGCTGCCGGCCGTCAGCAGGAACGCAGCAAGCGTCAGCGCATACGCGTCAACGATCCACTGCAGGTCAGAAAAACTCGAGTTCAGCGCCCGCTGGATGTCCGGCAGCGCAACGTTCACGATCGTGATGTCGAGAAGCAGCATGAATGTGCCGAGGCACACCGCCGTGAGTGTCCACCACTTATTCGCGCTCGGCCCGGAAACAATGCTGGCCGGCTGCTGCTGCTCAGCGGAGACGGCGTTCACGTCAGACACACAGGCCTCCCGGGTGCGCTGATCGGCTGGGGCCCGGATTACGTGCCCGATCGCCCCGTGATCTCAACATCCTGCCGGTTACCGGTTGCGCTGTCTGCACCAGGGCGTAGCGAACCGGCAAAAAATCTGTGGAAGGTCAGAGAATCGCCCACGTGTTCTAATCAAGCCCCGGCGTGCTGCTCCACAGTCGGTCCGACGTCGTCGCCTAGCCCGTATCGCCGCTGGCACACCCGCCGCAGCTTCGGATCGAGCGCGTGCCTGATAAATGGCCAGTCAGCGCGCAGCAGATCCGCATTGACGTACCTGGCTACGTCGTTGCGCTGCCCTTGCGTCAGGACGACGCCGTACATGGTCC
>Ga0126373_10004019_pt1 | contig 11154 bp, 13 predicted proteins | sample PanSoiMetPlot_11_FD_92545 | JGI IMG/M metagenome (GOLD analysis project Ga0126373, IMG submission 92545) | Tropical forest soil microbial communities from Panama - MetaG Plot_11 | ecosystem: Environmental > Terrestrial > Soil > Tropical forest > Bulk soil | place: Panama | collected 2016-02-17
GGCTTTGTGAATGGCTAGCAGTGTGGAGGGCTTCAATACGATTGCAGGACGGAGCAGACGGGTTGGACGCACCAAGAGTGCCAGCAAGCCAGCGAGGATGCGGTCCGACGAGCGCAGATTGGGTGTGCGTTGCAGGGAGCGATTCACAATCAGCAGTCGGTGCTTAAGAAGAAGCGACTCCGCAACGAGGGAACGGACACCGCCGGGTCCGAGCAAGCGGGCAGGGTAGCGATGAAGTGGAGGAAAAGGACGACCAGATGACGCATTGAAGAATGGTAGCAGGGCGGGGAATCGTAAGGAATTATGGGCGAAATAACAATTCGCCAGCCACACGCAATGCAAGAAAGCCGGCAGCTAGCATGAGTGTCGTACCGGGCGGTTCGATAGCCGCCGAATTCGCCCTTCCGGGAATGGTGTCCAGTTCGTCGGCCATACTGAAGTTAGCTCTCACGTTCCGAGTCTCAACTTCTCTACTGACGGATTCCCCGTCATCCAAGAACGAATTGCCGCGGTTGGAATCATGACGTCGGTTGGGCGGGTGACACCTGACTAGGATTCCCAAAAATTGCATCACTATGGAGATTCCACGGGCAATCACACCTCTTCATTGGCTAATCATGCGACGCCGAAATTCTAAGCGGGGGTCAATTGTCGGTAGGCAAGCGGGGCATGCCCTGTCCAGCGTTTGAAGGCTCGGTGAAAAGCACTGGGCTCTGAGAACCCCAGCAGGAATGCGATTTCGCCGATCGCAAGCCTACGTTCACTCAAGTGGCGGGCGGCGATTTCACGCCTCACCTCCGCAAGGACCTGCCGAAAGCTCGTCCCTTCTTCCTCAAGGCGGCGGTGCAACGTTCTCGCACTCATGTGCAGCCGAGGAGCGATCTGGTCAAGATTTGGTTCTCCATTACAGAGTTCTCCCGCGAGCAGACGACGGACTGCATCTGTCACTGCCTCGCCTTTGGGTAGCTTCTGAAACATAGATAAAACCTGCGCCTCAAGAATCGCTTGAAGATTTGGATCAGCGTTCAGGAAAGGCAAGTCTAGAAGGTCGCGCGAGAATACTAGTTCGCTGCGGTCATGTTCGAACTTCAGAGCGCAACCAAATAGACGGCGGTGCTCAGAAGTGTCCTCCGGCGTGGAATGAGGGAATCGCGCCTCGATTGGAATCCAATGCACACCTGTGGCTCGTCGGGAAGTGATCAGCCAGCCCGCAACGATGTACTCCGAGACCGCACGCGGCACGCCCCCGGGAAGCGAAAGCCGATGACTTAGGATCGCGCGGTCACCTCGAACCGCCAGTTGAACCTCCGCGGCATCATGCAGAACCCGATGGTAACGACACAGTGCTGAAGACTCATTCCAAGGTTCTCACTCGTGCGTAGAGCGTAGCCCAAGGCTCCATAAGCTCCTGGCCGAATTCCTTCCGCCACATGAAGCCCGAGATCTAGGTCATTTGTCAGCCGAGCCACTGCCGGCCATAGCGAAACTGCGACGGTATGAGGGAGGCGTTCTTCAGGGTCCCGGAAGAGCGTGGGATCAATCCCCTGGCCTTTCAGAAAGGCAGAGCTGTCGTGGCCTCGTGCCTCCAGATAGAGGAGCAGCGGTTCCAGAACGCGGACGGAAAGCGAAACCCTGCCAATCTGCGGCGTTTCCGGGTGGCGATTTCGGTCAATATTTCTGTCTGTCCCGGTCATTCCCCATTCCCAGATTGCGCCCTATTGTAGACCGCAAATGGTGAGCTGAATACCACTTGAATTCAGTGGATCTTTGGCAAGCCATAACAGTTGTCAGGAGACGCAATTATGAAACGCAAGATTCTTCTCGTGCCTGTCTTCGCGGCGGCGGTTGCGCTGCCCGTTGGCGCTTATTCCTGGTTCCATCGTGACCAAACGCCTCTTATGGCGTCGGGCACGCTTGAAGCACGCAATATCAATGTTGGCTCGAAAGAGGGAGGCCGTGTAATCAGAGTCCTGGCCAGTGAAGGCGATCGTCTGGAAGCGAACCAATTGCTGGTTACGTTTGACGATGCTCAACTGGCTGCCCGAGTGTTGCAGTCGCGCGGCAAACTTGAGCAGGCCCAGGCCAATCTGGCCAAAATGCTGCACGGCTCGCGTCTGGAGGAGATCGAAGAGGCGCAGGCAGCAGGCCGACTGCCTGACGGCTCGAATGGCTACCGCGCAGAAGAAATTGCGCAGACCCAGGCAGACTTGGTCCGAGCCAAGGCCGACCTAGCGAACGCGCAGATCAATTTTGATCGTACAAAGCAGTTGGCCGACGAGGGCGTGTACTCCCGCCAATCGCTTGATGACGCGTCAGCCCGGCTCGCTATGGCCAAGGCACAGGTCGAGAGCCTGGAGCATGCAGTCACTGCGGCCGCGGGCCGCTTGCGCGAAGCCTCCGCCGTTCAGAGACGCACTGAACGCGGTTTCCGCGACGAAGATATTGCTTCGGCACGCGCTGAGGTGACTCTGGCCCAGGGCGAGCTCGACGAAGCTGAGGCACGATATGCGGAACGCGAGGTCCGGGTCCCTACCGCCGTCGTGGTCGAAGCCATGGACATCCGACCCGGCGACTTGCTGCCTCCGAATGCACCCTTGGCCAAAGTACTCGAAGCTGACCAGCTTTACGTGATGGTCTATGTTCCGCAGACGGAAATAGGCAGAGTTCACATTGGCGACAAAGCCGAGATCAGCGTCGACAGCTTTCCACATAGAACGTTCCCCGCTCGTGTGGAGCAGATACGCCAGCAAGCAGAATTTCTTCCACGTAATGTCCAGACTCGGGAAGAACGGGTACACGAAGTGATGGGGGTAAAGCTGCGAGTCGACAACAGCAGCAACCTGCTGCGCGCTGGGGTCAATGCCGACGTCAAATTTCTGCCGGAGGTGCATTGATGCCTGCCATCGTCACTGAAAATCTCACGCGGCGTTTCGGCAAATTTACCGCGGTCGATCGCGTCAACTTCACGGTGGAGCGCGGGGAGGTCTTCGGGTTTCTTGGTCCGAATGGGAGCGGCAAGACCACAGTGATCAAGATGCTCATCGGAATTTTGCCTCTTACAGAAGGCAAAGCATTCGTGGATGGTATTGACGTGAGCGCCGACCCGGAAAGCGTTCGTCATCGCATCGGTTACATGAGCCAGAAGTTTTCGCTGTATGACGATCTGACAGTCGACGAAAATCTGCGCTTCTACGGAAAAGCGTACGGACTTCGCAACCCAGAGCTTGAAAAGAAAATCCGGGAGATGATCGAGCGTAACGCCCTGGGACCCTACGTTGATCGCCAGGCCGGCAGGTTATCCGGCGGGTGGAAACAGCGGCTAGCGCTGAGCTGCGCCCTGCTGCACGATCCGACAATCCTCTATCTTGACGAGCCTACTGCCGGAATCGATCCGGTGGCACGCCGCAAACTCTGGGACCTGCTGTTCGAGCTCTCCGGCCAGGGGATCACGTTCTTTGTGACAACGCATTACATGGATGAAGCCGAACGCTGCAGCCATCTGGCCTACATTTATTACGGTCGTTTGATCGCAGATGGCACGCCGGATAGCTTGCGTGCATTGCCGGATATCACGCCTTCCGGTTCGCGGCGCTTTGAGATCAGCACTGCCAACGTAACTTCTGCGCTGCGCAAAGCGCGAGCAGTGCCGTTTGTGAAAAGTGCCACCATCTTTGGTCGGTCCATTCACGCGTTGGTAAAGGATTCCATCACCCAGGTGGAGCTGGAAAACGAACTGCGCGCTCGCGATATCGAAGTGGAGGAGATCCGCGCCCTGATGCCCAGCCTGGAGGATGTGTTCGTCGAGCTGACTTATAAAAAGCAGAAGGAAGCGGAGGTTGCAAATGCTTAGCCTATTTCGAGGTTTCGTTGCAGTTTCTTACAAAGAGGCGCTTCATATGCGGCGCGACTCAATGGCGATTCTGTTTGCATTGGTCGTGCCTCTATTCGAAATGATCATTCTGGGCGCCGCTATCGACACCAATGTGCGCCAGGTGCCGACCGCGGTCTACGACCAGAGCGGCATCATGGAAACGGGTACTACAGAAGGCACGGGTGATAGCCGCGCGCTCATCGACCGTTTCCGCAACTCAGATACCTTTGCAGTCTACAGATACGTTCATTCCGACCGCGAGTTGAATGAGGAGATGGTCGCGGGACGGGCGCGGGTGGGGATCAAGATTCCGTATGACTTTGACCGCAATCTGGTACGCGGCGATTCGGCAGAGGTCATGGTAATGGTTGATGGCTCGGATTCCACCGTTGCTGGTCAGGCCGTTAATGTTTCGACGAGCATAGGACTGGACGAATCGATGCGACGCGTACTTTCCAGCGGCCAGCAGATGCCGGTGGACGTTCGCCCCAAGATGATGTTCAATCCCGATTCTCGATCGCCCAATTTCTTTCTTCCGGGGCTGATGCCTGTTCTCCTGCTGATGGTAACCGTGACACTCACGGCTTTTTCCATAGTGCGCGAAAAGGAGCGTGGCACGCTTGAACAATTGCTGGTCACGCCAGTTCGCCCTTTAGGGCTGATGATGGGCAAGCTTATGCCTTATTTCGCCTTGAGCCTGTTCGAGACGGCCGTGATCCTGGTATTCATGCGCTATGCCTTCCAGGTACCGATTCATGGCAGCGTCCCGCTGCTCATCTTGCTGTCTACATGCTATCTGTTCGTAAATCTGGCCACCGGAATGCTCATTTCCACCAAGGCCAATTCGCAATCGGAAGCCATGCAATTAGCGACGATGACCCTGCTACCGAGCATATTCTTGTCGGGCTACATCTTTCCGGTGGACAACATGCCTCAGATTTTCCAAATGCTGAGCAAGTTCATCCCGGCCACCTACATGATGGAGATTAGCCGCGGTGTAATTTTGCGGAGCGCGGGCCTCCCCGAGCTATGGCTGAACGCTTTGAAGCTGTTCGCTTCAGGAGTGGCGGTTCTGCTTATAGCGGCGAACCGGTTCCGGAAGATGATCGTGTAGACGAATCAGACTCACATACTGCGGCGCGGAGGGACGCCCGGAGCCTGTCTTGCGCCGCCTTTGAGAGTGGCGGGTTAGTTAGGCCAGTATTCCACTGCGCCAGTTCGTGGATCGTTTACTTCAGTGGTTCTTCCGTGCTGCCCAGCCCGTCGATGCGGAAGATTCCGCCGCCGACGGCACCCGCTGTCGAACCAAATCCTCCAGTCCGTCAAGCCCGGAGTAGGGGACCAAGATGCAGTTGGGATGCGTATTCCCCACGATCAAAAGAGAAATCCTGCGCTCCACGTCTCGTTGGTAGAAGAGAATGGTCTTCTTCGGCGTGGCACCGAGGAGGTAGCCGGTCTCGAAGCCCAAACCAAACGACGACCCAGAGACCTCTGCAACAAAGAGGTCGCACTGCGCGAGCCACGCTATATCGCGCTCGAAAATCTCCTGAGGCGCCAAGCCGGTCCGCATGCCACGCATCTTCTCTCACCAAATGACTGGTTAGAACTTCGTGCCCCATCGATTGGAGAACGCCGAGGATCTACTTCGCCGCCTCCACGGATGAGCGATCCCCTGCCACAGTAAAGCCCAAGTAGATTTTCATACGACGATGGCCACCTTTCAGAGCCTAAGTGGGCAAATACAACCGAGGCGTCTAAGGAGCAACCAGTTCGAAAGACGAGGTCAGTTGGATGGTTTTGTGCAACGTACGATAGAGCGGGCAGCGCATGGCGTAAATACCATGTGTGCGTTCCACAGTCGCTCTGGCCTGTTCGGGGGCCACCAAGCGCATCCCAACATGGATGCGGCGGATAACCAGAACGCCCTCCTCTGTTTCGACTTCGCCTGTTACCTCGGCGGTCAGCTTTCCATTACTGGCATCGATTTGGCGCGCTTCCAGCGCACCTCCAAAAGTTCCCATCATTCAACCGGCGGTTGCGGAAATGACGTAATCAATCGTCGAAGCGTGCGACTCTTTCAGTTTCCTAGGATCAATTTTGTAATGTTCGGCAATTGCCCCATGGACGCTGTATACGACCGGCTGTGACTCGCCGGGCAGGTAGGCGATTCGAAGGGGCCCCTCGCGCCGTTCGATTCGGGACTTCGAAATGTAAACAATGTCACTCACGGGTTTCTCCTTCTCAGCTTAGGCAAATTAATTTCGATTCTCTCCGTCCGATGACTGCTTGTGTTGAATGGCCTTGGGAGATCGGATCCGGTGAAACGCTGGAGGATTGTTGAGCCACTTTCTGCCGCTTGCTTGGGCTATCCCAGCCAGATCGAGTCGTGAACAGCTTCGGTCGAGAGGGAATCATTTTGGCATAGCCCGAATCAATTCAATGCTCCGCAAACATGCCGTCCGAGAGGTTCAAGTTAACCCAGCAAAATGGGCAGGAGTAAACCCAGGCCCAGGACAAACAGCCATAACGCCGGCGCGGGTGTGCCGACCGGACGGCGGCGCCGCGCCTCGCGTGCGGCCACACGCGAGTCGAGCGACAGCCAATGCGCGTGGCGCCGCTCCAGCAGCGCAAAGACAAACGCTGTCGCCGCACCGTAGATCAGGTGTCCCACCAGCGACGGCAACAGCGCTCCGGCGGCTTGCGTGGTCCACACGAACTGCCGCCCAAGAAGGATGGGCATGAGCGTCAGCGGGCCCAGAAACCACCAGATCAAGCCGTACAGCAGTCCCCAGGCGATCGCCGAGCCGAAGTTGGGCGACTCACGACGGAACAGCAGGCCGTAGCTCATTCCGATGAGCGCGCTGATGATCATATGCACCGCAAATCCGAGCACCGGCGAGACGCCGCCGACGAGGCTTGCCACGGTGGGCAGGAATCCGATGGCCACCATCACCAAACTAAACAGCAAGCCACCAGCCAAACTGGCCATGGCGCCCCACTTCAGTGAAAGCAGCAAGTGCAGCCCAGGCCCTTCGGGTTCACGGTTGATTGGGTCGGACTCGGTGAAGAAGCGCAGCCAGAGGCGATCCACGGCAGCGTAAAGCAAGCCTACAATGAGGCCGTAAATGATGTGCCCCACCAGCGAGCCGAACAGCTCGCTGCCGCGCGCCGTTGACCAGTCAACGGGCTTGCGCAGCCAGATCGGCAGGATGGTGAGCGGCCCGAGAAACCACCACAGGAGTCCGTACCCCACGCCCCAACCCATGCTCGAGCCGTAGCCACGGATGTCGCGCTGGAACAGCAAGCCGAACGTGGCGCCGATGATTACTGCAAAGGCGAAGTGCAGCGACATGCCGACCATACGGGAGGTCGAGTCCACTAGCCCGGCGATAAGCGGGAAGAAGTTGACCTGTTCCATCCACTTTCCGAACGCCCAGCCGCCGACGATGCCCGCGCCACCTCCTACGACTAGGGCGCGCGCGACGCTGAACCGCTGTTTCCGCGGCCCGGGCTGAAACGCATTCAAAGAACCCAAGGCGATGCCAAGTGGAGTGCCGAGACAGAGAATGTAAGCGACGAGTTCCGGAAAATGGCCACGTGCCGTATCGAGCATGCCCATCGCGGGCATGATGCGCATGGCCACCGGGAGAATCCCCGCAGGAACGGCAACCCAGGTCAGAAAAGCATAGCCAAGGCCCCACACTAATCCCGCACCGGGACTGGAGGCGCGATGAGCGCAACAGATTGCGAAGACGAGACCGTAGGTCGCTCCAGGCAGCGCGCCGACGGCGAAGCCGGCGGGCACGAATCCCTTGGAAATTGCACCGCCCAGCGCACCCGCCAACACGCCGACAATGATCGCCGTTAGAAAAGAAGCCCGCATCACACTCCTGCACTCTTGCCCAACCGTTCACTGAAGGTCAATGGTTTGGACGATGTCGCGTGGGAAAAACAGCTCGATAACCCAATCGAACATAACGCGCACCTTACGCTCCAGGCCTGGTAGCTTTGAAAGATAGATGCTGCGCCACATCAGCCAAGCCAGAAGCCCGGAGAAACGAACCGACTTTTTTCGCGCGGCTGGAACGCTGAGCTCGGCGCATGCCGTCTGATGGCCCACCACGCAGAGCGCGCCAAGCGATTCAAAGCGGAACGCTTCAAGCGGCTTCGCGCGCAGGCTGGCGCAAATGTTGCGTGCGAGAACGTGGCCCTCGCGAAGCGCAAATTGGGCGGTCGGCGGGCAGGGCTTTCCCGTCTTCGCATTGGTGATGGCAGCACAGTCGCCTAGCGCCCATAGACCCGGACGGCCCGGCACGGCGAGCGTGCTTTCAACGATGATCGCACCGCGGCTGTCGCGCTCAACAGCCAAAGTCTTAAGCAGCGGATTAGGTGCCGTTCCTGCGGTCCACACGAGCGTCCGAGCGCGAATCTCTTCGCCCGTTCCCAGAACCACCACACCCGGCCGCGCATCCACTAGCCGGGCGTTGAGTTTGAAGGCGACGCCTCGCGCCGACATAGTCCGCTGAGCGTAGTCGGACAGCGACTCGCTCAGCTCGGGAAGAATCCTCGCACCCGAGTGGACTAGAATGACGCGCAGTTCTTCAGGGCGCAAGTTTGGGTAATCGGCTAGTATGCCGCGCGAGAAATCGTTCAACGCACCGGCCAGCTCCGCCCCGGCGAATCCGCCGCCGGCGATCACAAGGGTGAGCAGCTCAGTGCGTTGTTCACCATCCGTGCTGCGGTCGGCGCGCTCAAACATGTCAATCACGTGATTGCGGATGCGGATGGCGTCGAGCAAGCTCTTGAAATTGAAGGCATGCTTCTCGATGTTTCCAATGCCGAAGAAATTGGCCACCGATCCGAGAGCTAGCACTAAGTGATCGTAAGCAATCTCGCGCGATGCGGCGGGCGCCGTTTCGTCCCAATCGCTCCTGTCCAGAGCCAACACCACGCGGTGGCGGTCGAGATCAACCTGTGTGACGCGTCCGCGCAACACCTGCGTCCGGCGCAAGCTCGTGCGCAGTGGACTGCTGATGTGCGTTGGCTCAAGGCTACTGCCGGCGACTTCTGCCAGCATGGGCGTGAACAGAAGCGCATTGGTGTCGCTGATCAGTGTGAACGCGACCGAGCGGTCCGCGCCGAATTCACGTTCCAGGTACTCCGCTGTGGTCCGACCAGCGAATCCTCCGCCCAGGATGACGATCTGTTTCATCCCCACTTCGGCAGGTGGCGGTGGAATCCGCTCCGGCCCCAGCCAGCGAGCCGCCGCGTCGCTCAGCGCCTGCGTGATCAGACCTACGCCAGCGCCGTATAGCACCCAGCCCACCAGTTGAGGAAACAGCTGCCTCATGCCCCCGGCTGTCCATTGCGGCGACTTGCCAGCAAGCATTGGGAGCACGATCACACTCAACACCGCCCAGAACGGCAGGCCCAGTGCTGAGGCTGTCATCCCGCTGTCCACGTACGAGTTCTGCGTAAAGCGGAACGCCATTGCGTATCCAGCGCCGATCGCCAGCGCCAGACCAAGCGCCAGCCGTGTGTTTCCCAGAGTTGAGACCAGGGCCGCGCTGCTGGCCAAGCCCGCGAGCACGCCAATCAGACTTCGGCGCACAAATCTGCTGATTGCGAGAGTCAATTTCGGTACACTTCTTGCGTTCCAAGACTCGACCATAAGTCAGCCACCCTCTCCCATCAGTTCAATCTCCATGGCCGCGGATCGAGGCAGACGCCGACCGGGGAATGGGGCAGAACGATCTTCCTCGCGTAGCGGGTTACGTGCGCCATCTGCGACCCGCCAAAACCGCGATTGAGTACGTTTAGCGGTCCCATGTCTTGAGCGAGATTTTTCCAAAAATTGATGCTGGAGCTGCCCCGTGAAAACAACAACACGGGGCTGGGACGGGTCTACTAGATCGGACTTTTCGAATCGACGTATTGCCCTCTTCCATAGCCACGCCTGGTCCATCGCCCAAAAGACCCAGCTGGATATAGCAAAGGAAACCAGGAGGACGAGGGACAACTGCGCGAGTAATCCGTACATAGCGCTAGTCGCGAAGACCTCGGCAGCATTCTATCTTCGAGTTCCCAAAATCCAAACCGCCAATGATTCAACGTCTCGAATCTGATGCTGGACTTCCGAGCACGGATATCCTTAGGGCTCTTTTGACAGCGAGTATAGTCTCCAGCGGTCAAAACGTGAAATCACCTGATAAGCAACCGTCGGGGACGGCCAGCCTTGCTCACTGCACTTGGATTCTGCGCGGTAGCGACCTCCGACCAAGCGTTAGAGGATAGGAAGTCTCAGGCATCCCAAAGATCCTCATAAGAGTCTGTATTGAGCACTTCGATTCGATTGGAGCCCTTGCACAAAACTGCCACCTCATTTTTGCCGGTTACGCCAGCTAGTCGAGCACATCGGCTCTTAACAGCGCTAATCGCAGCCTTGCGGGTGAGGTCCGAGGCGGGGAAACGCTTAGATAGCGCACGGAGTGCCGTCGCCTCTGCCTCCGAAAGGTTCACGCTTCTAATTGGCATAGACTCATATCTCTTTCGCGGTATCGACGACATTGTCTCTCGCTGCTTTGCCGAGCGCAACCCCTGACGTTTCTTCGTCCCGCAACGACGTGACCGCAGGTTTCCAATTTGGTTCGCGCATCGCTTCAGCATACGTCAAATCAAATTGCTCTCACAAAACTCGCAAGAGCGCATTCGATTCGCGTAGACAGGTTCGTACTCGACCCTACGCACAGCTTGCCATGTCCCATCCCGGAAAGTGGGGATACATTGATGAATGCTTCAGGAATAAGTCGGGCCATCATGACCGTGAGTGTTTCGGTGAGTGACGCTTGCGCGTAGCTGGTACGAGGTGAGGCGTTAAAGAACGCCACGGGCTTTTCATAAAGCTCCCCGCTAGCGACGAGCCAGTCCAGAGCATTTTTCAATACTCCTGGAATTCCGTGCGCGTATTCCGGACTTGAGATGATCACTCCGGCCGAGTTATTCAACTGAGACCGAAAGTCTGCGACTGCGGGTGGCAGAGGCTCTTTGGCCAACTCGGGATTGAAGTGCGGGAGATTGCCGAGCCCCTCATAGACAACGAGCGTGACACCATACGGCGTTAATGTTGCTGGTTCTGAGGAGAGCCGTATTTACGGAAGCGGGTAAGCGAGGGTAGCAGGACGTCTTGACAAGCTGTAGTTGTCTATGCGGCGCGGCGTGAGTTTCCCGCGAGTTCTGCGGCGAGGTTCCAAGGTAGGAGTTCCTCGATGCGGTTTATGGGATGA
>Ga0126373_10004020_pt1 | contig 11154 bp, 9 predicted proteins | sample PanSoiMetPlot_11_FD_92545 | JGI IMG/M metagenome (GOLD analysis project Ga0126373, IMG submission 92545) | Tropical forest soil microbial communities from Panama - MetaG Plot_11 | ecosystem: Environmental > Terrestrial > Soil > Tropical forest > Bulk soil | place: Panama | collected 2016-02-17
CCAAAGCGGATTCAGGAACTGGCGCGGCGGTTCCTCGGCTTCGTGAAGCAGGGGCGCGATCAGCTCGCCGCCCAGGCGCAAGCCCAAGCCGCCGCGGCGCACAAATAGTTCCGCCAAGTCCTTCCACAGAAGCATGGTAGTGTCGCTGACCATTCTTGCATACCGGATCGAAATAGAATCCGGTTGGAGCCGAAGTCCAAACTCTGCTATTGTTTGCGCACAGTTTTGGGGTCGCTGTCGGCCATTTGGGGCAATCCAAACCGGGTTGAGTAGCGTACAGGTAGGTGGAGGTTCAAGTTGCGAGCCAAAGCCCTGCTATTGGCCTGCTTGTTTACGCTGGGGACTGCGACCGTATCCCATGCCCAAGCTCAAACGGCTCCCAAAGAACTTGCCAAGCTCGTATGGATTGGCTGGAGCGACGACGTGTTCGCCCAGGCAAAGCGCGAGCATCGTTTCGTCCTATTGGATTTGGAAGCGGTGTGGTGCCACTGGTGCCATGTGATGGACGAAACCACCTACCGCGATCCGAAGGTGATCGGCCTGCTGCGGTCGAAATTCCTGGCCGTGAAGGTGGACCAGGATTCGCGCCCTGACCTCTCGAATCGCTATGAAGATTATGGTTGGCCTGCCACGGTGGTTTTCGACGAAAACGGCCAGGAAATCATAAAGCGTCAGGGCTACCTGGCGCCCGAGGAATTTGCCAGCATCCTGCAAGCTATCATTGACGATCCCACGCCCGGCCCCTCTGTTCAGCCTGAAACCAAGCTAGCTTTTCCGACGAATCCCCTGATTCCCGATAAGCTGCGGCTCGAACTTGAGGCGGACTACCTCGCTGGATACGACTCCAAAGAAGGCTCGTGGGGCTCGGACCAGAAGTTCCTCGATTGGGATTCGGTGGAATACGCCATGGTTCTGGCCAAGAAGGGCGACGCGCAGAAAGAAAAGATGGCGCGGCAGACTTTGACGGCGCAGCTCAACCTGCTCGATCCGGTGTGGGGCGGCGTCTATCAATATTCGACGGACGGCGTATGGACGAAGCCGCATTTCGAGAAAATCATGTCGATGCAGGCTGAAGATTTGCGCGTCTATTCGCACGCCTACGCGCAATTCCATGACGAGTCCTACCTGAAAGCAGCCGTTGCGATTCATAAGTTCCTGACCACATTTTTGCTCAGCCCGCAGGGCGCTTTTTACACCAGCCAGGACGCCGACGTAGTGGAAGGGAAGCACAGCGCCGAATATTTCAAGCTGAACGACGCGGGTCGGCGCAAGCAAGGCGTGCCGCATGTCGATAAGCATATGTATGCGCGGGAAAACGGATGGGCAATCGCGGGGCTGGCGACGCTCTACGGTGCTACGGGCGAGCAAAAGTATCTCGACGAGGCAGTGCGCGCCACCAAGTGGGTCCAGCAGAACCGCGCGCTGCCGGGCGGCGGCTTCTCCCACAACGACAAGGATCCTGCCGGTCCGTACCTGGGAGACAACATCGCGATGACGCGTGCGTTTGTCGCGCTCTACGGCGCAACGGGTGACCGGCAATGGCTCACGGCGGCGGACCACGCGATGTCGTTCATCGAGCACAATTTCAGGAATCCGGATGGCGGCGGCTATTTGATGACGAAGATTCCGACCGACCACGCCTACAAGCCGCATCCGCAGCGTGATGAAAATGTGATGGTGGCGCGCAACGCGAACCTGCTGTTCTACTTTGCTGCCGATCCCGGCTTCCAGCAGATGCGCGATCAAGCGATGCGGTATCTGGCCGCGCCGCCGATTGCGAAGCGCTTGCCTGTTGCCAGCGTGCTGCTGGTGAACTACGAAGCAGTGAGGCCGCCACTGCACCTCACGGTGGTCGGCGCCAAGAACGATCCGGCTGCACAGGATCTGTTCCGCGCCGCGCTGCGCTATCCCAGCGGCTACAAACGACTGGAATGGTGGGACAAGCGGGAAGGGAAGCTGCCGAATCCAGACGTGCAGTATCCCGAGCTGCCGAAAGCCGCCGCGTTCGTTTGCACTGAACGGGCATGTTCGCAACCGATTTTCAAGCCGGACGATATCGCGGCGAAAGTGGACCGGCTGCTGGCTGCGCAGGGCAAGGAAACATCGTTGCTCGGTGTGCAGTCAGCGCGGAGAGGCAACTAGCTGTTAGGCCGCTGGTGCGGCCGAACGAGTTCGCTGATTCTTCGCTCGTGCGTGGACCATGGGGCGAAGCGGGGAATCTTATTGAGGCAACCCGGAATCGGGACTATACTCCCGGCCAATCACCCGGGGTGCGCCTGTCCAGCCTGGCAGCGCGGGTGCGACGGCAAGAGGGTTGCCAAGCAAAAGTCTTCAGGGCCAGATTTGGGCCTGAAGGTGCAACATCATCTCACAGGAGGAACTGAGGAGCATGACAAAGTCGAAGAAAGTCCTGATGGCCGGTGCAGCGATTGCTGGCTTGATCGCGGGTACGGGCGTGACGGTAAAGGCGTCCAACCTTCTTTCGGGCTCGCACTTCACGTCCCAGGATTCGGGCGCGAAGAGCGACAAGAAAGCGAAAGAAAAGCATGCCTGCAAGGGTCAGAACTCCTGCAAGGGCAAGGGTGGATGTAAGAGCGGAGACAACGGTTGCAAGGGCAAGAACTCTTGCAAGGGCAAGGGCGGCTGCGCGACCGACGGCTCCAAGATGCCGGACTCGAAGTAACCGACGAACCAATCTCTCCACCGGAGGCCGGTGGACGTCGCCGGCCTCCGTTTCTTCTTTATAATGGTCTCTGGGCCCTTGGAGTGATTAATGCCTGCAAACCGTTTTAATGGGTTCACGGAATACGGCGTGGGAATTGGCCTGCGTGCGCCTCACTACAATCATATTTTGACCCGCAAGCCCGTATGCGACTGGTTCGAAATCATTTCCGAGAACTTTATGGTCGACGGCGGGCGGCCGCTGCACATCCTGGATCAAATCCTCGATCAGTACAAAGTGGTGCAGCACGGAGTCTCGATGTACTTCGGCTCGGCCGAAAAGCCGAACCGCGACCATTTGCGCCGCCTGAAAGACTTGGTGAAGAGGACAAAAACACCCTGGCTTTCGGACCACCTCTGCTGGGGCAGCGTGGACGGCCGCTATACGCACGATTTGCTGCCGATGCCTTACACGTTGGAAGCCGCGAAGCTTACCGCGCAAAAAGTGCGCGAGGTCCGCGATTTCCTCGAAATTCCCGTCGCGGTCGAAAACGTCAGTAGCTACGCCGAATTTCACGTCTCAGAAATGACGGAGTGGGAGTTTCTGAACGAAGTGGTGGAACGCGCGGACTGCGGGATCCTGCTCGACGTGAACAACATTTACGTCTCGTCGCAGAACCACAGTTTCAATCCGTTCGATTACGTAAATGCGGTGCCAGCCCACTGTGTGGCGCAAATTCACATCGCCGGCCATTCGAAGTACCGCAAATACATCCTCGACACGCATGACCATGCTGTGATCGATCCAGTCTGGAAGCTCTACGCGCGGGCGATCGAGCGCTGCGGGCCCGTGGCAACCCTTCTCGAATGGGACGATCACATCCCGTCGTTCGATGAAGTTCACAAGGAAGCGCTCAAGGCCAACAAGTTCTTGGCCAGCGCGTCGCTGGCGGCCGCGGTATGAGCCTGCTCGCCCTTCAGCGCCAGATGGCGGCGGCGGTGATGGCGCCGCTGACTCCTGCGGGCAACATGCGCCAGGCAGGTCCGAAGGGCCGCCCGATGCGGCAGTACGCGGGCGAATTCATCAAGCCGAACGACCGGCTCACATCGTTCGAACGTCTGGAAATCTACAATCGCCAGTATTGGTACCGCATTCTCGACAGCTTCGCGGAAGATCTTCCGGGCCTGCACGCGGTGCTGGGCGACCGGAAATTCGACGCCGTCGCAAAAGCCTATCTGACCGAGAATCCGTCGCGTTCTTTCACACTGCGGAATCTCTGCTCGCGCCTCGAAACGTGGCTGAAAAAGCATCCCAGGTACGCCGGCTCGCGGCAGAAGCTGGCGCTCGATATGGTTCGCTTGGAATGGGCGGATATCGAGGCCTTTGACGGCGAAGCGAAGGCTGCGCTGAAACAGGAAGACCTCGCCGCCGCCGATCCGGATGCACTCCGGCTCACGCTTCAGCCGTACATTTCGTTGCTCGCCCTGCAATATCCTGTGGACGATCTGCTGCTGGCCGTGAAGGACGACGAAGACACCGATTTTGCCAGCAACGCGTTCAATGAGCGCCGTAAACGAAAGCGCGTGGCCGCGACCGCGCGGCTGAAGCCAAAACCCATCTATCTGGCGGTTCATCGCGTCGATTATTCAGTCTATTTCCGTCGCTTGAAGCGCGAGGAATTCGAAGTTTTAACCGGGTTACGCAAGGGAAAGCCGATCAGCCGTGCGATCGACGCAGCGTTCCGCAAGAGCTCGATTCCCGCGGGCGAGCGCGCCGAGTACATCCAGGATTGGTTCCACAATTGGTCGGCCTTGGGATGGTTTTGCCGGCCCGAGCAGACTCCCGCAAAATCCTAGCCCTGTTTTTTTTTGGAGAGCGTTCATATAGCTATGAAAAATGCGTGGCTCTTTGTGCAGAATCTTCACTCGAAGTTTGTTGTGGCCGTCTCCTACCTTCAATCGCCTTTTCTCCTTCTATTCGTTCGTTTGTATTGGGGCTGGGAGTTCGCAGAGGACGGTTGGGGCAAGCTGCATCATCTCGACAAGGTGACGGACTATTTCACAAGCCTCAACCTGCCCATGCCCGGCCCTACCGCTCTCTTCGTGTCCGTCGTCGAGCTCGTCGGTGGCGTCCTGCTCGTGCTTGGGCTGCTCTCGCGGCTTACAGGTCTGGTGCTAACCGTCAATATGCTCGTGGCATTCTTGTCCGTGCCCGATGATCGTAAGGCTTTGCTTTCCGTCTTCTCCGACCCGGACAAGTTCTCTGCCGCCACACCCTACGGTTTCCTTTTCGCCTCACTCTTGATACTGATTTTTGGCCCGGGGAAGATTTCGCTCGATACACTGCTTAAGCGCAGGCTTGGCACGGGTGGACCCGAACCGGTCTGACCCAACCGGCGCGGCGGGAATAAATTCCTCGCTGAGTGGTCTTACTGTAACGAATCATCCTCCGACTGGACTTACAAGTATGCATCGCCTTACTCGCAGAGCATTGATTGGAACCATTGCCGGCGCGCTGGCTGGCGTGGCGCTGCTTTCGTCCACCGTGCATTCAGCGTGGTGCGTCCTTATTGGAATTCTGGTCGGCGCGGCCTACGCCGCCGCAAATCGCCCCGCGCGATACGCCTACGTCGACAACCTGATGGCCGCGAGCGCGCTCGGATTGCCCATTTGGGGCTTGGTCAGCGTGATCGCGATTCCGTTGCTCACCGGACAAACGCCGCAATGGGGCGCGCACCAGATGCGCACTCATTTTCCGGCGCTGATGGGCTGGGTGTTGTATGGCGCGCTGCTTGGTTTGCTGACACAAGCCTTCGCAGATCTCGCCGAGCGCCTGTTCGGTCCGGAGCTCGAGGAGGAAGTGGTCGCGCCACCAACAAAAAAGCGCATCGTGATTCTCGGTGGCGGTTTCGCGGGAATGAAAACCGCAGAATGCCTCGAAGAGCAATTCCGCACCGATCCCTCGGTCGCGATAACGCTCGTCAACGAAACGAATGCCCTGCTCTTCACTCCGATGCTGGCCGAGGTAGCCGGCAGCAGCCTGGAGCCGAGCCACATCAGCACGCCCCTGCGCAGCAGCTTGCCGCGCACCGAGTTCATTCGCGGAACGGCAGTGGCCGTTGACTTCGAAAATCGCCGCGTGAGGTTGACCGGCGGCGCGGCGAATGGCGCTCCGGGAAACAGCGACATCAGGTACGACCAGTTGGTGCTCGCGTTGGGCAGCGTTTCGAATTATCTCGGCATGGCCAATGTCGAAAGGCTCGCCTTCAATTTCAAGACCCTGCTCGACGCGATTCGCATCCGCAACCGCGTGATCGAAATGTTTGAACGCGCGGATGCGGAGCCTGATTCCCTAAAGCGCCGGCCGCTCCTCACGTTTGTGATTGCCGGCGGTGGTTTTGCGGGTGTGGAACTGGCCGGGGCCCTGAACGATTTTGCGCGCGGCATCCTGGCGGATTACCCGCGGCTTCAGCCGCAGGATTTGAAGGTGATTCTGGTTCACGCGCGCGACGTGATTCTGCCGGAGCTAAGCGAATCGCTCGGCCGCTACGCGCAAAAGAGGATGGAAGCACGCGGCGTGATTTTCCGATTGAACGCGCGCCTTTCAGATGTGAGCCCTGGCGTCGTGATGCTGAGTGACGGCGACGTGCAAGCCGACACGCTCGTCTGGACCGCGGGCACCGCGCCGAACCCGCTGCTGAAACTGCTGCCTCTCGAGCGGGACAAGCGCGGCGCCGTCATCGTCGAAAAAACGCTCGCGGTGAAGGGTCACCCCGGCGTCTGGGCGCTGGGCGATTGCGCCGCCGTGCTCGATTCCGAGACAGGAAAGCCCTGCCCACCGACCGCGCAATTTGCGCTGCGCGAAGCCGTCAGGCTCGCTCGCAACATTCAGGCCCAGCTCGAAGGTCGGCCGCTCAAAGGATTCCACTTCGATTCCCTCGGCGCGCTCTGCGTCGTGGGGCATCAGACAGCTTGCGCGGAATTGACCGTGCCCTTTGTGCGGAGCAAATCCATGCGTTTTTCGGGGCTCCTCGCGTGGGCCATGTGGCGCGGAATCTATCTGGGCAAGTTGCCCGGCATCGAGCGCAAAATCCGCGTGCTGATGGATTGGACGGCCGAGCTCTTTTTCCCGCGCGATGTAGTTCAAACGATCGATTTGAAATAGGGAAACCAACATGGCTCAAGAAGCGCAAGCGCAATCACCCGCAGCGGCCCTCTATATCGGCCAGCTCACTTGGATCGAACCTATTCTTGGTCTCGCCGCCGGCGCTTTGGGTGGTACGATTGAGAGTCGAATACTCGGCGAAGCGGCGCCGCACGAATTGCTGCTCGGCTGCTTGTTTGGCCTCGTCTTCGGCCTTGTGTTTTCGAAGCGCACCACCACGCCGGGCGCCGGCCTGATTTGGGGTCTCGGCGCGGCGTTTCTGTTTTGGGTTGCCGTCCACGCCGGATCGACCTTGTGGTTCATGCCGTCAGCGCGTTCACCGGAAATGTTGCCGCATCTTCGGCAGCACTTCGACGATCTGGTCGCATATGTCGTCTGCCTTGGCATGCCTGTAGGCGTCGCGTTGGGAATTCGCGGCGAGCTGCACACGGACGCGAAGCAGGAGTCGTTTCACTGGGGGCGAGGGATCGTTGTCGGCGGCTTCTCCGGCCTTCTTGGCGGACTCATTTTCGGCAAGTGGATGTCCGCGGGAGATTTCTTCCCGCTGCTCGCCGGGCTCGGCGAGATTCACTCGCACGGCACCATGGTTCTTCTCCACTTCGGCGTGGCCGTTGTGATCGGCTCGGCGTATGGATTGCTGTTTCAGCGCGATGTGCGCGGCTACGGCTCGAGCATGGGATGGGGCTTGGGCTACGCGATTTTCTGCTGGTTCCTCGGGCCGCTCACGCTGCTCCCGCTGATCGAAGGCGCGCGGCCGGATTGGTCGGCCGATCAAGGCAGTGTGCTTTTCGGCGCGCTTGTCGGCCACATCCTTTACGGCCTGATTCTCGGCGTCACGTACGCGACGGTTGACCGCGTCTGGGTTCGCCTCTTCATCCAATCCGATCCGCTGAACCGCGAGCCCGAAGGCCCGGGCCTTCGGCTGATGCGTTCGCTCGAATGGGGTGCGGTTGCAGGTTTTGTCGGAGGGCTGGTGTCAAGCCCAGTGATGCTCGCCACCTCCGCTTTGCCCACCGTCGCGGGAGTGGATACGAACCTTTCGGGCTTCCACGGTTTGGTGGCTCATCTTCTCGTGAGCACACTGATCGGCATGTCGTTCGGCCTGCTGTTTCGTCACGAAGCGTCAAGTATCGGCCTCGGAGTGATGTGGGGCTGGCTCTTCGGGCTGATCTGGTGGTATCTCGGGCCGATGACGCTGCTGCCGCTGCTGCTCACGGGCCAATGCGATTGGAGCACCAGCGCTGCATCTGCTTTGCTGCCTTCGCTAATGGGTCACTTAATCTTCGGCGCCGTCACCGCGTTCACGTTTCTGCTCCTCGAGCGCCGCTATACGCGCACTCTCTTGCTCGAACCGCGCCTCGCCGCCCGTGAGCTTCGGCGCATCCGCCCCGTTGGCACTCCGGCACCTGCCCTGTGGCTTTTTGCTCTTGGTCTCGGCGTCCTGCTGCCCATTCTTCTCGGCTGAGCGCTCCGCGGAGCTGGGAGATCGAAACGTTTCCCCCTCTATTTCCGTCTATTTGCTTTGCGGTGCTACAGTTGGGTCAGAAGCATGCGAACCAACCGTTTCGCCGATTACAGGATCGAACCTCATGATGCGCCTTCGACGCTCCTTCGCCTCACGCATGGCTCGGTTGGGTGCCGCTGCGGCTCTCCTCGCGCTGCTGGCGCTTGCCGTGCTGCTGTTTCGACCTCTCTGCGCTTGTGGTGCTCGAGCTGACCAGGTGACCTCCACCATCCAAGTCGGCGGCTCCCGAATCGATATCGTCGAAGAGGGAAGCGGGCTCAGCGTTTCCCACGAAGAGTTGCTCTCGTGGGTTCGCATGGCCTCTGAATCCGTCGCAACCTACTACCACCGCTATCCTGTGCCGCACGTTCTCGTCCGCGTGATTCCGTCCGAAGGGCGAGGTGTGCGGGGCGGCCGCACCTTCGGCAACGACCAGGGCGGACTCATTCGCATCCACGTCGGCCGCGATACGTCGATGGCCGGACTCCAAAAAGACTGGATGTTGACGCACGAGATGGTTCATCTTGCGTTTCCGTCTGTGGCCGAGGAGCATCACTGGATCGAAGAAGGCATCGCCGTTTACGTCGAACCCATCGCGCGCGTTCAGGCTGGCTACATGAGTCCCGAGGAGATGTGGTTTGAAGTGGTGCGCGACATTCCGCAGGGCCAGCCAGAACCCGGAGACGAAGGCCTGGACCACACACATACATGGGGCCGCACCTACTGGGGCGGAGCGCTTTTCTGCCTGGTCGCCGATGTCGAAATTCACCGCCAGACGCAGAATAAAAAGGGACTGGCCGATGCTCTCCGCGCCATCCTCGACGCGGGCGGCAATATCACCGAAGACTGGGACCTGGAAAAAGTTCTTGCCACCGGAGATCGCGCGACACGTGTTTCGGTCCTGGTTCCGCTCTACAACAAGATGAAGGACCGGCCCTACACCGTGGATCTCGCGGCCATCTGGAAGGAATTGGGAATCGAGCCCAACGGCAACTCGGTGCGCTTTATTGATTCGGCGCCGCTCGCCGCCGCTCGAACTTCGATCACGTTCGGCGGACCCAACGCGTCGCTAAAGCCGGCGTCCCGCCCCGCCAGCGTCGTGCTCGGACGCACAGCCAGCCCTGCGCAGCATTGAAACTCCGAGCCGCTTTTCCTACGCGATCGACCAGCCGAAGATCGTCATGGCCAGCAGCAAAATCAAAACGCCGAAGCTCACCAGGCTCAGCACTTTGCCGTGGCCCAGCAGCGAATCGCGCGTCTCGCTGTTCATGCACAGCAAGATCGTGACAACCACCACAACGGTCCACGCCAACACCGACGGCAATCCCGGATGGCTGCGCAGCATCGCTTGAAAATTTGCGGAAGGCTGGCCTGCGGGAATCCACGCCGGAATAAACGGTGCCACGCTCGCAATCAGCGCGAACGTCAGCAGCTTGCGCGTGACCCAGCCCTTCACTTTCGGCCGGGACCGCCACACCAGAAAATCCCACGCCAGCAAACCGAGCGCCAGAGGCGCCCATCCGTAAAGCGCCACCTTGTCGTCGAACCAGAGCCACATCCGGTAGAGCGGCCGCGCCTGAGGGCCGGCTATGTGCTTGGGCAGAAGATAAAAACCGAGAAGGGCGTTGCCGGCAAACGCGAGCAGCAGTGTGCACAGGCTCATCAGTTGCAGCCAGTGGCGCGTGGCGACGTCGCCGCAGCGCGTACACACCGACTGCTTCGGGAGGAAATTGAGTCCGCAACGTTCGCAGAACACGAATCGTCTCCTAATTCGGGGAGTCGCCTATTGAAGAAGGCTAACGCAGGAAAACCGCCGAAATCTACTGGTCGAAAGGCCAGCCGGGAGGAGAAATCAACAAGGCCCACGATCCCAGCACGTTCGTAAGGGGCTCACTTTTCTAAGTTTACTGGAAGCGATTCGAGACCCCGGAGAATCATCCCCCTCTTCCAGCGAAGCCGTTCGGGCGCAATGGCCAGCTTCAGGTCGCCACACCGCGCCAGCAGCCTGCTGATCGCGATTTGCGCCTCAAGCCGCGCGAGCGGTGCACCAACGCAGTAGTGAATACCGAAGCCAAAAGCCACGTGCTTGTTGTCCGCGCGGCTTAAATCGAGCGCATCCGCACGCGGGAACTGCCGTTCATCGCGGTTGGCCGAGGCAAGCACAGCGAGCACAAGCGATCCGGCCGGAATCGTCGTTCCGGCGACGCTAATGTCCTCGCGCGCAAAGCGCTCCGTCGCCGTCTCGAGAGGACCTTCATACCGCAGCATCTCCTCCACAGCGGTTTTCATCAGCGCAGGATCATCGCGTAGCCGCTCCATTTGCTCGGGATGCCGCATCAGGGCCAGCGCGCCGTTGCCGATAAGATTTACCGTGGTTTCGTGCCCCGCGATGATTAGCAGGAACACCATGGCAACGAGTTCGTCCTCGCTTAGCTGATCGCCAGCCTCTTTTGCCTGCACCAGCGCGCTCACCAGGTCGTCGTCCGGCTTTGCGCGCCGCCGCGCAACCACATCCTTCACGTATCGCCGCAAGCCAAGAAAACTCGGGACCATTCGGACGATGCCCAATTTCGAATAGTCGGCGGATACCAATGCGCTGGTCCAGCGATGGAACTTGTGTCGGTCGTGCGGATCTACACCGAGCATCTCGGCGATGATCGTGGTGGGTATGGGCAGGGCATAGTCGCGAATCAGGTCGGTTCGTCCGTGCGTTTCCGCTGCATCCAGCAGTTCGTCCGCAAGCCGCTGCATCCGGTCGCGCATAGCCTCCACCATGCGCGGTGTAAATGCCTTGTGAACCAGCTCCCGCAGCCGCGTGTGGTCA
>Ga0126373_10004021_pt1 | contig 11152 bp, 7 predicted proteins | sample PanSoiMetPlot_11_FD_92545 | JGI IMG/M metagenome (GOLD analysis project Ga0126373, IMG submission 92545) | Tropical forest soil microbial communities from Panama - MetaG Plot_11 | ecosystem: Environmental > Terrestrial > Soil > Tropical forest > Bulk soil | place: Panama | collected 2016-02-17
CCGCGCCTACCGAATGGCCGACCACGACCGCGCCGTCGTCCAGGGCCGCCATCTCCCGGCGAATCGCCGTACACCACCGGGCATAACTCGGGTCGCCCTCGTCCGGCATGCGCGGGTAGCGGACCTCGTGCTCACCCCCGAGTCCTCGCCTCAGACTCTCGACCAGCTTGTCGTCCCACTCGTCGTGCGCGCCCGCGCCGCCGCCCTGGATGAACAGGATCTGCCGGGTACGTCTCACGGCGATCCCCTTCCACGCCTTCGTGACCACTCGAATCGATACCCACCGCTGGCCGGAGTCTATTCCGGGCAGAGGCAAGTCCCGTCGGAGGCCACGATGGGCCTCCCGCGAACATCGCATAATGCCGCATACAGCGCGCCAAGTCGGGCGCGAGCCGGCTGCCCGCGGCCGAACACTGCACCAGGCAAGACCTTTCCCTGGCAACCGGAAGTGGCCACCGGACAGGCCGCCCCATCCGGCCGCCGGACCACCCGATGCGACCTCGCGCGGTCCGCAGCAACGCTAGTGCGACCGACGGCCTCGGACCGCCGAGACGGCGATACCCAGCGATACGAGGGCCGCGCCGAGCGCGACCATCGCGCCCTAGCGCCAGCCGGCAACGATGCAGAACCCCCGCCGAGCTCACTGCCTCCCTACCACGTGCCTGGGTTCCCCACGACGGCAACGAGTCCGGCAGCCCAGCTGAGCCCGGATGCGAGACCACGAACTGCCGACACCCAGGCCGCCGACACGAGCGCGCCGGACCGGGGCGTAACGCGCGCCAGCGCCACTCCCCTAGCCTGTCCGCCCGGACTGCCTCGATCTTCAGCCTCACGCTGCGTGACGCAGAAGGTGGTCAAGAGCGCTCGCCCAGCCGCGATCCGGCCGGCCAGGACGGTCTCGATGCTATCGGCTCCGGCAGGCCGATCAGGTCGCTTTGCGCGCCAGGTCGACCGGATCTGCATGCCGAATAGAGAACGTTGCGTCCTCGTATAATTATGCGCTGTCCTGCATGTAACCAACGGTGGCGGCGATCGTCAATTCAGTTTCGTCGTTCGCATCTGGACGGGCCGATCGCCGATTAGGAATGTCTACTGAAGGAATAGGCATTCGCGAGTCGTGGTGCGCAGAACATCCCGTTCTGGCGCCCGGACTAGGGTTCAGGTGCCCGAGACACGTCGAGGCCGGAAAGGCCCTGCCTCCAGGTGCGATTGCGGGAAGGTGTGGCTGCGGGGGAGGGCCGGCCTTCACCCTCCCCCTCCGCCAGATGGAGGCGCTGGTCTAGGGCGCCGTTGTCGCGCTCGAGATGTCGTTGTTGCCGAAGTTCGGCGGGCAGTCCCCTAGCGGCCACGGCGCCGGGAACACATGGTGGCCGGCGGTGAAGGATGCCTGCCGCCAGGCGTCCATGGCCGGGCAGTCGCTGGTGTTCGGCACATCGGTCCACACGCCGGCTCCGTAGGTCCGGGTGGCGGTGGCGTAGACGTAGTCGCCGAGGAACTCGTTGTAGAGGATCCGGCCCTGGGACGTGCCCCGCGCGTCGCCGCTCGGACCCACGAACTCGGTCGTCCATCCGGTGGGCGCGCCGTTCGGGCCGATCGCTGACGACAGCAGCGTGCCGTGTTCCAGCCGCGGGCTGCCCGTGGTGGTGGTGAACGGCGTGGTGAACGCGTTGTAGGCGACATACACCCGGGACCCGTCGGGGGCGATGCCCGGCGCTGAGTACAGCGCCCGGTCGCCCGGCCGGGACACCGTCGCCGGGGCGGACCAGGCCTGGCCGCCGTCGGTCGAGAACGACAGCAGGACGACCTCATGGTTCAGGCCGAACCGGCCGTCGGTCCACGCGTCCACGATCTCGTTGGTGGCGTCGGCGCCGGTGGGAGCGCCGTTGGCGATGTCGATGCTGGGCATGGCCATCAGGTCGATGCGGGCGCCCGCCGGCCCCTCCATCGTGCAGCGTCCTTCAACCGGGTCCACGAAGAAGCAGCCGGCGTTCACCTGCATGAAGTCGACCGGCCGACCCCAGTTGTCGCCGCCGGTCGTCGATTTCACCAGGGTCTGCGCGGCGTTATTCGACGTCGCGGAGAAGTGCGTGAAGAACGCGTAGACCACGCCGTGGCTGTCCGTGCGGACGGTGCAGCCCTGGTGATTGCCCTGGACGGTGGTGGGCGGCGCGACCTGGTGCGCCTTCCAGGTGAGGCCGCCGTCATCGGACACGGCCACCGTCGGGACCTGGGCGAAGTTGTGGCCCCTGCTCAGGCTGAGGAAGTCGGTGTAGCACACGTACACGTGGCCGAAGTTCGGGCTGCTGGCCGCGTTGTCCGCCCAGACCTGGTCCTTGTCCAGGCTTGAGGCGGCGGGGATATGCGCGGGCACGAAGAACGGCCTGGACCAGTTCGCCTGGTCGGCCACGCGGGCCGGCGTCAGGTTGTCGATGTGCGAGACCGTGATGGCGAAGCTGGCGTTGATGCCACCCTGCGTGATCTTGGTGTCGGTCAGGTTCGTGGCCAGCGTGGAGAAGTACAGCCGCGTCCCGTTCGCGTAAGAGAACGTCCCGTTCTTGGGCACCGGGCCGAAGGCCACGCCGGGATCGCTGCGGGACCGCAGGCCGTTCTCGAAGAAGTTCGGGACCGTGTGGATCGGCCCCGGGTGCGGCGTGCACGGCTCGGCCGTCGGGCTGCAGTCGGCAGCGGTGAGCCCCTGGTAGGTGGGCTGGATCCAGTTGTGGCCGCTGTTGAAGGAGAAGTAGACCCCAGTCAGGCCGACCCCGAGGTTGAAGGTTCCCAGCGGGAACGAGCACGCCCCGGCCGTGGTGGCGGCCTTCTGCGAGCAGGGCTGCATGTCCACCAGGTCGTTGGCCCCCGCGGCCATGATGTTCGGCGCGGTGGGATCGACCGCCAGCGAGGGCTCGTTCTGGGCGTTCTGCGGATGATTGCCCGTCGGGCTCCCCACGCTGACCAGGGCACCCGTGGCCGTTGCCGGGGATGTCGTGCCTGCTGCCTGGACTCCCGGCACTACGGCCGCCAGGGCCAGCAGCACGCTGCCCGCCGCCGTAAGCATGAGCAACCATCGCCGTTTCCGTCCGTTCATCGCGTCTCCTCCAAAAGGTCTGCCGATCGTTCGCGGCGGTCGTCGTTGACGGCGAACGGTGACGCAGAGCCGAGGGCAGGCCATGATCGAACATGAGAGCCCTGGGGAGCTGAGGCGTTCAGGGCCATTTCCCCAAGGATCCTTCCCTGGTCCGGGCAAAGACGAGTCTGGCAATGGTTCGGCCCGACACGCAAGCAGTAAGCCCCGATTCATCAGCATCGAGCACCAGTGCGGCACCGCAGCTGTCCGCCAGCTCCTGAAAGCAACGGGACTCTGTGCAACATTTGCGACTACTGTCGTGTACCGAGACAAGCGAGGTCTCTGGGATTCGGGTCAAGGGCAACGACTACGGCCGTAACCGGTCACGTTTGCCCGGCGGTCTGGCGCTGGCCGGGTGAGTGCTGGGTCCTACAGACTGGGCCGGCGGCGCTACCACGGGTGCGATTCTGGTTCTGCGCGGGCCCAGATGAGGCAGTCGTGGCGTGAGTCGTGGCCGGCATCCTCGGTTGCCCAGTCGCGGCAGTGCCGGGGAAGACGCTGTTCGAAGTGGTAGCCGGCCCGCTGGGCGACCCGGAGCGACGGCTCGTGTAGTTCTGCGTCGGCTGCATGGGTTCCGCCTGGCCGCTTTCCGGCTAGGCGGAGTCTGCTTCGTTGGTCCTCGTGCCGCCGCCAGCTTCGTGTGATTGTTGTTCGCTACGAGCCTGGCGGCCCGCGAGCAGTCGGGTCACCTGCCTGCCGGTGTCGTAGAGGGGAGGGTCACCACCAGCCCGGCAAAGGCCGCCAAGAACAGAAGGATGAATCCGCCGTAATAGGTCAGGAAAACGCCCCACAGCGCGGCCGGCGTAATGATCATTCCTGCGGCCCACGCGACCGTCTTCATGTTGATCGGCTTCCGGGTGGGTGCCCGGGCAGGCTGTGGGTGGGGCGGGCCTTGGATCAGCAGGGCGGGGATGTCGGCGGTGACCGCGGCCAGCTCCGCGTACGTCCGCGACGTGAGCACCCGGATCGTCCGCACACCAAGTTCATCCACGGTCAGCCGACCCTGCGCGAACGCATCCTTGAGGGTGTCGATCACCTGCTCCCGGTCTGCGTCGGAGGCCCGCAGGTGGCCGCGGGCGGCCGCGCCCGCTCCCATCTGGTCTCCCGGACCTGCCGCCACCGGTGCCTCCTGCCCGCACTTACACTGGCAGCCTAACGCGACGGCGCCGGGCGGTCATCTGCGACCATCAGTTGCGACCCCGGCTCCGAGGGCAGCGAATGCCCAGCTCAGGACGCAAGCGGAAGCGGCCATCCCGACGACCGGTCAAGCTTGAGATAACGGCTGTTACGCGCGCCGTAGCAGGGCCTGGATCAAGCACGCTGCGTGCTGGCTGGTGTCCAGGCGGCCGGTCGGCGTGCCGCCGGAGTAGCCGCCGGTAGCTCTGCGGGCACCCTCGTGCTGCGGGACGCTGAGCCGTGTTGTGGTGGACCCGGTGGCGCGCGAGGTCACCCACCTTCTGGTGCAGCCGCGTCAGGGGCACGAGCCCGCGCGCCTCGTTCCCCTCAGCCTGGTCACGTCCGCTGCGGGCGAGGTCCGCCTGAGCTGTACCTCGGCGGAGTTCGGCAGGCTTGACCCCGGCCAGGAAACCCGGTTCATCGCGGGCGACGCGGACGTCCCGAACTACCGCCCGGGGGACATCGTTTTCTGGCCGCATTACAGCTACCGCGGCGTGCGGGGAGCGCGTGCATGCCACCGACGGCGCTATCGGCCAGGTCGACGGCCTGGTGATTGACCCGCAGAGCCGTCACGTGACGCATGTGCTGCTGCAAAAGGGCCACCTGTGGGGCCATCAGGACGTGGCCATTCCTATCAGCGCCGTGACCAGGGCCGAGGACCGCATCGAGGTCAACCTCACCAAGCACCAGGTGCGCGACCTGCCAGCGGTCAACGTCGATCAGCCACACGGCTAGGCCCGCCGCCGTGAACGGTTCAATATGCCGACGCAGGTGAGCATAAGGTCCCGCAGACAACCAGATCTGCCACACCTGCGCCCATCAGGCTCGATGCCTCCTCGGCAGCCGACCGCGCAGATCAATCGCGCAGATCAATAAGGCGGCGGTTACCTGTGCATAGCGCGGTGACCACAGACGATCACACAGGGTGGCCCGCTTCCGCGGCGTATTCGATCCGATCGCCGAATACGCGCTCATCCACCGGATACCTTCGGGGGCCGGACGCCACGCGCAGATTATCTGTTATGGCGCGATCCCACGTGATCTCAGTCGCGGTGTCATGGAAGATAGGACCGTAGCTTCCTATCAGAGTGTTACGGACTGAGTCGCGGTCCCGGCAGGCTTTGCACGCGGTGGCAGCTCCGTACCGTCGCAGCAGTTTCCGCGCGTCATGTGCTCACCGCATTGCTGCCGTTGCGCAGGATCTGGAGGACCCGCGGCCAGCTGTCGGCGCGGGCGTGGGCGTTGGCGGCTGGGGTGCCGCCGAGGCTGTAGGTCTGGCGGGTGAGGGGGTGGCGGATCTGGGTGGCGACCGGGGTGCCCGGTACGCCGCCGCACAGGTGACCGGCGTCTGGGTACCGCAGGTGGGTGAGCTGGTGGGGGAAGCCCCGCTCGGCGGCGCGGCGCTGGGCGAGCTGGGCCATCTCGGTGGCCGGCCACATCGCGTCGGCCTCGCCGGAGACCATGAGGATGGGGCCTTTTACCTGCTCGACAGGGATCTCCGCGGCGCGGATAACGGCCTGGTCGGCGAGGAAGGCCTCGTAGTAGGGCCGGAGGGCGATGAGGGCTCCGGGGGTGGCCGCGGGGAGCGGCAGGCCGCCCGGGTACACCCCGGCGCACGGGACGTCGTCACCGCCGAAGCGCCAGGCGGGCGCGTCGGCCGGGCCGTGCGGGCCGAGCCCGGCCCAGCAGACCCCGCTGGGGGCGAACACAACGACCGGGCCGATGGGCTGCAGCAGCGCACCGGCGAGCAGGGCGAGCTCGCTCCCGCGCGACATGCCGATCACGCCGACCGGCGCGTGAGCCACGCCGGGCTGCCGCAGCAGCCAGGTCGCCGCCCGACCGACGACCTCGATGTCGATGCGGACCAGGGCTTCGGGCAGGCCGGGAATACCGAAGTAGGCGATCGCCAGAGCGGCGATGCCGTGCGAGGCCAGCATCGGCGCCCACGCAGCCGCCGCGCCGAGGCCGCCGGACGAGCCCGCGAAGGCGATCACGGCCGGGAACGGGCCCCTGCCCGCCGGGCGGGCAAACAGCCCCCACACCCCGGGCTCGCGGACCTCCGTCACAGTCGCCCCTGGCGCCAGCCACTGCCGCTCGATGGCGGCCCGGGCCGTACGCCCGCCAGTCTTCACCCTCATGGCGGCGCTAACGGGGGACGGTATGCGGCTGGTTGAGGGCCCGGCGTGCTCGCCGGACCACCACAGCCCGAACGGATCGACCCCTGTGTAGGTGCCGGCCAGGCTGGCATCCCGGCTGGTATCAATCGTTCCGTCCTGGCTGGCGCGGAAGGTCGCCGTCGCATGGCGGGTTGCGTTGTCGATCTCAACGCGTGCCCAGACCGCCACCTGCGACCCGGGCTCACAGCCGCTGATGACCACGCCCCGGGGGTCATCGACCAGGACCGGGCCCGGCGGAGCGGTGATACGCGGTGCCGCCGCAGCGGCCGGACTGTCCTGGCCCGGCAGAACGCCGGGCTGGTTCAGGAAACGGTGCGTCATGATCGGCCTCCAAGTCTCAACCAGGAGGCGTAAACCACGGGCGAACAAATCGTTCGGTTGCACCAGCGGGCGCGCTGCCCCGCCGGGCCCGGGTCGCCTGCGGCAAGCCGTTCAGCGGCGGCGATGACGGCGGGCCTTGGCGCGGCTCCGAGAGCCCAGTGGAGCGCGGTCATCGCGCTCACCCGCTAGTACGCGCCGCCGGACGAACCCTGATTCGGGCCCCGTCCGCCGGACTCGCCGCCATCCCAGCAGTAACGCAACCTGCGGAGACATCCCTTTTCGCCCTGGCAGCCCGGTTCAGGTGTGCCAGCGGTCCGGGCCGCCTGCCGTGAGCTGGTAGCGGCACGCGGTTCCGGTGTGGATGGAGGATTGCAGGTACGCCCCAGCGATCGGCGCGGCCGCGGTGATGCGCTCGATGGCGGCCCGGAGGGTGCGGGTGACGTTGACCCGGGCCCGTTCGGCGTCCGCCCCGGCTCGCCGGGGGCGCCCGGCTAGCCCGGTCGCCTGGCGCAGCTCAGCGACGAGCGCCTGGCGTTCTTTCTCGGCCCGCTCGGCGGCGGTGGTGTTCCCGGAGCGGTCGGCGGCGGCGAGTTCGCTGTCCAGATCGCGGATCCGGCGCCGGTAGGCGTCCCGGGCCGTTGGGTCCAGCAGCGGCTCGGCGTGCGAGACGGCCAGCCCGGGAACGCCTGCGACTAGGTCCAGCGCGGGGATGTCGCGGCCCGGGGCGGCCAGCAGGGCCCGCAGGTAGTGCAGGCCGCGGCTGTCGCGCAGCCGGGCACGCTCGGATCCGGCTTGCAGCAGCCAGTCCTGACCGTCGCGCCGCAGGCTCCATTGGCTTGGCGAGAAGGCCAGCCGGCCCGACAGCCCGCTCACCCCGAGCCGACCGGCGATCACCCGCGCCCGGTCCCGGAACGCGGCGGCCTTCTGCCGGTCGCCGGGCGCCTGCCGCAGGCTTAGCACCTCGGCGGCGGCTTCCAGGCACAAGACCAGGCCAGGCAGCGCACCGGCGCTTTCGGCAAAGGCCCTGGCCTCCTCCAGACAATCTGCCGCCTCGCCGGGCTGCCCGAGTCGGGCGGCCAGCAGCCCCAGGAAGAAGGACACCGGCCCCAGGCAGCTGTTGGCCCCGCCTAGCACCACCAGCTGACCCCGGTAGGGCAGCAGCGCCTCCCGCAGGCGCGCGGCAGCCGCGACATCGCCGGTCTGGGCAGCCACGAAGGCCAGGCCCGCGGCCGCGCCCAGCCACCGCGGCCCCGACCCGGCCAGCACACCCGGCAGGGCCCGGTCCAGCTCCGCCTGGGCCTCGTCGGCCCGGCCAAGCATCACCAGCGCGGGGGCCGCGGTGGCCTCCATGAAGTGCCCCGGCAGCCGCCGGGCCAGGGCCAGCAGCTCATCCACCATGAGCGGAGCCTCTACCCGGCCCCGGTAGAAGGCGATCTGCCCGTGCAGGGCCGCCACCAGGCGCTCGGTGTCGGCCAGCCCCGTCCGCGCGCCCTCCGCCGCCACGTGCCCGGTCAGCCGGGCCGCCTCGTCGAAGCGGCCGCGGAGAGCGGCCAGCATGGCGTGCCGGGCCATGGCCATCACCATGGCCTGACCGTCCCCGGCCGTGATCGCCGCGCGCTCGAACGCGGCCAGTGCCGACTCAGCCTCGCCCACCCGGCCCATCTCCATCAGGGCCACGAACCGCCAGAACAGGCCGTGCCGCTCCCGGACACCGTCGCCCGCCTCGCGGGCGAGATCGACGATCTCGGCGGCGGCCGCGAGCCGGTCCTCGGCGCCCGCCGGGTCCCACAGGGCGTGCAGCCGCGCATCGAGCACCTCGGCCAGCACCTGCGGCTCCGCGGCGTCTCGGGCCAGCTTGAGTGCCTCATAAGCCAGTGCCCGGCGCCGCGGCCCGGCTGAGGCGTCGCCGAGCAGTTCGTGCGCCAGCCGGGCCAGCAGGCGGGCCCGGGTCGCCTCGTCCAGGGCCCGCGGAACGGCCAGCTCCAGCAGCCGGACCAGTGCTGGGTCGAGGTCGAGGAACTCCGCCCGCGACGGGGCCGTCAGCGCCAGGTGCACCAGCGGGTCACCATCGCCGCCGTTGGCAACAAGCTCGGCGGCCAGCGACTGCGCGACGCCGGGCAGCCCACCAGACGCCAGCCACAGGGCGTGACATGCCCGCGCCGGGACCCCAGGCAGCACCGCCGCCAGCTCTGTCTCGCTCAGGCCGCCCAGTCGCAGCTCGATCCCGATCCCGGGCGGCAGCACCGAGGTCACGACCACGGCGGTGGTGCTGGCCGCGGCCCGGGCGGCGACCGCGCTCAACACCCGCAGTGCCCCGGGCTCACCGTGATCGAGGTCGTCGATCACAAGCAGCCGCCGGCCCCCGGTGGTAAGCGCGCGGGCAACGGCATCAAGATCCGAAGGCCCGGCCTCATCCAGCGCCCGCCCGGCCATATCATCCGGCGCGGCGTCCCGAAGCAGCCGCGCCCACACCAGTCGGCTGGGCTCGCGGCGCACCGCGGCCGTGCGCAGCACCACGAACCCGCGCTCTGCGGCCTCGGCAGCCACCGCGGCCGCCAGCTCGGTCCGGCCCGACCCGGGCGGCCCGGTGATGGCCAGGACCCCGCCCCGGCCGTCGGCAGCGGCCTCAAGCAGCCGCCCCGCCTCAGCCATTTCCCGGCGTCGGCCCACCAGAGCCATACCCCGAGGTATACCCCCATGTTCCGCCTTACGGCTACGGCCCAGCCGGGTAGGCAGCCGGTCACGCGGGACATCGCGTTGCACCTGGCCGCACGAGCGGCGGGGCCGAACTGGTGAAACGCCGGGCTAATGGCCGCACGCGGGGCGCTGCTGATCGCAAAGGGCAACACGAGGCTGGCACTGACCGGGCTGGGCATGCTGCTACACACGGTGATCGCCAGCCCCGGATACCTCATCGCCTGTCACGAAACAGCCCTGGCCGCCATGTTCGCCATCTTTGCCGACTGCGCTATCTGGGGAGCGGGCGGCAGCGGTCCATGAGATGACCCGGCAGCCTTCGCTGCTGAACGTCTGCGTCAGCCGGCCTCCGGCCAGCCCGGCTGCCGAGGCGAACCGTCACTGTCCGTAGCCGTGGCACCTGGACCGCTAGCGCCGCGGCGCGGCGGCTGTCGTCGTGCCCTCTCATGCGGCGCTGGTGTCGCTGGCGTGGATCTGGCACCAGGTGACCTGGCCGCCGCCGGTGCGCTCCGATCCCCAGGCAGCCGACAGGGCGGCGACGATCGCCAGCCCGCGTCCGCGGGTGCTGGCGCGGCGCGGGCGCCTTGCCCTCGCCTGGCGGTGCCGCCGGCGTCGGTGACGGCGATCCGCACGGCGTCCCCGGCGTCGTGCACGCTGACGGTGAACGAGCCGCCCGGCTGCCCCGAGCGGGTGTGGCCGATCGCGTTGGCCGCCAGCTCGCTCACGCACGCCGCCGCGGCTTGGGCTGCCGGGTGGTCTTGGCCGAGGGCCCGGGTGACCACCGCCCGCGCCCGCCGGGCTGACTCCGGCACCCCGGGCAGCACGGCCGAGGTCTCGGGGCCGCCGTCGGCCGCGGCGGGGTTCATGGCCGGCTCCCGGCCCGGCGGGCACGCTCAGCCTCGGCCACCATGCCGAATGCTCCCCCGCGGGCGCGGGTCAGCGCACCGGCGGCCGCGGCCTCGTAGGGGGAATGGAAACCGCACGGCCGCAGCCCGGGCAGCCGCGCCTGCGCGTCGGCAATCACCCGGTCCCGGTGGCCCACCTGCGGCCAGCCACCCCCGTCGACGTCCAGGGCCAGGAACCGGCACGCCTGCGCGGCAGCGGCATCGAGATCGCCGTCGCCTGTCAGGACCACGCGTGCGGTATCTCCCGCCTGGGTTACCTCTGCCTCGGCGCGGCGCCAGTCACCCTCGGCGCAAAACGCCGTGCGCAGCCCCGGCCCGGCTGGCTCGCCTGCTAGCGCCGCGGGGGTGAAGCCCTCCCAGAACCGCCGGCTGGTGGCCAGTGACCACGGGCCCACGACCTCGAACTCGGCCACATGTCGTGCCATCGCCTGCTCCGCTCGACCACCGATACCCTGCACGGTAACCGATGGCACCGACACCAACATCATGATCGATCGAGCCCGGGCGGCCGTGGGCCCGGGCGTGGGTCGGTGGCGGTGTTCGCCCGCGGTGCGGCCGGGAATTATGGGCTCTCGTGCGCGTTTACGTCTGTGGTAGCCGTGAGCCGAGCCGGTCGTCTGACAGCGACTTTTCCCGTGCTGTGGTCACCAGCCCACCTGCCGGCGGCTCAGGGTTCGTGTTAATGGCCTGCCGGGGCCTGCCTGCGTCGATCGTCGGAGATCCGCAAGCCGGCTCGGCGTTCAAAGCACCAG